>WNGQ01013952.1_pt1 | contig 14646 bp, 13 predicted proteins | sample 5407661 | NCBI WGS metagenome assembly WNGQ01 (sample SAMN13153382, study PRJNA577476) | soil metagenome | isolation source: 60 cm soil or saprolite under Garry oak tree replicate 2 | place: USA:California | collected 2016-06-15 | reverse complement strand
TCGGCGCGCTTCTTCTCGCCACCGGAGAAGCCATCGTTGATAGAGCGGTTGATAAAGCTGTTATCTACCCTGAGCAGGCGCATCTTTTCCTGGAGCAAGGTACGGAATTCACGAGGGGGGATGCTCCTACGCTTGTTCATTTTGCCTGTCGGCTGCTCTCCCTCTTCCAGGGGCTTGTTGCCTTCACGAACAGCCTCCAAAGCGCGGCGCAGGAAGTTTGCAACGCTTACGCCGGGGATGGACATAGGATACTGGAAGGCCAGGAAGAGGCGCATGCGTGCACGGCGATCTGGCGAGTATTCCAGGATATTTTCACCCTTGAACCAAATCTCGCCTTCGGTGACTTCATATTTGGGGTTACCCATAATGACATTTGCCAGAGTACTTTTGCCGGAGCCATTAGGCCCCATCAGCGCATGGACTTCACCCTGTCTGACGACCAGGTCCACACCACGTAAGATTGGTTTACCTTCAATATTGGCATGAAGATTTTTAATTACAAGTTCTGATCCCATTATCGAAACATATCCTCCTTGAAAGGTTGCCTTAGGAAAGTGGGCGAACCTCGGGTTTACGTTTTTTTGCTGGTAGTGCGAAACTCATATTCGACACTACTTGAATATCTGAGAGAGCGATGAAACGGGCGGATGACCTGGGCTCTTGCTCGGGAGATTCCTTCACCAGGTCGGCCAGTGTCATGCTATCAAGCGTTTGGGCTACGACGTCACGCAATTTTGCCCACAGGTACTTGGTCTTGCAGGAGTCGAGAAAGCCACAGATCTGAGTCATCTCTCCTTCGGTTGCGCAGATCATTGGCGCAATTGGTCCTTCCAGGACGCGCACAATCTCACCCATACTGATATCTTCAGGGTTCTGGTTCAGTCGATAGCCGCCGTGGGCTCCACGTGTGCTGGTGACAAGGGGCGGATTAGCCTCGCGCAGCAGTCAGTGAGTGAGCGAGGACGCTCACCGTAATGACGAGCGAGATCAACCATGATCCGAACGCCATATTCGCCTTTTGTAGATATCCCTAAATTCACGGTCTTCTCCCTTCTCGTCTTTTCGCCGGGTAATCATGTATTGTATCGGTAATACTTCCATTTATTCCGACCAATTCACTAGGATATATTTTAACACTTCTGATAAGAGAGCGTCAACTGCGGTTGAAGAGCATATATGCAATTTGTCTAAGTGATGGCGTTATTTCAACAAGACAGAGCAATCCTTTATTTTTGTTAAGGAGGTCAGCGTGCGTTATAAGTACACGATCTTTCTCGTCATCCTACTTCTCGGCACCTTCTTTATCTCTGGCCACTTCTTCCATTCCACAAAAGCCGCCGGGCAATTCGCGCCGATGGATATCGGTGACCTTCCTCCCTTGATCAGGGTAAGCCAGTTGCTGGGAAGCGACCATGCAAATCGTACCTTGCAGATGAGTGTAGGGCTGAAGGTGCGCAACCAGTATCAGCTAAATACATTGCTGCACGATCTGTATGATCCATCTTCGCCTCGCTATCACCAATTTCTTTCGGTAGATGAGTTTGCCCAGCAATTCGGCCCCACAACAGACCAGCAACAGGCTGTGAAGGACTATTTGACACAGCAGGGCTTCAGCGTGACCCGAACTTACCCTAACCATCTCCTCATTGATTTCAGTGGGAGAGAATCACTGGCAGAGCAGGTTTTTGGTGTCACCATCAATGACTATAAAAGCCCGCCAGGCAGGGACTTCTTCGCTAATGCCAATGTGCCCACCCTCCCAGCCTACCTTGCTTCGTATGTCAATTTTATCGGTGGGCTAGATAACGCGAACCAATTTTATCATCCCCCTATCACCTCACAGAACTACTCCTCTTCAACTAATCCTAATGCCGGAAATTGTCCAAGCGCAGGACAGGGAGGTGGCGGCGGTGGTATTTCCGGCAGCCAGGTGGCCTACATTCCCAGCCAGTTCGCCAGGGCCTATAACTATGATGGACTGCACAGTGCAGGTCTGCAAGGCGAAGGGCAGACCGTCGGCGTCTTTGAGCTTGACGGCTACTCTTTAAGCGATGTTAAGGCATACACCCAATGCTTCGGCGGCGGCAACGTTCCTATACAAAACGTTGTGCTGGATGGTTTCAACGGCCAGCCAGGGGCAGGAGCCGTTGAGGTCGAGCTGGACATGGAACTCATTCTGAGCATGGCTCCCAAGCTGTCGAAGTTGATTGTCTACGAGGCGCCCAACACGACCCAGGGCTACAATGACGAGTTTGCACGTATTGTGAGCGACCGCACGCCTGTCATCAGCGTCAGCTGGGGCGATTGTGAGAAAAACATGGGCCAGCAGGAAGTTCAACAGGAGAACAAATACTTCCAGGAGGCCGCGGCACAGGGCCAGTCCATTCTTGCTGCATCTGGTGATAGTGGTAGTTCGAGCTGCTTCCAGCTGCAGGCAGGTGGGTCGGGCTTTGATACCTCCCTTAACGCGGACGACCCCGCTGCGCAGCCATTTGTCACCGCAGTCGGTGGTACAACGCTCACGCTGGCCAGCAACAATAGCTACCAATCTGAGAGTGTCTGGAATGGTGGTCTTCTGGGTGGCGCAGGTGGTGGCGGTATCAGCCAGTTCTGGAAACAACCTGCCTGGCAGAAAGGGCCTGGGGTTCAGAACTCATATTCCAACGGCATGCGCGAGACGCCCGACGTTTCACTCGATGCCGACCCGGCGACAGGCTATCCTATCTACTGTACGGCGGGTTCAACGTGCAGTGGGGGTCTGGGGGGCGGTACAGGCGGATGGCTGACTGTTGGCGGTACATCGGCAGCTGCTCCGATGTGGGCGGCGATGATTGCTTTGACCAATGAAGAGGCCGCACATCAAGGCAAAGGGCGGCTGGGTTTCCTGAATCCTGCGCTATATAAAATCGCCGGTGGGAATCACTACAACAGCGATTTCCACGATATCACGCCTCCAAGCAACCCAGGCACGCCCTCAAACAATGATGAGCTAGGTTTTAACGGTGGTGCCTACCCGGTGACCAACGCTTATGATATGGCCACGGGTTGGGGTTCCTTCAACGCTACCAGGCTTGCCGCCGATTTTGTGGCTCAGGGGTAATAGAAGAGTATAAACATAGAACAAGGGCGGGTCGCGACCCGCCCTTGTTCTATGTTTATACTCTTCTAGACTTACTCCTCTTCTTGCTCTTAAATTTGGTTGCATATATGGGCTGTTGCTTCTGACCTTTGCATTTGTTACAATGTGCTTACTAATAATGTAGGCAACTTGCAGCGGCATGGTCAGATGAAAGGTACGGAAGCACCCTGTGTCAAAAGTATATGCAATCGCAAATCAGAAGGGGGGGGTTGGAAAAACCACCACTGCTATTAATCTTGCTACGTATCTTGCTGCCTCAGGACGCAGAGTGTTGCTCGTCGATATGGACCCCCAGGGCAATACTACCAGCGGTATAGGGGCATCAAAGCATCTCAAAGAACACATCGTCTATGATTTGCTCGTACAAGAAGACGACGAAATCAGTATCTTTGATATCATCGTTCCAACGCAGCGACGTGAGCTGGTCGTTGCACCCTGTACCATGGAGTTGGCAGCCGCCGAGGTTGAACTGGTGGGAGCTATCGCACGTGAACACAAGCTCCGCCACGCACTGGAGCCCATTCGCGAGCGCTGCGACTATATCCTCATCGACTGTCCTCCTTCCCTTGGATTACTGACCGTCAATGCCCTGGTTGCTGCCGATGCTGTCATTATCCCTATCCAATGCGAATACCTGGCACTAGAAGGTTTAAGTCAGTTGAGTGACACTATCCGCATCGTGAAGAGCAAGCTCAACCCCGGTCTCTACATTGCTGGGGCCGTGCTGACAATGTTTGATCCTCGTACTCGCTTAGCCGGCGAGATTGTGCGGGAGGTACGCAGTTTTTTCCCGAAAGAGACCTTCCATACAATTATCAACCGCAATGTCCGCTTAAGCGAGGCTCCCAGTTTTGGCCAATCCATCCTGGATTATGATCCCAGTTCTCCAGGGGCGCTTGCTTACCGGGCATTAGCAGAGGAGGTGATGGCTCGTGGCTAAGCAAAAATTTGGCCTGGGGCGCGGACTTGATGCCCTGATAGCGGGCGCTTCCGAAGTCATGTCCGCACAGCAGCCCTCCCGCATCGACGAGAACGCTATTTTGTTTGCCTCCATCGACAGCATCATTCCTAATCCACGCCAGCCACGCCGGATTTTTCGCGATGATGACCCGAAATTGTTGGAACTCAGCGCCTCCATTAAAGAACATGGCCTGCTGCAGCCGCTGGTTGTGACACACTTGAATCCATCCGAGATGCCTGGAGGCTCTGCGAAGAAGGATAGGTCTGGCGATCCATGGTTGGAAGAAAACGACAAAACGAGTGAAGAAACGGCGCATGTCGTGCAGTTTCAGCTGATCGCCGGTGAGCGACGCTGGCGCGCTTCACGCCTGGCTGGCCTGGAAAAAGTACCTGTGGTCATCAAAGAAGTAACGCCGGTGCAGATGCTCGAATTAGCTCTCATTGAGAATATCCAGCGTGCCGATCTCAACCCTATTGAGGAGGCTCTGGCCTACCATGCCTTAATCCAGGAATTTGGTCTGACGCAGGAAATGATCGCCAGGCAGGTGGGCAAAGATCGCTCAACCATCACCAACTCCATTCGCCTCCTCCAATTAGCGCCGAAAGTACGCGAAGCCCTCATTAACCAGCCGGAGAGCTTTAGTGAAGGACATGCGCGTGCCTTGATTGGTATTGCACGCGAAGAAGATCAAATCATCGCCAAGGACAAGATTATTGCCCTTAGATTGAATGTGCGCCAGGCGGAAGAGTTAGCCGCACGTATCAAAGCAGCAGAGCGCGCGGAAGGCAGCGATGTCGCAAAACACTCCCGTTTACTTGTTTCAAGCCGTGCTGCAGAACTAGACGAGCTAGTAGCGCATTTTCGCAACTCCCTCATGGTTAAGGTTGATCTGAAATGCAATACCAAAGGCAAGGGAACGTTAGTCCTACATTTTAATAGCCAGGATGAGCTGGATCGTTTATATAACCGACTCGTGAAACCTGAAGAGTACTTCGACGAACAATGAAACAAGCCGAGATGGAGGAATGCATGGAAACGGTTGAAAATCCGTACGACAAAGTGCGGCGCAAGATGGTCGCGGCCCGCATAGAATTTATGAGCCAGCTGGCAAAATTTAACCAGGATGGGCTGAAAAAACAGCCCGCTGAAGGGGAATGGTCTCCGCTTGAGCTAGCCCATCACCTTTACATTGCGGATGGACTGGCCCTGGAAGAACTGAAACGTGTGCAGAACGAGGATAACCCAATGGTTGTGGCTACCGAAGAAGAGGCTCCCCGCCTGACACGGGCATCCGAACCTCCTGTATCGCTTGATGCTGTATTGGCCGGTATGGCAGCGCGTCGTGAAGAGATTTTCGAGTACCTCTCTACTTTGCCCGCAGAGGCCTGGGAACGCCCATTTCGCCACCATGCATGGGGACAACGCAAGTTCTACCAGATGGTCAATATACTCCCACTACACGATCAAATGCATGCCCAACAATTGGCGGCAATCAAAGAGGAAGAAGGTTTGGAAAAGCAGGCATGATAGCGCCACTGCTGGTATCATGCCTGCTTTTCCAATTCTTTTCTTAACTCATCCAGATAACTGTGCATGAAGGCAGTACGTTGCTGGGCCAACATCCGACCTGTCTCTGTAGCCATCGTATCGCCGAGCTTGAGCAGCTTGGTAAAGAAGTGGTCCAGCATGTAGCTCCGGTCATCGGGACTATGGTGCTCAGCAAAGGGGTCTGTGGGGTGATAGGTTTTGGTCTGGGGAGTGCGCCGTAAGGTGCCAGTAATTGCCCAGCGCAAAATGCCAATTGCACCCAGGCTATCAAGCCGGTCAGCATCACGCACAATACGGGCCTCGAGTGTGCGAGGCGGAATGCCTCGACTGAAACTATGCGCAATGATGCCGTGCAATACTGCCTCTTGTATATCGGCCGAAACCTGGTAGGTTGCCAGTAACTCTTTAGCAAGTGCTACTGAGAGATCAGCGTGATGTATTGTACTATTGGCCTGGACTGTTCGCCCCAAATCGTGCATGAGTGCTGCCATAGCAACCACAAAGCGGTTCGCACCCTCCTGCTCGGCAATATGGAGGGCAAGTGCATATACTCTGGTCACGTGCTCCCATCCATGGGCCAGATCATCTATCCCTGCAAAACGCTTTTCAATCTCAGAATAGATATTTGCCAGTACCTCTTGTTCAAATTGCATTATCTCCATGTTTAAATAAGTCCTTTCATTGCTCGTTTCCACCATCTCCATTTGCTCGTTCTGACCAATTCTATCTTGTAACTATTCGGGTGTCCTTTCCACGCCACCTGCGGTGGCACAAAAAGAAAAAGGGAAATTGTGGGGACACCCCTCCTGAAGAGTTATTTTATACAAAAATAAGCAAGCGTGCAAAAAATCCCCCAGGTGAGTGATGCATTACGTCGTTCCCTTGCTCATAATATGGTTGGGATATATTCTATTCAACCACAACAACTAGCGATAATGAAAGTAATTGGGCTTTAAGGATGGCGGAAGGAGTCGCATATGCAACATAACCACACAGGTGAAAAACAATATAATGCGTTAGCGATAGACTCTCGCTCTCCTATAGGATCACCATTGGGAATACCAGGACTTAGCAAGGAGATGCTTGTGAAAGATAAAACGAGTCATGTAGAGGTTAAATATGAGAATGCTTCCAATTCCTCCCAGGATCAAGGCGCCTCTGTTTCCACGAGAGATGACGCTCTCGATTTTGCGCCTACCCAGCAGAAGACCGCCGTTATCAGTGTTCTGCTGGTAGACGACCACGCCTTGATGCGTGAAGGATTGAAGCAACTTCTTGAATTAGAAGAGGATATACATGTCGTCAGTGAAGCTGTGGATGGCTTTGACGCACTATATAAAATTCGCCAGTTGCGTCCAGAGGTTGTACTGCTGGATATTCGAATGCCGATGATAGATGGCATCGCCGTCACACGACAAATAACTCACGAGTTTCCATCTATTGCAGTAATTATACTTACCATATCTCCCGATCACCAGCAGATGTTACAGGCCATGAGAAATGGAGCCAGGGGCTACCTTCTCAAGAGTGTCTCATCGCAAGAATTGACCCAGGCGATCAGGACGGTACATCAGGGCGGGGCGCTCATCGAGCCGGAATTGACCGGCGCTATTGTGCGAGAATTTCGCCGTTTGTCCAACTCTACACAGACGTATGTCAACGCACTTTCAGGCAGGGATATTGAGATATTACGCTATGTAGCAGCAGGTATGAGCAATAAAGAGATCGCGGTGAAGCTCTCCTATTCAGAGAAGACGGTGAAGAACTATCTCTCGCTTATCTTCCAGAAGCTCGGTATTCGGGATCGCACACAGGCAGCAATTTTCGCCCTGCGCCACGGCTTCCTGCCCGACGACGAAATTTGAGTACTCTCGCAATCATAACCAGTGTTGTTTAGTAGCTATGACAGCGGCCCGCGTGCGGTCATTCACCTGCATCTTTTGCATAATATGATGGACATGCGATTTAATCGTCTCGGTACTGACCGAAAGTTTTTCAGCAATAGCACGATTAGTGAGGCCCTCTACCAGTAACCGCAACACCTCTCGCTCTCGTTGTGTTAGCGCACCTGAGGAAGTAGCCAGCAAGAAACGCGCTCTGATGGTTGTACCCTCGCCTGATTTGCTCGAAATTTCCCACTGTCCTCCTGCTTCCTGAACACGGTCACGCATAGCGCGTAGGCCCATGTGAGGCACTGGTCCTGCCTTTGTAGTACTGAGGACCTCTTCCACGTCAAAACCTTCACCATTATCGCTCACCTCCACGAGTAGGATATCAGCCGGCAAGCGGATGCGAATAACTACACGGCTCGCCTGCGCGTGTTTACGCACATTGTTGAGTGCCTCCTGAATGAAGCGGAAGATGGGTACCTCCAATGAGAGCGGCAGGCGAGCGAAATCATCTCTCTCATAGTCAATCTTTAAGGTTGGCTCATCACGCATATGTTCATGTAGCAGGTTTTGTAGTGCAGCGTCAAATCCCTGTTCTTCTAATTGCAAGGGAATAAGAGACGAGATACCATGCTTTTCTAAGACACGCTGAATAAACTCGAGTTTATGTATAGCATGAACGATGTTCTGAGCCACGCCATCATGGATATCACGCGCTATACGACTGCGCTCCTCGTCGATGGCTACTTTTAGTTTTATCTCATAGAGTTCTGCAAGATACTCTAGCATAGGTGAGGTTTGCCGGGTTACTACACGATTTGTCCCTACATTTTCAGGAGATAAGAATAAAGAGGCAGGCAAGCCAGGAACTCGATTTCTCAGGGAAGCGGCATTGCCTCCTCCCCTTGGAGGCACTCTTTTGTCGCTTACTGGATCAAAGCACAAGACCAGTACACCTTGTTGTTGACCAATTGCGCTCAAGATGACATCATCATCCAGCCCTATCCAGTATTGCTCCTCTTTCAAGATGCGAGGGTCATTATATGCATGGAGAATGTGCAGAAAACCCTGCCGATGCAGTGCAGAGCCAAAGAGCCCCTGTGCTGAAATACGCTTCGAATTGAACCGCTCCTTCTTCGTAGAAATTGAAGATGTGTGGAGCCCCTGTTTTACGCGTTGAGGGCGTTGGCTATATCGTTCCAGCAGGACAAGGGTTTGATGTTCTTTATGAAAGACAAATAGTAGTGCCAGCCGCGCTCCGCTAGTGGTTTGCGCATACTTAAGGAGCGTGCGTCGTCCATGCGTTACTGTCATATCACCCTGCAAGTCTGCAATGAGGTGTAAGAGCATATCCGACGTTACCATACAAAAATCTCTCCAGGTACTGAATCTACATCTTTGTTTTCATCATACCGGAGGAGAAAATACGCTTATATCGAGGAAAGCCAATCATGCGGCGCATGATTGGCTTTCCTCGATATAAGCGTATTTTTGTACAAGATCGTCAAGAATCGGAAAGGCTCATGATTCCCTGTACTTGTTGATTATTGGCAACCTTCTATCGCGTCCAAAGGCACGCGGTGTGATCTTCACGCCGGGAGGAGCCTGACGACGCTTGTACTCGCTGGTATCGACCAGACGCATAACTCGCTCTACCGTTGCCCTGTCGAAACCCATGGCAAGCATCTCAGCAAAGCCGCGGTCTTCCTCGGCATACGCCTTGAGAATGGGGTCCAGCAGCTCGTAAGGTGGAAGGCTATCGACATCTTTCTGCCCTGGACGCAGTTCAGCGGACGGCGGCTTATCAAGTATTGATTGGGGAATGACCGGCTTATCGCCCACACTATTACGATAGACGCAGAGTTCATAGACAAGTGTCTTCAGGACATCTTTTAGCACTGCAAAGCCGCCGGCCATATCCCCGTAGAGCGTACTATAACCGGTTGCCATTTCAGACTTGTTACCAGTAGTCAGCACAATCGGGCCAAGCTTGTTGGAGATGGCCATCAGGATGTTACCGCGAATGCGCGCCTGGAGATTTTCGGCAGCCAGACCCTGGTCACCTTCACCAAGGGCTGGCTCCAGCATCTTGAGTGATGCGCGGAACGTTTCCTCTATTGGGATGGTCATGAACTGTATGCCAAGGTTCTCGGCCAATTCCTGCGCATCCGTCTTACTGCCCTGCGAGGAATAGCCTGAAGGCATTGAGATACCGAGCACATTTTCTGCTCCCAGCGCGTCAACGGCAATTACCGCTGTCAATGACGAATCAATACCGCCTGAGAGGCCAACAATAGCTTTCTTGAAGCCGGTTTTACGTACATAGTCACCTGTGCCCAGGATCAGAGCTGAATAGACTTCCTGCAAGTATCCCATCTTTGGCTCGAGACGCTGTGGTGCGCCAAGGACGATCTTTGAATCATGGAGACGCTGCTCGTGAGAAGATGCTACTTTGATGACGGGTACTTCGTTGGGGTTAACCTGTAAACGCTCCTGGCGGCGGCGGGGATCATGGAGACGCGAACGGAAAACGGAGGCCGTATCCAGATCAACGATGAGCATATCTTCCGCAAACTCTTTAGCGCGTGCAATTAATGTTCCCTGTTCGTTAAAGACCATACTTCCACCATCAAAGACCAGTTCATCCTGTCCACCGACCATGTTGAGATAGACAACGATGACGCCGTTGTCTGCGGCTCTCGTTGCCAGCATCTCTTGGCGGAATACTCCTTTACCTTCATAGTAAGGTGATCCATTGATATTGATAATCACCTCGGCCCCGGCATATGCCTGCAATGTCAGCGGCCCAGTAGGATACCAGACATCTTCACAGATATTGAGTGTTCCCTCGCAGATAACTGCTGCCGCATTATAGATGTCATGGTCACGATCCACAAAACCGATGACGGAGGTAAGCCCTAACAGGTCCCGGCTGGCAGCAATGAGTTCATCTAATTTGCGCAGGTTATCGGCGACAAAGCCTGGCTTGAGCAACAGGTCTTCAGGAGGATAGCCGGTCAGCGCCAATTCGGGCAGGCAGACAATATGTGCTCCTGCCGCATGTGCCTGTTGCATAGCTGTTCGTATCTTTTTTGCGTTACCATCCAAATCACCTACGGTAACATTGACCTGGGCCAGTGCAACGCGAAGCGGTAGAATATTCATAGATATGTATGTAGGAGTGTCCTTGTGGGCACCCAGCTCCCCTTTCTGCTCTTGACGAACTCATAGAAACGGACTACGCTAATGAACAGGTACATATAAACACAACCACTAAGGAGTTTTCTCAATCATGGAAATAGAGGCTTTTGCCACTTTAGTTATTCCCTTTATTATTGTCGTCTATTTTGCGGTACTGCTATTTATCCGTCCACCAAGGGTAGTCCTGTTGGCCTCGTTACTTGGTGGACTCACAATGGGTGTTCTCAATGCCCTTTTTGATCTGCTGGCCTATTATGCCCACTGGTGGCATTATACCCTCAATGGGCTGATTCTGCACCTGCCATTACCGTTTTATATCACGCCAATTCTAACCTATGGAAGTATTGTCTACCTGCTGATCTGGCGCTTCTGGCATGGGCGAGGGCATTGGGTGGCACTTTTGCTGTTGATCTTTGTACCAATTTTTAGGGCTACCACGGACATCGTGAGTTCAGTTGTGACACACAGCAGTTATACCCAATTTGATAGCCCCCTGGCCGCGCCACTTGACGTTGTCATGTGGCTGCTGATGTTCTATACGGGCTTCCTGGTATTTAGTCGTTTAGCTCCCTTACAAACTAGGTTGAGGAAGCAGAATCCATAGCGATTGTTAGAAACTAAGAAAAGGAAAAAGCTCGTGGAATTTTCCAACGAAGAAATAGTTGCACGTATAAATAGTACTCGTGAGGGTTCGGTCTGGGAGATACTTGATATCAAACTGGTATCAGCGGCAAAAGATAAAGTGGTTGCTACTATGCCGATTGGCCCCAATCACCGCCAGCAGATCGGCTACCTACACGGTGGTATTTCGGTAGTGCTGGCTGAATCGGTAGCTTCACTTGGCTCTGCACTGAATATTGATCCGAGCAGGCAAATGGCCTTTGGTCTCGAGATCAACGCCAATCACCTGCGGCCCAAGCGCGAGGGCCAGCTTACTGCTCTAGCTACTCCTATCCAGCTGGGCCGCACTACCCATGTCTGGGATATCAGAATCAGTGACGAAAACGAGAAACTGGTCTGTATTTCGCGTTGTACTGTTGCTATCGTTGATCGCCCTCCCAATACTGTTAATCCCTTTGACAAAGATATACCCAGTTTTGGTTAGAGGCTGCGCCTCAAAAAAAATGGGGGGTGTGAGGAGACTGCGTCGCCTCACACCCCAATTTTTTTGAAGAACGTGTTTCCTACGACTTTAAATCCGCTAACAGCGCGGCCACGTCTTGATAGATATAGTCGGGTTTGATCGAAGAATGTGCCACATCTTCGCGTGAAGTATTGCCCGATAATACCAGCAGAGTATGAGTACCGGCAGCTTTGCCCCCCTGGATATCGACAGTCAGGCTATCGCCAATCATCACTGTTTCACTGGAATTGCTGCCTAACATGCGCATAGCCTCTTGCAGCAGCAGGGGCTCTGGTTTACCTACTACCTCCGGTGTCACCCCGCAGCCTGCTTCGATGGCGGCAGCTATTGTGCCACATCCCGGTAGGAAGCCGCCTTCTACCGGCAGCAGCGGGTCTCGGTTGATGGTGATAAAGTGCGCGCCTGCACGTACCGCCAATACTGCTCCCGTTAATTTTTTATAGTCAAAGTGGCGGTCAAGGCCCACCAGGACGACATCAGCCTGGTAGGAGTCCACATCTGCTACCTGGAGCTGGTATTGCCTTAAAAGGTCGTTTAAGGGCTGTTCACCGACAAGATAAACGAGGGCTCCTGGAAAGCGGCGGGCGATATTTTGTACTGCGGCCTCTCCTGCGCTGAGCAAGTGTGATGTGTCGGTAACGATGCCCAGGCCTATAAGCTTTTCCAGGACTTGTGTTTCGCTAGCAAAAGAATTGTTAGTGAGGAAGAGAAACTTTTTGTTATTGGCTTTGAGCCAGGCAATAAACTCTTCGGCGCCTGGTAACAATTCATTGCCCCGGTAGATTACGCCGTCTAAATCAATCAGATAGGTTGTATATGGTAGCATGGTACTCCACCGATTTTATTCACGCAGTAGTTGTTCGCGGATAGCAACAATTTCGCGGCGCAATGACGGGTTGATATTCACCTCGCGGTCGATCTTTTCGCAGGCGTGCAGCACGGTGCTATGATCGCGTCCACCGAAAAGTTGGCCGATTTCCAGGAGAGAAGCCTCTGTCTCCTGGCGTAGGAGGTACATGGCAATCTGGCGAGGCATAACGATGTGTTTATCGCGCTGTTTGCCGCACATTGCATCGAGCGAAATCTGGTAGTACTCTGCTACCGCCTGCACGATCTGTTTGCTGTCGAGGCGTGTTTCCCTGGTATCGTTTCCCAGCGATGTCATGGCTGCACGGGCCACATCCATGGTCAGCTCAGTGCGGTGCAGTTGTTGGTAAGCCATCAGTCGATTCAGGCAGCCCTCCAGTTCGCGAATATTCGTTTGTACGCGGCCTGCGATATAGGCGATGATGTCATCGGGAACGCGATAGCGCAGCAGGTCGGCCTTGACGCGCAGAATCGCCATACGTGTCTCCAGATCCGGGGGCTGGATATCGGCAATCAGTCCCCATTCAAAACGGGAACGCAAACGTTCCTCCAGGCTCACAATGGCTTTAGGGGGGCGATCACTACAGATCACAATCTGCTTACTCATCTCATGCAAGCTGTTAAACGTATGAAAGAACTCTTCCTCGGTGGATTCTTTGCCCGCGATGAATTGAATATCGTCCACCAGCAAGATATCAACGGAGCGGTACTTGGCCCGGAACTCCTCAGTTGTGCGGTAGCGGATAGCATTGATAATCTCGTTGGTGAATTGTTCCGAGGAGACGTAAAGCACGGCCAGTCCGGTCAGTACTCCCTGGTGTCCTATAGCATGCAAGAGATGCGTTTTGCCCAATCCCACACCGCCATATAAAAAGAGCGGATTATACGATTCGCCCGGCGCCTCCGCTACGGCAAGTGAAGCAGCGTGGGCAAGGCGATTACTATTGCCAACAATAAACGCCTCAAAGGTGTAACGCGGATTGAGGCGGTTATGCATCAAGATGTTGGCTCGTTGCTCATTTTCCCACTCATCCAACACATCAGAGCTGGCCGGTCCAACAAAGCGAAGCTGATTGTGCATGGCCGACTTCGTAGGAATGTCCATGTGTGTATAGTAGGCATAGTTAGTTGCCGCATTGTTTGTCGGCAGGGAGGTACCGGGATGCATGTCCTGCTCAGAGAGGCCATCATCGGGATAATTAGTGACAGTAATGGCGACAGGTTGGCCTGTGAGATCCATGAGAATGTCTTCAATGGAGCGCCGCCAGCGCGTGCTGATCACATCACGAGCCAGGCTGCTAGCTACTTCCAGTGTAAAGTAGAGGGACTGGTCCTGTGGAGCCAGCGAGGCAGCATCAATATCGTCTGCCCCGATACCTGGAGTGTCCGTCAGGTGAGCAGATTGCAGCCACGCCTTACTTACTTCGTCAATAGGTGCCGTTTCTAATCGTTCAAGCGTGGTCCGCCAGATAGCTGCTGCATTCACTGGACATTCTCCTGTGGCTACTCCTCAACGAAGGCGATGCATTCAATCTCGACCAGTGCTTGTTTTGGCAACTCTGCAACAGCCACTGTTGAACGAGCTGGGGGGACATTACTAAAATAAGTGGCATAGACAGCATTCATGGCTTGAAAATCACTCATGCGTATCAGGAAAACCGTTGTTTTCACCACATTGGCAAATGAAGTTCCCGCACTAGTGAGCACTGCTTGCAGATTTTGCAAGGTACGATGTGTTTGTGCCTGGATATCATCACCTACAAGCTCACCGCTGGTAGGATCAAGCGCAGCCTGACCAGAGGCAAAGATAAACTGACCGCAGCGTATAGCTTGACTGTACGGTCCGATAGCTGCTGGCGCGTGTTTGGTGCTGATTTGTATGCGTTGCATAGCTACT
>WNGQ01013423.1_pt1 | contig 14646 bp, 11 predicted proteins | sample 5407661 | NCBI WGS metagenome assembly WNGQ01 (sample SAMN13153382, study PRJNA577476) | soil metagenome | isolation source: 60 cm soil or saprolite under Garry oak tree replicate 2 | place: USA:California | collected 2016-06-15 | reverse complement strand
GTTCAGCGCGCTGCCCAGCCTCACCTACTCGCTGGCGGCCACTGACGGCGACCTGGTCAGGGCCACCACCGAGGCTAGGACGGTGATCGTCCCGGCCCTCCAGGGCGCCCAGGGCGCCGCCCAGGTCAAGGTCGTCGGCGGTGCCCAGGACGCCGTCACCATCAGGCTCGACGCCGCCAGGCTGGCGGCGCACGGGCTCGCGCCCTACCAGGTGTCGCAGGCCCTGACCGGCGCCCAGGTGGACCTGCCCGCCGGTGAGTCGCTCAGCGGCGACCGGTCGGTGCCGGTCCAGGTCATGGGCAACGTCAAGACGGTCGCCGACATCCGGGCGCTGGTGATCAGCCCGGGCGCCGGGGCCGGCGCGGGCGGCGCCGGGTTCGGCCAGGGCGGAGCCGCTGCCGCCGCCCGGCCCGTCACGGCCCCGGTGACGCTGGGCGACGTGGCCACGGTGCAGCAGGCGCCGGCGCCCCTCAACGGCATCTCGCGGACCGATGGCCTGCCGTCCCTCTCCATCCAGGTCATCCGCAACTCCAGCGACAACGCGGTGACGCTGTCGAACGACATCCGCTCCCGCGTGGCCGGCCTGCACCTGAACCCGGCCGACCGGCTGACGCTGGTCAACGACACCGCCGACGACATCAAGGCGTCGCTCAACGACCTGGTGCTCGAGGGCCTGATCGGCGCGGCGCTGGCCGTGCTCGTGATCTTCCTGTTCCTGCGCAGCTTCCGCGGCACGCTGGTCACGGCCGTGTCGCTGCCCACCAGCGTGCTCGTGGCGCTGCTGGGGACGAGCGTCGGGGGCTACTCGCTCAACGTCCTCACGCTGGCCGGTCTCACCATCGCCGTCGGCCGCATCGTGGACGACGCGATCGTCGTGCTGGAGAACAGCTACCGCCACCTGCAGCTGGGCGAGACGCCCAGGCAGGCGGCGCTCAACGGCGCCTCCGAGGTGTCACGCGCGGTCATCTCCAGCACGCTGACGACCGTGGCCGTCTTCCTGCCGATCGGCCTGGTCGGCGGCATCATCAGCAAGTTCTTCCTGCCCTTCTCGATCACGGTCACCATCTCGCTGCTGGCGTCGCTGCTGGTCGCGATGACGCTGGTGCCGGTCCTGGTCAGCCTGTTCCTGCAGCAGAAGAGCATGCGGACCGACGGCCGGCGCGACCTGATGCACCGCGCCTACCGGCCCCTCCTGGCCCTGGCGCTGCGCTCGGGCTGGAGCAAGGCCGCCGTGATCGGGCTCACCACCCTCCTGTTCGGCGGCGCGGTCGCGGCCGCCGCCTCGCCGCTCGTCCCGAAGAACTTCTTCGACTTCGGCGCCTCGGCCGAGCTGAACGGGCAGGTCACCCTGCCGGCGGGCACCACCACGCAGCAGACCAGCGACCGGCTGCAGCCGTTCGAGACGTTCGCCGCCGCCGACCCCGACGTCAAGCTGCACCAGGTCACGCTCTCGAGCAGCGACTACGGCGCCTACACGGGCGCGTTCACGACCAACACCGCCAGGCTGCTGGTCCTGGCGAAGGACAAGCACCATGCTCAGGCGCTGCAGGACCGCCTCCAGAAGAAGCTCGACGAGCTGTACGGGACGGGCAACGGCCAGATCCAGGTCAGCGGCGTCGGCCCCAGCGGCAACAACTTCCAGGCCACCGCGAGCGGCAACGACGACGCTGCGCTGCGCCAGGCGTCGGATGCCATGGTGGCGCGGCTGCAGACGGATTCGGACCTGAGCAGCGTCAAGACGGACCTCTCGGCCGAGAAGCCGCAGCTGCTGGTCACCGTCGACCCGGCGAAGGCCGCCGCCCGCGGGCTCGACCCGAAGACGGTCGGCCAGATCGTGGCCGGCGCCCTCTCCAGCCAGCCCCTCGGCAACCTGGGCGGCACCGGCCCGGCGCTGAGCCTGCAGCTCGACCCGGCCGCCGTGACCGTGGACAAGATCGGCGACCTGCAGGTGGGTCCCGGCACCACGCTCAAGGACGTGGCCACCCTGACCAACCAGGCCGCGCCCGACAGCATCTCCCGGCGGGACGGCATCCGCCTGGTGACGGTCAGCGCGGTGATCGAGGTCAAGGACACCAGCGGCGCCTCCAACAAGGCCACCACCGACCTCCAGGCCGTGCACCTGCCGGCGGGCGTCTCGCTGAACACCGGCGGCAGCAGCGACGACATCAACTCCTCGTTCCAGTCGATGTTCGTGGCCATCGGCGTCGCGATCGGCCTGGTGTTCATCATCCTGGTCGCGTTCTTCCGCTCGATCGTGATCCCGTTCGTGATCCTGGTCAGCATGCCGCTCGCGCTGATCGGCGCCATGGCGGCCCTGGTGGTCACGCACAACGCCCTGGGGCTGCCGGCCCTGCTGGGCGTGCTGATGGTGTTCGGCGTGGTCGTCAGCAACGCCATCCTCCTGGTCGACTTCACGGAGCGGGCGCGGGAGCGGCTCACGGTCCGCGACGCCCTGATGCTGGCCGGCAGCGCCAGGCTGCGGCCGATCCTGATGACCGCCGTGGCGACCGTCGTGGCGCTGCTGCCGGTCGCGGCCGGCATCAGCACCAGCGGCGGCGGAGGGCTGATCTCGCAGTCGCTCGCCGCCGTCGTGGAGGGCGGCCTGATCACCTCCACCGTGTTCACGCTCGTCGTGATCCCGGTCGTCTACAGCCTGATCGTCAGGCGCTCCGGCCGGCTCCGGCCGGCGCGCGAGGACGACCGGCAGGTCGCCTGACCCCGCCGGGCGGGGCCGCCGCCCCGCCCTCGACTACCCCCCTTTCTTCCCCCCTCCCCCCAACGCGGGGGGAGGGCCTTCTCTCCAGCGCGGGGGAGGGGACGCGGCAGGCAGGAATGCGCTCCGCGCGAGCGAAAAGAGCCCGTCTTCCCGACGCGCACCAACGTCCGCAAACCCGGAAGGATGGACCGCAGGTCCCCCAACGTCCCAGAGAAGAGAGGGGGGTTCTGGAAGGGGGGAAAGAGGCGTGGGGGGTAGGAATGGGCTTCGCCCGAGCGAGTGAGTCCGTCTTCCCGATGCGCACCAACGCCGCCCCCAGACCCGAAGGGATGGACCGCAGGTCCCCCCAACGTTCCAGACAAGAGGGGGTTCCGGAAGGGGGGACGAAGTCCCGTGGGGGAAGGAGAGGTGGGGGGTAGGAATGGGCTTCGCCCGAGCGAGTGAGTCCGTCTTCCCGATGCGCACCAACGTCGCCCGCAGACCCGGAGGGATGGACCGCAGGTCCCCCCAACGTCCCAGAGAAGAGAGGGGGGTTCTGGAAGGGGGGACGAAGTCCCCCCTTGCCCTCTCGAGGGGGGTTCTGGAAGGGGGGACGAAGTCCCCCCTTGCCCCACTGCCCACCACTCCGAACGCCTCCCGCCGGCCGAGCCCCGCTCCGCGCGAGCGCCAGCTCGCCCCCCGGGCGGCCGTCCTCTGCGGCCTGAGCGGGATCGTCCTGGCGATCGCGGTGATCGGCGTGAGCAGCTACACGCCGGCGGCTGCGTCGACCGGGCGGCAGAGCATCCAGACGTCGGCGCCCGCGCCCTCCAGGGCGCCGACGCCGGCGCCCGGCCCCCGGTGGCCCTGGTCCTGAGCGGTCCGGGCTCAGCAGGCGCCGAACTTCACGGAGCTGCCCGGTGTCGCGCTGGGCGGCACGGTGGTCGCCGTCGCAGTGCCCTGCGGGCACCGGGGGAAGCCCACCGAGAGCTTCCCGGTCTGCACCGTGCTGCTCCCCGGGGACGGGACGGTCACCTGGAATGACGTGCTCGACGCCCTGCCCGAGCGGGCGTCGGTGGCCGTCAGCGTGCCCTGGACCACGTCTCCCCGTCCGCTCGCGTCGGCGACCTGGATCGCGACCAGGAAGCTGCAGAACCAGGCCTGGGTCAGCCGGGAGAGCTGACAGCTGCGCTGGTCGAGGGGGATCACCGTCACCCCGGTGACGCCGAACGGCGGCGGGGCCGGCGTGGTGCCCGCGGTCGGCGTCGCGCCCGGGGTCGAGCCCGCGGTCGGCGTCGGGCGCGGCGTCGCCGCCGCCACCGCCGCGCTGGAGGGGCTCGCGCTCGGCGACGGCGTGCTCGAGGCGGCCGGCGTGGCTCCCGGCGACGTGGCCGGGCCGGCGGCCGAGGGACCGCCGGGCAGCCCGGGCCCGGCCGTCCTCGTGAGCTGCGCCCCGCCGGGCCGGTGCAGGTAGGCGGCCCCGCCACCGCCGAGCAGGAGGAGGAGGAGGAGGAGGGCGGCCAGGCCGGCCGCCCAGCGCGCGCGACCGTCCCACGGCCGCCGGCGCGGCGGCCCGGCGGGATCGCCCGGCGAGGGCTGCTGCGGCTGCGCCGGCGCGTCCGGCAGGGCGCGCACCGCCGCCACCAGGCGGTTCCGCCCCTCGACCCCGAGCGAGGCCGGCAGCGGCACCGGCAGCAGGGCGCCCAGGAGCTCCGCCGGCGAGGTCAGCCGCGCGCCCAGGTCCCGGCAGTCCTCGCAGCGGCGCATGTGGTGGTCGACGGCGCTCCGCTGCTGCGCGGTGAGCGCCCGCACGCCGGCGGGGACCAGCGCCGCCAGGCGCTCGCAGTGGTCGCGCCGGCGGGCCACCAGCAGATACCGAACGGCGTTGCCGAGCGCCTCCCGGGCCCGGTTCACGAGGACGGCGGCGTGGCCGGCCGGCACGCCGAGCACGTCGGCGATCTCCCTCGTGGAGAGCTCCTGGCGCACCGACAGGTCGAGCGCCGCGTACTGGCGCGCCTCCAGGCTGGAGGCCGCGGCCCACACCAGCTCGGCGGCGGCCCCGGCCATGGCCAGGTCCTCCGGGCCCGGGGCCAGGTCGGGCCGGTCCCCCAGGGCCACGTCCTCGACGGAGCCGGTGGGCCGGGCGCGGGTGACGTGGTTCAGGGCCAGGTTGTGGGCCGTCGCGTACAGCCAGGCGCGGACCCGGGCGGGATCGCGGAGCGCGGCCCGTCCCTCCCAGGCACGCAGGAAGGTGGACTGGGCCAGGTCCTCGGCCGCGGCCGGGTCGCGGGTGAACCTGGCCAGGAAGTCGTGGATGCCCCGCACGTGGCGGTCGTAGAGCTGACCCAACGCGGCCGGGTCACCGGCCTGGAGCTGGACCGCCAGCTCCGCGTCGGAGTGGGCCTGTGGGGAGCCCACGCTGCCCTCCCTCATCTGGACACCAGGAAGATACGCTCCGCGTCCTCATCGGGTGTGGGACACGGGCGCCGCGGCGAGATTACGGTCTGTCCGCGGAATCGCTCAGCGCTGGGCCGCCTCGACCGCCGAGAGCCACGTCTCGGTGAAGCCCGGCCCGTCCACGTCGACCAGGACGCGCGCGGGCCGGCCCGCCGGGTCGGACCGGAAGCGCAGCACGCCGCCCGTGAGGACCGTCCGGAGGCGCATGTCCTCGACGACCGCACCCGGCCACCCGAGCGCCACGGCGCAGGCGACCGGGTCGTAGTGGAAGTTCAGCAGGTCGTCCGGCAGGCCGGCGTGGGCGCGGCCCAGCTCGGCCATCCCTGCCTCCGCGGCCCTGGCCTCGCTCTGGCGGGCGAGCAGCCGCCCGAGCGGCCCCGAGGCGCGGAGGCGCGGCAGGTCGGCGGCGCGCAGGTGGGCCTGGAGCGTCGCCGGGAGGGTGGCCAGCGTGAGCCGGGCCGCGCCGCCGACGATCTCGGCCGCCCGCGTGTCCCACTGGACGTTCCAGTCCATCTCCGGCCCCCAGGCGGGGAGCCCCTCGGACGGCGCCCGCGTCCAGCCCCCCATCACCACGACGGGCACCCGGCCCAGGCTCCCCGGCCGGGCGACCTCCAGGAGCGCGAGGTTGGTGTACGGACCGATGGCGACGATGGTCGCCCCCGCCGCGATGCTGCGGTCGAGCAGGTCGAGCGCCGCGCCGGGGGGCGACGGCCGCGAGACGACGGTGCCCGGCCAGTGGGGCCCGCCCTCGGGCGCGGGGTCGGTACGACGGAGCGTGGTCAGCGACACCGCGGCTCCGGCCGCCAGCGGGATGTCGTCACCGCCGGCGAGCCCGAGGCAGTGGGCGACGCGGCCGGCCCGGCGGCCGCCGGGATCGATGGTCGTGGTGATGCCGGTGATCTCCACGCCCTGCCAGCCGAGCAGCATGGCGAGGGCGCAGGCGTCGTCGGGGTCCCCGCCGAGGTCGGTGTCGAGATGGATGCGGATCGGTTCGTTCATCGCCGCGCCGCTCACTCGTGATGATGCGCCAGGTTCGGCCCGGCGGCGGGCCCGGCCTGCCCCGCCTCGAGGCGGGCTCAGCGCCCGACCAGCTCCAGGAACTCGTCCTCCGTCAGGACCGGCACCTTGAGCCGCTGGGCCTTCTCCAGCTTCGAGCCCGCGGACTCGCCGGCCACGACGTAGTCCGTCTTGGAGCTGACGCTGCCGGCGGACCGGCCGCCCAGCTCCGTGACCAGCTCCTCCGCCTCCGGCCGCGTCATCCGGTTCAGCGTCCCGGTGAAGACGAACGTCTTGCCGGTGAGCGGGCCGTCGGCCGGCAGCTCGGCCTCCTGGGGAGTCACGCCGGCGGCCAGCAGGTGGTCGATCAGCTCGCCCCCCTGGCCCTCGAAGAAGTGGTGGATCTCCCGCGCCATGTTGGGCCCGATCCCCTCCACCGCCAGGAGCTGCTCCTCGTCCGCGGCCCGCAGCCGCTCCAGCGTGCCGAAGTGGGCGGCCAGCAGGTCGCCGGTGGCCTCGCCCACCTGTGGGATGCCGAGCGCGAACAGGAAGCGCCCCAGCGGCGGCGTGCGGCTGCCCTCGATCCGGTCGCGCAGGTTCTGGGCCGACTTCTCGGCGAACCGCTCCAGGCCCTTCAGGTCGTCCAGCGTCAGCCGGTAGAGGTCGGACGGCTCGTGCACCAGCTCGCGGTCGAGCAGCTGCTGGATGGTCGAGGTGCCCATGCCGTCGATGTCCATCGCGCCCCGGGCGGCGAAGTGGCGCATACGCTCCAGCCGCTGCGCCGGGCAGAACGGGTTGATGCAGCGGTGGGCCACGTACGGCTCCTCGCGCACCACCTCCCCGCCGCACACGGGGCAGCGCTCGGGCATCCGCCAGCCGGGCCGCGGGTCCCTGACCGACACGACCTCGGGAATGACGTGGCGCCGGCGTAGACGCCCTTCTCGTTCACCTGCTGCTCGTTGTGGAGCGAGGCGTTGCGCACGGTGACACCGGCGACGATCACGGGCCGCAGCTGGGCAACGGGCGTCAGCACGCCGGTGCGGCCGACGTAGCAGACGATGTCCTCGACGACCGTCTCGGCCTGCTCCGCGGCGTACTTGAACGCCATCGCCCAGCGCGGGGAGCGGGCCACGAACCCCAGCTCCAGCTGGTGGTCGTGGCGGTCCACCTTGACCACGACGCCGTCGATGTCGTGGTCGAGGTCGTGCCGGCGCTCGTGCCAGCGCCGGTGGAAGTCGATGACGCCCTCGATGGAGTCGAACCGCTCGCGGTTGGGGTTGACGCGGAAGCCCATCGCCCGGAGCCCCTCCAGCACCTCCCACTGGCTGTGATGTGGGCCGGCCGGGTCGAGCGTGTACATGTACGTCTGCAGGTTCCGCCGCGCGGTGACAAGGGGGTCGATCTGGCGCACGCTGCCGGCCCCGGCGTTGCGGGGGTTCATGAAGGTCGGCAGGCCGGCCTCCTCCCGCTCGCGGTTCAGCCGCTCGAAGGAGGCCAGCGGGAAGTAGACCTCGCCGCGGACCTCGAACTCCGCGGGCAGGCCGCCGGGCGGCTCGATCGTGAGCGGGACGCTGCGGATCGTGCGGACGTTGGCGGTCACGTCCTCGCCGGTCAGCCCGTCGCCCCGCGTCGCGGCCCGGACCAGCCGGCCGTCGCGGTAGGTCAGGCTCATGCTCAGGCCGTCGATCTTGAGCTCGCAGACGTAGACCACGGCGTCGCCGGCCACGGCGCGGACCCGCTTGTCCCAGGCGCGGATCTCCTCCTCCTGGAAGGCGTTCTGGAGGCTGAGCATGGGCGAGCGGTGCCTGACCTTGGCGAACTGGCCGCTCGCCTCGGCGCCCACGCGCTGGCTCGGCGAGTCGGGCGTGACCAGCTCGGGGTGGGCCTCCTCCAGGTCCAGCAGGTCACGGAAGAGCGCGTCGTACTGGGCGTCCGTGATCTCCGGGCTGTCGAGCACGTGGTACAGGTGCTCGTGGCGGCGGAGCTCGCGGCGCAGCTCCTCCAGGCGCCGTTCGACGTCGACGTTCACAGGCGCGTGAGCGGGGCGATCGTGGCGTTGATGATCTTCAGCCCTGCGTGGTCGAAGCGGATGAGCAGCTCCTCGTCGGTCCGCGTCAGCGTGCTCTTCATCACCACGCCGAGGCCGAACTTGGGGTGGCTGACCCGGTCGTCCTCGTGGAACCGCTGGACCGGGGGCGCCGCGGGCGCCGCCTGCACCTGGCGCTCGATCATCCGCTCACGGTACGACGAGCCGCCGCCGGCGCCGCGCTCACTCCGGCGGGGCGGCGCCACGGGGGCGGCGCCGCGCCGCGGCGCCGCCAGCAGCGCCGGAGGGATCTCCTGGAGGAAGCGGCTGGGGAAGGCCGGCTGCCCCTGGCCGTAGAGGTGGCGCCGGAAGGAGCAGGTCAGGTACAGGCGGTCCTGGGCGCGGGTGATGCCGACGTAGCAGAGCCGCCGCTCCTCGGGCATCTCCTTCTCGTCCTCGACGGCGCGACGGTGGGGCAGCAGGTTCTCCTCCACCCCGACCAGGAAGACCACCGGGAACTCCAGGCCCTTGACCATGTGCAGCGTGATCAGCGTCGCGCCTTCGCCGTTCTCGTCGTAGGCGTCGACGTCCGACACCAGCGCGACTTCGGCGAGGAAATCCTCGAGGCCCTGCGCCGGGTCGCGGTCGTCGAAGTTCTCGGCCAGGCCTCGCAGCTCGTTGATGTTCTCCAGCCGCGCCTCGCCCTGCGGCGTGCCGTCGGCGTAGTGGCGGTCCAGGCCCGTGACCTCGATGACGTGGTCGATCAGCTCGCTCGGGGGCAGCGCGCCCAGCGTCGAGCGCAGGGACTCGAGCTGCCGGCGGAACTCCTCCAGGGGCGCGGCCGCCGCCTTCGGCAGGCCGGGGATGCCTCCCCGCTGCGCCAGCGCCTCCAGCACGCTGCGGCCCGACTCCGTGGCGGCGGTGATGACGGCGTCGACGCTGACCGGTCCGATCTTGCGCCGGGGGACGTTGACGACCCGGGCGAAGCTCACTGTGTCGGCGGGGTTCTGGATCAGCCGCAGGTAGGCGAGCAGGTCCTTCACCTCGCGCCGCTCCCAGAACCGGACGCCGCCGATCAGGCGGTAGGGGATGCGGCGGCGGCCGAAGACGTCCTCGAAGGCTCGCGACTGGGCGTTGACGCGGTAGAGGACGGCGAAGTCCCCGTAGCGGCGGCCCTCGATGCGGCGGAGGCGCTCGACCTCGTCGGCGACGAACTCCGCCTCCTCGACCTCGTTGTAGAGCTGCGAGGCGCTGACGCGCTCGCCGCCGATCCGGTCGGTCCACAGGCGCTTGGGCGCGCGCTCGGGGTTGTGGCGGATGACGTGGTAGGCCGCGTCGAGGATCGCCTGCGTGGAGCGGTAGTTCTGCTCCAGGTGGACGACGGTGGCCTCCGGGTAGTCCTTCTCGAAGTCGAGGATGTTGCGCACGTCCGCGCCGCGCCAGCCGTAGACCGACTGGTCGTCGTCCCCCACCACCGCCAGGTTGCGGTGGCCGCCGGCCAGTTCGTTGACCAGCGTGTACTGGGCGCGGTTCGTGTCCTGGTACTCGTCGACCAGCACGTGGCGGAAGCGGTCGCGCCAGCGCTCGCGCGCCTCCTCGTCGGACTGGAGCAGCAGGACCACCTTGCCGATCAGGTCGTCGAAGTCCAGGCCGCCCGAGCGGCGCACCACCTCGTCGTAGCGCTCGTAGACGCGGCGCACCACCTCGTCGCCGTACTCGCGGTCCGGGTAGGCCTCCGGACCGACCAGCTCGTTCTTCGCCCGCGAGATCGCGCTGCCGATCATGGGGGGCGGGTACTTCTTGGGGTCGAGCCGCAGCTCGTCCATCGCCCGCTTCAGGGCCGCCCGGCTGTCGTCCTCGTCGAAGATCGTGAACGACCGGGGCAGGCCCAGCCGCTCGGCGTCCCGCCGCAGGATGCGCACGGCCGTCGCGTGGAACGTGCCCACCCACATCTGCTCGGCCCCTCCAACCAGGAGGGCGACCCGCTCCCGCATCTCCCTGGCCGCCTTGTTCGTGAACGTGACGGCCAGCAGCCGGTCCGGCCAGACCTCGCGCTGCGCGATCAGGTTGGCGATCCGCGTCGTCAGCACCCGGGTCTTGCCGCTGCCGGCCCCCGCGAAGATGAGGAGCGGGCCCCGCAGGTGGGTGACGGCCTCGCGCTGAGCCGGGTTCAGGCTCGCGATCAGCTCGTCCAGTGCGGCCTGCTGGAGCTCGGGCGAGGCCATGGCTGGCTGAGTCTACGTCGCCGGCGGCACCCCCCACGCCGGCGCGCTGGCGCCGGCGGCGTCAGCCTTGGGGCTCGCCGGCCTCCTCGCGCAGCCGCCGCTCCACCGCCCACCCGGCGATCTCGACGCGAGACGAGAAGCCCAGCTTCTCCAGGATGTGGGACATGTGCGTGGCGACGGTCGCCGGGCTCAGGTAGAGCTGGCGGGCCACGGCCGCGTTGGTGAGGCCCTGTGCCGCGAGATCGGCCACCTCCAGCTCCCGCCTGGTCAGCCGGGCGGCCGAGGGGATGGAGTCCGTTCCGGGCGTGACCCCGAAGATCCGGAGGATCCCCGACGCCCGCTCGCGCATCTCGGCAGCCCGCTTGCGGGCCTCGGGTCTGACGCCGGGCCCCTGCAGGGCCCGCTCGGTCGCGTCCATCCCCACGATCAGCAGGTTCCGGTGGGCGCCGGCGGCGTCGGAGAGGGGATAGACCTCCCAGTCCCAGACCGTCACGTCGCCGGGCAGGGTGACCGGCGCTCCGACCAGGCCGACGTACTCGAAGTCGCGGAGATGCGCCGCCGCGCCCGTGCTGCAGACCCGGCGCAGGATGGGGAGCAGCGGAGACCCCTGGAGCCCCTCGAGGATCTCCAGGATCGACCGGCCCTCGACGGGGAACTTCTCGGCCGGCACCAGGCCCCGCCAGGCCGCGTTGCCGTAGACGCAGCGCAGCTCGTCCGAGCAGTCCGTCAGCAGGACCGGGATGGGCAGCGAGTCCAGGAGCCGGCCGAAGATGACGAGGGCGTCCGATTCCGGGGCGGTGCGCAGCACGCCGGCCAGGACCGGCAGCGACTCGCTCACGAGGCCGCCCTCTCCCGCGGCAGCCACCGCAGGCCATCGGGGGACATGGGAATGATCGCGCCACAAGCATACGCCTGCCTCATGGGCAGCCCGATTGGCGCGAGATTCATCCGGTCAGCGGATGGTGCCGCCCGCCCGGGGCTGTCAGATTGAGGTGAATGGCGGTCCGGGCGGCGGCGGTGGATCTCGGCGCGAGGGGGCCGTCGGACTACGCGATAGTCAAGCGCCGCGTCCGGGAGGCCGGCCTGCTCGAGAAGCAGGCCTGGTTCTACGGACGGTCGATCGTCGCGAAGCTGGCCGTGCTCGCCGCCTGCCTGGCCCTGTTCGGGCTGGTCCGCAACTCCTGGGTGCAGGCCGCGAACGCGGTCGTGCTGGCGATCATCTCGGGTCAGCTCGGCTTCCAGCTCCACGACTCGGGACACCGCCAGATGTTCGCGAGGCGGTGGAAGAACGTCGTGGTGGGGCTGGTGACCGGCAACCTGCTCCTGGGCATGAGCTACGGCTGGTGGGTCGAGAAGCACAACCGGCACCACGCCAACCCGAACCACGCGGAGATGGACCCGGACATCAATACGATGACGATCGCCTATTCGCCCGCCCAGGCGCTGGGGCGGCGCGGGCTGCCCCGGCTGATCGCCCGGCACCAGGCCTACCTGTTCTTCCCGCTGCTCTTCCTGCTCGGCTGGAGCATGCACGCCGCCGGCGCCAGGTTCCTGGTGCAGCAGCGACCCCGCCACCGCCGGCTGGAGGTCGCGCTCCTGGCGGCGCACGTCCTGCTCTACGTGGGGCTGGCCCTCTACGTTCTCGGCCCCTGGTCGGCGCTGCTGGTGATCGCGATCCACCAGGGCTGCGGCGGGTTCTACCTGGCCACGGTCTTCGCCCCCAACCACAAGGGGATGCCGCAGGTGGACGACAGCTGCGAGCTCGACTTCCTGAGGCGGCAGGTGCTGACCTCCCGCAACGTTCGCTCCCACCCGCTGACCGACCTGTGGTACGGGGCCCTGAACTACCAGATCGAGCACCATCTCTTCCCGACCATGGCCAGGAACCGCGTGCGCGAGGCGCACCTCATCGTGCGCGGCTTCTGCGAGGAGCGTGGAATCCCCTACCACGAGGTCTCGATGCTCCAGTCCTACAGGGAGCTGCTGAGCTTCCTGCACGAGGTGGGAGCCCCGCTGCGGGCTCGCGGGCGAGCCGGGCAGGCGGGCCGGAGCCTGCCATGACCCCCACCGCGGCGGTGGCGCGGGCCATGGCCACGGCGCGCCGGCTCGCCGGGATGGGGATGCGCGAGTTCGCCTCGTCCGTGTGCGCGAGTGCTCGGCAGGCGCTCCCTGCACCCGTCGACGGTCAGCAAGTGGGAGCACGGCGTGGTCACCCCGCCCGCCGACGTCCTGGTGGCGGCCGCCCTGGTCGCCAACGTGCCCATCCAGCTGCTGTTCGGCGATCCCTCCCCGGGCCGCGAGACGGCGGACCGCCTGCAGCAGCTCGAAGAGCAGGTGAAGGCCCTGAGCAGCCGCGTCGGCGGCCTGGCGGCGGCCCGCTCGGCCGGCGGCCGGACGGCCGTGGAGGCCGTCCGGCGGATGGGCGGAATGGAGGCAGGAGATGACTGAGAAGATCGTCCTCGACAGAGACGAGCTCGATCGGTTCGTGCTGATGCGAATGGACCTCGACCGGTACGAGGCCCAGCTGATACCCGACCTGCAGCAGGAGAACCTCGCGCTCGAGCACACGCTCCGACGGCTGGTCGAGGCCGTCCAGGAGGCGGAGCAGCGGCTCTGCCTGGAGGCGACCAAGAGCTACCGGGGCGCGCTCCACGATGCCCAGCGGCTCCTCGAGGAGCGCGGCGGCCTGTAACCACTGCGTCGCCCTTCGCGGACCATGGGCAGTGCCGGCGCGCCAGGCGGGGGACCCGGGCTCCGGGCGACACGAGGCCGGCGTGGCGGTTCGACGTCTCCATGCCGCGCCGATCCCGGGTCCCCTGCCGGCGCGTCGAGACGCCGGCGGAGCAGGGGCGGCCGCGCCGATCCCGGGTCCCTGCTCCCGGCGCGTCGAGGCGCCGGCGGCGCGTCCCCAGGCGGCGAAGCGGTACCTTACGTCTCGAACCCGCCATGAACGTCCTGAACGTGCTGCTGCCCCTGCTGGCCTGCCTGGTGAGCCTGGCGTTCGCGGCGCTCGTGCTGGAGCAGTGGTGGCGCCGCCGGCACAGCTTCCAGCTGGTCTGGGGCGCCGGCCTCACCTGGTACGCGGTCAGCTCCGGCGCCCAGTTCGCGGGCGCCGCCCTCGGTTGGAACGCCGACCTCTACCGCGCCTGGTACCTGTTCGGCGCCATCTACGTGGCCGCCTACCTGGGAATGGGCACCGTCTACCTCCTGTCCCGCACCGGCTTCGGCTACGTCGCCGGCGTGGCGATCGTGGCCGGCGGCCTCTTCGCCCCGCTGAGCCAGCTGGCGCTGATCGAGCAGGGCCACCCGACCGCCTGGTCGAACGTGCTCCTGGTGATCGGGATCGCCGCCGCCGCCGGCCTGGCCGTGATCGCCGCCACGGCCTGGCGGCGCGACCTGGCGGCCCACCTGGCCATGGCCGTGCTGGGAGCCGCATCGCTGGTCGTCGCCGGCCTCGTCCTGACCGCCACGATCGCCGCTCCCGGCTACGCCCTCGACCCGGTCACGCACGCGCCGGTCGGCACCGCGGTGCCCGGCCACCTGCGCATCCTGACCGGGCCCTTCAACATCGCCGGCGCCCTCTGCCTGGTGCTCGGCGGCCTCTTCTCCGCCTACGTGTACATGCCCAAGCGGAAGGTGCTGCGGGGCGGCGTGCGCACGCCGGTCCTGGGCCAGCTGCACCGCGCGCTGGTGGTGACCGTCAACCTGGTCGCCTCGCTCCCGCTGGCGGCCAGGGCGCTGCTGACGGGCCGGCTCAGCTCACGGGTCCCGGCCACGCTGCTGATCGCGCTCGGCGGCTTCGTGCCCAGCCTGACCAGCGGCCTGAGCCGCTTCGGCATCACCTGGGCCTTCGCCCTCGGCGAGCTGCTGGGGGTGCTGCTCATCTTCGCCGGCTTCCTGGTCAGCGAGGAGGTCTTCCGGCGGCTGCCGTTCGTCGTCGGCGGCAGCTGGGCCGCCCGGCGGGCGGCGGCCGGCCCCGGCTGATCCCGGTGCTGGTCGTCCGCGACGCCACGCCGGACGACGCCGCGGAGGCGGCCGAGCTGCTGGCGGAGCTGGGCTACCGGATGTCGGCCGCTGAGGCCCGCGCACGCCTGGGCAGGGACGCCGGCGAACGGGTGCTGCTGGCGGAGTCGGCCGGTCACGTGCTGGGCCTGCTGGCGCTGGCGGTCCAGCCGCTGGTCACGCACTCGCGGCCGGTGGCGCGGATCACGGCGATGGTGGTGCACGACGGCGCCCGGCGGGCCGGGGTC
>WNGQ01004631.1_pt1 | contig 14647 bp, 13 predicted proteins | sample 5407661 | NCBI WGS metagenome assembly WNGQ01 (sample SAMN13153382, study PRJNA577476) | soil metagenome | isolation source: 60 cm soil or saprolite under Garry oak tree replicate 2 | place: USA:California | collected 2016-06-15 | reverse complement strand
CTGATCGGATCGGCGGTTTGGAAGCGTGATGAGCGCAGAGTGAAGCGCGCTGCATCCTGCATTGGCGGCCATCGGAAAAGGTGAACTGGCAACGATCGGGTTTTAGTTTGTCAGAAGGCTCGCTGGCGAGCGCGCCTGAATCGTGTTGCGATTTAAGTTTTGAAATTACGGATTTGAAAAAGGAGGAAGAGCCGTGGCCGTTGGGTGGTTCTTTTACGGTGTTCATATGCGATGTTACCACACGAGTACATAGATGTCAATTTATGTTTACCGATAGATTATTCGAATGAACAAATAAGTCAAAGAGAAGGGATCTGGAGTTTCATTCGAACGTGTAGAGGCAGGTAGGTTTATTCGAATGAACCAGAAGGGACGGTCTTCGGACCTCGACGCTCCGGTTGTGGCGGCTGGCAATCGGTTCCCAGAGCGAGCGGTCGGAATGAGGCATGCGTAATAAATGCCCGCTTATCTAGAGCTAGAGAATCGGTTGGTAGCTAAGCTCGACATGCAGGATGTCCTCGATGATGGGCTTCTTAAGCTCTTTCGACATCGTAACGTCCGTACTCCACCGTACTTCAAATATATCTCTGCCCTTATGGGAGATGACTTTCTTTTCGGACCCGAACGCCCGTAGCCCTTGAAAAGTGATCTGTGACGCGGCCCCTCCTCCGTAGAAGAAGTCAGATGCTTTGCGCGGTGCCGCTTCCTGTGGTGGCACCATTAGAGAGGGGAGGGATGGCGAGAGCGGGTTTGACAGATAAAGCGTGCCCGTTGGTTCGTCCTCTTTTGTCAACACTCCCAACTCCACGTCGATCTCGATTCGCGATGTCCAGAAGACCCGCCGACCCTCCTTCCTAGAAAAATTTGGGTGATCTATGCGCCACGTCCCGTTCTCACGAAACGTCGTTCCCTGCGGTTTTGCTTCCAGCTCGGCCTTAAACTTTTCGTTTAACCGTTCTCTGACCTTCTCCTTGTAAAAAACCGTTTCTTTATCAGCACTGGACACGAAGAATAGCTTCGCTGCCTTCGGCTTGATTAGGGCAATAAAGTCCTCTCCAACGTTTGACACAATCGTGTTGATTAGCCCTTTTAATGCCTCGACATTCGCCAGAACACTGGCATTAGGGGAATCGGCGATTCGTTCTTTAACCGCCTGGGACAGTAGCGCGTCCGAAGTAACCAGAACTACTCTGCACGCGCTTGGGGTTTTCGGGGAGGAGGCGTGAAGTTGGAGAAACGATTCGGCAACGAGCGCATCCCGGAACCCCTTCTCCTTTTCGCCAACTTCGAAAGGTGGGATCCGATATGCCGACGCGTGGATTAGCTTAGGCCAGTCAACCAAACTGTGATCCAATTTGATCTCCTGCAATCCGAGCTGTCTCTCTTTTTCTTCGATCCTGGTTTTTACATGATCCACCAGCAGCTGATCCGTTAGAGCAAGGTTATGGCTCAGTAGTCGTTCTATTTTATCGATAGCCGACCGAAGTTTGAGGGCTTCTGTCTGCATCTGATACTGCCTTTCGTGGCGGACGATTTCGGGGAGGTACCAAAGAATTTCTAAGTCGGGGTATTTGGCGTCAGTAATAACAGCGGCTATCTCCTGCCGAACGAGATCGCTAGCCGAGCCGATGCTCGTAGGGGTCACATATAGAGCGTTAGTGTCGAGTACAACCTTGAGCTGTGATCTCCTGGGTCTCGGCCTCTTCTTTTCTGATGGCGAATCGGGAGGCAAATCAACTGACATTTCTCTCTCCAGTTGGCGTGAAGAATAGTGCAAGCACTATGGAGTTGCAAACATTAAGGCCGAAAGCATTGCGTGCAATCCTGCCGTGGTCAACTCTCGCGGAACGGTCACGGATACTCGCCGTAGGGTTTTTGGCCGGGCGCGGGTGAGCGTGGAGCGGCGAACTTAGCCGCGTGTCGCTGCGGCCTGGACTTTGTTAACGCGCGAAAGCTCCTGATGACTTCTTTCACGCCGCGAAGCTCATCCTGTTGGTAGACGTTCGCGGCGAGGATGACTTTCGCGCGAAGATGCGACGGCCGGCGGCAGCAAGGTATCGGCGTCGCTTGACGCCAAAGATCGGGGAGCTTATGGTTTTGCGGCTTCGGAGTCGACTGGCAAATTCAAACATAGGGAGAACTTCATGGGGACGAAATGGGCCATGCGGGGCACGTTATTAGGAGCGTGTAGCTGCGATTGGGGATGTCCTTGCAGCTTCGATGCGCCGCCTACCAAGGGGTTCTGCGACGGCGCTTATCTTTGGCACGTCGATAAGGGCAAATTCGGAGACGTTTCGCTCGACGGCCTCTCCTTTGCGTGGGTAGGGCATTCGCCCGGGCCGCTGCATGAAGGGAATGTGACCTGGCTGGTCCTAGCAGATGAAAAGGCAAATGCGGCGCAACGCAGGGCGTTGGAGACCCTTGGCGAGGGCAAATCGGGAGGTCCGTGGGTGATTTTCATGGCCGTGGCTTCCAGGTGCGAGGGGCCGCGATATGTGCCTTTCGAGTTGCAGCTCGACGGGCTCAAAAGTAAAGCGCGCGCCGGCGGCATCGTGGAGTACGACCTGGGACCAATTCTCAATCCGGTTACGCACGAACCGGAGGAGATCTATGTAGATAAGCCCACCGGCTTCACGTCCAAGCGGCTCACGATGGGCGCTTCACGTGTGTTTCGCGTGAATTCCGACGTTCTTCGTTATGACCACAGCGGGAAGTATGCTGAATTCTCCCATTTTGACTATTCGGGTGAGGCGCAAGCCTGAACAGCGCTGAGGAACGCGAAGGGATTGCAAGCCTCCAGCCTTCAGGTGCGGGGAACGAGGGAGAGACGGCGAATTAGCCGCGCGGAGCTAGCGCCGAGCGGCCGGGGAATTTGGCGGCGGAGGCGAGCTCTTCCTCGATGCGCAGCAGCTGATTGTATTTGGCGACGCGATCGGTGCGGGAAGCCGAGCCGGTCTTGATTTGGCCGGTGCCCATGGCCACGACGAAGTCGGCGATGAACGTATCCTCGGTTTCGCCGGAGCGGTGGGAAACGATGGAAGAATATCCGGCGCGGCGGGCCATCTCGATGGCTTCGATGGTTTCGGTGACGGTGCCAATCTGATTGAGCTTGATGAGGATGGAATTGGCGACGTGCTCGGAGATGGCGCGCTGCAAACGCACTGTGTTGGTCACAAAAATGTCGTCGCCGACGAGTTGGATTTTCTTGCCCAGCACGCGCGTCAGATGCTTCCACCCGTTCCAGTCATCTTCGGCGAGGCCGTCTTCAATGGAGACAATGGGGTACTGGCGAACCCAGGATTCCCAGAAGGCGGTCATCTCTTCGGCCGTGCGCGAAGACTTATCGGATTTCTTGAAGACGTAGCGATTGCTAGCGCTGACGTAAAACTCGCTGGCTGCGGGATCGAGTGCCAGGGCGATGTGTTTGCCCGCTGTGTATCCCGCGGCGGTGATGGCTTCGAGGACAACCTGGATGGCTTCCTCGTTCGATCTCAAATTGGGCGCGAAGCCGCCCTCGTCGCCGACGGCGGTGGAATAGCCGCGCTTGTGCAGCACGGCTTTCAAATGGTGGAAAACTTCCACGCCCATGCGCAGCGCTTCGGAAAAGCTTGAAGCGCCGATGGGCATGACCATGAATTCCTGCAGGTCTACGGAATTATCGGCGTGGGCGCCGCCATTGAGGATATTCATCATGGGCACGGGCAGCGTGGTGGCGTCGCGCCGGCTGGAGAAGCGCGAGAGATAGCGATAGAGCGGCAGGCGTTCGGCGGCCGCGGCGGCGCGCGCGGCGGCCATGGAGACGGCCAGAATGGCGTTTGCGCCGAGCTTGCCCTTGTTGGGCGTGCCATCGGTTTCAATCATGCGGCGATCCAGGGCGGCTTGGCCGGTAACGTCCAGGCCCTTAACGGCGCGGGCGTTGGGACCATTGATGTTTTCGACGGCGCGCAGGACGCCCTTGCCGAGTTAGCGCGCCTTGTCGCCATCGCGCAGTTCCAGGGCCTCGTGCTCGCCGGTGGAAGCGCCGGAGGGCACCGCGGCGCGGCCGCGGGTGCCGTCTGCGAGCAAAACGTCAGCTTCGACGGTGGGGTTACCGCGAGAATCGAGAATCTGCCTGCCGAGGACGCCGGCGATTTTGTGGGCCTGCGTGGCGGCTTTTGTGGTGGTCGTCCTGGTCGCCTTCTTGGTGGCCCTTTTGGCCATGTCGCCTCCGGGAGTTATTCGGGCTCTTCGAGCATGGATTCTTCGCGCACCACGATGACGACGCCTTTTTCGCTGACGTGATAGCGGCTGCGGTCGGCCTCGAGGTCGTAGCCGATCTCGCTGTGCTCGGGCAGGACCACGTGGCGATCGATGATGGCGTTGCGGATTCGGGAATGGCGGCCGATATTCACGTGATTGAAGATGATGGAATTCTCCACTTCGCAGAAGCTATTGACGCGCACATCGTAGCCGAGCACCGATCGCTTCACACGGCCTCCGGAAAGGATCGAGCCGGCGCTGACGATGGAGTCGAGCGCGACACCCATGCGGTCCGGATCGGCAAAAACGGATTTGAACGGGGGATATTGCTGCTGCCAGGTGCGTAGCGGCCAGCTCTTATCGTAGAGGTTGAAGACCGGCGTCACGGAAACCAGGTCGGCATTGGCTTCGTAGTAGGCGTCGATGGTGCCGACGTCGCGCCAGTAAAGAGGGCCATTGCGGTTTTCGTCCTCGAAATTGTAGGCAAAGACGCGATATTTCGAGAGGATGCGCGGGAGGATATCGCGGCCGAAGTCGTGCGTGGATTCGGGATCCTCGGCATCGGAGAGCAGGATGGGGATCAGCAGTTGCGTGTTGAAGATATATACGCCCATGGAGGCATTTGCTTTTTCCGGGCGATGTGCGGAGCGCTTGGGCTCCGCGGGCTTCTCCTCAAAGCCGAGCACGCGCCACTGAGCGTCTGTTTCGATGATGCCAAAGCGATGGGCGGCTTCCGCGGGGTCGGCTTCGATGGTGGCGACGGTGACGTGAGCGCCAGAATCGACGTGCTGCTGGAGCATCTTGCGGTAGTTCATCTTGTAGATGTGATCGCCGGAGAGAACGATGACGTAGGTGGAGCGCTCGCTGCCGATGGAATAAATATTCTGGTAGACGGCGTCGGCGGTGCCGAGATACCAGCTGGTGGAGACGCGCATCTGCGGCGTCAGAATTTCGATAAAGTCGCCGAGCCCCATCAGCGACGACCAGCCCAGGCGAATATGACGATTCAAGCTCAGCGCCTTGTATTGCGTGAGGACGAAGATGCGGCGCAGATCGCTATTGATACAATTGGATAAAGTGACGTCGATGATGCGGTAAACGCCGCCGAAGGGCACGGCGGGTTTGGCGCGGTCGCGGGTGAGCGGCCAGAGCCGCTCGCCTTGTCCGCCGGCGAGGAGAATACCGATGGTATCGGCCATGAGGGGCATGGGGCGTGGCCTCTGATGTGGATTGCGGACGCGTGCTCAGCGAGAAAGATTCTACCCGTTCGACGCGCCGAGCGCATCTGGGTGCCCGAGCGCCAAGGAAGAAGGCGGATACGGGATCGGTCCCACAAAATAAGGCACTGTCGCGGAAAAAGATTTCTTGACTTAGGAGACCGGCTCCGCTAGAACAAGCCCACAAATGGCACTCCCCGGGGCCTACCCTCTCTGCAAGAGCCGGCTTTGGAAACGTAGCCATCAGAAACGCGGAAGGAGGTGAGCTTCGCGTGGCAGAGGTTGTAATTCAGGAAGGCGAGTCTTTGGAGAACGCCTTACGGCGCTTCAAGCGCAAGGTCCAGCAGGAAGACATCATAAAAGAAATCAAGAAGCACAGTTTTTATATGAAGCCCGGCGAAAAGCGCCGTGCGAAGCAGGCTCTATCCCGGAAGCGCCTGCGCAAGAAGCAGCGCCGCGAGCAGGACTAGGCATTATAGACCCTGGGTACGTAGGCAGTTCGGGCCCCGAACAGGCTATCTGGACGCACAGGAGGGTTTTACGTCTGGATGCGCCTGACCCGGCGCGAAATGCTTACCGGCCTCGCAACCAGCGTGGGGTCGTGGGAGCCAGCGATGGAGTACCGGGATAAGGTCCTGAAGTGCGCGGAGTGTGGTGCAGAATTTGTGTTTACCGCCGGCGAACAGATGTTTTTCGCCGACAAGGGTTTCAAGAACGAACCCAAGCGGTGCAAGTCCTGCAAGGCAAAACGCGCCGATACCGTGGGCCAGGTGTCGAATTTCCAGCGAACCGAAACGAAGACGACCTGTTCACAGTGTGGGAAGGAAACAACCGTTCCGTTCAAGCCCACCCAGGGGCGTCCCGTTTACTGTCGCGAATGTTTTCAGCAGCGTAGGACCATGGGTTCGCCAGCCTGACCCACCCTTCACAGCCGCTAAGGCGGCTGTTCAGGGTAAAGAAGAGCAGTTGCCGCCGGAATCCGAGCCAATTTGGAGATGGCCGCGGCGGCGGGACTTTGGCGAAGCGCAGCGAGTTGCTTGACCTCTGTTTTCCTCTGGCTGCAAGCAGCTGATGAGAGGCCCGCGAAGCGATTCCTTCCCAATTTACGGATTCTTTCGCGCCCACAGCAGATCATTCTGGCGGTCAAGTGAAGACCAAACGACTGAAGAGCAAAAGACGCGCCCCCCCAAAATCTTCGAGCGGCGCTCAGGATGCCGCGCTGCGGAAGCATTTAATTGAATTATTACGCGGCCGCGGGGCGCACGCCGATTTCGACGAGGCGGTAGACGGGCTGCCCGAAGGATTGCGAGGCGCTCGCGTGAAAGAGCTGCCATTCACGGCATGGCGGCTTCTGGAGCATCTGCGCCTGGCGCAATGGGACATTCTTGAATTCAGCCGCGATCCGAAGCATCAATCTCCGCAATGGCCGGAGGGCTACTGGCCCGAGGGCGATGCTCCTGCGAACGCAGCGGCGTGGGATGCCAGCGTGGCGGCGTTCCGGCGGGACCTGGCCGAAATGGAAAAGCTCGTCAGGGATCCTTCCAACAATCTTTTCGCTCCCATTCCTCATGGGCAAGGGCAGACGCTGCTGCGCGAAGCCCTGCTCGTGGCCGACCATAATTCTTATCACGTGGGGCAACTCATTATGCTGCGGCGTCTGCTGGGCGCCTGGAAGTAGCAAGCCGGCTTGTCGCAAGGCGGACGCGAGCATGCCGCCTGGAAGGCGGCGCTACAAAAAGGTTCAGGGCCGCGACTTTGTTAAGCGGGGAAAGCTCGGCTTTGACCGCGCGAAGGGACGGAACTCTCTGCTAACGGTTCGGTCTCGAATTTGTAGGGCTTGCCTTGGGAGATGAATTCGTCTCGGCGGCACAGGAAAAATTGGCCGCGTCGTTTGTGTCGCCGGTACCCTTGTACGTGGCGATCTGTGGATAGGGGCACAGCGGGCGGGTCATTTGCACTCCCTTGGCGACATCGTCGTCGAGATACTTAGTAGCGATGATGTCGCCGGGCGCGGTACCCTTTTCCACCCATTCCTCGAGAGCATCGTAAACGCCGTAAGCCTTGCCCTTCGCGGTAGGATGGCCGGTCTGGCCGAACGAATTCGGACCTGGACCCGGGAAACAGTGCTGCATTCCGGGGACCATGTACAGGCGAACGAAGCTGTCCACGTTCTCCGCGCCCATCTTGGCGAGGACACTCTTATAGTAATTGATCGTGTTCAAGGGTGAGATCGCCGGATCGTTCCATCCGTGGTAGAGAATGAGCTTGCCGCCGCGGCCCTTGAAGCGGCCCAGGTCAGGGTCGGTAGAATTGAGAATGGACCCGGTTTTCTGATCGGCCATGGCTTCGGTGATGTCTACATTGGCTGACAGCTGGTTCCAAGCGGGATCCTGGAATACCATGTATCGGAAATAGTTCTCCGCAAAGCCCGGACCGAGGCTTTGCCCGGGGGCATTGCCGGTGACCCAAGGCGCCCAGCCATTCGGTCCGTCTTCGGCGCCGGGCATGAAACCGGGGAAAATCTGCTTCCCGTGCGAATCCTGAGCGCCGGCATAGAGTCTCTTCAAGGACGAAAGCTGGGGCGCGGTGAGGCAATCGCGCGAGTCCTTACCTTTGCAAAGCAGCACGGAGGGGTCGAAGTGACACTGTAAAGGATTGCTGATGATCCCGTCTTTTACCCCATCCTGAGCATCGCAAGCTGCCAAGGCGGCAGATTGAATAGCGGGAAGTTTCGTGCTGGGGATGTAACCAGAAGGATCCTTGGCGTACATGCTTTGCACTATTTCCACGACGGCGGCCAGCAAGTGGGTCCAAAAATTACCGGGAGCACCAGCGAGAATTCCATCAAAATCCCCGGGAAAGCGTTGCGCTTCCATCAAGGCTTCTCGCCCGCCATCGGAGCAACTATCGAAATAGGAGTGCCGCGCAGGGCTGCTGTAAAACGCTTGTATGAGAGCTTTGGCATTTTCCGTGGTCGCGTGTAGCGCGCGATAGCCGTAATCGATAACCTTTTCTGGATGTCTAAAGGCCCAGCTTGCGTCCACGGCATCGCCCTCATGCCCCGTGTCTGTCGCGGCCGTGGCGTAGCCGCGCCTCAAATTGTCGCCCATAGCGTTGTAGTTAATGGAACCGGCGAATCCGCCATTGCCAATGCTTAGGAATTTTCCATTCCAGTCGGAAGCAGGCAGCCACACCTCGAACCGAATATCGGAATCGCTGCTGGGCCGGATCACTCCTGCCAGACGGCAGAATGCAGGAAGGTTGTCGAGCGGCCTGCCGTAAGGAGGTACGAATCTTCCTGCGGGCACGGATTGGGCGGTTGTGAGGCTCGTATCCGGCAGGCTTGTTTTTGAGAGATTTGCACATTCGGCGGCGCGCCCCTCAACGCCGGCTGATGCCGTGATGAGGGCCAGGGTGATGAGGATGCGTATTGCCGAAATTCGCATATGTTTGTCAGCTCCCTAAAACCAACGTACCGAGTTAGGTTCGGGCGGCGCCGAAGCGAACTGCAACCCTGTGCGAGCGTAAGTCTGGCGCCGCGTGACGTCAACTTCAAACCTGCAGAATTTCCGGGGCGAATGCTAAAAACCCCAGGGCCCCGCGCCTTCTTTAATGCTGGCGCTTACGCGCCGGCGCGGGCGCCCTGGGCTACAAGGGATTCGGACCCACCCTTAAAGACGAAGGGTGGGGCACCCGTCAAACGGTGAGGAGAGGCGCCCGCTTCGTAAATGCTGTGGGTGCGCGTATAATTTCGTCAACGCGGTGAGCGATATTTTGTGAGGGCGCTGATTATGCGGCGGAGTTTCGTCACACTCGCGGCTCTGACTCTGGTGGCGTGGACGCTCTTAGCGCAACAGGATGCGGCGCCCGGCCTGGCAGGCTTCTCGGGGGATAATGCGCGCGCACAACGGCAGTGGGAGGAAAAATTCCGCACCGCGATTTCGACGGACAATATCGGGGACTACGCCAAACTGCTTTCTGCACGGCCTCACCACGTCGGTTCGCCTTACGATAAGCAAGACGAGGAGTGGCTGGCATCGAAGTTCAAGGAATGGGGCTGGGATGTTCACGTGGAATCGTTTCAAATCCTTTTCCCCACGCCGAAGGAACGTGTTCTCGAAATGGTCGAGCCGGCTCGCTTTGTAGCCAAGCTGCAAGAGCCGCCCATTCCCGAAGATCCGACCTCGCACCAGCAGGCCGAGCAGTTACCCTCCTACAACGCGTACTCGATTGATGGCGATGTCACGGCGCCGCTGGTTTACGTCAACTACGGAATCCCCGCCGATTACGACGAGCTCGAGCGGCTGGGCATTTCCGTGAAAGGGGCGATCGTCATTGCCCGCTATGGCGCCTCGTGGCGCGGCATCAAGCCCAAAGTTGCTTTCGAGCACGGCGCCGTGGGTTGCCTGATCTATTCTGATCCTCGCGACGACGGTTACACGGCGGGAGACGTCTACCCGAAGGGGCCGTGGCGTCCCGCGGAGGGCGTGCAGCGCGGAAGCGTGGTGGACATGTCAGTTTATCCAGGCGATCCGCTCACTCCGGGAATCGGAGCGACGCCGGATGCCAAGCGCCTGAAACTGGAAGATGTGAAGGTCTTCACGAAGATTCCGGTACAGCCCATTTCTTACGCCGATGCGCAGCCGCTTCTTGCGGCGTTAGCCGGACCCGTAGCGCCGGCAGGCTGGCGCGGCGGGCTGGGGATCACCTATCACGTCGGGCCCGGACCCGCGAAAGTTCACCTGAAGGTGAAATTCAATTGGGACATGAGGCAGATCAATGATGTGATTGCCCGAATTCCGGGAAGTTCGGAATCCGACGAGTGGGTCATTCGGGGCAATCATTACGATGCGTGGGTCAACGGAGCCCAGGATCCCGTCTCCGGCATGTCCGCGGAGATGGAAGAGGCGCGAGCGCTCGGCGAATTATCCAAGTCGGGATGGAAGCCCAAGCGGACGATTATTTATTGCGCCTGGGACGCCGAGGAGCCGGGGCTGATCGGCTCGACCGAATGGGTGGAGACGCACGCGGAAGAACTGCGGGCGCACGCAGTCGCGTATATCAATACCGATTCGCACAGCCGCGGATATCTGAATGTTTCCGGTTCGCATTCGCTGGAAACTTTTATCAATCAAGTGGCGCGCGAGGTTACCGATCCGGAAAAAAATATCTCTGTGTGGCAGCGAAGACAGTTGAAACGCATTGCCGACGCGAACTCCGGCGAAGACCGCGAACGACTGCGCTCCAGAACGACTTGGCCAATTGAAGCCCTGGGATCGGGTTCCGACTACACGGCGTTCCTGGATTTTGCAGGCGTGGCCTCGGTGAACCTGGACTTCAGCGGCGAAACCGATGGCGGCATTTATCACTCGGTTTACGACGATTTTTACTGGTTCACTCATTTCGGCGATGTCGGATTCCTATACGGGCGTGCTCTGGCGCAAACCGCCGGGACTGCGGTGCTGCGCCTGGCGGATGCGGACTTGCTGCCATTCAATTTCACCGATCTACTCTCCACCGTGCGTGGTTACGTAAACGACCTGCAACGCCTGGCCGAAAACCAAAGCAATCAAATCCGCGAGCGCAACCGCCAGATCAGCGAAGGCGTATTCAGCGCGACGTCCGACCCCAGGAAGCCGCTGGTGCCGCCCGCTCCCGAAGCAGTGCCGCCGCACCTGAATTTTGCCGCCCTGCAAGACGCGCTGGACGCTTTCAACCAGAGCGCCGATCACTATCAGCGGGTCTATGCACAAGCGGGACAGGAGGGCGCGGCCGCGCTGGGACCAGCCTCGCTGGCGCAAGTGAATCTCCAACTGCTCCAGAGCGAACGCGCTCTGACCGACCCGAACGGTTTGCCGGGCCGCCCGTGGTTCAAGCATCAGCTTTATGCTCCCGGCTTTTATACCGGCTATGGAGTGAAGACGGTGCCGGCGCTGCGAGAAGCGATCGAGCAGAAGCAGTGGAGCACGGCGGAGGAAGCGATCAACACGGTTTCCAAAGTGCTCGGAAATGAGGCGGCCGTGATCGAAAAGGCGGCCGCCAGCCTCGAGCACGCCATCCAGTAAGGGCCGCTTCCCTTTGGGGACGGACAGCTCCTCGGTATTTGGAGTGGTGCGGTTTGAAACCACAGGTCCTAGCCAACTTCTAGTCCCTTATGGGAAACTGTCCGCATGGAAGACCTAGAACCAGTAATAAACACAAATGATTGACAATTGAATCGCTGAGGCCAAGTGCTCCGTCTGTGACCGAGCATTAGACATCGGCAATTAAGGCGGCTCACCGAAAGAGCAAGCAATTGAGGAAATGCTTGATAAAGTCGGGTTGCTAAAATGAGTTACAGAACCTATCTCGCAGATGCTTTCGCATGGCTTGACACACGAGAAGAAAATTCAATCCATGCGATTGTGACGGACCCTCCATACGGACTCAAGGAATACACGGAAATCGAGAAGGCAAAGCTGCGCAACGGACGCGGGGGAGTCTGGCGGATTCCTCCGGCATTTGATGGTTGCAAGCGGAGTCCACTTCCAAGGTTTACAGTTTTGGATGAGTCCGATATTGCCGCGCTGCGTTCATTCTTCGCGAACTTTGCCAAACAAGCGATGCGCGTTCTTGTTCCGGGCGGTCACATTATGATCGCAACAAATCCACTACTTTCGCACTATGTGTACCTCCCGATTATGGCCGCAGGATTCGAGAAGCGCGGGGAGATCATTCGTCTCGTCCAAACCTTGCGTGGTGGAGATCGTCCCAAAAATGCACACAAAGAATTCCACGATGTATCGGTTATGCCGCGTTCCGGTTGGGAGCCGTGGGGCTTATTTAGAAAGCCATGCGAAGGCCGGGTTCAAGACAATCTGCGGAAATGGGGAACAGGCGGCTTGCGTCGCGTATCTGGCAAGAATCCGTTTCTCGACGTAATTCAATCTGCGCCTGCGCGTAGCGAAGAACGAAAGATTGCGCCGCATCCGTCGCTCAAGCCGCAAGCCTTCATGCGCCAACTTGTGCGCGCCGCGCTACCTTTGGGCCGTGGCATAATTTTGGACCCCTTCATGGGGGCGGGGTCCACCATTGCAGCCGCTGAAGCTGTTGGCTACGCAAGTATTGGGATTGAGAAAGATTCGGCGTACTATTCTGTCGCCACGAAGTCTATCCCGACGCTTGCTCGGTTGACACCGAACGGAACTAATGGGAAGCCCGGGGGCGCGCTTGCCGCTGCCAAGAGACCTAAAGCCAATTCACATCAAGAAGGCCGTCGCATACGTCGAGAGGAAGACCGCCGACCTCATAGATTTGTATCTAGAGCAAGCTAACGTGTTTAGTGCAATCGTCGGAATCTTCGGAGTGAAGGCATTACACGCGGTCAGCCCGTACAAGAAGCACAAACACCCGGACGTCGCCCAACAGCGCTTTCCAGATTTGTCGTTAGGCGGCAGACTCAATCCGCCACCGAAACAAGCCTTGGAGTCCAAGGGCAGCACGCGGCCTTGGGCGATACAGTCCCACTACAATCATCCCGGTTGGTATGTCGTATGGCGCTATCTCGTGGACACCACAGAATCCATTAAGCCGGGGTATCCGGTCGTTATCTGGCGCGTGGATGTTGTGTTTTTGACAGCCAAGGATTGGAAGTACGAAGGAAGCACAGCGAAAGAAGGCAGAGGCGGTCGCACACACACTTTCGGGGTTCCAAACCCCGCACAGAAATTAGTTGGAGCCGCCGCCTATGCTCTGCCCGGAATCATAGTCAAAAACGGTAAGCCTGTTCTGGCTGAAAGCTAGACCAGCAAGTCTTTTGCGACTCTCGCTGCCCTCATTTTTCAAACTGCACCACTATCCGGTAGTTTATCGCTGCGGAGGCTCGGAAGATGCCGGCACAATGCTCTTCATGCGCATGTAAGTGACGATATTGGCCTGAGGCTTCGGTAAGAGAGTTATACAGGGGATCACAATAAGCAAAGGCGTCGTTGAGAGCTTTCGTTAGATCGGCTTTAGAGGTTAATTTCTCGAAATCCTTTTCCTCGGCCGGGTTTTTCTCGTGTTTCGCCTGCGAGCACCAGAGGTAGTTGAAGTTGGCAAGATGCCCGACGAGCTGGCCGAAGGTCCTGACTTCCATTTGCGGGCCGGGGCGCATCGCGTAGAACTCCTCCGGAAATTTCGCCGCGGAACGCGAAATTTCATTGCGGTTACCCATGTAGAGACTCTTAAGGAATGAGGTAAACGAAGGCTGCTGCTGGTTTTGTGCGGAAGCGGAAGCCGCCAGGATCAAACCGAAAAAGGCAGCGGGGATCAGCTTGTTCATAAGATTCCCTCCGATTGCAAATATACACCCCCGGAGTGGCTGTGCCATGGAGCCGGCTGGAAGCCGGCGCTACGGCTCACACGCCGAGATCACGATAAATTTCAGCGATTCTTCAGGTGCCGGGGAGCCCAGTAGCCCCAACCAAGCGCCTCGTCTGTATAATAGCTTCACGGCTTCGGTGAAAGACAGGAATGGACTTGCAGGCCTACTACCGTGGTCACAAGAAGCTCGTAGGGCTGGCCGCCTTGGCGGTGATCGCCATGCTGGCGGCCGGGTGGGCCATTCGTGGCCGGTCCGATGATCCGAACTACCAGACCGCGGAAGTTCAGCGCGGGAGTATCACCTCCGTAGTGGAGGCCACGGGCACGATTAATCCACTCACGACGGTTCCGGTAGGGTCGTACGTCTCCGGGACGGTGCAATACGTTTTCGCCGATTTCAATTCCCGGGTACAGGCGGGCCAGGTGCTCGCACAGCTCGATCCGGAAGTGTATCAGGCGCAAGTGGTTCAGGCTCGAGGTAACCTCGAGAACGCGATTGCAAACCAGAAGAATCTGGAGGCGACGATTACGGCACAGGAAGCGGCTATCAAGACCAACGAAGCCAACCTAGAGCGGTTGAAGGCCGCCGGCGTTTATAGCCAAGCGAATACGCGGCGCATTCTGGACCTGGCGGACCAAGGCGTTTTCTCGAAAGATCAAGCCGATCAGGCGCAGTCCGGCCTGGATCAATCGCAGGCCCAGGTGCGCGCTGCCGAGGCACAATTGAACCAGTCCATCGCCCAGTTGGCCGAGACGCGCGCTCAGGTGGAGCAGGCGAAAGCCCAAATCAAGACGATGCAGGGCGCGCTGGAGTTGGCGGAGGCGAATCTCCGCTACTGCACGATTGT
>WNGQ01007550.1_pt1 | contig 14648 bp, 13 predicted proteins | sample 5407661 | NCBI WGS metagenome assembly WNGQ01 (sample SAMN13153382, study PRJNA577476) | soil metagenome | isolation source: 60 cm soil or saprolite under Garry oak tree replicate 2 | place: USA:California | collected 2016-06-15 | reverse complement strand
GTCAGGCGCAGGCCGGAGCCGTCCGACAGCGGAATGATCGTCTGCACGGAGCCCTTGCCGAAGCTCTGCGTGCCCAGCACGACCGCGCGCCCCCAGTCCTGGAGCGCACCGGCCACGATCTCGGATGCCGACGCGCTGCCCTGATTGACGAGAACGACGATGGGGAAGTCAGAATAGGTATGCTTGCCGCTCGCCTGGAAGCGCATGTTCTGATTCCGCACGCGCCCCTCCGTGTAGACGACGAGCTTGCCCGGCTCGAGGAACTTCTCCGCGACCTCGACGGACGAGGTGAGGAGTCCGCCCGGATTGTTGCGCAGGTCGAGCACGAGCCCCTGAATGGGCTTGGCTTTGTTGTATTTCTCCAGCGCGGTCTCGATGTCGGTCCCCGTCTGTTCCTGGAACTGGCGCAGACGGATGTACTCGATGCCGGGCTCGAGCTCGCCGCTCTTCACGGACTGGACGCGGATCTGCTCTCGCGTGATGGTGAAGTCCTTCGGCTCCTGCCATCCCTCGCGGATGACGGCGATGACGATCTTGCTTCCCGGCTTGCCGCGCATCTTCTTGACCGCGTCGGCCAGCTGCATGTCCTTGGTCGAGATCCCCTCGATTTTCACGATGCGGTCGCCGGGCAGGATGCCGGCGCGATAGGCCGGCGTCCCTTCGATGGGGGTGACCACGGTGAGGATGTCGTCGCGGAGGGTGATCTCGATGCCGAGGCCCCCGAAGCTCCCCGAGGTCTCGACCTGCATCTCGCGGTACATCTCGGGGTCGAGGAAGGAGGAGTGCGGGTCGAGGCCGCGGAGGGTGCCCTTGATGGCGCCGTAGATCAGCTCCTTGGGGGGCATCTCGTCGACGTATTGACTCTGGATGATGGACAGCACCTCGGTGAAGAGGCGCAGATTCTCGTAGGTCGCCGCCTGGTCATTGCTCTTGCTGGCGACTGCGCCACCGAGCGACAGGGTGAGGAGGAGCAAGACCGCCGCGACCATCCCCGCCTTCTTCACGTTCCGGAACGAGCCCATCGAGTTCTCTCCTGTCCCCTAACCTCGTGGTCTGAGCCATTGGGCGGGGTCCTGAGGCTTGCCCTGGTAGCGCACCTCGAAGTAGAGGCGCGGCCCCTGCAGGGAGCCCGTGTCCCCGACCGTACCGATCACTTGTCCCTGTTTGACGTCGTCACCCTCGGCCACCTTGATGTCGGCCACGTGAGCATACAGCGTGTAGTACTCGCTTCCGTGATCCACGATGATCAGGTTCCCGTAGCCCCGGAACCACCCCGTGTACAGCACGTGCCCGGGGTAGACGGCGTGGACGTTCGACCCTTCGCCGGCGTCGATGTCTATCCCGTTCCGGAACGTCTTCGTTCCGAAGCGCGGGTTCACGCGTGTGCCATACTCCTCGACCACGCGCCCTTCAGCGGGCCACACGAGCCGGCCGCGCATCGCTCCCAATCCCACCCCCGGCGGCGCACTCTCGCTGGGCGCTACTTTCGGCGGCTTCGACGTGGGCGGGGGAACCTTCGCGACCCGGCGCCGCTCCTGGAGATCCCGAACGAACGCTTCGAGTCGCCGGGTGGCTTCGCTCAACTCGCCGACCATGCGGTCGTGGTAGACCCGCTCGTCCTTGACTCGAGCCAGGATCCCCCGTCGCTTGCCTGCTTCCCGGTCGGCCTCGGCCCGCTCGCCCTCGACCTCGCCCCTGAGGGCCGACATCTCCTTGCGCCGGGCCTCCAGTCTGTCCTTCCGGTCCGCCAAACCCTCAGAGGTAACACGATACTCTCGAATCATTCGGGCGTCCACCGTGGCGAGCGTGGCCAGATGGCGCAGGCGGACGGCCTGCGCGACGGGGTCGTCGCCCGACAGGAGCACGGGGAGGGCGCCGCCCTGGACCTGTAACCGGTACATGGTCCTCAGACGTTGGGCGAGGGCATCTTCCTGGCCGGACCGCTGGCTCTCGAGACGGACAATGTCGCGCTGAAGCTCGCTCATCTCCGCCTGGGAGCGCTGGATCCGCCCGTCGAGGATCGCCACCTGCTTGCGTTTCTCGCTCAATCGCCGATCGATCGCCTCGAGCTCGGCGAGGAGTCCCGCCTCGCGCTTCCGCGCGTCCGCGGCCCTGGCGCGCTCTTCCTTGAGCCGCTTCTGCGTCTGCTGGAGCGCGTGCTCTTTGTCGCCGAGGTCGGCGCCGTCCTTCTTCGGCTGCCCCACCGCGGGCAGGGTGGAGGCCAGGACGAGAAGAAGAGAGCCGAGGACGATCCGGAGGGCGCGGGTCACGCCACGACCCGGCCACGGGCGAGGAGGCCGCCGAATCCGCCCAGCACGGCCCCGCCTGCGATGAGCAACAGAATCTGCGGCACCGAGAGGAACACCGCCCGGGCCAGCCCGAGCGTGAGTTGGAGGAGCGGCTCGAGCCTCGGCGCGCCCACTGCGTAGGCCGCCTCGAGCAACACCAGCGCGACTACGGCTCCGAGGAGCCCCTGGACCATGCCCTGGAGGAGCTGGGGAAGGCGGACCACCGCCTCGCTCGCGCCGACCAGCCGCATGATCTCCGTCTCGGCGCGCCGGACATGGAGCACGAGGGTGGTGGCGGTGGTCACGGTCAGGATGGCGGCCAATGCCAGCACCGCTCCCACGGCGAGACCCACCACCTGGAAGAGCCGCTGCCAGCGGGCGAGACCTTCCACCCACTCCGCGCCCCCTTGCACTTCTTCCGACTCCGGCAGGGCCGCGAGCTGCGCGGCAAGCGCGCGCGTCGCCTCGGGAGTGGTCGCGCCTTCGGCGGGCGTGACCTCGAGCGAGGCAGGGAGCGGATTGCGAGGCAGATGATCGACCACGCCCCCCTGAGATCCCAGTGACTGCCGCAGGGCGCTGAGAGCCTCCGCCTTGCCGACATAGCGCACGCGCTGGACGCCGTCGAGATCCTCGACGCGCCGGGTGAGATCGGACAAGGCGGCCGGCGTCGGCTCGTCCTTGAGGAAAACGACCACTCTCACTCGATCACGCCACTGCCCGACGGCGCGGCCGAGGTTCAAGGACAGGAGCCAGAAGCCGCCGAGCGCGGTCAACGACAAGGTGATGAGCAGGATGGCGCTGACGCCCACGCGGCCGGCGCGGCGAAGATCTACGAAGGCCTCGCTGACAATGAAGCTCAGCATGGGCGGCTACCGCTGCGCACCTGCCTCCATCACTTTGCTCATCCTTCGTCCTTGGTCAGGACGCCGGCTTCGAGGCGCAGGGTGCGGCGCTTGAGCTGGGTCGCCAGGCGCAATTGATGAGTGGCGAAGAGCACGGTGGTGCCGCGGCTCCAGATGTCCTTGATCAGCCCGAGGATCTCGCCCGCCATCTCCTCGTCGAGATTGCCCGTGGGCTCGTCGGCGAGGAGGAGGGCGGGAGACTTCACGATGGCTCGGGCGAGGGCCGCGCGCTGTGCCTCGCCCTGCGAGAGCTGCGCCGGATAGGCCTGGGCGCGCGATGACAGCCCCACCGCCTTCAGCGCCTGAAAGGCCTTGGGCGTGATCTCGCGGCGGGGCGTGCCCAGTACGCGCAGGACGAAGGCGATGTTCTCGAAAACGGTGCGTCCCGAGAGAAGCTTGGCGTCCTGGAAGACGATACCGAGCGAGCGCCGGAGGAGCGGGACCTCGGAGCGCTTGAGCCCGGTGACGTTGAAGCCGGCGACCTCGATCTCGCCGTCCGAGGCCTGCTCGTCTGCGTAAAGGAGGCGCAGGAGGGTGGTCTTGCCCGCCCCACTCGCGCCGGAGAGCACCACGAACTCGCCTTTCTCGACGGCGAACGAGACATCGCTGAGGGCGGGCAACTTCATCGGCCCGCCTTGGAAGAGCTTACAGACGTGGTAGAGCCGTATCATGAGGCTGCCACCATTCTATCTAAGCCTTCAGACTTTCGGTAGTTTCTCCATCAGGAGCGAGTTCACGACGGCAGGGCTGGCCTTTCCCGAAGTCGACTTCATCACCTGCCCGACGAGGAAGCCCAGCGCGGCCTTTTTCCCCGCCTTGTAGTCCTCGACGACCTTGGCGTGCTCAGCCAGCACCCGGTCGACGACCGTGCCCAGCGCGTCGGCATCGGCCACCTGGGTCAAGCCCTCCCGGGAGACGATGGCGCGCGCGCTCTCCCCGGACGCGAGCATCTTCTCGAAGACGTCCTTGGCCATCCGGCCACTGATCGTGCCGTCCTCGATCAGGGCAATGAGCCCCGCGAGGTCGGCCGGACGACCCGTAAGACCTCATTGAGCACCCAGTTCGCCACGGGCTTCGGATTGGCCGATCCCTGGGCCGCCGCCTCGAAGTAGTCGGCCAGCCCTTTGCTTTGGGTCACCACGTCCGCGTCGTAGGCGCTGAGGGCGTAGACCTTGAGGAAGCGCTGGCGCCGCGCCGCCGGCAGCTCAGGCAGGGTGGCGCGCACCTGATCGATCCAGCCAGCCGCGACGTCGAGCGGGGGCAGGTCCGGCTCGGGGAAGTAGCGGTAGTCGTGGGCGAACTCTTTCGAGCGCATGGAGACGGTATGCCCCTTGTCCGGGTCCCACAGGCGCGTCTCCTGCACGATGCGCTCGCCCGTATCGAGGGCGCGGGCCTGGCGCTTGATCTCGTATTCGATGGCGTGCTGGACGTTGCGGAAGGAGTTCATGTTCTTGATCTCGACCTTGGTGCCGTACTCCTTCGCCCCAGGGCGCCGCAACGAGATGTTCGCGTCGCAGCGCAGCGAGCCCTCCTCCATGTTGCCGTCGCAGACGTCCAGGTAGACGACGATGGCCCGGAGCGCCTTCAGATACGCGGCCGCTTCCTCGGGGGTGCGGATGTCAGGCATGGAGACGATTTCCATGAGGGGCACTCCCGCCCGGTTGAAATCGACCTGGCTCGACTGCGCCGTCTCCAGGCTCCCTTCGTGTACGAGCTTGCCCACGTCCTCCTCGAGGTGGAGACGCTGGATGCCGATCCGGCGCGAGGCGCCCGCCCCCTCGATGTCGAGATAGCCGTGCTCGGCCAACGGCTCCTCGTACTGGCTGATCTGGTAGTTCTTCGGCATGTCCGGATAGTAGTAGTGCTTTCGCGCGAAGCGATTGTCGGCGTTGACCGTGCAATTGATGGCCAGCGCCGTCTTGATCCCGAACTCCACCGCCCGTCGATTGATGACGGGCAGGGTGCCCGGCATGCCCTGGCAGACGGGGCAGGTCTGGGTATTGGGCGGGGCGCCGAAGGCCGTGGAACAACCGCAGAACATTTTGGTGCGCGTGCGAAGCTGCGCGTGAACCTCGAGCCCGATGACCACCTCGTAGGCCTTATCCATCTTGCTTGACTGCCGAGGCATCCGGTTGGCGGCATGGCCTCTTCACGCCTTCGGCGCTCATCGGGTCGTGATCTCCAAGGCCGGCTTCCTCTCGCGCCACGGCGTGGCCGCTTCGTAGGCCTTGGCCGTTCTCAACAGCGTGGCCTCGTCGAAAGCCTTGCCGATGATCTGAAGCCCGATGGGCAATCCCGTCCGGGTGAATCCCCCCAGCATGGACAGGCCGGGCAGCCCGGCCAAGTTGACGGGAATGGTGAAGACGTCGTTGAGGTACATCTGCAGCGGGTCTGCCCTCTCCCCCATCTTGAAGGCTACCCCGGGAGTGGTGGGGGCCACCATCACGTCGACCAGCTCGAAGGCCCGCTGGAAATCGCGGAGCACGAGGGTGCGCACCTTCTGGGCCTTGCCATAGTACGCGTCGTAGTAGCCTGCGGACAGCGCATAGGTGCCGAGCATCACACGGCGCTTCACCTCGGCGCCGAACCCGGCCCCGCGCGTCCGGGAATACATGTCGATCAGGTCGCGGGCGCCCGGCGCGCGCAGGCCGTACTTGACGCCGTCGTAGCGCGCGAGATTGGACGAGGCCTCCGCGGGCGCGATCACGTAGTAGGCGGCGAGGCCGTATTCGGTGTGAGGCAGGGACACGCGCTGGGTCTGCGCGCCCAGATCCTCGAGAGCGGCGATGGCCGTTCGAACCGCCGCCTCCACCTCGGGGTCGAGCCCTTCGATGAAGTACTCGTCGGGAATGCCCACCTTCAAGCCCTTCACGCCCCGGGACAGCGCGGCCGCGTAGTCGGGCACCGGCATCGGCGCCGAGGTGGAGTCCAAGGGATCGTGCCCCGCCACGGTCTGGAGCATGAGCGCGGCGTCCGCCACGTCCTTCCCGAACGGCCCGACCTGATCGAGCGACGAGGCGAAGGCGATGAGGCCAAAGCGCGACACGCGTCCATAGGTCGGCTTGAGGCCGACGGTGCCGCAGAAGGCCGCGGGCTGGCGGATGGAGCCGCCGGTGTCGGTGCCGAGGGTGGCCGCGGCGAGGTCGGCGGCCACCGCCGCCGCGGAGCCGCCCGAAGATCCGCCGGGCACCCGGGAGAGATCCCAGGGATTCCGCGTGGTGAAGAAGGCGGAGTTCTCCGTGGACGAGCCCATGGCGAATTCGTCCATGTTGAGCTTGCCCAGGAGCACCCCGCCCGCGGCACGGAGCTTCGCCACCACCGTGGCATCGTAGGGCGGGAGGTAGCCCTTGAGGATTTTCGAGCCGCACGTCGTCTCCACGCCCCGCGTGCAGAACACGTCCTTGAGGGCGAGGGGAATGCCGTCGAGCAGTCCGATCGGCTGCTTCGCCTCGAAGCGCGCATCCGATGCCGCCGCCTGCTCGAGGGCCGCCTCCGACGTCCGGGCCAGGTACGCCTTGACCTTGGGATCGAAGGACGTGATGCGGTCGAGGTACTGGCGCGTGGCCTGCGAAGGCGTGGCCTCCCCGCTCCGGAAGCGGACGCCGAGCTCGTGGATGGTGAGACGAGTGAGCATGCCTACGACTCTTCGGGCGGCTCTTCGATGATCTTGGGCACGCGGAAGAACTCGCCGCTCTGGTCCGGGGCATTCGCCAGCATGAGGTCTTGCGGAAACGATTCGCGCGGCTCGTCCTCTCGCATCACATTGGTCATGGGCACGGCGTGAGAGGTCGGCGGAACACCTTCGGTGTCGAGGGCGCGGATCTAGTCGATATACGACAGGATGCCGTCGAGCTCCCCTCGCATGCGCTCTTTCTCCGCCTCGGTGAGGGTGAGCCGGGAAAGCCGGGCCACGCTCTCCACTTCCTTCATGGTGATCTTGGGCATGGTCGCCTTGGGCTCGGCCACCGCTACAGCTCCTCGAGGTGCGCGTACTCCAGCGACAGGCGCTTGCGGCCCACGCTCGCGAAGTGCACGGTGGCGATCACGTCGTTGCCCTCGCGCTGGATGCCGACGAGCAGCCCCTCGCCCCAGCGCGCGTGCCGGAGCTTGGCCCCGACCCGGAACGGCAGGTCGGGATCCTCCACCGCCGGCGCCGGGGCCGCGGCGGCCGACCGCCCGGCCGACGGCTCGGACCGCGAGGCGTTGAGGAGCACGAGCTGCTCCGTGGGGATCTCGAGGAGAAAGCGCGAGGGCTCTCCCAGCCCATAGCCCTGGATGCGCCGGTGAAGGGCATAGGAGAGCCACAGCCGCTGCTCGGCCCGGGTGACGCCGACATAGCAGAGTCGGCGCTCCTCTTCCAGCTCCTCCGCATCGTCCATCGAGCGCGAGTGGGGGAAGACGCCTTCCTCCAAGCCCGTGAGGAAGACGGCGGGGAACTCGAGCCCCTTGGCCGAGTGGAGGGTCATGAGGGTCACCCCCTCGGCGTCCTCGTCGAGCGAATCCACGTCGGCCACGAGGGCGATAGAGTCGAGGAAAGCCTCGAGGGGAACGCTCTCCGCCCCCGCGGCTTCCTGGGTCGCCACGAACTCCTCCGAGGCCGCCACGAGCTCTTCGATGTTCTCGAGCCGCGCGTCCGCCTCCGCCGTGCGCTCCGCCTTGAGGGCGTCGCGATAGCCGGAGGCGATCGCCACCTCGTCGATGAAGGCGGGCAGCGTGACCGTGGCCCGGCGCTCGGCGAGGCGCGCGATGAGACGACCGAAGTCGTCGAGGGCGCGCCGGGCCTTGGTCGCGAGATCGGCGGGGAGCTCGGCGCAGGCGGCCAGCAATGACCCGCCGCGGGCGCGGGCCGCGTCGGCCAGGCGATCGAGGGTGGCCTTGCCCACCCCGCGGCTCGGCGCGGCGATGGCGCGACGAAAGGCCACGTCGTCCGCGGGATTGACGGCCAGGCGCAGGTACGCGACGATGTCCTTGATCTCCCGCCGCTCGTAGAAGCGCACGCCGCCCACGATCACGTAGGGAATGCTCGCCCGCCGGAGGGCGTCCTCGAGCACGCGCGACTGGGCGTTGGTCCGGTAGAAGACGGCCACGTCGCCGTACGGGAGGCCCTGGCCGTGCAGCGAGCGCACCGTCTGGGCGACCCAGCCCGCCTCTTCGCTCTCGTCCCAGGCGCGATAGACCTTCGCCTGCTCCCCCTCGCCGTTCTCCGTCCACAGGCGCTTGTCCCTGCGCACCCGGTTGTTCGCAATGATGGCGGAGGCGATGTCGAGAATCCGCTTGGTCGACCGGTAGTTCTGCTCGAGCGGTATCACGAGGCAGTCGGGAAAATCCTTCTCGAAGTCGAGAATGTTGCGGAGGTCGGCCCCGCGCCACCGATAGACCGACTGATCCGGATCGCCGACGACACACAGGTTCCGGTGCTCCTGAGTCAGGAGCTGGATGATGCGGTACTGGGCCCGGTTGGTGTCCTGGTACTCGTCCACGAGCACGTGGGTCCACAGCGTGCGATACCACGCGAGCGATTCGGGCGAGGTCTCCAGGAGCTTGACCACGAGGAGGAGCAGGTCGTCGAAGTCCACCCCTCCCACCGCGCGCAGCCTGTCCTCGTACAGGCGGTAGAGCTGAGCGATGCGCTCCTCGCGAGGGGTGCGGGCGAGCCGCTCCGCCTCTTCCACCGAGAGCATGTGGTTCTTCGCGTGGCTGATGCGGTGGACGACCGACGCGGGCGTGGTCTGCCGCTCGTCCATGTCGAGCTGGCGCATCGCGTCCTTCACGATGCTGAGCCGGTCCTCTTCGTCGTAGATCACGAAGGAGGGCGGGAGTCCCACCAATCGGGCGCGCTCGCGCAGGATGCGCACGCAGGCGGAATGGAAGGTGGCAATGAGGGGCGGACGGATGCCCGCGGGCAGGAGGAGGTCCTCCACCCGGCGTCGCATCTCTCCGGCCGCCTTGTTGGTGAAGGTAACGGCGAGCACGTGACGAGGACTGATGCCCTCGACGCCGAGCAGCCAGGCGATACGATGCGCGATCACGCGCGTCTTGCCGCTGCCCGCCCCCGCCAGCACGAGCACGGGCCCCGTGGTGGCCTGAACGGCCTGACGCTGGACCGGGTTGAGGGAGCCGAGGATGGTTTCCGGGTCGACGGCGGGGTGCAACATGGATTCGTACGATATCACAGCGGAAGGGGTGCCGCGGCCAAGTCAGCCCTGACCTGCGTACTGGGCCAAGTTGCGAGCCAGACGAGGCCCGAGGGAGCCAGCGGCGCGAGGCGTACGTAGGTGTACGTTGAGCGTCGCTGGCGACCGAGAACGAAGTATGGCGAAGTAAATTGGCCCAGTACGCTCGCTACTCGACGGTGACGGACTTCGCGAGATTCCTCGGCTGGTCCACGTCGCGGCCGAGCCGGACCGCGATGTGGTAGGCGAGGAGCTGAAGGGGGATGGCCATGAGGATCGGCGACAGCAGCTCGGGCGCGGCGGGCACCGTCATCACGCGGGCGGCGCGGGCGCCGATCTCGCGATCGCCCTCGTGAGCGAGGGCGATGATACGCCCGTCCCGCGCCCGCACCTCCTCGACCGTGTTCATCATCCGCTCGTACGAGGCATCGCGCGGGGTGAGGGCGACCACGGGCATGCCGTCGTCGATGAGGGCGATGGGGCCGTGCTTCATTTCGCCCGCCGGGTAGCCCTCCGCGTGCAGGTAGGACAGCTCCTTGAGCTTGAGCGCTCCCTCGAGGGCGAGCGGATAGTGAATGCCGCGCCCGAGGAAGAGAAAGTTCTTGTAGGTGGCCATCTCCTTGGCGAGCTCCGCGATCTCCGGCTCCCGTTCGAGCGCCTGCTCCATGAGCCGCGGCAACTCGAGAAGACCCTGGATGTGCTTGCGCCCGTCCTCGGCGAGGAGGGTTCCGCGGCGGCGGCCGAGCCAGAGGGCGAGGAGATAGCACGCGGTGAGGGTCGCCGTGAAGGTCTTGGAGGACGCCACGCCGATCTCGGGCCCCGCGTGGGTGTAGAGCACGCCGGTGCACTCGCGCTGGAGCGCCGAGCCGACGACGTTGGTGATGCCCACGATGGGCGCGCCGCGGTCGCGGGCGGCCTTGATCGCGCCCAAGGTGTCCGCCGTCTCCCCCGACTGGGAGAGGGCGACCACGAGCGTCTCCGGGCCGAGCACCGCGTCGCGGTAGCGGAACTCCGATCCCAGGTCCACGTCGGCCGAGAGCCCGGCCAGCCGCTCCACGAGGAAGCGGCCGACGATGGCCGCGTGATACGACGTGCCGCACGCGATGAAGAGAACGCGCTGGATACCCGCCACCACGTCGGGGTCGAGGCCGATGTCGGGCAGCACCACCGTGCCGCCCTCCGGCGACACGCGGCCGCGCAGCGTATCGGCGACGGCGCGCGGCTGCTCGTAGATCTCCTTGAGCATGAAGTGCCGGTAGCCGCCCTTCTCGGCGAGGATGGGATCCCACAGGATGCGCGTGGGCGCGCGCGAGACGGGGGCGCCGCCGAGATCGGCGATCTCGACGCCATGGCGGGTCACCACCGCCACGTCCTCGTCCTCGAGAATGACCACGTCGCGCGTGTGGGCGAGGAGCGCGGGAATGTCCGAGGCGAGGAAGGTCTCGCCCTGCCCCAGTCCCACCACCACGCTGCCCGCTCCGTGCTTGGCCGCGACGAGGCGATCCGGCGTGCGCTTGGACAGCACCACGATGGCGTAGGAACCCTTGAGCTCACGCAAGGCCCGTCGCACCGCCTCCTCCAGCCGCGGCGTGTCCTCGAGATGCCGCTCGATCAGGTGCGCGATGACCTCGGTATCCGTCTCCGAGGTGAAGACGTGCCCCTCCGCGCTCAGGCGCTCCTTGATGGGCAGGTAGTTCTCGATGATGCCGTTGTGGACCACCACGAGCGTGCCCGAGCCGTCGGTGTGCGGATGCGCGTTTTCGTCGGTGGGCCGTCCATGGGTCGCCCAGCGCGTGTGACCGATGCCCACACCGCCGCGCAGAGGGCGCTCACGGAGAATGCCTTCCAGCACCTTGACGCGCCCCGCCGCGCGCCGCACCTCGAGGCCGGCCGGCCCCAGCACGGCCACCCCCGCCGAGTCGTAGCCGCGATACTCGAGCCGCTTGAGTCCGTCCACGATGACGCCCACCGCGTCCTTGTCCCCGAGGTAGCCGACGATGCCGCACACGGCCTCAGTGCTCCTTCTTGGGGGGGCCGCGCCGGGCGCGACGGCGGGCCACCCAGCCTTCCTTCACCACCTGCTGGCTCCGCTCGACGGCCAGCGCGCCGGGGGGGACATTCTTGGTCACCACGCTGCCCGCGGCGACGAAGGCGTCGTCCCCGATGGTGATGGGGGCCACCACGCTGCTGTTGCTGCCCACGAAGGCGCCATCGCCGATCTTCGTCTCGTGCTTGTCGACGCCGTCGTAATTCACGATGATCACCCCCGCGCCGATGTTCACCCCGTCGCCCACGGTGGCGTCGCCGATATACGCGAGGTGGCTGGCCTTGCTCCCCCGCCCGAGGCGCGACTTCTTGAGCTCCACGAAATTGCCGACCCGGGCGGCCGTGCCCACATGCGATTTCGGGCGAAGGTGGCAGAAGGGGCCGAGCTGGGCATCGGCTTCCACCACGGAATCGGTGAGCACGCAGTACGGCTTGAGGGTGACTCGATCGCCCAGGCGGCTTCCGCTCACGTGGCAGCCTGCGCCCACCACACACTCGGCGCCGATGGCCGTGGCCCCTTCGAGAACAGCCCCTGGGTGCACCACCGTGTCGGGACCGATCTCCACCGTGTCGTCCACGTACGTGACGGCGGGGTCGAGCACGGTGACCCCCTCGGCCATGAGGCGGTCGAGCGTCCGCCGTCTCAGCGCGGCCGCGACGTGGGCGAGCTGCTTGCGGTCATTGATGCCGAAGCATTCTTCGGGGTCGGGGGCGGCAAGGGCTTCGATGATCGCGCCATCCTTGGCGAGGAGGGCGATCACGTCGGTGAGGTAGTACTCGCCCTGCTTGTTCTGAGGCGTCACACGATCCAGCGCGCTCCAGAGTCGGCGCGCGTCGAAGCAATAGACGCTCGTGCCGATTTCGTGAGTCGCCCGCTGGGCCGGCGTGGCGTCAGCATGCTCGACGATGGCGACCGGGCGGCCGCTCTCCCGGATCACGCGCCCGTATCCCGTGGCATCGTCAAGCATCGCGGTGAGAAGCGTGGCTGCCGCGCCCGCCGCCTTGTGTCGCTCGACGAGGGCACGAAGCATCGCGTCCGACATGAGCGGCTGATCACCGGGCAGCACGAGGATTGTCCCCGGCCCGTCGCCGCAGGCGCCGCGCGCCTGGAGAAGCGCATGCCCCGTGCCCAGACGCTCCTTCTGCTCGGCATACGCGAGATCAGGCGCCTCCCCCACCGCCGCGCGCACGGCGTCCGCCTCGCGGCCGACCACGAGGACCACCCGCGCGCCGAGGGCCCGGGCCACCCGCACCGGATAGTCGATGAGCCGCCGGCCACCCAGGAGGTGCAAGGCCTTCGGGCGGCGTGAGCGCATGCGCTTTGATTCGCCGGCCGCCAGGATCACCGCGGTGAAATCGCTCATCGTGCCTTTAGGTTAGCACGCATCATGCCAACCCTCCCACGGGCCATGGCGTCCCGTTTGCGAGCGCAAATGACCTCACCTTCTCGCCCACGGTCTCGCCCACGGTCAACATGCCAAGAGGCATGTTGAGGACAAATGACCGGAGCTAGTCTCGCAGATGAGACAGGATGGTGACGATTCTGTTGGGCAATGGACACGCAAGGTCTACGAGCTCGCCCGTCGCGGGATGCAGGAAGGAAAGCCCTGCGGCGTGGAGGGCCACGCCCCCCAAGCCCTCGATCAGGTCGGACGGAAGCGAGTCGCGTCCCTTCCGGGAGCCATAGGTGGTGTCGCCAACCAGGGGATGACCCAGGGACGCGAGGTGAACACGTATCTGATGCGTGCGTCCGGTCTCCAGCCGGCACTCGAGATAGGTGAATCCGACGTAGCGCTCGAGGACGCGGAAGCGTGTCACGGCGCGCTTGCCCGTGCCCGGGCGCGCCACGGCCATCCGCACCCGCGAGCGGGGATCGCGGGCGATGGCGGCGTCGACCACGCCCTCGTCGCGCCTGATCACACCATGGGCCAGACAGAGATAGCGGCGCCACATGCTGCGGCGGCCGAGCTGCGCGGTGAGGGAATCGTAGGCCACCCGCGTCTTGGCAAGGACGATGAGCCCCGACGTGCCCTTGTCGAGGCGGTGGACAATCCCCGGGCGACGAGGACCGCCCACGCCGGAGATCTCCGGCGCGTGGGCGAGCGCCGCGGCGGCCAACGTGCCCGTGGGACTTCCCGCCCCCGGGTGCGTCACCATTCCCGCCGGCTTGTCCACGACGAGCACGTGGGCATCCTCGAACACCACGCGGAGAGGAATCGCTTCAGCCGCCATCTCGTCGGCCGGTGGCGGCGGCACGACGGCTTGGACGTGCTCTCCAGGCTTGAGCCGGTGCGCGGCTTTGCGGGCGGCGCCGTCGACCCGGACATGACCCCCGTCGATCAGGGCCTTGATCCGCGTACGGGACAGCTCAGGCAGCCGCGAGGCCAGCCACAGGTCCAGGCGCCGGCCCGTCTCGGCCGCCCTCACCATGGCCGCCACGCGCCTGGCGGCCTCGACGGTCATGCGTGGGGCGGCGACGCCGTCAGCATGCGGAGTGCGAGCAGCGCCACGCCCACGCTGATGGCCGAGTCGGCGACATTGAAGGCGGGCCAATGCCATCCGCGCCAGTAGAAGTCGAGGAAGTCCACCACCGCCCCGAAGCGCGCGCGATCGATCAGATTCCCCGCGGCGCCGCCGAAGATCATGCCGATGGCGACGGCGGCCACTCTCCCGCCCTCGGGCAGAAGACGCGTGGCGATGGTCGCCAGCACCCCCACCGCGGCCACGGACAGCAGCGCGACGACCCAGCGCCAGCCCGGCGGCACTGTCCCGAGCATTCCGAAGGCGAGCCCGGGATTCATGACGAGGGTGAGGGAGAAGAAGCCCTCGATGACGGTCACGGGAGAGCCGGGGGGCAGGGCGTGCAGCGCTATCCATTTCACGGCCTGGTCGAGGATCACGATGATCCCGCCTACCAGCGTCACCAGCGTCATGAAAGCCCGAGAACGACCGGCAGGCAGCGCTCGCAGAGGGTCGGATGCCTGGGATCGGCGCCCACTTCCGGGCTCCAGGTCCAGCACCGCTCACACTTCTTCCAGCCGAGCCGCTGCGCGGGCACCACGGCGAGGGCGAGGCCGGGGATGTCCTGACTTTCGTAGAGGACGCCCCCGTCCCCGGGCGGCGTCTCGGTGAGCCTCACCGCCGACACGTTGAACAGCGCGGCCAGCATCGCCTCACCCTTGCCCGCGAGGAGGGGCCGCCACTCCTCTTCGGGAGCGCTGGTGACGTAGACGACGGCG
>WNGQ01017367.1_pt1 | contig 14652 bp, 13 predicted proteins | sample 5407661 | NCBI WGS metagenome assembly WNGQ01 (sample SAMN13153382, study PRJNA577476) | soil metagenome | isolation source: 60 cm soil or saprolite under Garry oak tree replicate 2 | place: USA:California | collected 2016-06-15 | reverse complement strand
GGCGGCAAAAACCTGCTGTCCGGTAATTGCGGGAGCCCTTCGGCCTGGCCGCTGATGCCTACGAAATCCTCGACATAGTCGTACCACGGTGCGATATCCTGATAGCGAATGGGCCAGTCAATGCCCACGTTCTCCCGCAGGTTCGCTTCGAAGTCCAAATCACTCCAGCGATAGGTTTGCCGGCCCCATATGATCGACCGACCGCCAACTTGTCGTCCGCGGATCCACAAGAATGGTCTGTCGGGATCCATCGTGTAAGGATTTTCTTTATCATTGACGAAAAATTTGCTGTTCCACTCGTCCATTCCGGTGCACGTCTGCTGGACCGACTGATCGATGCTTACTTGCTTGCGCTCGCTCATGCCGCGAAAACGTCTTTCCCACGCGGGAACATGCTCCACATAATCTTTCTCCGGTGTGATGGGCCTTCCAGCTTCGAGAACCAGCGTTTCCAAACCCTTTTCGCAGAGTTCTTTGGCCGCCCAACCGCCGGTCATACCGGAGCCCACAACTATGGCGTCATATGTTTTCGTTGACATGATTTATTTCGAGGCCTCGGCTGACAAAGGGGCGCATCCGGCGTGGCGAGCAGGAATAATTTCTTCGTGCAATTCCTGCACGAATCCAATCTCTGAGGTGTAATAACCGATCAACGTAAGTTGTTTGATCATGGGGAAAAACAACTGCTTTTCCGCAAGCCGCGTGGTGAGCGCAATGTTCCTTGCGCGGCGTCTCCCTGTCGATGCCAATTTCACTTGTGACTCTTCATCCAGATCGTTGAGAATCTGAATCTGCTGTTTCTCGGAACAGTCTACAAAGTCTTTGCTGAACGAGCTCTGACTGCGCCGATCGACATCCGCCAGGCCCGTCAGGAATGTGGATTTTTGTTCCTGGTCATACCATTCTGCGACAATCAAATCGATGAATTCATTTACCCGCCCAGCCTTGGCCCCTGGGGTGTCGGTTTGCGGAATAATCAATTCACTGATAGTCACCACGGTCGCGTTTTGGTGGGCATCGAGGGCCTTGAGCGCCGCTGTCTGAGGAAGTTGCTGGTGCACTTCCTGGAACAGCGAAAATGCGTCGCGGGAAACAAGCGGCAAAGTGGCAGCGGAAGCAAGCAGTCTCAGGGCTTCACGTCGTTGCATGCTTTATCCTCAATGACATCGGTGGGCAGATTATCCCGTCAACGGACACTGGTCAATATCAGAATTTTTCACGGCGATGCGCTTACCGAGCGCAACGCCAGCTCCCGCGCACCACGAAGACTCGTGACGACATCTCCCGTCGGTTCAAATTCCATGGCCGCGTAGCGGTCATACTTCAGTTCCGCCAGTTTGCGGAAAATGTTCATGTAATTGATCTCGCCCGTCCCAGGCTCATGACGTCCTGGCACATCTGCGATATGCACTAGCCCCACTTCATTGATGTTTGTTTCCAGTTTCTTGATTAAATTTCCTTCGGAAATCTGCTCGTGAAAGAAGTCGTACAAAAACTTCACGTGCGGATTGTCCACTTTTCTAATGATTTCGAACCCTTCGGCCACTGATGTCAGGTAGTATTTCGGATTTTCTTCCTGATCAATATTTTCCAGTAACAACGTGACGTTCTGCTTCGCGGCCAGGTCGGCAGCCCGTTTCAGAGCCTCGATACAAGCTTCGTGGTGCGCATCACGGGAAACACCCTCAACCCGATTGCCGGAAAGAACAATCACTGCCGAACACTCCAGCTTGTGGGCGACTGGGAAGAAATTCTGCAAATCTGTCAGGAATGCATCGCGCCCTCCAGGATCAGCAATTCCCTTCCAAACGCCGGCAGTGGCATCGAAAGTGATGCCCAGGGAGCGTTTCTTATTGTTCATCCGCCGGAAATCTTCGTCCGACCATTTTAAGAACTCATTGACCAGTTCCACAGCACCATAGCCTGCTTCTGCGACTTTCTCCAGCCGTTGCTCGAACGGGAGTTGCTTGTTAACCGTCCACAGCATGACAGACAGCTTGAAAGGTACGGTTGGCTTCACATCCGCGGCGGCATCCAAAACAGAATTCGCTGGAAGTGCCATCGAGAAAGCAGCCCCGGCAGCAGTTTTGGCAAACTCGCGACGGTTCATTAATTCAAGCTCGTGGTGTTCAGACGTCAACTCTGCAGTTTACGGCGACTCAAGCCGTGCCCAGCAATTCGCTGCGCACATTCTTGAGCACGTACATCGCCCGCTCCACGCCTACTTCACCGGGTAGAATCGGGTCTTCGTTCTCGATGCTGAGAATCCCCTGGTAGCCGACCTCCATGTAGGTGCGAACAATCTCTTCCCAGGTATTCGCGCTGTGCCCGTATCCAACCGCACGAAAAGTTTCCGAGGCCTCCGCCAGGCCCTTGGTGTCAAATGCGAAGTTCAGGACACCGTACTTGGCAACGTTGTCCTTGAACGTGACTGTGTCCTTCATGTGCGCGTGGAACAGGGCGTTGTTTTTGGCCAGTAATCGAATGACTTCCAGTGGATCACAGCCCTGCCAGAACAGATGGCTCAGATCACAGTTGGCCCCGAGTTCTTCGCCTACTGCTTCACGGAGCTTGAGCAGCGTCATCGGGTTGTACACCACGAAACCGGGATGCATCTCGAGTGCCAGCTTGTGGACTCCGTGATCGCGCGCGAATTTAGCGGCCTGCTTCCAATACGGAATGACTCTTTCCTTCCACTGCCAATCGAGAATTTGCGCATATTCGGGAGGCCAGCGATAGGTCGCCCAGTTGGGCATGGTGTCTGTTGGATTACCTCCCGGGCATCCCGAAAATCCGACGATGACGTCCACTCCGAGACGTTCCGCCAGTTGGACGGTGCGCCGGAATATCTCTGCATCGCGCTCGGCAATCTTTGGGTCGGGATGAACGGGATTACCGTGACAACTGAGCACAGCCACTTGAATGTTGCAGTCTTCAAACTTCTTTTTCCACGACCGCAGCTTGGCGTTATCGGTGAGTAATTCCTGGACCGGGCAATGAGGAGTGCCGGGGTAGCCCCCAGTGCCCATCTCCACAGCTTCAATTCCCAAGGCGGAGATTTTTTCGATCATCTGATCCAGAGACAGATGGTTAAAGACCGGATCAAAAACGCCGATGGGAATCTTCCGGGCGGCAGCCATGGAATTGGAACTCGAATCACGCTCGGCCGGGCTGAGCAATGCGGATGCGTCTCGCGGCGCCGTCACTGCCGCCGCGAACAATCCCCCCGTGGTGGTCATGAAATTTCTGCGGCTGCGGGAGTATGACCCGGAGTTTTGGTCCATGTATATCCCTCGGCAGATCAGGTGATCTCGAAGATCAAGTGGTCCCGGCGGAGTCTGCCGAAACCGTCTTCTGGTTGCGGCAGCATTATACGCAGGGAAACGTGAACATGGCTGGAAAACCCTTAGTCTGCGGCTGAAGCGGCCTGCCCGACTCCGGCTTTTAGATCGGCTGCCAGCAAGCGATGAAACAAATGCTCTCCAGCCTCACGTCGTACGGAAAGTCGCCCCGCTCGGTAAGCGCGTGATTTCAGGCCTTGCTGTACGGCCTCGCAGATACCGAGGTCTTCCTCCTGCACTCGAGCTCCTACGGCTACGCTTTGCTGGTTGTATTCGGCATGAGCCTCGTCGATCTCCGCGAAATAGAAATCGAAAATCACCCGGCAATGATCCACATCCATGGGCAAGACGAGGTTCGTATCCATGTAGCCCTCGTAGTGATTGATCATCAGATTGGGATAATGCCAAAAATACCAAGCGCGATCACCCCTCCGGGTCGTCGCCGTGGCCGCATCTTCCGTTCCCGACACCATCGGACTGGATTGCAGGCAATAGCGGTCTTCGTTCTCAATGGTGTATTGCTTGTAATCCAAGACGCTGTTCAAGCCTTTATGCAGATGAGGAACGTGGTAGCCCCCATCCAAGTAATTGTCGACGAAAACTTTCCAGTTGCAATGAATGTCATACACTCTGCGATCGAAGTAATGCAGCTTGCGCAATCCCAGAGGCGCCACGCGTTTCACCAGTCCGCCTAGAAAATCTTTCAGTGACATGGCTTGAGGATCCAAGTTGACGAACGCGAAACCTTCCCAGATGTCCGCCTTCACCGGCATTAGACCATTCTTCTGGCGGTCGAAATTCTTCACACCCTCAAATTCCGGCATGCCTTTCAGCGCGCCGTCGAGACCGTAGTTCCAGCCGTGATAGGGGCAGTGAAGAATTGAAGCCTGCCCACAAGGTTCGGTCAAAACCGCGGCAGCATGGTGGCGGCAGACATTAAAAAATCCACGAAGAACGTTATCGTTGCCGCGCACAACCACAATCGGCCAGCTCTTGCTAAAAACAGTCTTGGACTCCAGCTCCGCAATCCGCGAATCTACATACCATGGCGCGGGGGTAGTGGAGGCTTCCGGGAGTGCCGCCCTCTCGTTGTAGCTCGCGAGGATTTGGTTCAACGACTCCGGCATGATCAAACCTTGTGAGGACAATCAACTATACCCAAAGATGTTGCCGATTTCATGTGTGCTGGTTTTAAAAAAGGGCTGGCAGGGAGCCAGCCCCAAGTGCCACGTGAGAGAGAGGATTATCGACTGGCAGAGCCGCAGAACTACCGCTCCGCCAAAGCTTGAATTCTAGATCGAGATCCCGGGACCGATCATTTCGAACGGGCCAGCAGCGGCTACCCGTTCAGATTGCTAGAAAAATAGGACAGACGGCGAATTCAATTGTCACGTAAATGTCAATTTTTTGTTAAGGAGACGGGGCTCACGGATGAGGGTATGCGGGGCTATCTGGCGCCGGCGGATCATAGTCGCGGCCGTACTTGTTCTTGTGAGACTGCACAACATCGGTTCTAGCCAGACGCAATACCCCCAAGGCTAGATTTTCTTCTGAAACAGTTATCTCTCTGGTCATGGAGTTCAAAGTTTCGGCCAATGCCGCCTCATACCAGACGCGAAGCGTATAACGACCTGCTGGAACATCACGAATTGTGATCTCTCCTCGCGCGTCTGAAGTGGCATAGTAAGGAGTCTGAACAGCGATCACCACCGCGCTCATCTCAGGGTGGATATTGCAAAAAATGTATGACACTCCGGGCTTATCAAAGCGCACATCCCGAGTAGTTCCGGCTTCATACAGACCGAGGTCGAAACGTTTACCCTCGAAAAGCGAGAATACATTGTGGAAGAAAGGGTCGCGGTTGGGAAACTCCACCAGCGAGCCAACCGGTACCACGAGTACGTGAGGCTCGAAACTCTTGTTTTTCTGCACCAAACGTAATCGCGGCGAAGTTTTCGCAGGCAACGAAGCCGGCACACCACCTTCGACCGGAGTCAACCAGAACACAATATTCTCCGTCTCGTGTGCGTGAGTTACCTTCCCTGCGCCGTCTTCCCATGCTACCCGGGCGGTCACCGTGGCCGCCTGCGCGCAACAGAAAGCGGTACAGGCGAGCACAGCGCTCAGCCATCGCAGATGTAGATTTGTTTTCGCGGTCAAAATAAAATCCCCATCATCAGATTGACCTGCTCCGCGCTATGGCTGTCACGATCGATCTCAAATGTACGAAGGTGGCGGAATTCGCTGGAGAAAAGTAGATTCGAACGCGGTCGATAGATGAAATTCACCAGCGAACTGCGGTTCTGCACTAGCGTAGGATCGAGATAGCTTTGACTCGCATAAAAGGCGCGTACATCTTCTGCAAACGGACTATCCATACCAAACGCTCCGTTGAACTCCAGCTTGGCAGTAGCTTTGAACTTTATCTGTGACCATCCGCCAATCGAATCGAGAGGCCGAACCCGGGTCGCCGGATCAAAGGGATTGCCACTAAATAAGACGCTCCGCCCGATTCCCCCGCCCAAACCGCCCACCGCCACTCCGCGATAAAACTCTCCCGCGAGACTTACCCGCCGCGCCAATGGAATTTCCCAGTCTGCCATACCGGCCCAGCCATCCACGTGGCGGTTTAACCACCACTCCTGGCGACTGTAGTAGGCGCCTGTTCCAAACCGCAACGGCTGACCGAAGATATTTCGCGACCACGCCACACGAAACGCATAAGCCGGCTGACTCGATCGTTCTCCGGCCTGGGGCACTCGGTCGAAGGACGAAATTGGCGGATCACCTGTGACATTATCGAGAATTCCCCCCTGCAACAATAGGTTCTGCCCGTTGGAAAGGTCGAACCGATGTTCGACACGTACCTGCGGGATCCACCCCCACAGATTGCCCGCGTAGCCGAAAGTAGGCACCGCCAGAGAGGCAAATGACGTCGGCGAAAGTGGTGAAAAAAAAGCGTTATCCTGTCCGGCCACGATTGAGGTGTGATCCCAATCCATACGCAGGTTTGCGATACGCAATCGGAACAATCCGAAACTGGAACCATTCAGGGTATTGGGGAATCCTCCGGACAAATCGAACTGTACAGTTCCCGTTGTTTTCGCGCCCATCAACCGTGGGCCGAAGACCTCCAATCCCAGTTGGGACTGTCGCAGGCTTGCGCCAGTCGCTCCCCTGGAATTAAAAGGTGTGGGCTCGGGCACATAGTTGGGAAAATCGAAATTGTCTGTCGTTCCGTGGTTGCTGAACAGGTTCAAGAGCACAATGCCTGAGAGCCGTACACGATACTTTGAAGCGCTTTCGACCTTAGTCTGGTACTGGTCATCGACCTTACCGGACAAAAGCTGAGATGACTCTTCTAGCGAAGAGACTCGCTGTGTCAATGATTCTGCTTGCTTGGCTGAATCGGTCTCACTTTCCTTGGTGGCAACTGGTGCGGAACCCGGTTGCGCCGAGGCCACTGTGGACTGCAATTGATTGCGAGTGGCTTGAAGTTCGCGACGCAATTCTCCCGTTTCGGCACGGTATTGCGCGGCTTCGGAGCGCACTTCGGCTACGGCCGCGCGCAGCTCACGCACTTGTTCCTGGAGCTGGTGAACGGTGGCGGCCATGGCTTCGCTTTGTGATTCTGCGGGAGGGCTCGCGTCTTCGCTCTGCGCATAAATAGTTCCAGCCAGTAAAAGCAGAACAGCACTGCTGGACTTCCGAATCCAATCAGGCAAACCATTCCCATGCTTCACAATTCGCCTCCGGGAAAAAGACTCTGGAAGTAGCCCGCCGATACAGTTCGTGAACCTGCGGGGAAGTCGAAACTGGGCCCACAGCCCCGGCTCCGACGGGGAAATCCTACTCCGATTGAACCTGCTTTGTCCTCGCCATGAGCGGCGGCGCTGGCTTGGCTTCTCGACCAGGGAGAGTGGTAGTTTCGGAAGCTGCGGCCAATGGAAGCAGCACCCTGAAAACCGTCCCGGCCACGGAGGTCTTCTCTACGGTCACGTCACCCCCATGATCCTGAACGATTTTCTGCACCACGGTCAGACCCAGTCCGGTACCGTTTTCTTTGCCATAGCTGACAAACGGCTCGAACAGCTTGCCTTGAACCGGCTCGGGAATGCCACGTCCGTTATCGCAGACTCGAATTTCGACTCCGCCCGAAACTTCGCGTAACTCGACTTCAATCTCACCTGCTTGCGACGCCACCGCTTCACAGGCGTTCAGCAGCAGGTTATAGAGTGCGCGCTCCAGTTTTTTGGGATCAAACCAGCCAGTGCTGTTTCCTTGCTGGGTCATGGCAATCCGAACATGATGAAATTCAGGATGCGAGTGTATGGTTTGCACGGCGTGTTCGACCGTGTCTTTCACGTTGGCATAAGTTAGCCGCAAAGACTCCCGGGTACGAGAAAACTCCAGAAGCGAGTCGATCAGGTCGGTCATCTGATTCACTGCGACGCGAACTTCCTGATAGAGTTCCTCGCGTTGCTCGGTGGACAACCGGCTCTCACAGAGAAACTCGGCATTGGCGACGATCGCGGCCAGAGAATGCCGGAGATCATGAGAAATAGAGCTTGCCATGCGCCCAATGGTGGCCAATCGCTCCGCCTCCAGCAACTCCTGCTGAGTTTTCAGCAGACTGTCGCGCATGCCCTTGAAGGCCCGAGTGACCTCGGCAACCTCGTCGCTTCCCCGAGCGTCCAGCGAATATCGGAAATCGCCAACTTCCAGAGCACGTACCCCGGCAACCAAGCTTCCCAGTGGCCGGGTGAAGGTGAATTCCAATGAAGTGCCCAGAAAACGCTCGTCGCCAAGTTGAACCTCTTGCGGTTCGGAAAGCCCGGACGCGGTGCGAAGAGTGTGCTGACGAGTCAACTCCGCCTCTTGAAAAGGGCTGAGAGTGGTACGGACGATGCTGTCACCGTAGTAAAACGCGACCTGGCTGGCGGCAATCCGGCTCACCTGAGAGGCAACCCTGTCGTCAATTTCATAGCCGACCACCAGAAAACCAAGCAACCGGTTTTCCGCCGCCGTGCCAAAGTAGATGGGCTTGAGAAATACTTCGTACAGGTGCTGCCCGCCGAACCACCAGTGTTGCGGACCTTCCTGATTCAGTGAAGAACTTAGCGACTGCTGGGCCATATCATGGCTCAGACCAGGCGATGCGGTGTGCAGTGCAACCACCTTTCCGGTGCGGTCCGCCAGAACGAACAGGTCGCTGCCCGCCAGCCGCCACAAGTGATCCGCGGCATCTTGAATCGTAGCCTCATGGCGAGTGGTCATGAGCGCCCGCAAATCGGGCAGATCGGCCATTAATGCAGCGGAATGGGTCAGCGTAAGTTCGCGTTCACGTTGAAAACTCTGGAAGGTGCCGACGGAATTGTGCAGGTCAGAAAAAAGTCCTCTTTTCACCTGCGACTGCACGCTACGGCGTACCAGAAGAAGGCTGGTACAGGTGAGTCCTGCGGAAATCAGCAGCATGGACAGCAGAAACTTTGTGCGCATCCGGAGTTTCACCATCGCTGTCCCTGCCTCACTCGCTAGGGTCGCCCGCTGCTGCTGTTAGCGTACAAATTTGTAGCCCATACCGTGCACTGTCCGGAAATGCACAGGATTTGCGGGATCTTTCTCCAGCTTCTGCCGCAGCTTCAGAATGTGATTGTCCACGGTTCGAGTGGAAGGGTAATTTTGATATCCCCAGACTTCGTTCAGCAATTCATCACGTGTAATCACTCGCTCGGCATTCTGTACCAGGAATTTCAAAGTCTTGAACTCCTGGGCAGTCAGTCCAACAGGTTGGCCGTCGCGTATGACTTCCATTTTGGTGAAGTCTGCCGAGATACCATCGAAGGAGACTACTTCGCTCATGCCCGTCCGCACTGTCCGCCGCAAGGCCGCCCGTACACGAGCCAACAGTTCTCGCGGACTGAACGGCTTGGTCACATAATCGTCAGCGCCCAACTCCAGCAGCAAAACCTTGTCCGAAACATCGGTAGCGGCGCTTAAAACGATGATGGGGAGTGCCGGCGCTTGCTGTTTGATTTCCCGGCAAACGTCTCGCCCCGACATGGCCGGCAGACGCAAATCCAGCACAATGGCAGCAGGTGTCGCGGAACGAAAAGCTTCGAGGGCTGATTTTCCGTCGGCGCTGATCTCAACTGAAAAGCCCTCGGCTTCAAATAGTCGTTTCAGTGCCTTCTGCACCGCGCGATCATCTTCCACAACCAGAATTCGTTCCATGCTGACCGCTTTCGGACCAGGGTGTAGATAATCTCCGCGAGCCGCAACTGGGCCCTGCGGAGGGGTGGACGCCAAGCTGGCTTCTCTGATCATATGTGCTCCCAATTTCCCGGCCCCAGGCAGGAATACTGCTAATCAAGCTTACTACTACTCTTTATGGAGGGCGTATCTTGCCCGATTGTTGACAATCTTTTTACAAGCTGCCGACCCTTGCGGGGATGGATCTGGCTAACTTCTGTCCATTCGGTAGGACCACGCGACCTCTCCCGACCGTTCTTGCTCGGCCTTAGTTTCCAATTGAAGGCTCTCGACTAAATGATGACTTGGCGCCAGCGTACAGACTGGGTCAGTCGCGCTGGCCTCGCCGGTGAGCAGGAAGGCCTGACAGCGGCAACCGCCAAAGTCTAGTGTCCGGCGTTCGCAACTGCGACAGGGCTCTGGCATCCACTGCTCGCCCCGAAACCGCTGGAAGGCTGCTGAATCTTTCCAGATCCATTCCAATGGATGCCCGCGCACATTATCGAACTGCATGCCAGGAATGACTGCCGCCGCGTGACAAGGTAGAACCTCGCCGGCCGGATTTATAAGCATGAGGCTGCGGCCCCATCCTCCCATGCACGCCTTCGGATAACGCGCGTAATAATCCGGTAGCACGCAATCGATTCGGATGCGTCCCGAAAGCCGCTCCTGAGCCTCTCCCACAATGCGCAAGCAGTTTTCCAGTTGGCGACACGTGGGCATGAGGGTATCCCGATTCTTCAACGCCCAACCGTAATATTGGGCATGCGCAATTTCCATGCGGTCTGGCTGGAGCCCCTCGGCAAACCCAATCATTTCTTCCAGATGGTCCAGATTTTGACGATGCACAACCAAATTCACTGTAAACGCGATGCGAAACCGTCGAATAGTTTCGGCGAGAGCAACTTTATGAGCGTGAGCCTTCGCGCCAGCGATCCAATTTGCGCTCTGTTCTCGTGAATCCTGAAAACTCAATTGGATGTGATCCAGTCCGGCGTCCACCAATGAGCCAAGCCGCGCTTCAGATAGCCCGATGCCGGATGTAATGAGGTTGGTATAGAGCCCAGCCGAATGCGCGGCCTCGACCAGCTCTTTCAAGTCCGCGCGAACCAGGGGCTCACCCCCGGTCAGGTGCACATGGAGAATCCCCAGGCGGGCGGCTTCACGCAACACCCGTATCCATTCCTCAGTTGGAAGCTCCGCCTCGGTTCCCATCATCTGCAAAGGATTAGAGCAATAGACACAATGCAGAGGACAACGGTGGGTGATCTCGGCAATCAACGCCAGTGGGTTCGAAGTCATCCGTAATCAGCGGTCAATAATCGACGACACGCTTTTTCTGTAATGCTTCCAGGAAGGTGGCAACATTCTCGCGAATCTTCGCCGTATCCGCGCTGTACCGTTCAGAAAGGGTTTCCACCATCTGCCGCAAGGTGTGTTCCCCATCGCAAAGTTCAAGTACGCTTTGACCGGTGCCCTGCAGTCGGATCATCCCCTCGGGAAGGAGGACGACCCGGTCTTCGCCCTGTTTCCCCCAGCGACAGCCGACAGCAAGGCGAGGTCGGCTGGAATCGAGAAGAGCAGGCAATCTCAGGACTCCTCAACCCGAAATGCGCCCGGCGCCGGCCAGCCCGGCTGGACGTAAGCAAAGTAAATGGCGTCCAGCTGCGCCCACAGGATGTCACACTTCGAAATCAGCGCATGAATCACCAATTCCTGCTGTGATCGAGTGACGGCGTGTTCAGTGACCCACTGTAGGGCGAATCGAGCGTCTTCCGGTGCCTGATCCAGACGGGCCTCGAAATAGTCCAGTCCGCCAGCCAGCCAGGGATAATGTTGGCGCAAGCGATCCATGCGCAGCGTGATCAGATCTCGCGAGAAGAGTTCCGTCAGCGACGACGCCACCGCCTCCAGCAGAGTGCGGTTTCGCACCAGTTCCAGATACGCATCCACGGCGTAGCGGACGCCAGGGAGCACTTCCTGACAACTTACAACGCGTTCGCGATCCAACCCCGTAGCTTCGGCTAGCCGGACCCAACGTTCGATGCCGCCTTCGTGGGACGCGTCACCATCGTGATCAAGCACTCGTTTACTCCAAGCGCGGCGAAACTCCGGGTCTTCGCTCCGGGAAAGAATGATGGCGTCTTTGATGGGAATGCGGCTCTGATAGTAGTAACGATTCAATGCCCAAGCTTGAAGCTGCCCTCGACTTAACTTCCCCTCATGCATTATGAGATGAAAGGGATGGCGATGGTGATAACGCTCGTCCCCGACCCGGCGCAGTCGCGCCCGCAACTCTTCCACTGAGAGTGCGCTGTTGCGAGCCGGAATTTCTACAGATCGAAGCGCCACCCGTCCTCCGCTATCTCCCAACCCGCAGCGCGAACCTCACGGTATTCCGGGCTGGACTCGTCCAGCATAGGATTCGTGTTATTTACGTGCACAAAAATCTTGCGCGGCCGTCGCAACGCCTTTAATTTTTGTAACCTTCCGCCTTCCGCCGAGACAGGGATATGTCCCAACTCGCGCGCAGTGGCTCCGCTACCAAGAACTTTAATCAACTCGTCGTCGCTCCAGAACGTGCCGTCAAACAACAGCAGATCCACAGTCTCGAACCTTTCTAGCAAACTCCTATCTACTTCCGGAACCGCCGGAAGATAAGCCATTCGCGGACCAGAAGATACTCCCACGATCAACCCTAGGGATGCTTCCAGCGCCGACAATCCGCCTGATTGTCGGACGTACATAGGATAACGGCTGGGAAGGGAAAACGTCTCGCAATGAAGCCCTGAATCTTGCGCGGCGACGGTACTGAGGCAGAAGCACTCGCCCGGTGTGATGTCCGTCCAGACAACTTGTTGCGGCACTCGATTTAGCATCGCGAAGATATTGTTGTCTTCGCGCAAGATGCGCCGGATGGAAGCGGTGCAATAGATGCGAAGGGGTTGCAATTCGCGCAACGACAGCAGACCAGTAATCTGATCAAGATCTCCGCTGGTGAGCAGCACACCTGCAATTGGGGAGTCGCGCCCATTCTTTCGCGGATGGAGAGCCAGAGTAGCTTCGATCTGCAGGCGCAGATCAGGGGAGGCGTTCAGCAGGAACCACGACTGGCCATCATTAGTAATGGCGACCTGGGTTTGGGTACGACTCTTACCTCGGAAAGTTCCGGTGCGAAGCGCCTGGCAGTTTCGGCAGCCACAATTCCATTGCGGAAAGCCGCCACCCGCGGCCGAGCCCAGGATCTCTATACGCATTCCTACAGATTACAGTTCGGCGCTCGCGTAAGAGTTAATTTCGCAGTTTAATGCTACTTCTTCGAATTTCGGCGCTGTCCACTCCACAGGCATAGCTCCTATCCCATTCTTTTTATACCATCGCTTCACGGCTTGTCCAATTTGGTCTGGCACCAAAAAACGTTTGGTCGAGGCCGGGATCTCCAACTCCAGATCATGAGTTAAAAACCTCCCGAATCGCCGGATAGACGCGCTGGTATTTCTTGTAAGCAGCATTCATCGCTGCAACGGTGTCGCGCTCGGGGGACACTCGCTCCGCCACACGAACCACGGAAGCGCAGGCCGAATCGACCGACGGCCAGGTCTTTGCGCCCACGCCCGCCAGCACAGCGGCCCCGTAGGCCCCACCTTCTTCGGCCTCGACGATCTCGACTTCATGGCCATACACGTCCGCTTGAATCTGCCCCCATAGCCTGGAACGGGCACCGCCACCGCCCAGGCGGATGTTGCGCACGGGAACTTTCATTTCTTCGAAGATGGTGAAACTATCCCGCAGACTGAATGCCACCCCTTCCATGAAGGCGCGGATCACATGCGACCGAGTGTGCGATGCGGTAAGCCCAACCAGTGCAGCTCTGGCCTGCGGATCGAGATGAGGAGTGCGCTCCCCCATCAGGTAAGGCGTCCAAAGCAGGCCATCAGAACCCGGAGGGACGCAAGAAGCCTCTTCACTCAGACGTTCGTAAGGATCGCGGCCGTCATCGTGCCCGGCCCCGAACTGGTCACGAAACCAGCGCAGTGAGAGTCCGGCAGCCTGGGTGACGCCCATGACATGCCATCGGCCCGGGATGGCATGACAGAATGTGTGCAGCCTTCCTTTTGGATCGAGGACCGGACGATCCGTCGCCGCGAAAACTACTCCTGAAGTGCCGATGGTTGCGCTGACTGCGCCCGCTGCAACGATGCCCATTCCGACTGCACCCGCTGCCTGATCGCCCGCGCCGGCCACAACCGGCGTACCGGACTTCAAACCAGTTGCAGCCGCGCCTTCGGGTGAAATCCTTGCGCAAATGTCCGGCGACTCGAACAGCGCCGGCAGCAGCGCCGGATTGATTTCAGCCGCTTCGAGCATTTCTCGCGACCAGCGACGCTTAGCCACGTCCAGCAAGAGCGTTCCAGAAGCATCGGCCATATCGATGGCACGATCACCAGTCATGCGAAAGCGAACATAGTCTTTAGGCAGCATTACGGAACGAACACGCTTCCAGTTTTCCGGCTCGTTCTCCCGCATCCACAGAAACTTCGTCAGCGTGAAATTTGCTAATGCGCGATTGCAGGTAAGTTGAATAATACGGTCGGCGCCGATTTTTTCGGTTAGCTCTCTGCTCTGAGCTTCCGTACGCACGTCGCACCAGATCAAAGCAGGACGCACCACCTTATCCTTCCCGTCCAGCATGACAGCCCCGTGCATCTGGCCGGAAAAACCTACGCACGCAATATCTTCTCCACGAAGCTTGGCCTTCTCCAATGCCTTACGAACCGCGATGCCACAAGCCCGCCACCAATCTTCTGGACGTTGTTCGGCCCAGCCAATCTTAGGAGAAGCAAACGGTTGGTGTTCTTCGGTAGCTGACGCCAGCACCGTCCCACGCTCGTTAATAATGAGCGCTCGCGTACCGCCGGTCCCGACGTCTATGCCCAGTAAATTGATAGAACTCTCCGGGAGCAGAAAACCAACGAAATCGCGTAGCAGCGTATGCTAACGGGCGCGTATAGTATCACGCACCCGGACCCGAATCGGGGTTTTCGCGCCGGCGGAGGCA
>WNGQ01004874.1_pt1 | contig 14655 bp, 13 predicted proteins | sample 5407661 | NCBI WGS metagenome assembly WNGQ01 (sample SAMN13153382, study PRJNA577476) | soil metagenome | isolation source: 60 cm soil or saprolite under Garry oak tree replicate 2 | place: USA:California | collected 2016-06-15 | reverse complement strand
CGTCCCTGCTCGCGGCCGCACCATACTTCGTATATTTCCTGCTATATGGCAGCCCGACACCGGAGACCCCAGCGCAGATCGCGTTGGTCGAAGCGGCACGCGCCACTGGTTGGTCCGACTTGCCGCGCGAGTCTTTTCCGGCATATCTGCTTTATTTCGTCTGTAGCTTCATTGCCGATTGGATGCCAATCGGAGGCCGCGGTACTTTCCCACTTCTTATGCTTGTGATCCCTGCGGCTGCGCTCATAGCCGCACTGATGGGAGTCGTATTGTCGCTGCGCCGCCTGGGGAACAACCGGGAAACGACCCCCGATATTGTCGTGGTCGCAGGAGCGATCGCACTCGCTGTCACCTTCGCGCTGCACGTCGGTTACAGCTATAGCTATAGCCGGCATTTCTCGACCGGTTGGGTCGCAAACGCCTATCCGCGCTATTACCTGCCGATTGCAGCGATCGTGCCGCTTGCCGGCCTATCGCTTCTCGCCGCGATCGACGATCCGCGCTGGCGTGTCACGCTGCTGATATTTCTCGTCGGAGGTCCGATGCTGTTTTTGGGCCTCGGCGCGTCGATCGGCTAGCTGAGGGCCGGCGGCTCAAGTGGAAGAGGTCTTGTGGACCGTCCTGTATCGCCAGCCGTTGCTCGCGCCGCACATCGTAACGACCATACGAGCATCAGCGAACGCTACAGCATGATCCGGAAAAGCTTGCCCTCGGGCCACGACCCGATGGGTGGGTAACGGTTTTCCGAAAGGATCATGCTCCAACTAACGGCAGCGAGCGAAATGGGGATAGTTGGTATCCCTCTCCGCCAGCGCGCCGCCCGCTGGCGGAACGCCTCCGCTTGCTTCTCCTCAAGCGCGAATAAATGTATCATTGTTTGATACGAAACAATTGACCACTGTATCAATGAATGATACATGGTTTTCGTGATCAAGAGCTTCAAAAACGCCCTGACCGAAGCAGTCTTCAACGATGAAACGCGTAGAGGCTTCCCCGCTGATTTGATCAAGGTGGCGCGGCGCAAACTGGGTTATCTGAACGCCGCAGCCACACTGGACGATCTGAGGGTACCGCCCGCCAATCGGCTTGAGGCCCTGAAAGGCGATCGTCGCGGGCAACATTCGATCCGCGTGAACGACCAGTTCCGGATTTGCTTTATCTGGACCCCGGAGGGTCCAAAGGACGTTGAATTCGTTGATTATCACTAGCAAAACCGAGGCGGCCGATCGCCGCCCGGACCAAGGAGGATCGTAGATGGCAAAGAAGCTTCCACCGCTGCATCCCGGCGAAGTTCTGCGGGAAGAATTCCTCGTCCCGATGGGGCTGTCTCCCGGCGCTCTCGCCAAAGCCTGCGGCGTTCCGCGGACGCGGATCGAGCGGCTCGCGAACGAGCAGATCGGCGTGACGGCCGATACGCCCGAGCTGTGGCTCAACCTGCAGAACAGCTTTGACGTGCGGACCGCGCGGCAAAAGATCGCGGCCGAGCTGGACCGGATCGAGCCTGTGAACGACAGGGCCGCGTGATTTGGTTCACCTCGCGACCCGTGCACCTTATCCATTCGGGTTCGGCGATAGCGCGCTCGTCAACGGCTTTCCGGTGCGAACGGCTTCGGCTAGTCGATTGAGTGCACTGTCACCGTAATTGCCGAATCATCTTGCTATTGTCTAAGCAACAACGTTGACGAGTTGTGATATAAATATGGGTGTGAATGGCTGAATTTCGCTCAGACTGCGGAGACCATCATGGGCCTGGCATTACCGGCTGAAAGCGCTTCGCTCTGGAATACGATCCACCGTGAGGCGGTCGCGGTCGCTGCCGGGAGGTTGGTGAAGGCAATCATATTAATGAGCTTTGACCCTAGAGTGCTATAGCGTAGCCATAGTACTCGTCATCGTCGTTCGTGGCCCGCCAGCGCGCCGCACGATCAGCATGGCAACGATCAACGCTGCGCCAAGGTCGACCGGCGCGCCGACCCAGGGGAAACTGAACAGCAGTAACGCCACACATCCCGGTGCCGGAAGTTCGTATTCCGAGAAATCGTCAGCCAAGCCGATCCGCACAAGCAGCGCGACCGGGATCGCCAGCACCATCTCGTCATACAGGAACAGGTAGGGTGTGACGAGGAGCGTCGCCGTGGCCAGCGCCGCGGCTTTCAGCGCATAGGGTAACCTGCTGCGCCAGGCCATCACCAGCGCAACCACGACAGTGCCGGACATCATCCACTGAAGCGTCCAGGCCAGCGGTTCGCTGCCGCCGAAGAATCGGACCAGTCCGAACATGCTCTGTAGCTCGAACCATGTTGCGCGGCCCTCGGTGAAGAAGGCTTGCGAGAACGTCGGCATCCAGTGAAAAAACGCGTGCCAGCTGTCGGAACCGAAGGCGAGCCACGATATCACAGCGATCGCGATGGTTACGATCGTGGCACTCGTGAATGCGGTCCAGTATGCCCCGGCGATCAATGCCGGCGGAAACAACACACCATATTGCGGCTTGTAGGAAAGCAATCCAAGACAGATGCCTGCGAGGATCGGTCGTGTCGGCAGCAGATAAAGTGTGCCGCCGATCAATGCCGCGGTCAGGAAGCCATTCTGCCCGACCAGCGTGTTGGCGAGGATGACCGGGAATGCCACCGCCAGAAGCAAGGAAGCATTAATCGATCGCGCGTCTGTCCATTCGCGCGCGTGCCGCCCCGCGTCCACCAACGAAAATTCGTGTTGCTCTCAGTCCCGCGGCCCATATCGTCGCAGCGCCTCGAGGGTCAGGCCCTTGCCGACCGCGCCGAAGGTGTCGCCTTCGACGATGCGGGCCGACGGCACCGCCTTGGTGATCGCCTTGCGGACGTGGGCGAGCCGCACCGAACCGCCGGTCAGGAACACGGCGTCGATGTCGTGTGCGGACAATCGCGCCTGCGCGAGGCAAATCTTGATGCGGGCAGCGATGCGCTCGGCCAGTTGCCCTGTATGGCTGACAAGATCGGGGCGGCCGATGGCGGCGTTTAGGCCGGGTGCGACCCATTCCAGCGGGATGTCGGCCTGCCGCGTGTCGGACAGCGCAATCTTGGCTTCCTCGACCTCCATCGCCAGCGTGTGGCCGCGCTGTTCATCGACCACACGCACCAGCCGATCGAGCAGGTCAGGCTCACTTGCCTCGCGCCGAACCTGGCGGATATCCGCCATCACGCGCGCTTCGTACATGCGGTTGATGCTGGACCAGGTCGCGAGGTCGTGGAAATAACGCGACGGCACCTCGAGCCCGGCGCGCTTCATGGCGCTGCCGAAGCCGAACAGCGGCATGATGACGCCGAGACTAAGTTGGCGGTCGAAATCGGTGCCCCCGATACGCACGCCGTCATTGGCGAGAATATCCGCGGCGCGATCGGCCTTGCCGTGACGCTGTGGTCCGATACGCACGATCGAAAAATCCGACGTGCCGCCGCCGATATCGGCGATCAATGCGACTTCCTCGGTCGAGATCTGGCGCTCATAGTCCAGCGCCGCGGCGATCGGCTCGAACTGGAAGGTGACGTCATCGAAGCCGATCTCGCGTGCGATCTCCCGCAGCGTTTGCTCCGCCTTGCGGTCGGCGTCTTCAGCGTTGTCGACGAAGTGCACCGGCCGGCCATGCACCACGTCGCGTAGTTCGCGACCGGTGGCCTGTTCGGCGCGACGTTTCACCGCGCCCAGGTAATAGGCGATCACATCGCGAAAACTGGTGCGCTCGCGGCCCAGCCTCGTGGTCTCGTCGATCAGCGAGGTGCCGAGCACCGACTTGAGGCTGCGCATCAGGCGGCCGGGTATGCCGTCGACATAGGCTTCGACGGCCCTGCGGCCGATCAGAACGGCGCCGTCGACTTCGTAGAAGATCGCGCTGGGAATCGTGGTGTGGCCGGTTTCCAGTGCCGCCAGGACCGGCGCATGGCCTTCGATGGTGCCGAGCGTCGTGTTCGACGTTCCGAAATCAAGTCCGCAGATCGACATGAGCGCTCCAGAAGGAGCGTCCGTCTACACATTAAAGTGCCATCGATCCACCGTTATCTTGTCGCGCTGTGCAAGCGCTTCAAACATACTGGATTGCGCGGCGAATCAAGGACGTCCATCCACAGAACAATTTGTTTGATACTGTGGGTTGAGGAATCAATCGATGATGGTCCATAAGCGGCCTCCCCGCGGCAGACAAATCATCCGCCGCGACTGCATTAAGAAAGATCTCGCGTGGTAAACATCAATCGACAGATTGCGGAAGAACTTGGGGTCCGCGAGCAGCAGGTCGAGGCGACGGTCGCGCTGCTCGACGGCGGCGCCACGGTTCCGTTCGTGGCGCGATACCGCAAGGAAGTCACCGGCGCGCTCGACGACGCCCAATTACGCACGCTGGAAGAGCGCCTGAATTATCTGCGCGAGCTTGAAGAGCGTCGCACGGCGATCCTCAATTCGGTCCGCGAACAGGGCAAGCTCGATGCCGCGCTGGAAGCGGCCATCCTCGCCGCCGACAGCAAAGGACGCCTGGAGGACATCTATCTGCCGTTCAAGCCGAAGCGCCGCACCAAGGCCGAGATTGCCAAGGAGGCCGGCCTCGAGCCGTTGTCCGAACTGTTGCTGACGCAGCCGCAAAACGATCCGCAAGCGGTGGCCACTGACTTCGTCGATGCCGACAAGCAGGTGCCCGATGCAGCCGCGGCGCTGGAGGGGGCGCGCGCGATCCTGGTGGAGCGTTTCGCCGAAGACGCCGACCTGATCGGCACGCTGCGCGAGCAAATGTGGTCGAACGGACGGGTGGCGTCCACCGTGCGCAGGGGCAAGAAGACCGAAGGCGAGAAGTTCAAGGACTATTTCGATTTCAGCGAGCCGCTGCACAAGCTGCCGTCGCACCGCATTCTGGCGATGTTCCGCGGCGAGAAGGAAGAGATCCTCGAGTTGCAGATTGAGCCGGACGCGCAAGCGCCGGCTGCGGGCGTCTCCTCTTCCTACGAGCTGAAGATCATGCAGCGCTTTGGCATTTCCGACCAGGGCCGCCCCGGCGACCGCTGGCTGGCGGAGACCGCGCGGTGGGCGTGGCGTACCAAAATTCAGGTGCATCTCAACATCGATCTGCGCATGCGGCTGTGGACCGCAGCCGAAACCGAAGCCGTGCGCGTGTTTGCATCGAATTTGCGCGACCTGTTGCTGGCCGCGCCGGCCGGCGCCCGCGTGACCATGGGCCTCGATCCGGGCTTCCGCTCCGGTGTCAAGGTCGCCGTCGTCGATGCCACCGGCAAGGTGGTGGCCACCACCGCGATCTATCCGCATGAACCGCAAAAGCGCTGGGACGAGGCGCTGGCGACGCTGGGGAAATTGGCGGTTGCGCACCGCGTCGATCTGATCGCGATCGGCAACGGCACCGCATCGCGCGAGACCGACAAACTGGCGGTGGAGCTGGTCAAGCTGCTGCCGGATCTGAAGATGTCGAAGATTGTGGTGTCGGAAGCCGGCGCTTCGGTCTATTCGGCCTCGGCCTTTGCATCCGAGGAATTGCCGGAGCTCGACGTGACCCTGCGCGGCGCGGTGTCGATCGCGCGGCGTCTGCAGGATCCGCTGGCCGAACTGGTGAAGATCGATCCGAAGGCGATCGGCGTCGGGCAATATCAACATGACCTTGGCGAAAGCAGACTGGCGCGCTCGCTCGACGCCGTGGTCGAAGACTGCGTCAACGCGGTCGGCGTCGACGCCAACACCGCCTCCGCGCCGCTGCTGGCGCGGGTGTCGGGCATCGGCGCGGGTCTCGCGCAAAGCATCGTGCAGCATCGCGACGCCAACGGCCCGTTCAAATCACGCAAGTCTCTGAAGAAGGTGCCGCGACTGGGACCGAAAGCGTTCGAGCAATGCGCGGGCTTCCTGCGCATTCATGACGGCGAGGATCCGCTCGATGCCTCCGGCGTGCATCCGGAAGCCTATCCGGTGATCCGGCGGATTCTCAGCGCCACCAGGAGCGACATCAAGGCGCTGATCGGCAATGCCGAAATCGTGCGCCAATTGAAGCCGCAGACTTTCGTGGACGACACCTTCGGCCTGCCCACGGTGACCGACATCTTGCGCGAACTGGAAAAGCCCGGCCGCGATCCGCGCCCGGCCTTCAAGGCCGCGGTGTTCAAGGAGGGTGTCGAGACGCTGAAGGATCTCAAGCGCGGCATGATCCTCGAAGGCACGGTCACCAACGTCGCGGCGTTCGGCGCTTTCGTCGATATCGGCGTGCATCAGGATGGGCTGGTGCACATCTCGGCGATGTCGAAGACCTTCATCAAGGATCCGCGCGAGGTGGTGAAGTCGGGCGACATCGTCAAGGTGAAGGTGCTGGAGGTCGAGGTCACCCGCAAGCGCATCGCGCTGACGCTGCGTCTCGATGACGAAACCGGCGGCAAGAGCGAGCGTGCGGCACAAGGCAAGCCGCGCGACATTTCCCGCGCGTCGATGACATCGTCAGCGCCGCGCAAGCCGCAGGAGGCGGCAGGCGGCGGGGCACTCGCCGAAGCCCTGCGCCGCGCCGCCGGGAAAACCGGGAACGGCAAAACCAGGACTTGAGCGGAGGGCAGCCGGGCAACCCGGGCGTTACAGCCGGAACGCTCCGATTATTACCGCCGGCATTTCAAGGCGACCGCACCTTACACAGGTGCGGTCGCATAGAAGTTGAGAACATCCAGCCGGTTACTTCAGGAGATCGGCGACCGGGATCGCGTTGGATATGGTCCACTCGTCAACGACGCCGGGCTTGCCCGCCTCGGTGTCGACGATCAGATAACGTCCCCGGTTCTGATGGTGGATCTCGCTGGTGAAGGTGCGAGGACCAAACAGCGTCGGCTCATCCTTCATCTTCTCAAGTTGCGCGGTCACCGCGGCGGTATCCGTCGAGCCCGCGGCCTGAACGGCCTTTGCCCAGACCTCGATCAGAACATAGCCCGGGTAGACGTACTGACTGGACGGCGGCGCGCCGGTAACTTCGGCGTATCTCTTGTTGAACTCGGTCACCTTCGGATTCGGATCGTCGCCATAGATCGAGCTCTGCACCGGCACGAAAAAGTTCGAAAGGTCCGGCACCGCTTTTAGCCAATAGCTGCCATCGACTCCCGAGCCGTTCAGAATCATCGATTTGATGCCGGCGGCCCGGATCTGCTTGATGGCACTGACGACGCCCGGCATCATCGAGCAGAGCATGATCGCGTCAGGCTCCTTGGGCAGATTCTTGATGCGGGTGATCTGCGAGGCGATCGAGGTGTCGTCGTTCTTGAAGGTGTCGCTGCCCACCAGTTTGGCTTCCTTCAGTTTCGGCAGCATGTAGTCGAAGCCATCGCAGATGCCCTTGTTGTATTCCGTCCAGTTGTCGAGCAGGCGATAGTAGGCGCGGGAGTTCTTCTTGGTGTAAGACCATTCCGCCATCGTCGCGCCCTGCACGGCCGCCAGCACCGAAGCCGAAAATGAATTCGGGCCGACGCCCTGGATGCCGGCCTTGATCGACTCGGCACAGAGGAAGAATGAGATCTTTCCGGCCGCCTGCGCGGCGAGAGCGGCCGGCGCGCCGAAGTCATAATCACAAGAGACGACCACGAGGTCCGCGCCCTTGTCGATGACTTCGAGGCCGGCCTTGGCGCCTTCCGCGCGATCCGTCTTGGTGTCTACCGCGACCGCCTTGATCTGGCGCCCCAGCAGGCCGCCGGCCTTGTTGATTTCGTCGATCCGCATCATCGCGGCGTCCTGCGCGGGCTTGTCATAGGCCTGCATGAAGCCGGAACTCGCGGTCGCAAAACCGACAACGATGTCGGCGGCATGAGCTGTTATCGTCGAGCCCAGAAAAACGCTCGCGATCGAAAGCAATTTCAATCTTGTCCCTATTCGCACGGTACCCTCCAACGTTTGAAATTCAGTTCCCACTTATCCACGAATGCGCAGCCGGAGACCGATCCGTCACGCGCCTTCGGAATTCCGTCTCTGCGGTCGTTTCCGCCAGCCGATCTCTTCGTTGCGCATCAGGCCCGAGGGCCGAAAGATCAGGATCGCCACCGTGACGACGCCGATCGCGATTTCCTGGGTGCCATTGGGAAGCGCCAGCGTGACGCCTCCGAGATCGACGCCTTTCTCGAACCAGCGCAATATCTGGATGATCGACGAGATCACGACGACGCCGATCACCGCGCCCGACAGGCTGTTCATGCCGCCGACGACCAGCATCGAAAGCGCCACGAATGTCAGGCCGAGGTAGAACGCATCCGGGTTCACCACGCCGAGGAAATGAGCGTAGAGCGAGCCGCAAAGGCCGATCACCGCCGCACTGACGACAAAGGCGATAAGCCGCTCCCGCTCGATGTTCACACCCGACGCGCTCGCCGCAATCGCCTCGTCGCGCGCGGCGCGGAGCGCGAGGCCGGACGACGACACCGCATAGAGCCAGGCCACGATGATCGCGATCACCGTTCCGGCAAAACTGAGCCAGACACCGGCATACATCGGGATGCCGACGATCGAACTGGTCCCGCCGGTCACGGTATCCCAATTCGAATAGACCGTATTGATGACGGCCAGCATGGCGAAAGTCGCGATGCTGGCCGCGATCCCCGACAGCCGCATCAGAATCCGTCCCACGATCAGGGCGAACACCGCCGCCAGCAGCGATGACAGCAGCGCCGATGCAAGGAACGGAAGCTGATGGTCCTTGATGAAGTACGGCAGACCGCGCAGCGAGTATTTCTTCATCATCGGCGGTATCGTGAACCATGCCGTGGCATAGGCGCCGATGCACATGAACCCGATGTGTCCGAAACTGATGATGCCGGAATTGCCGATGAAGATGTAGAGTCCGATCACCAGCATCACGCGAATGAACATCTCGACGATGGTGCGGCTGAACGGGCCGGATCCAACGAATTGCGCCGTTATCGCGATGGCAAGCAGCATCGCGACCAGGAGGAGGGGCGTCGATACGGTCCTGTAAAGAATGGAATTCCGCATCGATCCTCAGATCCTTTGCTTGGTTGAGCTCGGCGCGAACAAGCCTTGCGGACGCCAGATCAGCGAGACGATGACAGCGCCATAGACGAAGGCGTCGCGGAACGGGCGCGCCTCGAGCGGCAGCCCGACCTGCATCACGACGCTCGCGGCGCCGATCAGATAGCCGGCCAGAACCGCGCCTGTGAGGCTGCCGAGCCCGCCGATCACCGTGGCGATAAAAGCCACCAGCATGACCGATACGCCCATCTGAATGTCGGCCGTTCCGGTCTGGGTGACGCGGATGAGCCCGACGGCGGCGGCCAGCGCACCGCTGACCGCGAAAGCCAGCATGATCACCGCATTGGCGCGCACGCCGAGCATGCGCGCCATGGTGAAATTTTCGGCGGCGGCCCGCATTTCAAGGCCGTAGCGGGTGCGGCGAAGAAAGGCGGTCAGCGCGATCAGAATCGCGACGGTGATGATGATGGTGATCAATTGCAGCAGCGGAATCCGCGCGCCCAGTATTTCGACCGGCAGGCCCAGCGCCGGCCAAAGATTGATCGACTTCGGCCGGCTCGAGAACAGCAGCAGCAGGACATGCTGAATGACGAACCCGACGGCGAAAGACGCAATCATCATGGTGGCCGGATTGGCATTGCGAAACCGGCGAAACACCAGAATTTCGGAGGCCACTGAAATTCCCGCGCCGAACATCAGCACAACGGGGACCAGCACGAACCAGGGCAGATTGCCGAGGAAAACGATGGCGGTGGCATCGATCGACGGCCATAGCAGCGCGAAAACGCAGAACGCGATATAGTCGCCCTGGGCAAAGTTCACGAGCCGCATGACCCCGAAGATCAGCGCGATGCCGAGCGCGCAGATCGCATAGAGACTGCCAAGGCTGAGGGCGTCGAAAGCGATCTGGAGCAGCGCCGTCATCTCCTCAGGTCTCCTCATAGCCAAAATAGGCTTTGGTCAGGGAATGACCGCTGGCGAGGACGCGCGCATCGCCCTGCAGGATGATTTCGCCTGACCGCATCAGGATCATCCGTCCGCCGCTGAGCAGGGCGCGGGTCGAACTCTGTTCGACGATCAGGAGCGTCAGCCCGCGCTGGTCGCGCAGCTTCAAAAGAGTCTCGTAAACCTGATCGATAATCTTCGGCGCGAGGCCAAGCGATGGCTCGTCGATGGCGAGCACGCGCGGGCGGGTCATCAGGGCGCGGGCGATGGCGAGCATTTGCTGCTGGCCGCCCGAAAGCACGCCCGCGGAGGAATTGCGGCGCTCTTTCAGCATCGGGAACACGGCATAGACGTCGGCGAGATCCTCCGCGATCGCCGCTCTGTCCGAGCGGATGCCGGTGCCGAGCCTCAAGTTCTCCTCGATCGTCAGCGAACCGAAGATTTCGCGCCCTTCGGGAACCAGGGAAATGCCCAAGCGTGCGATGTCCTCGGGTGCGCGGGAGGTAATGACCTTGCCGTCGAGACCGATCGTGCCGGAGGCGACGGCGACAACGCCGGCGATGGCCTTGAGAAGCGTCGATTTGCCGGCGCCGTTAGGCCCGGTCACGAACAGGGTCTCGCCTTTCCCCAGATCGAACGACACCTCGCGAAGCGCGCGCAATTGTCCGTAGCGCACAGAGACCTTGTCGAGGGTCAGAAGCGTCAAAGGATCGCCTCCTCTACGTCCGCGACCTCGACGTCGACCTGCGTGCCCATATAGGCGTGGCGAACCGCTTCGCTGGATCGAATCAAGGACGGGGCGCCGGCCTCGATGATCTCGCCGGAATCGAGCACCTCGATGTGATCGCAGACATCGAGCACCAGCCCGATGTTGTGCTCGATCAGCAGCACGCCGCAGTCGAATTCGGTGACGATGCGGCGAATGAGGGATGCGAGATCGGCCGCTTCCCCACGCGACATGCCGGCGGCGGGTTCATCGAGCAGCAGGTAGGCGGGCTTTTGCATCAAGGCGCGACCGATCGCGACCCGGCGCTCGTCGGTATAGGGCAATGCGCCGGCGCCGTGCTCGGCGAGCGCGCCGATGCCGATCCATTCCAGCATCGCGGCGGCCTTCGCCGCCGCCTCGCGCCGCCCGAGCCCCAGTCCAACCGCGGTCACCGCAAGATTGTCGAGGACCGAGAGATCGCGAAACAACCGCCCGGACTGGAAAGTCCGGGCGACCCCGCGCCGTCGAACCTGATGGGCGCTCATCGCGCTGGTCGCGACACCATCGAGCATCACGCGACCGCTGGTCGGCAGCTGAAAGCCGGTCAGCACGTTGACAAGCGTCGTCTTGCCGGCGCCGTTCGGGCCAATCAGACCCGTGACCCGCGCCGGCGGAATGTCGAGCGTCACGTTCGACAGCGCCCTCAGGCCATCGAAGGCGACAGACACCTGCTCCGCTCGCAAGGATCGGCTCATCATACGATCTCATCTCGGGGCGCGGCCCCGTTACGAATCCAGTCGGGCTCAGCCAAGCGCTGCCCGTACCTTGTTGAGCAGGTTCTCGCGATCATGCCGCGCGGCGAGCGCCGCCGGCATGTCGACCTCAACGAAACGCGTCGCGGTATGGGGTTGCAATTGTCCGATCAGATCCATGTCGGCGGAAATCACGGTCCCGACCATCATGTAGCCGCCGCCGGAAACCGCATCCCGGTGCAGCACGATCGGCTCGCTGCCGCCGGGCACCTGGATCGAGCCGTAGGGGTAGCAGGCATCGACAATGTTGGAGGGATCCGATCCCGCGCCGAACGGCGGCGTTCGCGGCACGAAGTCGAGCGGCCGGCCGCCGCGGAAACGGTAGCCGATACGGTCGGCTTCGGGCGCCACCTTCCAGCTATCCTCGAAGAAGTGCCGGCCCGATGGCTCGGTGACGCGGTGCCAGTAGAGACCGGGAATGGCGCGCAATTCGGCCTGCGCACCGGGCCCGCGGCGACAATCTTCGGCGACGGCGCGGCCGGCCTTGGCGCCGCGTGCCTCGCCGATCGGCAGGACATCGCCGGCCTCGAGCTTGCGCCCCTGATGGCCGCCAAGCGCGCCAAGCGTGTAGGTCGAGCGCGAACCGAGCACCGGCGGCACCGCTACGCCGCCGGAGACGGCGATATAGGCGCGCGCGCCCTTCTTGAGGAAATCGAAGGCGAGCACATCCCCCTTTTTGACGCCGAAGGATGTCCAGCCCGGCTGCAGCGTCCCGTTCAATTTGGCCGGAAGCTCCGCGCCGGTCACCGCAACCGTCGCATCCGCAGTGAATTCGAGTTCCGGACCCATGAACGTGCATTCCAGCGCCGCCGCACCTTCTTCGTTGCCGACAAGAAGATTGGCGCAGGAAAGCGCGAAGCGATCCATGGCGCCCGACAGCGGAATGCCGAGGTGGTAGTAACCGGGACGACCGAGATCCTGAACGGTGGTGGAGAGACCGGGTTTGAGAACTTTAATGGCCATGGAGCACCCCATCGAGCTTTCGGTTGTAACCGTCGATGTCTTGCTGGAATTCGTCGAGTGAAAAGGTGACGTCGCGCATCAGCGGCGCGAACTTTCCGGCTTCGACATCGGCGATCGCCTGGTCGTACGCTTCGCGCGTGATCGGCTTCCATTTGACGATGTCGCCTGGATTAAACAGGCACATCGCGTCGCGAAGATAGGAGATGTTCTGGCTGGGGTCGTAGATCGGCATCGGCGTGATGCCGAACATCTGGTAGCCGCCCGCGCCGCGCACCGAGTAGATGCAGCCGAAGCAGCCGCCGTGACCGACGGTCAGTTTGGGTGTGTCGGTGCGCGGCCTCAAATATTTCGGCGCCTCGATCTGCCGCTGACGCTCCACCATCTGATAGAGAAACGGCAAGCCTGCGACAAAACCAACCATCGACACGAACCAGGGCGCGCCCGAATGCGCCTTCACGAAATTGTCGACGGTGCCGAGATTGTTGACGCGGGCGGCGTATTCGAGATCGGTCGCGGTGGGGTCCTGATGACGCTCGCGAAAGCGCATCAATGTCTCGTGAGTCCAGGGATCGTTGTAGAGAACCGGAATTTCGATGATCCGGGTCTTGATCACGGAGGCGCTCTTGTCGGCCGCGCTCTCAAGCCGTTTCAGCTCGGCGAGCATGTCGGCGGGGCTGATCTTGTCCGGGTCGAACTTGATCTGGAACGAGGCGTTGGCGGGACAGATCTCGGTGACGCCAGCGATGCGACTTTCCCTGACAGCACTCGTCATCGATAGGGACTTGAAGAAAGCCTGCAGCGACATCGTCTCATCGATTTCCGCGAAGATGTGCTCGTCGCCGCCGAAGGAATAGCGTGTCTTCATGGGCGAACCCTCCTTGTCAGGTTAGTCGAAACGCATTTTGTTCGAGCCGGCGCTCGAGCCAACGCGTGTCGTAAGTTGCCGCGCGAACCTCGGGATCGTCAGCCAGAGCCAGATGCAGCGACTTGGTCGTCCTGCAGCCGCCGATCTCCAGCTCGCGCAGCGCCCGCGTCAGGCGCGCTAGCGCGCGGCCGCGCGTCTCGTCCCAGACAATCAGCTTGCCCAGCAGCGAGTCGTAGAACGGCGAGACCTGGTATCCTGCAAACAGCATGGTATCGAACCGCACCCCATGGCCGCCGGGCGTCATCAGCGTTTCGATCTTGCCGGGGAACGGCAGAAAATTATTGGCCGGATCCTCGGCGTTGATGCGCACTTCGATCGAGTGGCCTCGCACGCGAATTGCATCCTGGCGCAGGCTGAGGCGCTCGCCACCGGCGATCTGGATCATCAAGCGCACCAGATCGAGACCCGTAATCATCTCGGTTACCGGATGCTCGACCTGAATCCGGGTGTTCATTTCGATGAAATAGAAGGCTTGCGTCGCGTCGTCGTAGAGATATTCGAGGGTGCCCGCGCCGCGGTAGCGGACGGCTCTGGCCAGTGCGACGGCGGAGGCGCAGAGCGCTTCGCGCACCTGCGCGGGCAGGGCGACCGCGGGCGCTTCTTCCCACACTTTCTGCCGGCGCCGTTGCAGCGAGCAATCGCGTTCGAAGCAGTGAATGACGTCATCGCCGTCGCCGAGTATCTGGACCTCGATATGGCGGGCGCGTTCAACGAGTTTTTCGATGAACAAGCCGCCGTCGCCGAACGCGGCCAGTGCCTCGGCGCGCGCCTGCGGCATCTGCCGCTCGAACGCCTCCATATCGGCAACGACGCGAATGCCGCGTCCACCGCCGCCCGCTGCCGCCTTGATCATCACGGGAAAGCCGAGGCGGGCAACGATGTCGCGCGCCGTTGCGGAATCGTCCACCCGTCCGTCGCTGCCCGGAACCACCGGTACGCCGGCGGCAACCGCCGCGCTCCGCGCCGCGACCTTGTCGCCCATCAGGCGAATGGCGCGCGCCGTCGGCCCAACGAAAATCAGGCCAGCCTCCTCGACGGCATCGGCGAAGTCGGCATTTTCTGCGAGGAAACCGTAGCCAGGGTGAACCGCGTCGGCGCCACTGCGGGTGGCCGCTGCCATGATCGCGGGAATGTTGAGGTACGACTTGGCCGCCTGCGCCGGCCCGATATCGATCGCCTCGTCGGCAAGCCTGACGGCAAGGCTATCCTTGTCGGCGGTGCTATAGGCCTGCACGGTGCGGAGACCAAGTTCCTGCGCGGCCCTGACGATCCGGACCGCGATCTCTCCCCGATTGGCGATGAACAGGGTCCTGATCTTCACAATGCGGCGTGAC
>WNGQ01004039.1_pt1 | contig 14661 bp, 14 predicted proteins | sample 5407661 | NCBI WGS metagenome assembly WNGQ01 (sample SAMN13153382, study PRJNA577476) | soil metagenome | isolation source: 60 cm soil or saprolite under Garry oak tree replicate 2 | place: USA:California | collected 2016-06-15 | reverse complement strand
TCACCGCGGCCCTTTGATAAAGGGACTCATAGTCACCGAGCAGTCCAAGCACTCCTTCGCTGGTGCCGCCCGCCGCGGTGGTCACTTGTTCCCAACGATTGGGTTGGGTCTGGTTAGCTTGACCTTCCTCTGGGGGGTCCAGAAACAGTTGTTCATGAATTGCCGTCATTACCTTGGCCTCATTTCCCGGGTTTGCTTTTCGCAAATCCAGGATTTTGCTCACCAGCCAGTCGTGGAATAGTCGCTTTTCCGTTGTCATGCAGGCCGCCATCGTGCCCCGGGCCGGCACTGCATCCAATCCGTCGGCCAACTGTTTCAGGGTTTCCGGGGAGAGCTGGTGGAAATTCTCCGCCACAGTGGAACAGAAGATATTTTCAATGGCAACCTGCACCAACGCGGCGATCAACGTGCCATCACGAGAGGAATTCCTTCCCAGCGCGAGGGCGGCCAGTAAATCGTCGCACGCGTCCGCCGGGTGGCCCTGCTGTAAATCCCACATGGCGCGCAATCGGGCCGCCTGTGCAATAGCTTTGTTGCGCGCCAGATGAGGAAGCATGGTGGCTGGACCTGCGCTCATATCCACGCCCCAATCACAGGGCACGGTTGCCTGTGCCGCTTGCCGCACCAACTTGAATTGATTGTCATAACGAGCAACCAGTTCGCCGAAGCGTGCCGGGAGCTTTTGGCCCCGCCAATCATTGGCGAACAGATAATCGCGGTCCGCCGCGGACAAATCCGGGGCGACCTGGGAGGCCTGATAATATAGCAGCGCAGGGTTGATGTCCGTGCGGAAGGGTTCGCCGCTGACGCCGACTGCGGCCCCGGTCACAACGAGCAAAGACAAACAGATTGATTTCATGGGCTTCATAATGTGTTTCAAATTTCGCAATCCAGTCTGTCCGTTAATAACAGCAGTGCTCCAAAAGGTTCCTTTTTTTGTGGCTTTTCTGCAGTTTCTGTGGCTTTACGCCGGCTCGTAGCCGGCGCGGATAAAGTCACGAATGACTTCCAACTCCAGCTCACCCGCAATGGTGTGCTCCTTGACAAACTCGCGCCATTCGATGTGCAGACCCGCCGCCTTCAGAACGTTGACTTGCTCGCGGGCGAGGGTAAAAGGAATCAACGGGTCGAGCAGGCCGTGGGTGATAAGAATTCGTTGCTGCAATGCCACGGGCGACAGTTGCTGGACCAGTTTTTCCGGATCGCAGACGTGGCCACTGATGCCCACGATCCCGGCGAAGAGATGCGGGTAACGCAAGCCGACTTCGATGGCCATCAGACAGCCCTGAGAAAAACCGCCCAGGACCGTTTGGCTGGTGGGAAAACCCTTTGCGCGTTGCGCGTCGAGCAATTGGAAGAGCAACCTGCGGCTCCGTTCCACGCCCGGAGCAAGGTCGCCGGCAAAGTCGTACCAGGAATAGCCGCCGTAATATTCATCGGGCGCGTCAACAAGAAGATAATTCAGCCAGGGAAGATTCATGGCCTCCGGAAACCAACGGTAGCCTTCCCGGCTGTCGCCCAATCCGTGCAACATGACCATCAGACGCCGCGAATCCTTTTTCTCCGCCTGTATCAGTTCGCTGTTCAGCTCAACCTGCATCCCGGTGTAACTCATTTCATCCCTGTAAGACCGTTCGCGACCGGTCCGGGCGCCTCATACCAGGTGCCACGCAGCCAATCGGCGATTAATCCTATCTCTTTTGCGCTCAGAATTTGATCGGCCCCGAAGGCCGGCATGCGATCATTGCGATTGCCGTAAAAGTCCGAGTGCGCCGGATTGGAGATGAAACTGATCAGCCACTTGCGCGATCCATAGCCAGTCAGGTCCGGCGCTGTGGCATCCTGGTCCTGGTTGTGGAACTGGTGGCAGTCGGTGCACTTGACTTCGTTTTGGATTAGGGCGCGGCCTTGTTCAATGAGAATGGCATCGCGCTGGTCGGCGGCAAGCTGCAATCTGAGTTGCGCCTCAGCCGAGACCGCTGCGATGACCTTACGCAAGTTGTCCTGCTGTTCCGGGGCAGGGTTGGCCAGCTCCTTTTTGACGAACTTCGCCATCTTGCTCTCCCGGTGCTTGGTTCCGCCAAAGTAATTCGTCGAGCTGATTTTGTCAGGATCGAGCAACCCGGCCAACCACTGACGCGACGCAAAGCCTTTCAAGTCGGACGCTGATTGTGGGTCTTTGGGATATTCGCCGGCGCCATCGTGTCCTTCGTAGCGATGGCAACCGGCGCATTTTTGGGCGAAAAGTTTAGGGCCTTGCGTTAATGGATCATCGCGCAACAAAGTGACTGCGCCGCTGCTCGGTATGCCCGCAGGTGATTTGGCCAGGACTCGTACGCGCTGGGCTTCGCGCTCGGCCGATTTGACAGCGGCTTGATAGGTCGGGTTGCGCTGGTCCTGGGCCACGGCCAGATAAGTGAGCAAGCCCGCGCCCGCAAGCAGGCAGCCCAAAAGCCCGAGGTTGAAGCGATGCCCGAGTTTCCAGCGGCCGAGCAACGGCATCAGAGAAATGAGAGCAAGCGCCAATCCCGGAATAATGATGGCCCCCCAAACTTCGGTTTGGCCAGGAAAAAATTTCAGGAATTGAAACAGGAACAGGAAATACCACTCGGGCCGCGCTGCGGAGTATGGTTCGGAGGGGTCTGCCGGCGCGCCCAACTCGGCTCCCAACACACCATGCGGTGAGGTCACGCGCGGCAAGAGAATCAAAAACAGCACTGCCGCCAGCACTGCCAGACACGCCACGCTGTCTCGCAGGACCTGGTCGGGCCAAAATGCGCTGTCGGGCTTTCGCCTTGGCTCCTTGGCGGTCAGGCCGTGACGGCGGAATAGATAAATGTGGCCGGCCACCAGCGCAGTGAGCAGCCCAGGCAAAACACCCGCGTGCAGCGCGAAGAAGCGCGTCAGGGTGTGATGGCCATATTCAGGCCCGCCAATGATGAGCGTCTGCAAGCCCGGCCCAATGACAGGGACGACCGCCGTCAGGTTGGTGGCGACCTTTGTGGCCCAAAACCCTTTTTGGTCCCAGGGCAGCAAATAACCCGTCAGGGACAGCGCCAGCACCAATTGCAGCAGGATCAAGCCGAACCAGAAGTTGACTTCACGCGGAGCCTTATAGGCCCCATCAATAACCACCTGCATCAGATGCAGGGCCAGCAGCACGGTCATCACATGCGCGGTGTAGTGGTGCAGTCCGCGCAGCAGCCAACCGGCGCGCATCTCGTCCTGGATGTAATAGACGCTCTCCCAGGCCGTCTGCGAACTGGGGCTGTAGGCCATCCAGAGAAAGATGCCGGTGATGAACTGCACGGCCAGGGTAAACATCAACGTGCTGCCCCACACGTAACGCCAGCGGGCGCCGCCGGGAACGTTTTCATACAAAGCCGCGTGCAGGAATGTGCGGAAACCGGTGCGGTGATCCAGCCAATCGAACAAAAATTTCATGTCTGCGGGCAGGGGCGCTCGGAGATTGAAAATTGAAAATTTGAACGCGCCCTGAGACCGTAGTCGTTCATGCAACGGGAATTTTCTCAGCGCGGCCAGCTTGGAAATTCTGGAACTTGACCCACACCTCTTTTTGATTGCGCACTTCGACCGGGAGCGAATCCAATCCACGCGGCGCAGGACTGGACGGGTCCTGGATCTTGCCGGCCAAAGTGAAAGTGCTGTTGTGACAGGGACAGAGGTAATGACCGCGGTCAGGCAGAAAATCAACAAAGCAACCGGCATGGGGGCAAACGACGTTGAAGGCCTGCAATTGGTTGTCGGCGGTGCGCCGGAGATAGACTGCGCCGATGGGCACGAGGTTGAATTTGTTCCATGCATCCACGCGCGTGGCAAGCACTGGAAACTTGCGCGGGATGCCGTCGTTGGGCAGCGCCTCAAGCGTGGCCACGCGCAAGGTGCCCGTGGCGGCCGACTTGCGCCGCAAGGGGTCCAGAAAGACAGCCAAACCCGCGCCGACAGGGAAAAGCGCCAGGAGCGCGCCGATGCCGCCGGCGAAGATCTTCTTGAGGAAATCGCGCCGGCCAGTTGACGGAGCACCTGTGTTAGGGCCACTCATACTCCACTTAGATGCCACAGCATTAGAGAATGTTCCCACTACAGGCAAAACGCAAGAGAGGCTCAGAAGCTCTAAATCCACGGCCTCTTCGCATGCGCCGCCACTGCGGTGGGACAATCGCTCAAAAGAAAATGCCGGCTCGCCGGGGTAACCGGTCGGTGACGGCGGACTGAGCGCCGACTTTCCAGTCCGCAGGAAGCTCCTCTCGCACAACCGGGCTGCGAATTGGGTGCAGGTCGGCGTTCGAACGATGCTGCGGACTGGAAAGTCCGCGCTCCGCGATTTGCGCCCGCGTTCACTGACCGGATACTCGCCAGAATATTTTCCACGTGCATTTTGCGTTTGGACCGTTTTAACTCACGAGTATGTGGATTTGGCTTCTGGCTTTGGTGTTATTGGCGTCGCTGGCCGGGCTCGGCTATCGGCAGGGCGCCATTCGCGTTGGGTTTTCTCTCGCCGGCATTTTCCTCGGCGCAATGCTGGCCGGGCCGCTTGGGAAACTGATCCAGCCCGGGTTGGCGGCAGTGGGCTTGAAAAATCCGACTCTGTTGTGGGTGCTGGCGCCGTTCATTATTTTTTTGCTGATCTCCATCCTCTTTAAGATCGCGGCACTGACGGTGCATCAGAAAGTGGACGTGCATTTCAAATACCGTGGCGGCGATCTGCGCATGGTCCTTTGGGAACGGCTCAATCGGCGATTGGGTTTATGCCTCGGCCTGCTCAACGGTGCCGCTTACCTGGTCTTGATTTCATTTGTGATTTACGCGTTCAGCTATTGGACGGTGCAGATGGCCACGCCGGACGCCGATCCCTGGCCCGTGCGGCGTTTGAACGACCTGGGCCGGGACCTGGAGAGCACCGGGTTTGCCAGAGTGGCCAAGGCCATTGACCCGTTGCCACGAGCCTACTACGACACCGCGGACATTGCCGGCCTCATCTACAACAATTCGCTGCTCGAAGCGCGCCTGTCCCGTTACCCGGCTTTTCTTGGGCTGGCTGAGCGTGCAGAATTTCAAGACATTGCTACTGACACCCAGTTCACCGAAATGCGCCAGAGGCGGGAGCCGATCAAGAACCTGCTGGATTATCCCAAGACCCAGGCGATTCTGAAAAACCCCGATCTACTCAAACTCATTGGGGCCACATTGGTTCCCGACTTAGCCGACCTGCGAACATTTCTGGAAACGGGCCGCTCGCCCAAGTACGACTCGGAGACAATTCTCGGCCGGTGGAATTTCGACGTGAACTCCGCGATGGCCATCATGCGCCGGGCGATGCCCAACCTTCCGTCCAGTCAAATGCAGATTATGAAGAAATGGATGGTGGTGGCGTTCGCCAAAACCAGCCTCGTGGCAATGACCGACCACCAGGCTATTTTGAAAAATGTGCCGCAGTTGAAGTTGCCTGCTGCGGGCCCGGCGGCGCCGCCGGTCGGACCGCAGACGCTGCAGGGCCAGTGGAAGAACCTGGATGGCAAATATCAACTGACCGTTTCGGCCGGAGGCAAAGACGAAGACCTCAGCGCTACGGTTGAAGGGGACCGCCTGACCATTAAGAGTAACGGGATGACTTTGGCCTTCAATCGCGAGGATTGATCGGCTCGGCGATTAGTTCCCGTTTGAAACAGGATAATTGACAGACTGCACGTCGAAGAGCAACGCGGGCCTTTGCGGAGTAATAATGATGGGGTCTGTGCTCGAAACGCCCTCTGCTTGGTCCAGAATCGAATCCCCAGCGACGGTCGGTGCAGGGCGCAATAGGACCGGCTTGGATTCAAGGGTTGGCCCCGATAAGTTATCGGGCACATCACTTTTCTCCCACGAAATGACGACCGAGATCAACGCGCCGCACACCAATGCACCGAAGGCGCCCGCCAGCAGCGGCTTGGTTTGGAAGGCCGCCCAAAGCCAGCGAACCCAAGCCACCTCCTCGACTAACCTCGCCAGACCAGAGGCCTCCTCAGCGCCATCACCCGACCTGATGCGGACGATGACCTGGCGCGAGAAACCATTGAAATAGCCGGGAGGCGGTTGCTCGTGGCGTTTGAGCGCGAGCAAACGGCGCAACTGTTCGAAGTTTTCCGCATCGCGATTCATATTCATTTCAAATAATCCGACAAGTAGGCCTGCAATTGTTGCCGGGCGTAAAACAGCCGGGAGCGCACAGTGCCGATGTTGCATTCCATAATCTGCGCGATTTCCTCATGCGACAAACCCTGCACATCATGCAAGGTCACTACCAATCTATGGGGTTCAGACAACTTCTGCATAGCGGCGTTCAATTTTTCCTGTAGTTCAGCGAGGCCGGTTTCGCGTCGCGGAGTCTTGTCCGAGATCAGCGCAACCAGATCCGGATCGTGCTCGGCGTTGACATCCAGGTCGTCCAAACTCAACTGAATTCTGTTCTTCCGTTGCTTGAGGAAGTTAATGGCCTTGTTTACCGCGATGCGATAGACCCAGGTATAAAAGCTAGAGCCGCCCTTGAAGGATTTGAGGGCGTGAAACGCTTTGATGAAGGCCTCCTGCGCCAGGTCATTGGCATCTTCATGGTTGGAGGTCATGTGATAGACGGTAGCGTAGATGCGCTCCTGGTAACGCCGCACCAACTCATCGTAGGCCCCCAAGTCACCCTGCCGGGCGCGCCGCACGAGGGTGATTTCATCGGGCTGGGCCGCGGCCGAGTCGCTGGAGGGTTCATCGGGTTCCTTGGATGCCTTACGCCTGGCTGTTTGCGCCATAACCATAAGCGGCCCTCAGACGCAGGCCTCCAGGGCGTCGGCTTGGCCAGCCAGATGCTGCGTCAAGCCAAGCAGTCCTTTGCGGCCATTGGAAGGCGGCAACGCCCGAAGAATATGGCGGGCCTTTTCCAGATATTGGTGAACGATCTCCAAGGAGGAATTGAGCGTCGCGTATTTGGCGAGCAATTCAGCCATCCCCTTCATCGAACCGGCGTGCCAGGCGCCGACCAGTCCTTGCAAGCGCACCCGGTCAGCGGCATCGGCCCGCTCCCGAAGCAAAAGCACTGGCAACGTCAGTTTGCCTTTGGCCAGGTCTGTGCCCAAAGATTTGCCCGCCACCGCTTCGGAACCGAATAAATCCACGCAATCATCGTACACCTGATACCCCGTGCCGAAGGCCAGGCCGAACTGGCGCAAGGCGGTCCGCGGTTCGGGAGAGGCCGCGCTCAAACAGGCGCTCAGGTCGCAGGAGAGGGCGAACAACTCGGCAGTCTTCATTTCGATAGCTTTGAGATACTTCTCACGTGTGAACTCAAAGTCGCGCCGATGCTGGGTCTGCAGGATTTCACCTGAACAAACCGTGTTGGTCGCCATGGCCACGGCGCGGCAAACCTCCGGCGTAGGAAAACCGGCGGCCAGTTTCAAGGCCTGGGCGAAGAGGCAATCGCCAAACAACACCGCCGTTTCGTTGCCCCAACTGGCGGCCAAGGTTAGACGGCCCCGGCGAATCTCGGCTTCATCCATCACGTCGTCGTGGACGAGCGTCGCCAGATGCACCATTTCGATGATCACTGCCACAGTCACGTGTGAATCGCTGACTTTTCCCAAAGCATTGGCCGTTAGGGCCACCAGCGAGGGGCGCAAATGTTTTCCCTGGCCGTTCAAGGCATGGTCCGCGTATGGGGCAATGTCCGGATCGAAGGCATCAACTTGTTTGGCCAGTCGTTGACTGACTGCTTCGAGAAACGGCTCGATCGGATCGATGATCTCCTTCCACGTACACATGGGTTCGGCGTTGAACGTGTCGGAAATCGAAGTGGGCAGCACTTTGGAGCCAGCGGCAAACATGTGCGAGGAATTTACGGTCGCTGTCCGCTCAAGTCAAACCCGTTCGGACAGTCCCAAACTTCAACCTTCAAGCTCCGGAGAAGTTCCAAAAAGTCAGACACCAAACCGCCGCGTCAGCCGGAGATTGATTTTGGTGTTTCTCTGGAGTTTGGCGCTTGGGATTTGGAGCCTGCGTCCGCGCCTACTGCTTTTCAAATTTCAACGCCGCCGAATTGATGCAGTAGCGCAAGCCGGTTGGCTTGGGCCCGTCCTCGAACACGTGCCCCAGGTGCGCCTGGCAACGGCTGCACACGACTTCAGTTCGGCGCGTAAACACTGCGTTGTCCTCCTCGGTCTTGACTGCCTGCTCTGAAATAGGCGCCCAGTAACTTGGCCAGCCCGTGCCCGACTCGAACTTGGTTTCGGAACTAAACAAAACCTGGCCGCAACATACACATTGATAGAGGCCTTTCTCGTGGTTGTTCCAGTACGCGCCGGTGAAAGCCCGCTCCGTCCCCTTTTTGCGTGTCACCCGGAATTGTTCGGGCGTGAGTTGTTTTTTCCATTCCCCGTCAGTCTTAGAGATTTTGTCAGTCATGGGTGATGGTTGAGTTGTTCCCGGCGCATTGGCGAGCTGCTTGGCGGCAGGAGCCTCGCGCGAGGGGCCGCAGGCCGTCAACGCAAGGCCCAGCAGCAATATAAAGCACAGCTTCATAGTCCCTTTTACCTTCACTCTGCCACAAAAGCAAATTGTACTGTGACAAACAAATTTCGAGACGTGGTAGGGCGCGTCACTCCGTGCGCGCCGTTCAGAAAGCTGTCTGCGGACCGCTGCGCGCACGGAGTGACGCGCCCTACCCGCGCTCTGCACGACGTAACGAAACTTATTTGTCGCGGTAATAGTGGCCCTAATTTTTGCTATCGGCTCTTATCTCTCGCGTCCAGGCTTTGTTGATCGGATCGGATATGCGCCCATCCGCCTTCCGGCTTTGTGTTGACTCTCAACCAACGACTATGAACCATCAGCGACCTCAAATGTTGGCGTATCTGTGGATTGCAATCGGCGGGGCGATGGGCAGCGTGGCGCGTTTTTGGTTTTCCGGCGTTGTGGCCCGCCAGTTTGGTGAAACGTTTCCCTGGGGCACTTTGTTGGTGAACGTCAGCGGTTCGTTCGCGATCGGTTTTTTCGCCACGCTCACCGGACCGGATGGCCGCTGGCTGGTCAGTCCAGGCGGACGCCAGTTTTTCATGATCGGCGTTTGTGGCGGCTACACCACCTTTTCTTCCTTCAGCCTGCAGACGCTCAATTTGATGGAAGCCGGAGAGTGGTTTCACGCGGCGTCGAACGCGCTGGCCTCTCTACTGCTGTGTTTGGCCGCAGTCTGGCTGGGCCACCTGCTGGCGGCGACCCTCAACAGCCACACTCGATAGGAAGCACTGGCACTGACGGCTCATCAACTATCAACTACCCACCTTTCTATTTATGCAACTTCCACACGAAGCGGTCCTGCTGCGTATCTTCATCGGCGAAAGCGATCGCTGGGAACACAAGCCGCTCTACGAAGCCATCGTGCTCAAAGCCCGTGAGCTACATCTGGCCGGCGCGACGGTGCTGCGCGGGCCCATGGGTTTCGGCAAATCCAGCCGACTGCACACCGCCAAGATCCTCCGCCTCTCCATGGACCTGCCACTGGTGATCGAAATTGTGGACGGGGAAGAAAAAATCAACTCGTTCCTGCCGGTGCTCGACAAAATGATGGGCGGCGGACTGCTGACGATGGAGAAGGTGAAGGTGATTGAGTATCGGGCGGGGCCGCTGGCCGCCGAGTGATTCTCAGGTAATGGCTCCATTCGTCCGGCGCGAACCGTCTTGGACCCAAAGAGACAAATTCTTGCACTGGCTTGGGGGATTCGGCCCACACCATGCTCAAAGCCGCAAGCAGTCGGATGGCGCGGCCTATGACGCACTTTAGACCATTCTCTGTCAATTTCTTCTGTCTTGAAAAGGTTCTTGGTTGCCGCATTGCCGCGCCGGACTGCAGTATTCCGATTCGCTCGCAGGTCGCGAGGAATACTTTTGCAGACTTTGCAAACGCAGGAGACCCACAGAATCGTGGCAGGACAGAATCATCAACGCACGACTCTGTACATACAACATTATGATTCTGTCCTGCCATGATTCTGTCAGTCTTGGTTGCGGCTGGCCGCGCTGCGAAAACCCTTGCCTTCGCGCTGCTTCGACACTGCCCCGGGGCACCAACGCGGCAACCGCGGTTGCTTTCGAGCCTGCTGGCGAACCTGATCTTGACACCCACGGACCTCGGGTGAAGGATTCGTGCCGGATGTATCAAGTTCCAGCCTCAATCATGAACCGTTTTTCCACCGAGAATCGCGATCGATTCTTTTGGGCTTTGACCCTGGCTTTAATTATGGGATTCCCTGGGCAACCGCAGGCCCAACCGTTCATTATCTCTACCGTTCCGGATGACTCCGCCACCGGCGTCTCGCCTTCCGCGCCGGTCGTTTTTACCTTCAGCGACCCAATGAACACCAACCAGACTACTGCGCAATTCCACGATTCTTCGACGTTCATTACTTATCCCACCTCTCACGCCTGGAGCACCGACAATACCGTCCTGACCTGCACGCCCGCTCCGGCGTTTCCCGCTAACAGAGGCGTCCTTTGGTCCGTATCCGGCCAGGACCCGGATGGAAGCCCATTAGCCGGCAGCGTCGAGGGCTTGTTCAGGACTGGCAGCTCCGGCGGCGCGGCAGGCCCGCTGATTCTCGCCAACCCAACCCGGGCGGCCAACACCTTCAGCTTCGACGTGACTTCCTCGACCGGGCAGACCTTCACCGTTGAATACTCGGCCGGCTTGCTGTCGAACTCATGGAACGCATTGCTGACTACCAACAGCACTGTTGGCCGCGTCCACGTCACCGATCCATGGTCGCCCACTAATCTTTATTTGTATTATCGCGCGCGAAATGGGTCCTGAGCAGCCCCGGAATGCCGAACCTGGTCCTCGAATCTTTGCGCCCCCCATTATGCAGCAGGTAAACTTGGGAATGATCGGAGGCGGCACAGTGGGCAGCGGCGTGTTCCATGCCCTCCAGGTCAACGGCGGCCTCATGGCGTCGCGCATCGGCGTCAAGGTCAATGTCCGAAAAATCGCCGTCAAAGCGTTCGACGAACCGCGGCCGTACCAAATCCCCGCTTCCTACATGACCACGGACTGGCAGGCCGTGGTGCACGACCCACAGGTTGATATCGTGACGGAATTGGCCGGCGGCACCACTCTGGCGCGGACAGTCATCCTGACCGCGCTGAAGCTGGGCAAACCCGTCATCACCGCGAACAAGGCCTTGCTCTCGGCGCACGGAGAAGAATTGTTCGCCGCCGCGCAGAAGTATGGGACCAACCTTTACTACGAAGCGAGCGTGTGCGGCGGCATTCCCATCATCAAAGCGCTGCGCGAAGGCTTCGTCGGCAACCGCATCACTCACCTTTACGGCATCGTCAACGGCACGTGCAATTATATCCTGACGCGGATGAAGCTCGAAGGGGCGGATTTTGCGGTCGTGCTCAAAGAGGCGCAAGCCCAAGGTTACGCGGAGGCCGAGCCGTCGCTGGACATTGACGGCCACGATGCGCTGCACAAGATTGGGATTTTGGCCTCGCTGGCGCATGGTTTTTGGGTGGACCCCAAACACATTTACGTCGAAGGCATCCGGGACATCAGCGTGTTGGACATCCAGTTTGCCGGTCAACTTGGCTACACCATCAAGCTCCTAGGTATTATCAAGCAGCTCAACAATCAACGATTGGCGATCGACGCGGCGAAAACCAAGTCACTGAGCAAATCAAAAATCGAAAATTGCAAATCCGTCCGGGTTCAGGTTTCAGTTTACCCGACGCTGGTGCCCAACGGGCACGTTTTGGCGAGCGTGAACCATGTCTTCAACGCCGTGTTCGTGCGCGGGGACGTGGTGGGCGATACTCTGTTCTATGGCCGCGGTGCCGGCAAAGATGCCACAGCCAGCGCGGTATTGAGCGACCTGGCGGATGCGGCGCTGGATTTGAAGTTCGGCACCAAACACCGCGTGCCGCCGTTCGTGCCGCACGAGCCGCAGGGGGCGGTGGCGCCGATAGATGAAGTTGTGGCGCGTTACTTCGTGCGCTTGAACGTGGTGGATGTGCCTGGGACCCTGGCGAAGATCGCGGCCATTTTCGGCAAGGCCCAGATCGGCATCTCATCGGTGATCCAGCCCGAAGGCCACGAAGGGGAGAGTGTGCCGCTGATTTTGATGCTTCACGATGCCCCCAACGGTGCGGTGTCCAGCGCGCTGAAAAAGATCGGCGAGTTGCCGGTGGTCAAAGGTCCGCCGGTGCGGATTCGGGTGGAGAATTTTGAATGTTGATCGTCCAAAAATATGGCGGCACCTCGGTGGGCACTACCCAGCGCATCAGGAATGTGGCGGCGCGCGTGGCCAAGTACCATGCCAATGGCGACCAAATCGTCGTGGTCGCCTCGGCGATGAGCGGCGTGACCGATAATTTGATCAGGCTGGCCAAGGAAATCATGCCTCTGCCCAATGAGCGGGAGATGGACATGCTTCTGGCCACCGGCGAACAAACTACGATCGCTCTGGCCGCCATGGCTCTTCATGCTTTGAATGTGCCGGCGGTCTCACTGACCGGCGCCCAGGCAGGCATCGTCACCGATGGCGTTCACACCAAGGCCAAAATCCGGAACATTACGCCCAAGAGAATCCATGAATTGTTGAATGAGGGGAACGTGGTCATCGTTGCCGGGTTTCAAGGCCAGACCATTGAAGGCCAGGTCACCACGCTCGGACGCGGCGGCTCGGACTTGACCGCGATTGCCCTGGCTGCCTCTTTGAAGGCGGATCTTTGCCAGATTTACACCGATGTTGACGGCGTTTATACGGCCGATCCGCGGATTGTGTCGAGCGCACATAAACTCGAGGAGATCTCCTACGATGAGATGCTCGAACTGGCCAGCCTGGGCGCCAAAGTGATGCAATCGCGCTCGGTGGAATTTGCGAAAAAATTTGGAGTCGTCTTCGAAGTCCGCTCCAGCCTTAATGACAACCCAGGAACCATTGTGAAAGAGGAAACCAGCAACATGGAAGACATCGTCGTGCGGGGCGTCTCGCTCGACAAGAACCAGGCCAAGGTCACGCTCGTGGCGGTGCCCGACAAACCAGGAGTAGCCGCGCACATTTTCAAGGCGATCGGCGACGCCAATGTCAATGTGGATATGATCGTGCAGAACATCAGCCACGGCAGCGGCACGCCGGCGACGGACCTTTCGTTTACCGTGGATAAGCCGGACCTGCTCAAAGCGCAAAAAGTCATTGATGGGCTGAAGAAGGAAATCGGTTTTGGCCAGGTCATCGCCACAGACAACATCGGCAAATTATCCATCGTGGGAGTGGGGATGAAGAGTCATACCGGTGTGGCGGGCAAGCTGTTCGGGACGCTGGCGCGCGAAGGGGTGAACATTGATATGATTTCCACCAGCGAGATCAAAGTGTCGGTGGTAATTGACCTGGCCAAAAGCGAGCAGGCGATGAAAGCGGTGCACGAGGCGTTTTTGGGCAGCTAGCCAAAGTAGTTCTTGATCGGCTTGAGAACGCCAAGCTTGATCAGCGCCAGAATCACTCCGGTGTAGAGCAAAGAGATGCCGACATCTTTCAACAGCTCGCGGCGGGAATATTCCTTCTCCGTTTCTGTCAGCATTCTCTGCCCGCCTTTGTGCATCAGGACGAAGCCCAGGACGTTGGTCAGCCAGTAGCCGATGACTAAACTGGCTTCGAATGCGGGACGATAAAATAAGCTGATCACCCAGGCGAAAACCAGGGCCAGCGGCAGGTTGACGAACAGGTCGTTCCACCAGGACAGCGGCGAGAGCATATAACCGACAAACACCAGGGCGCCGCCCGTGATTTTTCGCTTCCAAGCCATAAGACGCGCGCGAGTGTCTTAGGAGCCAGCCGAAAGAATCAAGAGCTAAAGCAACACCCAAATCCTCGCCTAAGAAAAGGATTCAAACCGCGAAATACGCGGAATACGCGGAAAAATGGAACGCTTCCGCGTATTTCGCGTATTTCGCGGTTCTCTCGCCTTTCTATTTTGGCGACGTGTTTGAATCCTCAACACTTTGCGCCGTCTTGTCGGGGGCAGCTGCCCTTAGGCGAGGATTCGGGTAGCATGCACCCCCGTCAGGACGAAGAAGGGGGAAATCGAAGGCCGGCGAAGATCGATCACGAGGTTGAGGATGAAGACGAGGAGGTTTCAGCAAGCATGCCTGCTTCGTGAACCCGCAGGCAAAGAGGCCGACGCTGCGCGAGTGCCGCGGTTCATCGGATTTCAAAGATTGAACCACCGCTTGAACCACCGCCTGAACCACCGCCACCGCCGCCCAATCCGCCATAATAATTGAATCCGTCTCCATTGAACACGAAACTGCCGTCCCCGCCCCCGGCACCACCTGCGTAGGTCGTGATCTTCGCTTTCTTGTGAAACTCGTCCAGATTCAACTTGCCCTTGGCGAAGTCATCCACGTCGGTCTTCTTCACGCGAATGGTCATCATAGTCCCGGCGGCCGGCCCCCGGTAGGGCTGGCCTGGCGGCGTAGGCCAGGGGCGCGGCTCCTCTGGTTCCTCACCCGCCGCGAGCGCTCCTTTCGCTGTGGCCGCAAACCTGAGCGCCCCCGGGCTTGCGCCGCCAAAGACGCACACCGTCACCGAGTCATTCGGTTTCAGGTTGCGGATGTTCGTTGCATTC
>WNGQ01006062.1_pt1 | contig 14662 bp, 14 predicted proteins | sample 5407661 | NCBI WGS metagenome assembly WNGQ01 (sample SAMN13153382, study PRJNA577476) | soil metagenome | isolation source: 60 cm soil or saprolite under Garry oak tree replicate 2 | place: USA:California | collected 2016-06-15 | reverse complement strand
GGCCCCGCTGCGCCACAGCGCCAGCCGCCCGTGCGCCACCGCCAGCACGGCGATTTGCCGCGTCTGCTGGGCGGTGCCGTCCGCCGCGTCGAGTGCGAGGCGCAGGGTGCGGGCGCGCTCCACCCGGTCGAGCGAGGCGCGGGCGAGTCCATAGCGGCGCTCGAGGGAGCGGGCGAAGCGCCCCGCCGGGATCACGCACCAGGCGCGTCGGGTGATCACCAGCTCGTGGAACACGGGCGACGGGTCGCCCCCGCGCACCGTCACCGTGTCGTAGGCGAGGTCGAACTGCGGCACCGGCACGACCGGAAGGCGGGCGCCGCGCAGCTCGCGCTCGACCTCGAGCTCGCACACGAGCACCAGCCGCTGCGGGTCGACCAGCGCCCGTAGCCGGCGCGCCGGCTCCGCGTCGCCGCGGAACGCGTCGGCCGGTTCGAGCTCGACGACCGAGGCGACATAGCTGGCCGTGCCTACGTCGAGGGCGAGCGCCCGGCGATCGTCCACAGCGTAGCGCATGCGGCACGTGGCGCCGCGCCGGCCCAAGTCGCCGGCCGGAGTGTCGAAATAGAGGTCCCGGTGAAACGTGCGCCGCGCCGCTCCGGCGGCGAGGCCGAGCGGCAGCGGCGCGGCGACCAGCTCGGCCAGGCGCACGGCGCTCGGCACGTCCCAGCGCAGGTCAGTCACGGCAGCCACCTCGGTCAGCGCCCCCGGCACCCCAGCTGGAACTCGCGACGCGTGCGACCCGGGTCGTTGATGGTCTTGAAGAATTCGTCGTAGTAATCGAGCGCCTGCGAGATGCGTTTGGCCTCGAGCCCCTCGACGGCCATCCCGCGGTACAGCGCGTACATCGTGTCCTTGCCGGCGTTGAACCGTGCGAACAGCGGGGCGAGCTCCTCCGGCGCGCGGCACGTACCGCGAAACAGCCGCTGACGCACGGTGGCGATCCCGAGTCGCGAGTCGGGTTGGGCGTAGGGCGTCCAGATCACCCCCGACCAGTCGAAGTCGTAGGGGACCGGATACACGACGCCGGACGAATCGCGGATGAGCACGATGTTGTGCAGCGCGGTCACGGCGAAATCCGTGTTGCCGATCATGTACTGGAACACCATCGCCAGCCCCGTCTGCTCGAAGTTCAGCTCGTCTTGCGTCACGCCTTGCTCGGCGAATACCTGCGTGGTGTTGCGCCGAGCCATCCGGTCGTCGTCTTCGACGAAGAAGGCGCGCCGCATCTCGGGTGCGTGCTTGGCGTTCGGGTCCACGTAGCTGACCCGTGCCAACCGCACCCGGAAGCTGCGATCGGTGAGCAGGTTGTAGGCGCGATAGATGAGGTACTCTTCCAGCAGGTAGTTCGCGTACCCCTGACCGCCGCGACACTGCACAGTGAGCTTGAGGCTCCCCTGGTGGGCGAAGGTCGTGTGCGGCGTCTGCTCGCGGTTGAAGACGACCTTGAGCGGCGGATACTGGCACCGGCCCAGCCGGAAGTGCCCGCGGGTATGCAATTGCACGTCGAGCGCGACGGAATCGCCCGCGGCGGTGACATAGGACAGCACGCCAGGGTGGTTCGGCTTATCGGTGCCGCGGTTCTTGGCGATGGCGCCGAAGTCGGCCTTCAGGGTGATGTCGAGCGGCTCGGTCGCTTCGAACAAGCGGTCGGGCGCCCGGGGCGGAGTGGAGTCGGCCGGTGTCTGGCTCGCCGACGCACTCGTGGCGACGCACACGCCCACGAGGGCGGTGAGCGCAGCGCCGCACCTGCGCTTCACCCGGTCGAAGCTCACCGACCAAGTTTACGGGCGGTGGCGGTGGCTCGCCAGGCGTTACGCCGGGCTTGCGCCCGGGGTCAATCGCGCTGTTTCATCAAGCGTCTCGCGGCCTGGAGCGGTGGACATGCGCTGGATCGGCGGTGTGGGGGGCGTTGTGCTGCTGGCCGTGGTTCTGTGGGATGCGTTCGAGACCATCATCCTGCCGCGCCGGGTGAGCGGTCGGATCCGCCTCACCAAGATGTTCTACCAGTACACCTGGGGGCCGTGGCGCGCCACCGCGGGGCTGCTCGCGGGCCGGCGGCGGGAGTCGTTTCTGTCCTTTTATGGGCCGCTCTCGCTCATCGCCCTGCTCGCCCTCTGGGCCGCGGGCAGCGTCTGCTCGTTCGGGCTGCTGCAATGGGCGGCGGGCTCGGCGATGACGGTAGCGGGCGGTGGCGGCAGCGGGTTTTGGTCCGACGTGTACATGAGCGGCACGACGTTCTTCACCCTCGGCCTCGGCGATGTGGTGCCCCGTAGCACGTTCGCCAAGACGATCACCGTCGTCGAGGCGGGAACCGGGTTTGCCTTTCTCGCGGCCGTGATCGGATACTTTCCGGTGATCTATCAGGCGTTCTCGCGGCGCGAGGTCGCGATCTCACTGCTCGACGCGCGCGCCGGCTCGCCGCCCAGCGCGGCGGAGCTGCTGTGGCGGCACCGGGCGGATCCGCGCGCCGCGGCGCTGGTCGAGCTGCTCAAGGAGTGGGAGCGCTGGGCCGCCGACGTGCTCGAGAGTCACCTGTCGTATCCGCCGCTCGGCTACTTCCGCTCCCAGCATTACAACGAATCGTGGGTAGCCGCCCTCACGACCATCCTGGACGCGAGCGCGCTCGTGATCGTCGGGCTCGAGGGGTGGTGCGTGCGGCAGGCCGAGCTGACGTTCGCCATGGCGCGGCATGCGGTGGTCGACCTGGCGCAGGTGTACAGCACGCCGCCGCGGCGACCGCAGGAGCGGCTGACCACGGCGCAGCTGGCTCGGTTGCGCGATCGGCTCGCGGGCGGCGGCCTGACGCTCAAGGCCCGGCCCGACCTCGAGGAGCGGCTCACCGAGCTGCGCCGCATGTACGAGCCCTACGTGGAGGCCCTCTCCGGGTACCTCGCGCTCCCCCTCCCGCCCTGGGTGCGGGACAGCGACCGGCCCGACAATTGGCAGACGAGCGCCTGGGACAGCGTGGTGCAGCTGCCTTCCCCCACGCCCAGCCAGGACGACGCGCACTTCGAAGGTTGACCTACGGAGGCGTGCTGCCCAGGCGCACACCGACCTCGTCGAGGTGATTGAGCAGGTCGGCGGGGTCTTGATAGACGCGATACGCGCCGGCCCGCTCCAGTTCTTCTTCTCCATACCCGCCCGACAACAGCCCCACGCCCATCGCGCGCGCGCGCCGCGCAGCCAACAGGTCCCACACGCTGTCCCCCACCACGATCGATTCTTCGATCGGGACTCCGAGCCGCTGTGCGCCCGCGAGAAACAGATCCGGATCGGGCTTGGCATGCTCCACCTGGTCGCGGGTCACGATGGGGACGCCGGCGGGGATGGCGAGCATATCGAGGTTGGGCTTGGCGCTCTCCATCCGCCCGCTCGTCCCGATCGCCCACGGGACGCCCGCTTTGGAGAGATAGGCGAGGAGCTCGCGTGCACCGGGCAGGGGACGCACCTGTGACACCTGGCGCTGGTAGGCCTCGGCGTGGACGCGCCGGATCTGCGCCGCCTGCTCCGGCTGCAACTCCCGTCCCGTCTCGCGGAACAGGGCGTTGACGAACAGGCCGCCGCTCATGCCGATGCGGCGGTGGATGCGCCACACGGAGAGCTCGATCCCCACGCTCTCGAGCGCCTCGCGCCAGGCGAGCACGTGCTGGTACACGCTGTCGACCAGGGTGCCGTCGAGATCGAATAGGAACGCGGGGCCGGAGCGCATGGTGCGGTTACGTATCTGCGCGACGTCTTTGTGCTACGCCTCTGCGTGACGTCTTTTTTTATTTCAGCAACATGTCGTGCGGCCTGCCCTGCCCCGTCGGCAGGTTCTCGAAGTCCACGTCGAACTTCGGATCGAACGTCATCCCGGCGGGCCCGACGTTCACGAGGCGCACCCGGTAGGGCACTTTGCCGTCCAGGTTCGAGAGCAGCGAGTTGCTCACGTACAGACGCTTGTTGTCGGGCGTGAGCTTCATCATCTGCGCCTGGGGGAAGGCCAGCGTGCTCACGAGCTTCGGCTGGAGGGGATCGGCGATGTCGTACTGCTGCACCGCGCCGCCGCCGAACAGCGACACGAACAGGAACTTGTTGTCGTACGAGATCCGCATGTCCGCCGGGATCGCGTTGTCGGCCAGCTTGATCACGCGTGTGAACGCGAGCTTGCCGTCGTTGCCCACCTCCCAATGCCACACGCTGTTGCCGAAGGCGCAGTTGATGAAACCGCCGCGCGCCGTCGGGCCGTGCAGCCAGCGGACCTCGAGCGGTGACTTGTCGAGGTGCTCGACCTGGAGGACCTTCCCGGTCTTGTAGTCCCAGGCGACGACCTCGTCGCCCACCTGGTCCATCGGCGTGTTGCCCGCTTTGACCGCGTGCGGATGAGCCCAGCTCGACGTAACGATGAGGTTCAGCTCCGGCTTGATGCCCACATCGTACATGTACTTCGGGGCGGGGAGCGCTTTCACGAAATTCCCGTCGTTGTCGAGCTGTACGAGCGCGCCCGGTGCGCCGCCGTCCTTCGCGCCCAGCATCGCGATCATCACGCCGCCGGGTACGGCGTAGAAGGTGTGCGGTCCCGAGAAGCCGGTGCTCGCCGCCAGGTCGGGCACCGTCTTCAGGAGCTTGGGGTGCTTCGGGTCGGTCGCGACGTCGTAGATGAACAGCCGGTTGGAGAACAGCCCACCGGCGAAGATGCGGTCGGCGTTCACGGTGTAGCCGAAATGATGCGCCTCGTTGGCGGGCGCGCTCGTCGGCACGGTCGCGATGATATGCCCGTAGCTCGACGACGTGGGGCTCGCGTCGATCACGGCGAGAAAATCGGCGTCCTTCTGGTCGGCGTCGCTGGTCCAGACGTACAGCAGGGACTCGTGCTGATCGGGCCGGAGGCCCCGCACGAAGACCGATTCGTCCTCAGGGCCCGGGCGCGCGGTGACGAGCCCGGCGGGGAGGGCGGCGAGCAGCAGCATGACGGTGCGATTCACGTGCGGGTCCTCCAGACGGACGGTTCGGAACGGCTGAATCGACGAAAGTACCGCCGGGCCCGTGGCGGGCAAGGCCCCTCGAGTCGCTAGATTATTGACGAGGGACCACCATGAAACAGTGGCTTGAAACGCGCGAAGTGCTCGATTTTCTGGCCGCGCTGCGCCGGGGGGAGGGCGCGCGCGCCGCGCTCGCGACCGTCGTACGGGTGCGGGGCTCGGCGTACCGGCACGAAGGAGCCAAGCTCGCCGTCTCGGCCGACGGCCGGAGCGCGGGAAACGTGAGCGGCGGCTGCCTCGAGCAGGACGTGCGGGAGGTGGCGCTGCAGGTGATCCGCAGCGGAATGTCCGAGCTCCGGAGCTACTGCTCCGGCGCCGACGAAATCGCCGCCTGGGACCTGGGCGTGGGATGCGAAGGACAGGTCGACGTGTACGTCGAGCCGGCGGACGCGAGGCCGCGGGAGCGCGCACTGCTCGATGAACGCCGACCCTTCGTGGCGTGCGGGGTGATGCCGGGGAAGGGGGAAAAGCCGGAGACGGGGAAACGGCTCATCGTCACAACCGACCGCGACGAGGGCGATCTGGGATCGCAAGACCTGAACGTCCGTGCGGCTGCCTTGGCGCGCGAGCTGCTCGAGACAGGAGACTCGGGGATCCACGAGATCGGCGGCCGGTCCATCTTCTTTGATCTGCTGATTCCACCACCTCAACTGGTAGTCCTGGGCGCGGGCGACGACGCCCGGCCCCTGGTCCGGTTCGCCGCCGAGGTCGGGTTCCGGGTCGTGGTCGTCGATCGGCGGGCGGGGATGCTCACGCGCGAGCGGTTCCCGGGCGCCGCGGCGCTGCTGCGGAGCACCGGCGACGAGCTGGGCGCGACGACGCCGCTGGAGGGCGAATGCTACGCCGTCGTGATGAACCACAATTTCGCCGACGATCAGGCGTACCTGCGTGCCCTCCTGAAGACGCCGGTCTCCTACATCGGCATGCTGGGCCCGCGCCAGCGCACCGACCGCATGCTGCACAACCTCGCCGCCGAAGGCCCCGTGGACGAGGGTCGCGTGTACGGCCCAGTGGGCCTGGACATCGGGACCGACGGCGCCGAACAGGTGGCCCTGGCCGTGCTCGCGGAGGTTCTCGCGGCGCGCTCCGGCCGCCGGGCCCGGTCGCTGCGAGAGCGCCACGCGCCCATCCATGCCCCTCTCCCAAGCGACTGAGCCGCTGCGGGTGGCCGGCATCGTGCTGGCCGCCGGCGCCTCGCGCCGGATGGGCCGGAACAAGATGCTGCTGGAGCTCGAGGGCGAGCCGCTGGTGCGGCGCGCCGCCCGCCGGGCGCTCGCCGCCGGATTGTCGCCCGTCGTGGTGGTGCTCGGCCACGAGGCCGACCGGGTGCGCGCCGCGCTGGCCGATCTTGGCGTGCTGATCGCCCTCAATCCCGATTTCGCGGGCCCGACCAGCGGGTCGCTGCACACGGCGCTCGACCTGCTGGGCGACATGGTGCACGTGAGCGAGGCCGCGCTGGCGGAGCTGATGGGCCGGGCCCGATCGAGCGACGCGCCGCTGGTCGTGTCGCGCTACGGCGACGTCACCGCACCGCCGCTGCTGTTTCGCCGCGCGCTGTTCGGCGAGCTGCTCGCATGGACGGGGGAGGGATGCGGCAAGGCGGTGGTGCAGGCGCACAAGCGCGAGGCGCTGTACGTGGACCGGCCGGCCGGGGTGTTGGTGGACGTGGATACGCCGGAGGACTTCCAGGCGGCTCAGAACAGCTCCAGTTGATCCACCACCAGGCTCCGCAGTTTCTCCAGCAGCTTCACCATCGCCCAGGTGTCCCGCTCGCAATAACGCAGCAGGGCGTCCCGCAGCGCCGCACGCTCGCCCGCCGGCAGCTCGCCGCCGCGGAGCATCAGACGCTGCAGCTCGACGGTCGCAACCTCCCCGTCTTGCACCTGCAAGTCCGAGTACGACAGCCCCGGCACCAGCGCCGGCAGCGTCTTCTTGAGGCTGAACCCGCCCCCGAAGTCGGGATGGTACACATGCCTGCGAATCACCGGTAACAGGTCCACGAGGCGCTTCTCGATCCGCTCCAGCTCCTTCGCCAGGCGCGGTACGGCCTCCCGCAGCTGCTTGATGCAGTCGCGCTCGAAGGGTGCGTGATACGCCACGACCTTGCGCGCCCCCGCGCACGCCTCGACGAGCGCCTCCGCCAGCGCCGGCCGCGGATCCTCGGGCCCGTCGGCGATCCACTGAAGATGTACCAGACCGCCCCGGTCCTCCGCATGCACGCTGAACTGCACCGGCACCTGCTGCCATGGCCGGCACCCCGGCCAGCGGGGGATCGCGAGGCTCACCGTCTCGAAGTCGAGAAACGCGAGCGGCGACACGAACTGGGCCAGCGCCTTCCTGAGCGTCGCCTCCACGACCATGCGGCCGCTCCGCACGGCCTTCACCTGGCGCGCGTGGATCACCGAGAGCTCCAGGTCCGACGGCAGGTCGTAGATCGTCGCGAATCCGTCGGCCTCGAGCTCGAGGGCTCGCTTCCGGTCGATGCGGTACAGGCTGCTCACGTGATGATCCGGTGCCTTGGGCCAGCACCGCTCGATGAACGGGCAATCATGCGGCCTGGTGCAGTGCTCGCCGATGGCGACGTCCGGGAGCGGGCCCGCGAGCATCGCCCGTTGCGCCGCGAGCTCGTCCGCCACGCCGATCAGCGCCGCTTCCACCAACGCCGTCACGTCTTCGCGCACGAAGAGATTGGACAGGTCGGGATAGCGGCATTCCGGGTTCAGATGCATGACCTGGGCGCGCTCCACGGGGTGGCCCGCGCGCCGCAACACGTGCACCTGAACGGCCGCGTCGGGAAGGTGCTCCGGCTTGCGCCTATTGGAGGCCTTCACCTCGATCACGCCGTAGCCCCGGGGCGTGCGCTCCAGGATGTCGACCCCCACGTAGGTGTCGTCCGCCAGAAACCAGGCCTCGTAAATCGCGGGCGCGTCGCGTTGCAGCGCCTCACGCGTGGCCGCCACCAAGTTGTCGTGCTGATGGACCGGAAGGTCGATCCACTCGCCTCCGGGCACGTCCTGCCGGGCGCGCTCGCCGACCTCGCGCCCCTGGGCCGACAGGTTCTGCCGCCCCGGCGACGGCGCCAGCTCCGGCGCCTCGGGCTCGTGCACCCGCCACCACAGCTGCTTGTGACACTGGAGGCCCGACAGATAGCGCGACTTGGAGAGGCGCAGGGGCGCGGCCGACATGGGGTGAACAGTAATCGATAACTCGCTACCCGACGTGTACTTTCCACGTTGTGTGATGCACGTCGCTTGACCCGTGCCGGGCGTCTCCGTATAGAGGAGCCGGACCTGCGGAGGACCGATGTCGCTACGCGTAGTGCTCGCCGATGACCACGTCGTGCTGCGGCAGGGCGTGCGCGCCCTGCTCGAGCGCCACGGCCTGGAAGTCGTGGCCGAGGCATCCGACGGCAGAGCGGCGGTCGAGGTCGCGCGCGAGGTGGAGCCGGACGTCGCGGTGCTCGATATCATGATGCCGCTCTTGAACGGGATCGATGCCGCACGCCAGATCGTCGAGGCGTGCCCGCGCACGCAGGTCGTGATGCTGACGGCGCTCGAGCAGGAGCGTCTGGTGACGGACGCGGTGCGCGCGGGCGTGCGCGGGTTCGTGCTCAAGACGCAGGCGGGAGAAGACCTCGCTCAGGCCATCGAGCAGGTGGCGCGGGGCGGGTTCTACGTGGGGGCGGGCGTGTCGCAGGCCGTCGTGGAGGCCTGCCGCGCGGCCGCCGCCGCGGACCGCGGCCGGTTGACGTCCCGGGAGCGCCAGGTCGTGCAGCTCGTCGCCGAGGGAAAGTCGACGAAACAGGTCGCCGCGCTGCTCGCGATCACGCCCAAGACCGCCGAGTTCCACCGCACCCGCGTGATGAAGAAGCTGAACGTGCACGATGTCGCCGGCCTGGTCCGCTATGCGATCCGCGAGGGCCTGATCCAGCCCTGACACCCTGGCCCCGGGTCTTCTCCGCGCCTGATCTGGGGTTTCGCCCAGTTTTCCCCAAGACCTCGTCCCGGCATTGTACAGCATCGGCCGTACAGGGCGCCCTAGGCTGTACCGCACGCCCTCATTCCGAGAGCATGAGCTTGCCTCAGCGCGCGCCCTTCATCCGCATACCCGTCGTCCTCGTCGCTCACGGCGGCACGTGGCTCACCCGCGCGCTTGACAGCATGCTTGCCCCGCAGGGATTCAGGGTCCTGGCGGTCACGAGCGGGCGCGAGCTGCTGGAGCAGGCGCCGGACATGCGGCCGGACGTGGTCCTCATGGACGCGAATCTGCAGGACCTGGACAGTATCGTCGTGTGCCGCAAGCTGCGGCAGCTCGGGGCCGTTTCGTGGCACACTCCCGTGATCATCATCACCTCGACGCCGGCGACCAAGCAGCAGCGGCTCGCGGCGCTGGAGGCGGGAGCGTGGGACTATCTCAGCCTGGGCCTCAACGCCGAGGAGCTGCTGCTGAAGGTGGACGCGTTTACCCGCGTCAAGCTCGAGACCGACCACGTGCTGGAAGAGGATACGGCGTCGGAGAGCGGATTGTACACGAAACGGGGACTCGAGCGGCGCGCGCGCGAGCTGGTCTCGGACGCGTTTCGCCGGCACGCGCCGCTCGCCTGCGTGGCGCTCTCCGTGGAGCCGGAGGCGCAGGAGCCCGCGCCGCGGGCCGCGACGGCGTCGCCGGTCATCGTCGATTTCACCTCGCGCCTGCTTCAGGCGAGCGGCCGTGCGTCCGATGCCATCGGACGCGCCGCCGGCGGTGAGTTCCTGGTGCTCGCGCCCTCGACGGCGCCCGCGGGAGCCGTGCAGATGGCCCGTCGGCTGTCGCAGGTGATCGAGGGCGCCGGCCCGCGGCCCGACGGTCTGCCGCCGCTGTGCGTTCGAGCGGGGTTCGAGGCGGTGGCGGACCTGCACGCGACCCCGCTCGATCCCGCCAGTCTGCTCGGGCACGCGAGTAGCGCGCTGTTCCGCGCCCGCGCCAGCGGTAACGGGTCGCGCATTCAGCGCTACGAAGCGTAGCTGGTCGCGGCTAACGCACCTCCAGCGGGACCTGCACGACGGTCTCGCCCCAGTGCAGGTCGAGGAGCGCCCGGTCCGCGTCCGCGGCCGGAAAGTAGAACGCCAGCGCCTCCATGAACGGTCCCGCCTGCGGCTTCAGCGTCACGCGGAGGGCGTCCTGCGCCGGCCCGGGATAAGGGATGTGGAAGACGTCCGCCGCCTTGCTGAAGATCAACGTCCACTCGGCGGGTCCGGGGATCGCCCAGAGGCTGTACTTCCCGGCGGCGAGTGGCTGCCCGGCGACCTGCACATCCCTGGTGACGGCGAGGGTGGTGGCTTGGTCGGCGCCCGGACACCACACCTTGCCCCACGGAACCAGTTCGCCGAACAGCTTGCGGCCCCGGGCGGCCGGCCGGTTGTAGACGATGGTGACCTCGGTCGCGCCCATCGCCTGCATCACCGTCGCGTGCTGGCTCTTGCGAGCCTGGGCGGGCAGCGCCGTCCAGGGGATTGCGAGGACCAGCGCGAGCCGGCGGGTCATCGGCGGACGAGGTCGATCAGCGTCGCGACCGCCGTATCGAGCTCGTCTTCGGTATTGTAGTAATGCGGTGAGAAGCGGAGCACCGTGGCGGCGCGCTTGTCGTCCATGTCGAGCACGCCCGACTGGCGGTCGGCCGAGCTGGTATTGACGCCGCGCTCGCGGAGCCGCAGCTCGAGGTCACCGGCGTCGTGCCCCCGAACGTCGAGCGTGACGATAGCGCACCGCTCCCGGCCGCGGTCGAGCACCCGTCCCTCCGGCACGGCGTCGAGCCGCTCGCGCAGGCGTGCCGCGAGCCGCCAGGCTCGCTCGTGACCGGGCTCGCCGGCCGCGAGCGCGTAGCGGGCGGCGGCCCCGAGGCCGAGGATGAGGGCGTAGGCGAACTCCCAGTTCTCGAACCGGCGGGCACCGTCGGCCAGGCGGAAGGCGTCCGGGTCGATCCAGTCGGCGCCGCGCATGTCGAGAAACAGGGGGAAGACACCGCGCTCGAGCAGCCGGTCGGACACGTACAGGAAGCCGATGCCGCGCGGTCCCCGCAGGAACTTGCGCCCGGTGGCGGCGAGGAAATCGCATCTGAGCGCGGTCACGTCGACCGCCATCTGTCCCACCGTTTGACAGGCGTCGACCAAATACGGCACGCCCAGCTCGGCACACACCTCGCCGACGGCGCCCGCATCCTGCACCAGCCCCGAATTGGTCGGCACCCACGACAGCGCGACCAGGCGCGTGCGCGGATCGCGCGCCAGGCGACGGACGCTTTCCGGGTCGACGCCGCCCTCGGGAAGGTCGTCGGCACGCACGGTCTCGACGCCGGCGCGCTGCGCCAGGGACAAGTACATCAGCTGGTTCGAAGGATAGTCGGTGCGCGTCGTGACGATCCGATCACCGGGGCGGAAGTCGAACGCGGACAGGGCCTGGGAGAACGCCACCGTCGCATTCTCGACCAGCGCGATGTTTCTGGGCGCCGCGCCGACGAGTCGCGCCACGAGAGCGTACGTCTCGCGCACGCGGGGCTCCGCCTCGTCGGCCGCCTCGTAGCCCCCGATCGCCGCCTCACGCGTCAGGTGATCCGTGAGCGCGTCGAGCACCGGGCGGGGCATGAGCCCGGCCCCCGCGTTGTTCAGGTGAATGCGGTCCCGGCACCCAGGCGTGTCGCGGCGCCAACGGTCGAGCTCGACCGGCGCGGGGGTGAGTGTCCGAGTAGCCATGCGGGAAAGTACCCCGGGCTTGCGCCCGGGGTCAGGAGACCTATCCCAGCAGGTGCCGCACTACGAACCAGACGTTGGCCGGCCGCTCCGCCAGCCGCCGCATGTACCACGGGAACCAGTGCGTTCCATAGCTGATCAGCACGCGCACCGCTACGCCCTCCAGCGCCAGGGCCCGCTGCGCGGCGGCGCGGATGCCGTACAGCATGTGCACCTCGTATCCACCCGCCCCGCCGCCTCCCGTGAGGCCGAGCCCCAGCGCCCGATCGCGCAGCCGCGCCACCAGGTCCAGGTCGTGAGTCCCGAACACGGCGCGCGCCCCGCTCCGCGCCGCCAGCTCGAGCAGGCGCGCGCCGAGCACGCCGTACGCGGCGTCCACGTCCCGCTTCTTCGGAAACGCCGCCGCCGGGGACTCGTTATAGGCGCCCTTCACGAGGCGGATCGCCGGCGCGAGCGGCGCGAGCGTCTCCAGGTCGGCGGGCGTGCGACGCAGGTATGCCTGCAGGCATACGCCCACGCCCGCATGAGCGGCCCGCACGGCGCGATACATCTCGAGCGTCGCATCCACGTAGCGCGACTCCTCCATATCGATCCACAGGAACGACCGGGCATCGGCCGCCCGCGTGGCGAGCGCGAGCAGGTGCTGCAGGCAGGCCCTGGGATCGAGCTCGAGGCCGAGGTGGGTGAGCTTGACCGAGATCTCGGCCGGCAGCTCGCGCCGGCGGATTTCGTCGAGGACGCGCTGATACTGGTCGCGCACGCCGTCGGCTTCATCGCGGCTCGTGACCTGCTCGCCCAGATGGGTGAGCACGCTGCCGAGTCCAGCCTGCGCGAGGCTGGCCGCGGCATCGAGGGCAGCGGGCAGGTCTTCCCCCGGCATGAAGCGCCGTACGGCGCGGCTAAAGAATGCGCGTTCCCGCAGCGTGCCCGCCAGCCAGGCGCTGCGCGAAGCTCGGAGCAGGAGGCGGCGGGGGAGGGACATAGGGATGAAAGAGACGGTGGTCGTCGGGTCTTGCGCCAGGCCCGACGACCACCGGGAAAACGGCTCCGTGTCAGCCGCCCGGGGTCAGCCCGCCCGGGCCCAGCTGGGCGCTTCCACCCGCCGATCGCTGCTCGCCCTGCGCTCCGGTCCGTCCCAGGCCGTGGCGCCGACCAGCGCGAGCCGGCGGCGATCCACCGTACGCCGGCGATCGGCCGTGGCGCGTGCCAGGACCTCACCGGTCACGACTTCGGGCGGCAGCGGCCGGAACGACGACCACTCGTCGCGGAACCAGTCGCGCGAGGCGCGCACCGCAGCCTGGACGGCTTCCTCCGTCTCGAGTAGCGCCATCCAGGTCAGCACGTCGTTCCCCTCGTCCAGCAGATGGGAGGAAACGAAGCCCGGAATGCCGCGCAGGATAGGCAAGAACCCTTTCTCGGTGTACCTGGCTGCCTGTGCCACCGTGCCCAGCCGCACGCGATACCGCCTGATCACACCATGCATGAGTCCCCCTCGCGTCAGTGGTACGTCCGCATCTGGTACCTGTCGCAATTCCCGCGCCCTGCAGTCGGCACCGGGTCAGGGCTCGGGGCGCCGGGCGCTTGCGGGGGAGAACAGGTTGTTGCGTATGAGCTACAACAAAATCGTAAGGAACGGCCTACAGGGGAAGGGTCGGGCCGGAGGTGCGACGTCCGCACCCCGGCCCGTCCGTCGATGGTCAGCCTTCGACGATGATGAGGTATTTCGAGTTGGCCCAGAAGCGCGCCGTATCCGAGATCTTCACGGCGTGCCCCGAGAGCTTGCCGTCGTGGTCGGGCGGCGTCTCGAGGGCGGACGTGTCCTGGCGCGACACGATGCGGTATTCCTTGTCCGACTGAGGCAGCGGCAGCTCGGTCAAGTGACGCCGGTCGGCCTGGGTGAACTCGCTGGGATCGAGGTTGCGCGCGGGCACGAGCGTCTTGCCGCTCTTCCACAAGACGAACAGGAACCGGGCGCCGCCTTCCTCCTGAATGAGACCCTTGCGCTCGAGCTCATCCTTGGTCCCCACGATGTAATAGACCGTGTTGGAGATCGTGGACATGTTCTCCAGCGTGTCTTTCAGGGCCAGGTTCTCCGCGGTCAGCGTCTCGACCTGCTGGTTGAGCGCGTCGATCGTCTCTTTCTGATTGTCGATCACGCCCTGCAGGTTCTGCATCGTCGCCGCCAGGTCGTTGCGCAGGCTGTCGGAGATCGTGGTGAGCTCTTTGATCCGGTTTTCGCTCTCTTTGAGACGCGGCTCGAGCTCGCGCACGCGGGACGTGACGTAGCGGATCTTCTGGATGAGCGTGTCGCGCGAGGCCCGCAACGGCGACTCCCCCGAGATCTTGAGGGCCCGGCCCGGAACGTTCACCTTGGAGATCTCCCGGCTCACCTCGCTCACGAGACGGGTGTTCTCCGCCACCTCCTGCATCAGGCGATCGCGCTCGCTCGACGCCTGCGACAGGCTGTCGATACGCGCCTGTACCTCCGGTGACGGTCCCTGCTTGCAGCCCGCCGCGACGAGCAACGCGAGGGGAACCCACGCGCCGCGGGGCAGGAGACGGCTGGTGCGAATCATTTTCTCAAACCTCCTCGACGTGACATGGATCACTCAGTCTGATGCGGGAGTGCTACACCGGAAGGCTCGGTACGGTTCGCCGCGCGGACGCGTTCCCTCAATTAATATCGGCCCCCATCTTGGGGCACAACGATGGACATCACCGACCCTTGGGCCACCCGTCCGGCCGACGCCCCCGCCCCCGCCTACCTGCTCTCCCGTTGGCTCTTCCTCCGTCTGCTCGGCGCCGTCTACCTGGTCGCCTTCGTGTCGCTGGCGGTGCAAGTCCCGGGCCTCCTTGGCGAACATGGGATCCTGCCCGCCGGAGCGTTCCTCGAGCGGGTCCATGCGCAGTACGGCG
>WNGQ01014002.1_pt1 | contig 14671 bp, 13 predicted proteins | sample 5407661 | NCBI WGS metagenome assembly WNGQ01 (sample SAMN13153382, study PRJNA577476) | soil metagenome | isolation source: 60 cm soil or saprolite under Garry oak tree replicate 2 | place: USA:California | collected 2016-06-15 | reverse complement strand
GGCATAGGTGAGGGACATGAAACCGGCAGACAAGGTTCTCGGTGGTCGCAGCAGTGTCAAAGTGGCGGTGGTGCAAACGCCACCCGTTTACCTGGATAGAGAGAAGAGCGTGGACCGTGCCTGTCAGAAGATTCACGAGGCTGCAAGCCACGGCGCCGAACTCATCGCCTTTACGGAAACCTGGCTGGCGGGCTATCCCTATTGGGGTGAAGGATGGGAATCCAAATTACAGAATTGGATTCCTGTTCGCGTTCAGTTCTACGATCAGGCTCTGCTGATTCCCAGTGAAGACACCGAACGCCTGTGCCACGCTGCAGCCAAGGCCAACGCCCACGTGGTGATTGGCTGCAACGAGATGGATTCGCGGCGTGGTGTTCACACCATGTACAACACTCTGCTGTTCATCGAGCGGACTGGCAAGATTCTCGGGCGCCATCGCAAGACCGTGCCCACTTTCGTCGAGCGCGCCATCTGGGGTCCCGGCGATGGCACAGACCTGGTCAGCTACGATACCGATATTGGCCGCATTGGAGGCCTTATTTGCGGCGAGCATCTTATGCCTCTCATTCGCGCTCGGATGATCGAGCAGGGAGAGGATTTTCACATCTCCGTCTTCCCGGGGGCGTTCTCTCTTCACACCGGTCCCAAGCTGGAAGAGCCTGATCTGGAGGGCCGCTTTTTCTGGGGGCACACGTTGACGCGTGCGCATGCCATGGAAGCCGGGGCTTTTGTCCTCTCAGCGTGCGGCTACATGACCTCGGGCGATCTCCCGCCAGACTTTCCGCTGCGCGAGACCGTGAACCTGGATTACGCGCATGGCGGCAGTCAGATCGTCGCGCCGCTGGGCATTCCGCTTGTTCCTCCGACATCGGGCGATACCATCCTCTACGCCGAATGCCAGGCTGACATGATCAAAGTCTGGAAAGCAATTATTGATACGGTGGGCCATTACGCCCGTCCGGACATCGTTCGCCTGCAATATATGAAGTCGGTAGAGCCGAGCTTGGCGGAACTCGCAGCGGAGACTCTGGAGAAGAAATCTCCGGATGAGCTCGAGGCCATAGCGGAGCGCCAGGGACTAGGCAGGCAGGAGCTGGAATCAGCCATCGAACGCCTGGCAAGATGAGAACAAGCTGATCCTCGGCAAACCCGGCGATGTCGTATGTTCGGGGGCGATGCGAAAGATATACGGCAAGGAGAGGCCATGTCTTCCAACCCCAGCGCTACAGGGAAAAGCTTTTTCACCATCGACCCTCGCCGCTGCGCCCTGATTGTCATCGACATGCAGAATGCTTTCGTGGCTGAGGGCGCGGTCTTCGAGACACCCGGAGCCCGCGCTATGATTCCCCGCCTGGAGCATTTGATCCAATTTGCTCGCGCCACCAGAATCCCGATCGTCTGGACCCAATCAGATCACCGCCCTCCCTACGGAGGACTGATGCTGCGCAAGTTCCCACCGATCGCGGAAGACCACATTCTGTGGCAAGGCGAGCCGAGTTTTGAGCTGTATCCCCGCATGCTTCAGCCACGCGAGGGAAAGCTCGAATACCACATCGTGAAACATAAGTTCGACGCTTTCTTCGAGACTGCTCTTGATGCGATCCTGCGCTCTCACGACGTGGACACCGTCATCATTACCGGGACAGCGACGCCATGCACCAGGCAACTTTAAAGAATGTCGACCTGTTGTTTGGGCGCGTCGTCTCGAGCGACGAATTGCTGGCGGAGATGGAAGCAGCCCTAGAGACCAGCTCCAGACTATGACGTCAGGCTGGTCTTTTCGGACTGTTCGGTCGAGTGGACGCGTGAACTAAGGGGTCGGTCGCAACCGTCGATCGTGTAGTCAGCGAGCCAGAGCCACCTGATCGGATAACGGGCTACGGTAGAAGTGCCCGTGCTCAGCATTCGATTGGAGTCACTACGCGATAACTCCCGGATTGTCGCTAGCTCGGAACTCATGTGAGCAACTTGCAGTTCCTGCTGATTGTCGGGGATCATTTGGCTGTCTAAGTTGGTATGTCCGAAGAATTCGGTTCGGGGGTCTGCTCGGACGGAACATGAGTGAGCAATCAGCCCGATAATGTCCACGGATCATGGCGTTTCTTTTCTCTTTGCGTAAGCTGATCAGAGCGGCTTCACATATTCATACAGGCGCATGCCGAACAGATCCGATTCTCGACCCGATTTGATAAATCCACGCTTTTCATAAAACCGCACTGCACGCCTGAGTGGATCTGTGGTATCGAGCGTGATGCGTTTGCACTGGTTTTTGCGAAGCTCTGTTTCCGCAGCGTGCAGCAGCGCTGCCGCCAGCCCCGTTCCTTGCCACTCTGGACGAACAGCCATGCCACGTAAACGACCTTCGTCAGGGCTGACGGTGTGGCAGGCAATCGTTCCGACAATTTCCCGCGCTGCGGAAATGGCGACAAAAATCGACATAACATCGAGGCGCTTTTGGAGGCTTTCTGGCGTCAGCACTGTGTCTTCATATGCGCCGCGCGTGTAGCTGCTTTCGTAGCGCTCGAAGGCCGCGCGCAGGCAGCTAAGAATGCCACCGCTGTCGTTCATCGTCGCCCTGCGGATCGAGAATGTGGGCTGCTGGAGAGGCTTACCCCACGGCGCTTGCTTCCAACTGCTGCTTTCCCATTCCAGGTTTGCGGCCACGCTTTCTGCGACAGAATGACCCCATTCACGTGCCACGAGAGCGAGCGCCAGATCAATGCCTGCCGTCACTCCAGCCGATGTCGCCACCCGCTCATGCATCACAAAACGAGTACCCTCTTGAATCGTGATCTGCCCATATTCTCGCAGGAGGTCTAATGAGGAGTGGTGCGTGGTGGCTGAGAGCCCATCGAGCATACCTGCAGCCGCAAGGATGAGTGCGCCCGTGCAGACAGAAACTACCGTGCTCCCTCTGGCGGCGTACAAATTCCAGAATCTGCGGATTTTCTCTGGCGTGCGTTCTCGCGCCGAGCCCGCCGGGCACAATAAGCAGATCAAGAGCTGGCGCTTCCTGCAAGATGCAATCAGGCACAACCTGCAGCCCGTGGCGGCAGCGGACATACTCGGGCTGGTGCGCGATCACGAGGGTCTCACAATCAGCTCCGAATCGTGCTGCCATACCGAAGACTTCTAGCGGACCGACAAAATCAAGCTCCTCGACTTCGTCGAAGACCAGAATTCCGATCGTCTTCATAGCCCTCAGTAAAGTGCAAGGTGCATCGCTCACAGTTCGAGTGCGCCTTGCAGATACAAGCGTGCCTTGCCCGCGATTTTCACTCGAGTGCCAGCGAACCAGAAGCCAGTCGAACGCGTGGCGCCCGTATAGCGTCTAGGAGAATCTCGTGCGGGCGCAACCAGAGTTGGTGAAAAGCGATGTTAGGTAAACGGAAATTATGTTAAGTAAACGGAAATTAAAGTGCTGGCGGAGAGGGAGGGACTCTATTCGCCCTCTTTTCGTAAATAGCGGATGTACCTAGACTTCAACGATATTAGCCTGTATTCATGCGTGTTTCAAGGGGAATTGTGATCGACGTTCCATGTACTCCCGAGCACTCCCGAGTACTCTCGGCATCACGAAAAACGCAAAGAATCAGTATCACCAGTATCAGTGCGTTCCTCACGATGTGAGGGCGTCTGAGAGATTCGAACTGCCTGGTACATGTTCAGAATGTTTCTGACAACATCCCCGTGGCCAGCAGGCACGAGTGTGCCCCGCGAGTTGGATCTCTTCCAAGCGAAATTCATCGCGGGTAGATTTCGTGCCTATTGCGCCGCCTTGCCGTGCTTGTCCAACACGTCAAAGTGAGTGGATTTTCCTTTGCGATAAAATCACGCCCGTCTCTCAATCAACCGCTTACAGAAAAATCGTCAATTGATGACATTTTTTTGTCACCAACTCGGCTCACTTACGATGGTGAGTTCTCGACCGACTCGACTGCTGTTGATAATAAGTGACTTACACGGCTTTGTGATAGGCAGCTGACACAAACCATCAAATGTTTACTAATTAATACCTATTTAAGTCGCGTATTTTAGGGGGTTAAATGGGGTGCAAGGTGCAAAAGTGTGGGTTGCCTAACTCGTCGCCTACCAACCTACGAATATTGGATTACAAGCGCCGCCGACCGCTAAGGGATACCCCCTCAATCGACGTAGGATGCCCCACCAAACGACAGAGGACGACTCGACGGCTGACACCCCTAACGTCCCAAGGGTGGTCGTTAAAGACCATGCCCAAAAAGGCTGCCGCCAGGATGCCCGCCCATAGGTCGCCCGAGGTGTGCCGTGTGGGAGACTCCTGATCAACGCCGCAGCCTAGTCCCGCGATGGTCAGCAATTAGCCTAACGCGCGGGACGACTCCATCTATCTGACCAAGTGGGACGGAAGTCAGTCGCATGAGTTGTTGACGAATCGCCGGTGTGCTATACGATCTGCAGTTCTCGCCGGACGGCAAGCAGCTGCGTTTTACCGCGCGTGCCCGGGACCTCGGCGCTTTTAGGAAGGGAGGGGTTGGTGGGACCGCGCTGGTCTCCCGATGGACGCTACACCTCGACATTCTCGGCAGATACCAGAAGGTGACGTTGCTAGAACTGAACACGCGAAAATGGTCGCAGCTGGCTACTGCAGTATCCGAACTGTAGTCCAGATAGCAAGTATGTGTATTTTCTTATGTAACGCTATGATCTCCCCGGATAACTTCATTATTTTGTCGTGCTAGGCAACTGCACTTCAAGCGATATCTGGGCCCTCTATCTGCTGCTTGTTCACAATCGATCATGCATGCACACGGATGGCGCTACCCTCTGGCTCCAAACTCGGGCCTTACGAAATCCTCTGTCCGCTGGGTGCGGGCGGCATGGGAGAAGTGTATCGGGCGCGGGACACGCGGCTGGACCGAGATGTAGCCAGGGAGCTACCCCATTCCAGGGCACGCCAGCTTCAAGCATGTAGACACGCGAAATGCCCTTCAGCGCAACCACGTTCTCCTTCTGCCGACTGGCTACAGAGACAGTCGATTTCGGGACCGTCACGCCCCAGATCTTCAATGGTTCGCCGCTGATCATGCGTGACGTGGGCAGCCGGAGCTGTACTCGGGAAGGATCAGAAGATAAGTTCGCGGGCAGAACTTTTGGGATTACCGCCATTGCATGCTGAGCCCGTGATAAGTCTACGCGTTTCTGCGGGAATATAATCAGCATCTCCATTCGAGCTACCACACGATAACTCCTGGATCGTCGGCAACCCTTACCTTGGGATTATTTCAGGGTTGTCCGTCATCCAGTGACCGCAAATCACCGCCGACTCGGGGTTATTTCTGGCCGCTGTCGCCATTTTCGCAATTCCTTATAGACTTTCCACAGACCGCAATCCACCGTGGGCGCAAGCCGCGCAACGACTCACATGCGAAGGTGTTCGCCGGTATTGCTGTTCACGCCGGTTTCGAAAAAGTCGGACTATAGCTCTGCAACGCGGGTATCGATAGCAAGCAGCTCGAAGAGCTGACGAGTTGCAACCCCGGCGGCAACGATTCCCCGAAGCTGCGGACCGCGTCCTTCCTTTCGGACGGGACGTACTTTGATAGGAGTTGGATGGTTTCTTCGCCGGTTCCAAGGGCCAACAACCGGGAGATCGCCTGCTCACGAACTCCATCATCGATGTCACGCGAGCGATCGTCGGTGCGCCGCGCGATCAACAGGATGGCGGAAATCGTTGCCGCCGTGAACGTCGACAACTCAAGCAGGGATTTCAGCCATTTGCCGGCAGTTTCGGCCGCGACCACAGAGTCCAGCGGCCCGTACAACGGAATGCGGGCGCCCAGTCGACCGAGCGACCACATCCAAATTGCATCAGCAGGTTGTTTTCTGATCTTCGCCAGAAGTTCACGGCCAAGCAGAGCGCGGGTGCTGGCAGGCAATTGCTCAAGGCTAGCAACCAGGCGCCACGCCTCATACTCGAATTGCCGGTTCATGCGGGGTCTCTTCTTACCAGCGGCACGAACGCCACCGCCCAATAGTGGCGCATATTTTCGATAGAGCGCCTGCTGCTCGCTTGCGTTAATGCCGCCGGCGATCCGGCGCAACAGTATCAGCGCCTCGACCTGACATTGCAGATCGCTATCGAAAACGGACTGATTCGAGGCGATTCTCCGCAGGTGCTCCAGGCGCGCATTGTCACCCGGAACCCCGAAGCCGGGACGCAAACAGAAGCCGGACAGGTTGAGCCAGCGCACCTCGTGCCGCGGAGATTTCTTCCGCGCCTCGGCGATTTCAGCGAGCACATCACAGAACTGCCGAATAGTGAAGATCGGCCACGAGTCCTTCTTCAGGCCGAGCGCTGCTTCCATCTCGCTGACGAGACTTTCGGGCGAAGGGGTGCCGCCATCCGCGCAGTTTGCAAAAGCACTGCGAATCAATTGCGCAGCGGATTCGATCGATGTGCCGGAACTCGAAGCCCCAGATTGAGGAGCGGCCACGGGCGGCTGTGTGGAGTCGAGTTGTTGCGCTTGTGCCTCTTCGCCCCTCAGTTCGAATTGGAGTCGCCAGCGGTGCGAGCTGTCCCGCGCTTCACACCAGAGTTCGAGCGTGCCAACCTCCGTGAAACTGGCTCTGAGACGCACAATCAGGTGGACCTCGCGCATTTTCTTGCCGTAGCGCAACAAGGTCACCAGCGGAGCGTGACGATGAACGTCCGCTTCGTCCAATGCGGCGACTTCGCCTTGCGCATCGTGGCGCGTGCGCGAACTGTAAAGCATGAACGACACGGGGCGGTTCGCCAAAACCGAGAATTCGCGGTTTAATGGCGGAAGCGTGGTGCCCTCTTCGACGCCGGCAGGCAAAACACAGATGCATTGCAGACCGTCTTCCGAGCCCAACCCGATGTAGTAGGTATGCGCGCTGCCGGCCCTTATACGCAAACCGACGCCGTGCCGTACGCGGCCATAGTAGGCTGCACCGCGCGCGACCGCGCTATCTACCGCTTCATTATTAAGGAGCTTGGGCCGCCAGCCGTTTTGGGTTCCACCGAACCACGCCGCGATTGCCTCGATAATCCTCTCGCGAGTGACCGCCGGCGCGCAGAACCCACCATTAAAGAGCACTGCATCGGGTCGAGCCATTCGCGGGTTCGCCGACGAACCGTTCATGCTGACAGCCGCTTGCGTCAGAAACGCGGCCAGGTGCTTGCTGATGGCGGGATCGCTGGCATAAGGCAGCCCGAGTTCGCGCAGGGCGCTTGGCCGACGGCGCGCCGGCATATCGTCAGGCGTACCTGCAGGACTTCTTCACGCGTTAGGTCAATGCTAAGCGCATGTCCGATAACGGCCCGGCCGGTACCCAATACTGTGACCGCCACGCGCTTCAACGACGCATAACTCAGCAACCGCTCCTTCGCCGCACAGCAGGCCCGGCGTAGCGCGTAACGCTGTCGCGCCGTGAGCTTGACATCCTTGAGCTTCTCTTCCACGCAGCGGGCCAGTGCGAAATCGAGATTGTCGCCGCCGAGCAAAAGGTGCTCACCAATGGCGGTGCGCTCAAACTGCATCTCGCCATCCACCAAACGAGCGCGCACCAAGCTGAAGTCGCTGGTGCCGCCACCGATGTCGCAGATCAGAATCATTTCTGCATCGCGGAGGTCTTCACCGTTGCGGTCCAGCGCCAAACTCGGGCCGCCTGCCTGCGCTTCTCGAGGGGCTGCGATCCAGGCATAAAACACAGCCAACGGTTCTTCGAGCAGAGTCACGTTGTTGAGTCCGGCACGGCGCGCGGCTTCGACCGTCAGCTCACGCGCTTCCTCATCGAAGGAAGCCGGCACGGTCAGGACGATTTCCTGATGCTCAAAACGTGCTTCTACTTCAGTCCCGATCGCGCCATTCCAGGCATCGCGCAGATGCATGAGATAGCGCGCGGCCGCCTCGACGGGGGAAATCATCGGCTGGGGCGGTTCCGCTTGCGCCGGCAGGATCCTAGCTCGGCGATCCACACCGGGATAGGAAAGCCACGACTTGGCCGACGACACTTGGCGGCTCGGTACCAGCGCTCCCTGTTCACGCGCGAGCACACCCGTGACCATGGGCGGATCCTCATCCCACGTGGCGCTCACGGCTCCGGCAGACAACTCTTCTTCGGTCGGGAAGTAGAGAAAAGAAGGAAGAGCGGGAAGCGTGCGGACTTCCCCGTGCGCCACCAACTGCGACACGGCGAACACGTGAATGGTCGAGCCTGAATCGGCGGCTGCCTGAGTATCGATATACGCAACGACAGAATTTGTCGTACCTAGATCGATGCCGATCAGATAACGAGCAGGCACCGACAAGCTCACCTCGCGGTCTTTTCGCGAATGTTCAGCTCAAGCTTCCAGCGGTTCGTGCCGTCGCGGGATACGCACCAGACCTCGAGGGTGCCGAGTTCGGTGACACGAGTCTCGAGCCGCACCGGTAGCACGGCCCCCTGCTGGCCATCCAGTTTGAGCGTGACCTCCAGCGGGCTGAGTTCCTCGAGCTCGCTACCCCAATCTTCCAGCAGGCTGCCGGCCCGGTCCTGCTTGCGGACGCTGGAACTCAGGAAACGAAATTCGGCTGGTTCGCCAACTACGAGGCCAAACTCTTTGTCGGGAATCCTGGCCTCGGTGCCCTCCTCCATGCCAAAGGGAACGACGCAGAGCGCCTTGAGCGGAGCTTCCATGCCGGGCACAGCAGGCATGGCGCTTTCAATTCCGATGTAGTAGGTCCGCGAAGCGCCACTGCGGATACGCACGCCACGACCGTGACGCGCCTTGCCGTAATAGGCCGCTCCGCGCGCAACGGCGTGCTCCAAGTCGGGGGCTTCGAGGATCTGCTCTGCCTCGAGCGCGTCCAGCCCTTCTTGTCGCAACCAGTTATTGAGCACCTCGACCACCCGGTCGCGCAGCACTGCCGCTTTCATCACCCCGCCGTTGAACAGGATGTGCGTGGGACATGCCAGTCCGCTGCGGCCGCGCCGGATGCCTGCCGCCTCGGGACTGTTGCGAACTTGCTCCGACAGAAACCGCGCGAGGTGCTTGGTGATGGCTGGATCGGCCGCGTACGGCAGGCCCAACTCCTGAAACCCGAGACGGCGTTGCCGCGCGGGTAATTCGTCGCTTGCTACTTTGGGAAAGAATCCTTCAACCAGCACCTGGTCGAGGTCTTCGCGCGCTAGTTCCGTCTTGATGGTGCCGCCGATGAGCTTCGTCCCCTTGCCCAGCAACGTAACCGGGTGCTTCTGCTTCTTGCGCGATTCGAAAAGCTTTTCCTTGGCGATGCGGCATTGATGCCACAGGCCGTGCAACTGCCAGGTATCGATGCGGTGACCTGAGGTTTCAAGGCGTTGCTGCAGAACGCGCGCCAGCGCCAGATCCATGTTGTCGCCGCCCAGCAGGATGTGATCGCCCACGGCGACGCGTTTCAGCGTTAGTTCGCCGTTCTCCTCGGAAACCGTAATCAGGCTGAAATCGGTCGTGCCGCCACCCACATCGCACACTAGAACGAGGTCGCCGACCTTGATTCGCCTCCGCCAGCCATCACCTTGGCTTTCCAGCCAGCCGTAAAAGGCTGCCTGGGGCTCCTCCAGCAACGTGACCTGCTGATAGCCACCCTGTTCGGCGGCGCGCCGGGTCAACTCGCGTGCTTCTTCGTCGAACGAAGCCGGTACGGTGAGCAGCACGTCCTGTTCCGCGAGAGCGAGTTTCCGTTGCTCCCCTTCCTCGCCGCTGTCCCACACGGCGCGCAAGTACTGCAAGAACTGTGAGGACGCTTCCACCGGCGATAGCTTAGGCACCTCCTCGGGTGCTTGCCACGGCAAGATCGGCGCAGTGCGGTTCACCGCAACGTACGAGAGCCAGGATTTGGCGGAGGCGACCAAGCGGTTTGGACTCTCCGCGCCACGTTTGCGCGCCAGTTCACCGATGACGAGTTTCGGATCCGCGTCCCATGGCAAGGCCAGGCTGCCCTTGGGAAAATCGAATTCGCCTGGGATGTAGAGAAACGACGGCAGCAAGCTGCGTTCCGCCACTTCGTTCGGATTCACAAGCTGCGGAATGCTGCGGACCTCAATGCGGCTTTCCTCGCTAGCAGTGGCGTCACACCGCGCCAGCGCCGAATTTGTGGTCCCCAGGTCGATGCCAACGATGTATTTTGCCGCCAATGAAACTCTCCTCTTTATATCCACACCTGTTGCGCAGATGTGGATCACGGTTACGTGAGCTCGACCTCAGCCGGCGCAAGCACCATCCGGCCGGCACCCTGCGGCAACGGCGGCAGATTCATTTCCTTCACGCGCCAACCTTTGTGGCGTAACACACCGCGAACTGGCGGCCCTCCCGCTACGTTGCCGATCAATTTGATGGCTGCCGGGTCAAAGCCCGCTTGCACCGTCACAGCTTGCTGCTCTTCGGAGTTGAGAATCGGCTCCAGCTTCACGTAACGGTCGAGCACCTGCCGGCAAGTTTCGTGGATGGTGCGGACAGCGGCTCCCAGCTGTTCGTCGGGATACGGGGCGATGTCCTCCGCCAGGAAATCGATGAGGCGCCCATCGCGTTGCAGCAGAGCAAGCATCTGCGCGGCGCGATCGAACGTTCCCAAAGGCAGCCCTTCAACTTCCCTCAAGCGCGAGACGGAAGGTGCAGCAGTGGATGCCGCCTGCGCAGGCTTCCCCAGCTTCTGCGCAATGTCCTTGGGAATGTCAGCGTGGAACAGGACTGAAAAGAAGCACCGAAACGCAAAAGCTACTCGTTCCCAGAATCCGTTCATAGCTACTCCGGATGATCAGAAAGCCAACGAATTAGAATAATTCAGCGCCACTTGCGCGCGCCGAGTTCGGAGATGATCCGACCGGTTCGTAAGCATGATACCAATACGGGTCAGAATGCTCGTGATCGCGGGCGGCGGGCTAGCCGGCGTCGTCATTTTGTGAGCAAGTCGAGGGCGCCAGCGCTTTTTCTGGTTTCAGGTTGAGCAAACGGGCAAAGATCAGCGGGAGAAGAACGCAATTCACTGACGATGATCGCGGGTCGAGAGACGAGCTGAGCCGTCGTTCTGAACGGATTGTCAGGAAGTAATTCGTTAGTCTCCGGGTAGCCCGCGACTCGGAAGGGAATCTTCAAAATGCAGGGCGAACACAACGACTGCCCCGAGACCTTCCTGATCATCATCTTCCGCTCCAGATGGAATTAGGATCGTTCCCCGACATACCAGGGCGCAGTCACCGCAAAAACACGCTCATTGCCGCGGGCGAGAAGCACCCATTCCAGAAGCCGGCCACGTTGATTGTGAAGGAAGTATTCGTACCATTTGTCTTCCACGAGCTCGGGTATGACCACGATGATGCTGCGATCGGGACGTTTTTTCGAAAGGTCGAGAATGAACTGAACGATGGGAATGATGATAAAGCGGTAGGGTGAAGGCAGGACGTGAAGCTGGGGCGGCTCCTTGCCTGCGGCGCGGAAGGGTTGCGCAACATACTGTTCCCAGTCGTCTTGAAGCAATTCGGAATGTTCATTGGGCTCGACGTGCAAAGCGATCACTTCCGGGGAAAGCCGGGCAGCAAATTCAATTCCCTGGCGGGTGATGTTGCTCCAGCGATCGATGGCAATGATCGCAATGGGATGCTGGCTGAGACCTGTCGCGTCTACGGGAACCTTGCAGGTGGTTAGCAGTTTCACGGAATGATAGTGACGGCGCACAAGGGTGAAGAAAACAATCGTCAACGGAATGAAAAGCAGGGTGATCCAGGCACCTTCCACGAATTTCGCAACCAGCACGACGACCGTGGTGATGCCGGTGACGAGGGCACCGAGCCCATTCACGAGTGCACTCTTCAGCCAATTCGGCCCGCGATTTTTCCACCAATGCATGACCATGCCGGATTGTGAAAGCGTGAAGGCCAGAAAAGCGCCGACATTAGGAACTTTGTAGACTTTTGCATCTCAGATCAGCTACGAACGCTATGTTCAGTGCCCCCGAGGAATGAAAGGCTCGTAGGAATGAAAGAAATATCGCTGCTGCCCGACGGAAGACGCCGAGTAGCAATTGAAAGCGTTTCGCCACAAATTGATTGTGGCCGATTCCCGATCAAACGCGTGGTTGGCGAAGCCGTAGTTGTGGAAGCCAACGTGTTTGCAGATGGTCATGACCAGGTCGCTTGTCAGGTGCTTTATTTGCGCGAGGGCGACAAAGAATGGCAATCGTCACCCATGACACCAGAGGGTAACGATCGCTGGCGAGGTGCGTTTTCGGTCCCAGAAGCGGGGCGTTACGAATACACCGTTGAAGGATGGATCGATCGATTCCAAACCTGGCGCGATGGTCTTGCCAAGCGAATTGACGCCGGACAAGACGTTCATGTCGATTTGCTAATTGGAGCCGAGTTGATCGAGGGTGCCGCACGGCGCGCCAAAGGGGAAGAGGCCGACCTTCTGAGAAAGTCTGCGCGCAGAGTACGCGAAGAAAAGGCGACGGCTGGAACTGGACCTTGGAGGAGCGCGCAGGACCGCGGAACTCCATCTAGCGCTAGCTACACCTACAGATGATCCTGCATTCGCACCGGAGGCACTGACTGATGCGGATCTTAACGCACAACTTGTGGATATCCGACAGCACGCCTCGACCATCCTGGACATGCTGCAGGAGCGTCTGCCGTACTTGCCCGATGAAGTTGTCGAAGTTGCGGCTTCGGTGCTCGGCCGTCGCCGTCAGATTCTCGATCGCTTCGTTCCACTCAACGGTGATTTCCCGACACAACGAATCCGAATTCACGGAGACTACCACCTTGGACAAGTACTTCGCGTGAGAATGGATTTTGTGATCCTCGATTTCGAAGGCGAACCGGCCCGGCCGCTGGCGGTTCGGCGATCCAAGCAGTGCCCACTCAAAGATGTCGCTGGCATGTTGCGTTCCTTTGGTTACGCCGCCTATGCTGGTCTCAAGAACTATGCCGCTCGGCACCCGGAGTATTTGACCCGTCTGGAGCCCTGGGCGCAGCTGTGGGAACGATCGGCTGCCGCGGAATTCTTACGCGCATATTATGAAACCGCGCAAGGTGCAGCTTTTATGCCGCCTGGGAATGTCGATTTCCGCAAACTCCTAGACATCTTCCTGCTAGATAAGGCACTCTACGAAGTGCTCTATGAATTGAACAGTCGCCCCGCGTGGGTGCGTATCCCCTTGATGGGGATTATTTTACTTGCGCCGTGACTCACGCCCGGGACATCCTGGCGAGCGAGTAGCTGTTTTCTACCCATATAAGCTTAGATTAGCAATGCAACCGGAAAATTCGCGTATAGGCGCGTTAGTGGAATAGACGCAATATTGCCGTACCTCTCGGATTCGACTAGTTCACCAGTCAATAAATTCTCAAATCGAGTCTCTAGCGCGGGGAGAAGTTCGATTCGGGTATCTCCCCAAATACTACGATTGTCGAGGAGATTTAGTTTGCCTCCGAGGAGTTCGGCACAGAGTCGCGGCACCGCAGTTATCAACACTCCGTCCACTCCTTTCCGCGCAAAAGCTACCACGTGCTTCGCTTTCTCGCCCGTGGCCCGCAATGGAATATATTCGCCTTCGCGAAACAACGCGGGCCTGTGCTTGCGCAGCCCAAGCACTCTCCATAATGTGTACAACTTAATTCGACCATCTTCCATGTTTTGCGCCAGTTCACGAGCTTTCGGCCCAGTGGCCTGATGGTTTGATTCGAAAGTGGTTTTGAGCAGCTGCAAGGCACGGCGGCGCGCATTGTAACCCACCGGGCGGCGGTTATCAGGATCCACCAGACTAAATTCCCAGAGTTCGTTGCCTCGGTAAATGTCCGGGACGCCAGGTGCCGTCAGTTTGATCAAAGTTTGCGACAGGCTGTTCAACATTCCAAAGTAGGCCGCTTTGCGCTGGAACGGAAGGAAGATGTCACGGAACTCTTCGGATTCCAGAACAGATTTAACGAAACGCAAAACGGCTGATTCGTAATCCTGATTTGGATTTGCCCAATTCGTTTTTTCCTTCGCCTCCCGAATGGCTTTGCGCATGAAGTCGCAAATACGCTCAATGAAGTTCTCGCCCGGGTCTCTGGCACCGGTACCGAACGGCCAGGTGCCGATGAGAGTTTGATAAAGCAAATATTCATCGTTTGCTGCCGGAGCTTCGATCCCATTGGAAAGAGTTTTTTTATCCCGGTTCAACTTCCGCCAGCCTCGCACATGCCGATGCCAGGCGAGCGGCATCTCGGAAAGCACGTTGATGCGAGCACGCACGTCCTCGGAACGCTTGGAGTCATGAGTGGAAGTTGCGAGAATTTCGTTCGGCCATCTCTGTGCTGCGTGCTCCATCTTGCGATGAAACTCTTCCGCAGTGATGCCGAAGCGAAGTGGATCCCCGCCAACTTCGTTAAGCGAGATCAGGCGGTTGTAACGGTAGAAGCTGGTATCTTCGAGTCCTTTCGCCATCAGGGCACTGGTGTACTGTTGGAATCTCATTGCGAAATGGCTCACAGAACGCTGATAGTATTGCGGCCGTCCATCAAGTCGGCTGGTCAAAAGAATCTCACCAATGAAGTCATACACGGAAGACTCCACAGCCTGGCTTTTCGCTTTCGCGCAGCTCACAGCCTCATTGATGTAGGCGCGATCGCTGGCGGAGATGTGTTGCTCAGTCACATAGGTCCGGTA
>WNGQ01012119.1_pt1 | contig 14672 bp, 15 predicted proteins | sample 5407661 | NCBI WGS metagenome assembly WNGQ01 (sample SAMN13153382, study PRJNA577476) | soil metagenome | isolation source: 60 cm soil or saprolite under Garry oak tree replicate 2 | place: USA:California | collected 2016-06-15 | reverse complement strand
GGTGCCTGCGCGCTGATTGTGACGATCTGGGATTTACGCGGCGTGCCGGCGTGATCTGGCAACGAGGCTCCGGTAGGACGCGGTGGTCGTGCGAAGATCACTGTTCCCCGGGAGCCTCGTTGCCGCCTCAGTCTGCCATGCCGCCCGTGGGGGCGGCCAGTGTCCCCCGCCTCGTCTGGGATGTTTCTGAGCTGGGCGAAAGCCTGCTGACCGTGTTGTTCCCGCACCTGGCCGGGCTGCGGCTGCGCCGGGTGGAAGACACCGGGGACGCGGTAGTGATCTCGGCATCGAGCCGGGCCGGCCAGGCGTGCTGCCCGGGATGCGGGGCGCCGTCATCGCGGGTGCACGGCGGGTACACGCGGACGGTGGCCGACGGCGCGGCGGGCGGCCGCCCGCTGCTGATCGCGCTGGCGGTGCGCCGGTTCCGCTGCCTGCAAGATCAGTGCCCGGCGGTCACGTTCGCCGAGCAGGCCGGCGGGCTGACCGGGCGGTACCGGCGGCGGAGCGTGCCGCTGCTGGGCATGCTGGCCGGGTTCGGCCTGGAGCTGGCCGGGCGGGCCGGTGCCCGGCTGGCCGGCACGCTGGGCATCGCGGTGCACCCCTCTACCGTGCTGCGCCTGGTCATGGCGCTGCCGGAGCCGCAGGTCACCGCCGCGCCGGAGATCCTCGGGGTTGATGATTTCGCGCTGCGCAAGGGGCACGTGCACGGGACGGTGCTGGTGGACATCGGCACCGGGGACGCGGTGGACCTGCTGCCGGACCGTGAGGCCGCGACCTTGGAGTCGTGGCTGGAGACGCATCCAGGTGCGCAGGTCATCTGCCGGGACCGGGCCGGCGCCTACGCGGAGGGCGCCCGCGACGGCGCACCGGACGCCCTCCAGGTCGCAGATCGCTGGCATTTGTGGCACAACCTGGCAGAATCCGCCGAGAAGACGGTGACCCGGCATCGTGGCTGCCTGAAGGATCAGCCCGCCGGGGACGATGCCGCCAGTAAGGACACCCCGGACACCGCGGGCCTACCGCAGCCGGAGACGCCGGGGCAGACGGAGGCCGCGCAGGTCACGCCGGATGGATCCCTGGACGCGTGCGGCCGGGAACGGCGGCTGGTCACGCGCACCCGGGAACGCTACGGCGAGATCCGCGAGCGGCTCGACGCCGGGCAGTCGCTGGCCGCGATCTGCCGCGCCCTGGACCTGGACCGCAAGACCGTGCAGCGGTTCGCCCGCGCCGCCAGCGTCGATGAGCTGCTGGTTAACGCCATGAACCGGGAATCGAAGCTGGACCGGTTCAAGCCGTACCTCTGCCAGCGGTGGAATGAAGGCATCACCGACGCCGCCGCCCTGCACGCCGAACTGCAGCAACGCGGCTGGGCCGGCAGCGTGAAGACCGTCCGCCGCTATGTGGCCCCGTTCCGGCAGGCACTCGCCGCGCCCGAGCCGGGGCCAGCCGTGCCGAAAACCCGCCAGATCACCCGCTGGCTGCTGACCCGCCCCGATCGCCTGCGCCCAGAAGAGCAGGAACAGCTCGGCCAGATCAAGGAACGCTGCCCGCACATCCAGGCCCTGGCCGGTTATGTCACGAGCTTCGCCGAGATGATGACCGGGCGGACCGGCAGCCAGGACCTGGAAGCATGGCTCACCGTCATAGAAGCCGATGACGGCCAGCCCGACCTGCGCTCCCTCGCCACCGGCATCCGCAACGACCAGCAGGCCGTCATCAACGGGCTCACCCTCCCCTGGAGTTCCGGCAAGGTCGAGGGCACCGTCAACAAGATCAAGATGATCAAACGGCAGATGTACGGCCGCGCCGGCTTCGGCCTGCTCCGCAAACGTGTCATCTTGCACCCAGCGTTACCGGGATCACAAAATTCGCGGAAGAGCCAACCGTCATGTCCGTCTACAGGGATCTTGGCGTGTCCGCTGACACGGCTGCCACTTCTGCGCGGGCAGCCGGCCGGCTCGGTTTGCGTCCGTTGTACCTGCCATGCCACACAATCGCCGGAACCGGATACCCGCGCGCCCCGCGCGCGGGAAGATGCGCCGCGCACCATTGCGTCTTCTCATACGCGCGGTCACCGTGCCTGACCTTGACCACGATCGCGCCGGCCCGCTGCGCCCGGGCAGCCCACGTCATCCCCGACCGCCGCGCAGGCACGAGCGGCCCGGCACCGGACACCGGCTCACCGAGTTCCCGGGCGACCAGCAGCTGAACCTCACGCCGGGCGGGCATTCCGGTCACCACGCTCGGATCGCAGGCGCCACCTGCGACAGCGGAGAAGTGGTTTTCCGGGTCCTCCTGCCGTATCTGCGGGTCTGCGTAGATAGAGATCATCGTCCGGATAGTGCGGGCCGCAGGCCGCCGGGTGCGGGCATGGCCGATACCGGCCGTTCTTCAGGTCATGCGGGCCGGTCGCAGCACCAGCGCCCGGTTATGCGGACCGCGGAAATCAAGGACGACTCGTTCGGAGGTGCCGTACGCGGCGTGGTGCTTCTCGATCGCGTCGAGCAGCTCGTCCCGGCCAAGCTTGGTGTCCCGCAGCCAGAAATTGCAGCACGGCACGACGACGACGGGCCGCACCCGCGCCGAGTTGACCACTTCACGCAGCGCGTCGTCCGGGTGCAAGCCAATGATGACGTCGTAATAACCCGCCATATCGACGCGGTATTCTTCGACTCGGCTCGAAACTCCGCGAAGAACCCAGCCGCGCGGGTCCACGACGTCGCAATCAATGTTGTGCCGCTTACGGAGACGCCGCGCCAGCATTCCCTGCCCGCCTGCAACGTCGGCCGCGGTCCGGGCCTTCGGAAACCGGGCTGCGATGAAGTCGGCCGTCACTTCGAATCGCCGCTCATCACCGTGAAACCGGTGTGTCCCCACTGCCAGACCTCACATCGGGACTCGGGTTGACACGTGCAGTCTGGATCCTAGGAGGCCTGTAGCTGCCGACAAGCACCCCAGTACCTTCCCGGAGTGTCCATAATGGGCACCTCTTCAATTTGTAGCGTGGTCCTGCTCCCTGGCGGAAGTGCTAGCCTGCGGCGCAGCCGTTGGCTCTCCGCCGCGGTGACATCGAGCCGGTAGCCAATGAGTATGCGGGTTTGCGGATCCACGTGGTGAAGACGCTCCAGTGACACAGGCACTTCGGGAAGCTCCGCGATCCTGCGGAGCTGGTCGTCCGATGTCAGCTCCGCTATCTCGCGGATGTCCTCGCGGAACTTCGGCGTCAGGCGGGTCGTGGTTTCGTAGGCGCCGCCGGTCCGCTGGAGGACATCTCCAAGAACAACACCCGGTTCAATGCGCATGTCCCGATCGAGTTCGGCAGGCCGAAATGCGCTAGGGCGCCACGTGATCGCGGCCTTGTAGTTTTTCATCATCGGATGGTCAGGTCTAAGGACCTCTGCGTATGTTCTGAAGGTCGCCATCTGGCATCACCTGAACTGCTTTCCTCACGCGAGGTAACGGGCGTCGCAAGGCTGCAACCTGCGCCTGCGGACATGCTCAGTCTGTCACGCGCCCGGCGGGCATTGAACCGTTGCCGCCTATCCCGGCTGTTTGATCACCAGCTTGGAAGAACGGTTATCGTCCTCTCGGCTCAACGTGCTGATACGTATGTGCTGGTCATCAGTGCTTGGTGAACCGTGGTTGACCGTGAGTGCCCGTTCGTCCTCGGGGCATCTGGCCCGTCTGTCGCCCATGGGCTCACGGCCCTGAGGCCGTAGGTGCTAAACGGTGGGAACCGCTCCTCAGTTGCGCGGGACGTGCGCTAGGGCAAGGCTTCATGCTATGGGCTTGTTTCGTAAGTCACCGCCCCCGCGGCCAACTCTGCAACGTCGGATTCCTTGCCCCTGGGATCCTCCGGAGTCGGAGTTTCCTGCCATCGTGCCGATCGACACCTTGTCGTTCGCCCCCTCTGAGCAAGCCGCGATCGCGATCACAGGGCTGACGGCCTACACCGCAGGATTCGAGATCTTCATGGCCCGGAGCATCCGGCCGGGCCTGCCTGGCCTCGATGAAGACCCGACACCGGAGATGCTGCGCCGCAGCCGTACCGATCCGCTGGCCGCTCCGTTCTTCAGCTTGCTGCTCTCCGACGGCACCAAGGTCAACAGCAGCAGGCTGCCCGGGGAATCCGAGCCGACAGGGCCGATCCTGCGACCGCGCGGCGGCGGCGGCTCTACGCACTCGCAGTTCTTCCGGTGGTGGGCATGGCCGTTGCCGCCCAAGGGGCTGCTGGAGTTCATCTGCCAATGGCCGATGTACGAGATCGCCGAGACGCGGGTCGGCATCGATGCACAACTGATCCTTGACGCCGCGCAGCGCAGCATCCGGCTATGGCCAGAAGACGAAAGCTGATGATCGGACTATGACTAGCTGCTTAGCAGGTCGTTTCAGGCAGGGGGTCAAGCTGCTGCTTTCCTGGTGGGAGCTGGCTTGCTCATCGTCTGGCTACAGCTCAATGTCTCCGGTTTCCGCTCCGTTCTGGCACGCGGCTGGCACGGGGACGCCTCTCGATGCGAACTATCGGCAGTGAGGGTCAGCGAAGGTCGTTTGCGCAGGTGGCGGGGTCATTCCGATCGCTCTGGACTCGATCGATGTGAGTCTGGTTGCTGCACTTTGCTGCTGCACAGGTCCGCCTGCTGCCTGTCCGGGCTCACGGTTCCGGAGGCTGTAGGTGCTAAACGGCGTGAGCTGGGAGAATCTGTCCGGCCCTGCGGGCTTGGTCCGCATGTGGACCATGAAACGAGCCGATCACTGCGAAGGCGCAGACGATTCTTCGCTCACTATCTCGTCGCACAGCTCTAGGCACTCGTTGCAGATCCGCTTGTCACCGGCCGATGCCATGGCCGCGACCTGATGGCGGCGCTTCTCGCAAAAGTTGCACTGCTCTGCCCCGGCCTCATCGCTTACCTGCTGGATCGTGGCGATGGGCGTGCTGGCCGTCCGGCCGGGTTCGGCTATCACCGCGTGCACGCGGCCGAGGCAACCATCGCAGATGTACACGTGCGGCCCGGCGATCAGCTTCTTGACCTGCTTTTGATTCTTTCCGCAGAACGAGCACGACAGAAGGGCTCCAGAATCGGGCACTCGCCCACTGTATTCGAGCAGCAGCATCTGTGGCCACAAGACGACGGCTGCCGATGGCCCGCTCACGGAGGTTCGCCGCGCGCCTGTCGGGCCTGGCCTCTGGCCTGGCCCTCGCCGTCAGGCCCGCTGGGGCGGCAGAGGTCTCCGGGGCAAGGGTGGGCGCTTGCGCCCATCACCTTGGCGACGCGACCGGAGGCGGCGAACCTCCATCGATTAGCGACCGCAGGCTCAGGTTCCGGCAGATGCGGAACGAGCGATAGCCAGGTCCCAGGCGGCCCACGCGAAGCTTCCCGCCGCTGCCGCCAGGAACAGCATCGCCCACCCGACAGCCTTCGTTGTAAAGGAACCCCCCACGAGCGTAACGGCGCCAAGGCCGGCCAAGACGATACCAGCGGCAATGCGCACGCGTGCGACCGCACGGAGGTGGCGGTACTCCCATGGCGAGATTATGCGTTGCATGCCGGATCGCGGGGGAGATGCCCACCACCCGCGCGGACCTTTCGGAGCGGTGTTGTCATTCGGTTCGTTCATCGGGATGCCTCCCGTCAGCTGCGGTGTCGGCCACCCGACCACCTATCAACATGATATCACTTTGATAGATGAATCGCAAGAGCGACAGCGCAGACCGCCCTGGCAGACGGTCAGCCGTCCGGCGGGCCCGGCCTGCCCGGCGGCGGGCGGGCAGGCCGGTCATAAGCTCCCTTCGGTGGCTGGCGGGCCGGGTGTGGTGTAGCTGTTACCGGGTTCGTGGTCGCCGGCAGGGTACCGGCTCCGGGTAGCGCCCGAGCGCTCTCACGCGCCGATTGCACCGGGCCGGCGCCTAGGGTGGAGACCATCATGACCGAAGGCGAAACGCCGCGTGGCCGCCTGCTGCCCTTCATCCGGTTCCGGCGCCGTCGCGGTGACCACCCGCGACCTACCCGGCTGCGCCGCCTGGCCCGGTGCGCCGTCGGCATCGTAGCCGCCCTGACCGCCGCCAGCTTGGGCTACAACCTCGCGACCGGCCCCGCGCCCCGGCCGCCGGGCCTGCGCATGCTCAGCGCGGGCGGGTTCGACACGCGGTACCGCAGCTGGGGAACCAGCGGGTCGCCGGTCGTCCTGGTGCCGGGAGCCTTCGAGACGGCGGACACCTTCGCCGCCCTGGGCGCCGCGCTGGGCGCCGATCACCGGGTGTTCGCGATCGACCTGACTGGCACCGGCTACAGCACGCCAAGCCCGCCCTTCAATGCCAGCCACCTCGCGGACCAGGTGCTCGCGTTCCTGGCCGCGCAAGGATTGACCGGCGCGAATGCGCCCGTCCTGGTCGGGCACTCCAACGGCGCCGCTGTCGCCGGGATGGCGGCGCTACGCGGCAGCCACGCCGCGGCCGGGGTGGTGTTCCTCGACGGCGACGCGACGCCGCTGGGAGTCCCGTCCGGGTTCGGCTGGCTGCTGATCGACCCGTACCGGACGACGATCCTGCGACTCGGGCTGAGCTCTTCCTGGCTTATCCAGCGGATCTACGCCGCCCAGTGCGGGCCGGCCTGCCCGCCGCTGACCACGGCTGGCGTCGAAACGTGGCGTTCGAATCGGCCCTCACGTACACCATCCGGCACGGGATCCCCAGCATGACCGCCGCCGAACTCAGCCAGCTGCGCTCTGCCGCCATGCCCAAGCGGGTGATATTCGGAGCACATGATGCCCAGCTTTCCGCGGCTGCGGCCGCGCAGGCAGCAGCGCGCATCGGCGCGCCCCCGCCGGCGGCCGTCCCCGGTCGGCACCTGACGATGATCTCCTCACCGCGCCAGGTTGCCGCCGCCATCCGCGCATTCATCCGCTCCATCGGCCACCCCTGAAGCAACCGGTCGGCCAACTCCCGAGACTGCCTACGCGCCGGACGGCTGCGGCATCAGGCCCAGCTGCATGAGCAGCGAGACCTGGTCGTAGTAGAGGTCCCCGCCGGCAACCCGCCCGCTCGAGTCGAAGTGCCACATCTCGCAGAGCGGCAGCGCGAACTCCTTGCCGGTAGCGGGGAGCGGTCCGAGCGGCCCGTCGTGCGTGCCTACGACGGTGAAGGTGCACACCACCGTTTGACCAGCGTCGATGTAGCGAGGGCCGGTGATTCGGATGTCGCGGGAGGCCTGGACCCACCCGGCCAGGAAGTCGTCCTTGAACGCCTGGGGCGTCCTGAACGTCAGGCCCCGCGGATGATCGGTCCAGGCGATGATGTCGGCGTATTGCTTGGTCATGGCGTCGAAGTCCCTCTCGTTGAAGGCCTCGTGACCGGCACGGTAGGTCTCGACGTTCCTAGATGCCATGATTCCTCCTAAGCGGCTCTGACAGTCGATGACAAGAAGATCGTGGCAGCCGTCGCTTTCGCGAATCCTTCGCTGGCCTTTCCCCGTTCTTTCCGTATGCTTGCCGTCACGAAAGACAAGGACCGTTGACCCAAGGTCGCCTGATGAACAGATGGGCCAAGGCCAGGATCCAACTGTGCGGTCGCTTCGTCGTCGACATCGACGGTTCCCGCATCGAAGACACGCTGCCCGGCCGCAAAGGGCGAATCCTGTTCGCCTACCTCGTTCTCAACCGTGGCCGTCCAGTGCCTCGCGATGAGTTGCTCATGGCCGGCTGGGGACAGGACGCTCCCGCAGAAGCGAGAAACGCGCTCAGCGTGCTGCTGTCCAAGCTGCGGCACGGCCTCGGTGCCGACCGTCTCCGTGGGCGGACAGAGATCGAGCTGCTGCTACCGCAGGCGATCTTTGTTGACGTCGAGGCGGCCCAAGAGGGCGCCCACCGGGCCGAGTCCTGCATCGCCGAAGAACGATGGGCTCAGGCGTGGGGTCCGGCCGGGATCGCCTACCACGTCGCCACGAGGCCGTTCCTCAGCGGGCTGGAGGCGCCCTGGATCGACGAGTGGCGGCGCCGGCTGGAGGAGGTCCGGTTTCGCGGCCTGGAGTGCTTTGCCGCCGCCGGCCTCGGCCTTGGCGGCCCGGCGCTGGCGCAAGCCGAGGAACGTGCCAGGATGCTGACCGCACTCGCGCCCTACCGTGAGACGGGGCACGGCATCCTCATGGAAGCGCTTGAGCGGCGCGGCAACGTCGCCGAAGCGCTCCGCGCCTACGAGCGGCTACGCGTCCTGCTCCGAGAGGAGCTCGGGATCGCGCCCAGCCCCACCCTGCAGGCCATCCACCGACGGCTGCTGCTTCTGAGCGCCGACAGCTAGAGCTGCTCGGACTGCGCGAGGATGTCCTCGCGGGTCACGCTGTCAACCAGCTCGGGGTGCAACACGCCCATGTGGTCTTGCGCACTCCTCCAGAGCTCGTCGTCATCGTCACCCTGGATGACATACCCGCACATGCAGATGATCCTCAGCGCCATCGCCAACCTCCCGGTCAACCCGCTGCCATCTTCACGCGCTGTCGCTGAGGGGCGCAAACACGGCACGGCGATCTCGGCGACGGCAAACGCCTTCGGCGGACCGTGCGCGGCAGGACCAAGCGGCAGGTCAAAAGCAGGCTTGCCAGGTCGATCCGCCGGGCGCAGAAGTACGACCTCATCGGCAGGAATGTTGCCGAGCTTGTCGACCTGCCACAGGGCCAGCCAGGGCACCAGAAACCTTCGCGGGCGCTCCGTTACCTCCACCCTGCTCCCGTACACCGAACCGACTGAGGTTGCCGGAGACCGGGCCTTAGCCGATACTTGCCGGTGTGGCTGGCGATTTTGTCGATCCCGTCGAGTGGGGCCTGGCTAACGCTGCGGGAGCCGGTATTGGACGCATAGCGAATATGCGCGCTGATCGCCGGTTCAGGAAATCGGGCCGCGTCCAAAGCGGGCTCCGGGTCATCGACGGAAACCAGCCTGGGCTATCAGGCCGGTGGCGGCTAGGCGTGGCGTCTCTCTCCCCACGACGCCTGGACTTCCGCCGGCGCTGGCGGCACGTGCTCGGCGAATGCCCGCCCATCGAGGTCTTCGCCGTTCACGGACCGCCTCGGGCGCCTTTTGGCAACGAGATCCTGAAACTGCCCGGCAATGTTGTTCAGATCCAGACACCCATCGCTACGCTCGAGTGGGCGCTCCATGAGCGTTACCAGTCCGCGGCCTTTGCGCGGCTCAAGATTGCCCACTGGGTCCCGGCGGAGGAAACCGCAAGGTAAGCGCAGCTCGCCACCGATGACCTTACCGAGCTCCAGGTTCAGCGTACCGGCGACCTTTGCACCAGCTGCAGCCGGCGCAACGCAGCGACGGCCCGTTCGGCACCGCGATGCCCGCCCAGCACCCCCGCGGGGCGTAGTGGTCCAACCACGACTGGTCGGCGAGGCAGCCCAGCCTCGTCCAGCCGCCGCCGTGTGCACCACGCCGCTTAGGGCGTCATCCGGCGAACTTCCCGCAATCCGCATCAACCCGCGGAATAACAAAAATCTCACGACCATTTGGTAGCATCTCCGGTCACCGCGCGAAATTCCTGGATCGGGGGTAGGGCGCGCCTACGGGCGCTAACAGAGCGCATGGAACAGCAATGATTTCCGAAAATCATTCCGCCGGTTACAGCATCAGGCTAAGCGTCCGATTTGGAATGTTTGAGGCATTTGTCCGCTTATGTAACCCTTGACAACTTAGCTCCTTCGGGCGAATACTGCCCTTTCATCTCGGATTAGAGATGTGGGGGGCACGATGAATAAGTTGCCTATTGTATACATACGAGGATACGGTGGGCCGACCGCGGGAATCAATACCGTGGTAGAGGATCCTTTCTACGGATTCAACAGCGGATCCACTCACATCCGGGTGGCAGGCGATGGCGCGCCTGCCTTTTACCAGTTCGAAGGTCCGCTCGTCCGGCTGATCAGCGACGAGGGCTACCACGTCTACGTCCACGGCAGCCAGCAGCGTATCCTCGATGACACGTCTACTGACCTCACCAAGGCACCGTCCATCTGGATTTACCGGTTCTACGATCAGGCCGCGACGACCTTCGCTACGAAGCCGCCCGAGAATCTGCTTCAGCGGATACGGGCGTGGGGGCATCAGGAGATCACCAGCGACGGCTTCGACATCGAGGGGGCTGCACGCGGTCTTTACGATCTCATCGAAAAGATCATCGACCGGACGACCGACCCGAAGACGGGCGTCCCGGGAAAGGTCAATCTGATCGCTCACTCGATGGGTGGTCTCATCGCACGCTGCATGATCCAGAAGATCTGCCAGATGGGCAACCATAAGCCAGCCACCGAACTGGTGTCTAAGTTCTTCACCTACGGGACGCCGCACGGCGGCATACGATCTGCAGGCGGCATCGCTCAATGGGTGGAAGAAACGTTCGGCCCGGCCGGCTCCGGGATATTCGCGCCCGAATTGATGCAAGGGTACCTGGACCCGAGAAAGAAATTTGGCGAGCACTGCGATAAGGACTGGGATCCGCAGGTTATTAAACCGCCTGTATTTCCGCTGGAGGATATTTTCTGCTTGATCGGCACCGACCCGGCTGACTACGGATGGGCGCCGCGTACGGCGATGGGCCCGCAGACCGATGGTCTCGTCCATATCGACAATGCCTACGTGCGCGGCGCGCACCGGGCCTATGTCCACCGGTCGCACTCTGGGCCGTACGGCGAGGTCAACTCCGAAGAGGGCTACCAGAATCTCCGCCGCTTCCTGTTCGGACGCTGGGCGGTCTCGGCGGCTCTCGTGGATGCCGTACTGAAGCCGGACCCGAAGTTTTCCTGGCAACTGGATATGCGGCTGTCGATTCGTGGCCTGTCCATCGTCATGAGCGAGCAGATGGCCGAGCACTGGTGCCCGATCATGCTCAGCGCCCCTGACGGCCACGATGATCCGCTCGCCCAGCCAGGTGGCGTGCCGCTGACCGGGACGTTCCTGCTCGACCCCCGCGACCGGGATGATCAGGTTCCGGACGCTAGCAGCCGGATGCGCCATACCCTCACCCTGCGCCTGTTCAAGGTTCCTGTCTCGGGCAAGGTCTTCGACTTCAGCAATGCCACGGAGCAGGTCCCGTACTGGCAGGATTGGCTGATCGTGGACGTGGAGCCGGATGCGGACGCGGGCAAGCTGAGGGCGTACGCCGCCTGGGGATCCGTGATTCCCGGTGCGGACCTGAATTCGGACCCGATCAGCCAGCAACTGCCGCCGGAGGAAGGCGGCCAGGACCTCACGTTCACCAACGACGGCGCCTCTTTGGAAGCGTCCGTGCCCCTGACCAAGGCCGCGATCGAGAACGAGATTCTGGGCGGCCGGGCCAAGATCTCTCTCAGGGTGAGCTCACGGTAGGAACGGAACGCGACGTGACGACGGACTCCGGCGGGCCGGAACCCATCAGGATCCCCGCCCGCCGGCGGTGGACGCGGACGGGGGTGATGCTCCGCAAAGGGCACACCTACCGGATCACCGCCCGTGGCGGCTGGAAGGACAAGGACACGCCGTGCGGGCCCGGCGGCTACGCCAGTAACAGCCTGGTACTCCGGATCGCTGAGCCGCTGCGCCGTAAATGGCATGCCAACTGGTTCGCCCTCATCGGTGCCCAGCGTTTCCTGTTCGCACGCCGCTTCGTCATCGGTGAGGACCTCACTTACCGGGCCCGCCGAGACGGGAAACTGTGGTGCTTCGCTAATGACGTCTGGTTCATGTATTTCAACAACAAAGGGGCGGTCGAGATAACCGTCGAGGAACTGGCCGATCAATGATACCCGGCTTAGGCGGGCAGTCGGCCCATGCCGGCAGGCTCTGGTGTATCGCTGCGGAGACGGAGCGCGCGTTGAACTTGGCAACCGGGCAGCCGGTCGTCGCCCTGACGCCGAGCGCCATCGCCGACGACTGGAACCACTTCTTTTCGTACTGGGTGAAGCCGCTTCTGGAGTTCGGAACCCCGGCCCTAGTCGTGTTTGCAGTCTTGCTGGCAGCCACTCGTCTATGGACCTCTCTTCTGGTCAGTGTAGAGGCGAAGGGACCCCGGTCAGCCGAGAAATGGCCCCGCCTAGGCATGCGCCTCATGTACCTGGTGGGCATCGGCTGCCTGTTCTGGTCATCGGTAGAAGCGGCTGTCATGTTTCCGATCGGCCGCACGCCGATGCCCGTTTCGCTCGCGTCATCGTCCTCAGATGTGTCGATCGTCCTGGGATCCGTAGGCGCCGCCACCGTCCTGGTACTTTTTTCCGTCACTGGCCATTCCATCGCCGACCCGTACGATCTCTGCCTGGAAGCATCCCTGGTGGCAGGCGCAGTGCTCCTGGTCAACATGATGGGAGCGGTTCTCTCCCGGGAGCCATGGCTCAACGGGCAACCAGTTCGGGCGGCTCAGGCCGTGCTGCTGGCCGGCCTCGGCTTCCTGATCACCGGCCGGGCCCGCGGTGTCGGAATCGGGCTGGTCATCCGGGGCCACGACAAGACGGGCGCCGACGACGTCGGCCTGGGCGCCTTTGTCCGGGCCCGGTTGCACGCGCTGGGTGGCGCCGCGCCTAGCGGGATCCAGATCACCCAGCAGACAGATGTGAGCACGCTGTCCGGCGACACGCTGGGCCTGCTCCCGGAGGGAATCCTGAACAAGCTCGGAAGCCTGGCTCTCTCCCTGTTCAAGCCGGCGACGCCGTGGGGTGTGGACGTCTGGGAGCAGGCCGACGGCAGCGTCATCGTCTCGATAAGGCGTAACGGGAAACTGGCGGCGGCTGAGGTCATCCGGTCACGAGAGCTCTGGCTGCCGCAACGGCTGCCCGGGGCGGATACCCCGGCCGACTGGACCGCAGAACTACGCATCGCGGCCGCGGCCTTCATCCTGCTCACCCTGTCCGAGCGTTACGCACATCTCAAAGCCGGCCTGGTTGGCGCCACCGCGTGGCGCAGCGTCGCCCTCCAGGTCATAGCCGCCGATCGGGGCACCCATCTGAGCGACCAGGACCGGCACGACCTGCTCGTGCGCACCGAGGCCCTGGACTGCGGGAACCGGGCCGTTCGGCTGGCCCGGCTCTTCGCGGAGTCCCAAAGCGCGACTGATCCGGCGGAGGTCAGGCGGGTTGCGCGCAAGCTCAGCGGTCTGCTCACCTGCATACGCGGGGACATGAAAGAGAGCCCGTCCGCCCAACTGGGGCTACGACCGCTCGAGATGCGGCTACGCTTCAACCTGCTCGCCGCCTGGGGGAACTACGCATCGTCCTTCGAGCCGGAACCCCGTGAGGATTCAACCTGCTGGCCGGCCGACACCCAGCAGGCGCTGGCCCGGTATGCGATTAAGCGAGCGGCCAAGCAAGCGATCGAGTTGCGTTTGCTGTTCAACGATGGGGCGACCCAGAAGGCCTGCCCTGACCTGTGCGAGGAGATGGAATGCGCAGCGGCCTGCCTCGCCTGGGCCCTCACCGTCGAGTGGCGGGGCCGCTTCACCGACCCGTTCCCCGAGGAGAGCATCAGCGATGTCGATCCGCTAATCGGCCGCGTCGGAAATGTCAACCTGCTAACGCGGTATGAGCACGCCTGCGGGCTGGTCCCGCGTATCCCAGGCGAGTCGGACCAGGAAAGGCGGTATTCCGAAGCCCTGAACTAGCTTGAAGCCGCCGTCGTGCAGCCAGCGGCCCGGACCTGGGCCCGATCCGATCCGTCGTTCGCGTCGCTCCATGATGTTGACAAGATAATGGAGCGTCTAGGCGGCGCCGGCCAAGCCGGAGTTGCGGCCAGAGTGGCCGAGCGGTTCAAGCTCCTGATCGGCGAGCCCGTCCCGCCCGATTTCCTGGCCCTGGCCCCGCTGGCCGGACACCGCGACGCGCTTGAGCGGTGCGGTATTCACACCGCCACGGACCTAAGCCGGACCCCCGGCGCGGACCTGATCGCCGACCTGGGGATCGTGGCAGGTGAAGCCGTACGCCTGCTGGAACTGGCTCATCTGCACCGGCAGGTCCAAGGCGTGACCACGGACTTGGCGGGTGCGCAAGCCCCGGCCAAGCGGGAGCAGCGAGTCGCCAGCCTGCTGTACCTGCTCCTGCGAGCCAACCTGGACACGGCCACCGCTGTCCGCGACGCGGCAAGGTCCTCCGCCGACGATCTGAAGAAGGCGCTCATCGACCTGGCTAGGCCGTGGGCGGTCGCCGCGCCGGGATGGGATGAGATCAGCCGCTGGCGGGACTTCTTCCTGCTCTTGCCGCCGGCGGGATCTTTGCCCGCTGAACTGAATGAAGGCACGGCTCTCACCGGGACACGTCGCCATTGAGGCCCGGGGTCTCGCGTCGATTAGTAGCATCTCGCCGCTGATGCGTCGGCAGCGGTGCCCGCGGGTACGAGACGATCATGAGGCTAATCCTCAACATCATCTGGCTGGTCCTCTGCGGGTGGTGGATGGCGATCGCGTACGCGCTGGCGGGGCTCATCTGCTTCGTCCTGATCATCACGATCCCGTTCGGGATCGCCGCGTTCCGGATCGCCGGCTATGTGCTGTGGCCGTTCGGCCGCTCGATCGAGCCGCGGCAGGACGCCGGCGTCGCCTCCCTGATCGGCAACATCATCTGGATCATCCTGATCGGTTGGTGGCTGGCGATCGGGCACGTGGTGAGCGGCATCACGCTGTGCCTGACGATCATCGGTATCCCGCTCGGGCTGGCCAACTTCAAGAT
>WNGQ01015425.1_pt1 | contig 14674 bp, 14 predicted proteins | sample 5407661 | NCBI WGS metagenome assembly WNGQ01 (sample SAMN13153382, study PRJNA577476) | soil metagenome | isolation source: 60 cm soil or saprolite under Garry oak tree replicate 2 | place: USA:California | collected 2016-06-15 | reverse complement strand
CGCAGATCCGCTCGTCCGCGCGCCGCAGGTAGAGCTGGGCGCTTTCGCCCGTCGCGTCGCGCAGCGCGGAGAGCATCGGCTCGGCGGCGCTCAACAGGACATCGGGCGCGGCATTGGCCAACTCGCCCAGACGCGGGCCGGGCCGCCAGCGCCCCTGCTGATCCCGGACCAGCATGCGGTGGATCTCCAGCGCCTGCGCCAGCCGATGGGCCGTGGCGCGCGGAAGCTTGGTCCGCTCCACCAGTTCGGCCAGGCTGGCGCCGTCGACACAGGCGGCAAGAATGACGACCGCCTTGTCGAGAACGCCGACACCGCTCATACTGTGTCCCATAAGGCGAAACATACCTCCCAGAATTTAGGATGTCCAGATGGTGGGAGCAGCTCCCGAGCGGACCCTCGCCGAGAAGGTCTGGGACGCGCATGTCGTACGGTCGGCCCACGGTGAACCGGACCTGCTGTACATCGACCTGCATCTTGTCCATGAGGTGACCAGCCCGCAGGCGTTCGACGGCCTGCGCCTGGCCGGCCGGGGCGTGCGCCGTCCCGACCTGACCATCGCGACCGAGGATCACAACACCCCGACCGACAACCTGTTCACGATCGCCGATCCGGTCTCCCGGACCCAGATCGAGACGCTGCGCAAGAACTGCGCGGACTTCGGCATCAAGCTGCACTCGCTCGGCGACGCCGAGCAGGGCATCGTGCACGTGCTCGGGCCGCAGGTCGGGCTGACCCAGCCGGGTCTGACGATCGTGTGCGGCGATTCGCACACCGCGACGCACGGCGCCTTCGGCGCGCTGGCGTTCGGGATCGGTACCAGCGAGGTCGAGCACGTCCTCGCGACCCAGACGCTGCCACAGGCGCGGCCGAAGACCATGGCGGTCAACGTCATCGGCGAGCTCGGTCCCGGCGTCACCGCCAAGGACCTGATCCTCGCGCTGATCGCCCAGGTGGGTACCGGCGCCGGGCGGGGCCACATCGTCGAGTACCGCGGGGAAGCCATCCGCAAGCTCTCCATGGAGGGCCGGATGACCATCTCCAACATGTCCATCGAATGGGGCGCGCGGGCCGGGATGATCGCGCCGGACGAGACCACGTTCGCGTATCTGCGCGGCCGGCCGTACGCGCCCAAGGGCGCCCAGTGGGACGCCGCCGTCGAGTACTGGCGCAGCCTCGCCACCGACCCGGGCGCGACCTTCGACACCGAGGTGACGTTGGACGCGAGCCGCATCACGCCGTTCGTCACCTGGGGTACCAACCCCGGGCAGGGTGCGCCGCTGGACGGCGCGGTGCCGGACCCCGCTGACTTCGCCAGCGAGGCGGAGCGCACCGCCGCACAGAAGGCGCTGGAGTACATGGCGCTGCGCCCCGGTACCCGGTTGCGCGACATCACGGTCGACGTGGTGTTCGTCGGGTCGTGCACCAACGGGCGGCTGGAGGACCTGCGCTCGGCCGCCGAGGTGCTGCTCGGGCGCAAGGTCGCCGACGGGGTACGGATGTTGGTGGTACCGGGTTCCGCCGCGGTACGGGCGGCGGCCGAGCGCGAAGGGCTGCACGAGGTCTTCACCGCGGCCGGTGCCGAATGGCGCTTCGCCGGCTGCTCGATGTGCCTGGGCATGAACCCGGACACGCTCAAGCCGGGGCAGCGCAGCGCCTCCACGTCCAACCGCAACTTCGAAGGCCGGCAGGGCAAGGGCGGGCGTACCCATCTCGTCTCGCCACCGGTCGCCGCCGCCACCGCCGTACTGGGCCACCTCGCCGCGCCGGCCGACCTGGAGGGCTGAGAACCACATGGAGAAGTTCACCTTCCACACCGGTACCGCCGTGCCGCTGCGCCGGTCCAACGTGGACACTGACCAGATCATCCCGGCCGTGTACCTCAAGCGGGTCACCCGGTCCGGCTTCGAGGACGGGCTGTTCCGCTCCTGGCGCGACGCCGATCCGGAGTTCGTGCTCAACAACCAGCGCTACGCCGGTGCCTCGATCCTCGTGGCCGGCCCCGAGTTCGGTACCGGCTCCTCGCGCGAGCACGCGGTGTGGGCCTTGCGCGACTGGGGGTTCAAGGCGGTCCTGTCGCCCCGGTTCGGTGACATCTTCCGCGGCAACGCGCTCAAGGAAGGGCTCCTGCCGGTCGAGCTGGAACTGCCGGTGATCGAAGAGCTGTGGGACGCCGTGACCGCCGACCCGAGCCTTGCGGTAACGGTCGACCTGGAACACCGGGAGGTACGCGCAGCGGGAAGTACCTGGTCGTTCGCGCTCGACGACTTCAGCCGCTGGCGCCTGCTCGAAGGCTTGGACGACATCGGCTTGACGCTGCGGCACGACGCGCTCATCGGCGCCTACGAGAGCCGGCGTCCCGCCTACAAACCGGTCGTCGCCTAGCCCGGATACCCAGAAACTCCCCCGGTTGCTCGTCCGACCGGGGGAGTTTCCGTTACGACACAAGGCCTTTTTTCCGGCCAGATGTTTGTGCTTTGCCGTCACAGGGCATACCGTGCGCGCAGAATGGCCGCGTCCGGCCAGACAACGCACCATTGTGTTCGGGAGGGTAGTTGTGAACAAGGCTGAGCTGATCGATGCACTCGCGACCCGGCTGGGAGACAAGCGGTCGGCATCGACGGCGCTCGACGCGGTTCTCGCCGAGATCCAGACGGCGGTCACCAAGGGCGACAAGGTGGCGATCACCGGCTTCGGGGTCTTCGAGAAGCGTGTGAGGGCCGCGCGTACCGCCAGAAATCCGCGGACGGGCGAAGCGGTGAAGGTGAAGAAGACCTCGGTACCGGCGTTCCGGCCGGGGCAGAGCTTCAAGGAGCAGGTGGCGAGCGGCAAGGTCGCCAAGGCAGCGGCCAAGAAGACCACCGGCGCCGCGAAGAAGACCACCGCGGCTAAGGCCGGTACGGCGAAGGCGGCCAAGAGCACCGCCAAGGCGGCGCCCGCCAAGACCACCCGCGCCACCAAGACGACGGCCACCAAGACGACGGCCGCCAAGGCACCGGCGCGGAAGACCGCGACCAAGACGACGCGTGCGGCGGCGACGCCGGCGCGCAAGACCACGACGGCCACGGCCGCTCCGGCGAAGACCGCCGCGCGGAAGGCGCCGGCGCGCAAAGCCGCGCGCTGACGCCAGTCGGCCCACCCGGTGGCGCCCGCCAAGTACGGCGGGCGCCACCGACGTTTCCAGGAGCCGGCCGGTTCAGGGCTCCAACCGGTCTGCGCTCACGACCGTCTCGCCGGCCATGGCCAGCAGCCAGCCGGTGCCCTTGGGCGTCTCGAACTCTTCGACCCTCGACGTCTGGGCCGGCCGCAGGAGGCGCAGCAGCGGCGGGATCACCTTGCCCTGGCTGCAGATCGCCGTGGATCCGCCCTCGGCGGCGAGCGCGCGCAGCGCGGCGGCCGCACCCGGTACCCCTTCGGGGGAGTCCTCGTCGAAGGACGGATCCACCTTGACCGGCAGGCCCAGCCGCTCGGCCAGCGGAGCGAAGGTCTCCCGGCAGCGCAGCGGCGTAGCCGAGACGATCCGCTCCGGCGACAGCGCCGCCAACACCCCGGCCAGCTTCGCGGCCTGCTCGTGCCCGACCGCGTCCAGTGGCCGCAACCGGTCCGGCCCGTGCCACGCGTTGCGGCTACCGGCGTGGGCGTGCCGGACGAGCGAGATCTCGGCGGTGATCCGGGGCAGTTGCGCGAACGCCGCCAGCACACCCCGGTCGTGCTTGTAGCTGAGTACCGCGGCCGCGTCGGCCAGCGGTACCCAGCGGACCTCCGCGATCTCGTCATCGGGCTCGCGGCCGGCGTCGGCGCGTACCCGCATCGACCAGAAGTCGACGACCTTCTCCACATCGGGTTCGCCGGTCAGGTACCGGATCGTGGGTAGCCGCACCTGTGGTCCGCAGGTGAGGCCGGTTTCCTCGCGCACCTCCCGGACGGCGGCGACGATCGGGTGTTCCTGGCGCTCCAGCTTGCCCTTGGGCAGCGTCCAGTCCCCGTACCGCGGCCGGTACACCAGCGCGACCTCGACGCCCGGCGACCCCGCGCGCCACGGCACCCCGCCCGCCGCGCGGACCGTCCGGAGATTCACGGCAGCCAACTCGTCAGGCGGTGGCGGTCGGCTCGCGCCCACACCGCGGGGAAGCCTTCCCGGGCCCGGCGGACCGCGGCGCGCTCCCGTTCGTAGAGCCGGCCGGCGGTGACCGCGAGAGCGTGGTCGTCCGGGTCGGCGTGCGCGATCGCGAGCCAGGTCTGCGCGGCGATCGCGGCGTCCTGGTGCTCACCGATCAAGCCCTGTACGCCGGCGATCGCCTTGGCCAGCTCGGCCGCCGTCCCACCGAGGACCGCGGCGACGGCTTCGGTGGCGTACCTGGCCCGTTTGGCGCGGATGCGGACCGCGTGCCACTCGTCGTCCGGTGCCAACGGGTCGAGCTGCCCGGCGCCGGAGACCCCGTCCGAGCCGAACGCGAGATCCCGCCAGGGTTTGGCGACGAGCCGGGGCAGTAGCTCCAGGGCCGGTACCCCGGCGCGGTGGTCCAGCAGCCGCGGTCGCGCGGCGGCGGCGACGAGGTGGTCGAGCAGGACCCGGTACCGGTCGCTGCGCAGCGCACCGTCCAGCGTGTTGAGGGCGTCCTCGTGCCGCGCCGCGAGACCGGCGTCCATCCGGGCGACGGCCGCCTCGTCGAGCGGGGCGAGCGGGTCGGCGGCGGCGGTATGGCGCAGCCGCTCGCGGAGCACCTCCGCGTCCCGTGCGGCGCCCAGCTTGTCGGCGATCCAGGTCAGCTCCTCCCGCAACCCGTTGGCCCACAAGGCGTCCAGTACCGGGCGGAAGGTCCGCAGGTCGGTGCGCAGCCGGCGGACGCCGACCCGCATCTGGTGTACCGCGGTGTCCCCGTCCGGCAGCGGCTCGCGCAGCCGCACCAACGGGTCGTACCCGAGCATCCGCGCGATGTCGGCCCGTACCGCGCGGACCACCACGTCGCCCGCGGTGGCCTTGCGCGGCAACTCGGCGGCGGGCGGGGTCAGCTCCGGCGCCTCCAGCGGACCGAGCGCCCGCAGGTGCTTGGCCACGAAGGCCCCGCCGCCGTCCGCCCCAGCCGCTTGCAGCGCTTCGCCGACCCGGTCGAGTACCTTGCGCCCGCCGTCGCGGCGCTCGACCTCGATCTCCCGGAACTTGAACCGGACCCTCGGCCCGTCAAGCACGGCGACGCTGTCGTCGTCCAGCTCGGCGAGCAGCTTGCCGTCACCGTCGCGCAGCTCGTACACCCGGCGGGTGGTACGCAGTACCGCCGCGGGCGCCAGCACGCTGCCCCGGGTGTACACGGTCACCAGCTCGACCAGCTCGGTCGGGATGCCGGCCGGCGAGCCGACCCGGGAGACCTCCTGCCGGATCCCGACCACGCCGGTCGGCAGCTTCACCGTCCACGGCACCGGGTCGCCCCGCCGGTACCGCAGTGACGCGCCGGCCCGCGCGAGCCGGCGGTCCGCGGTGTCGTAGTAGGTGGCCCGGAGCGTTGTCGGATCGAGCGCGACGACCTCCCCGCCGTCCGGCACGCAGGCGCTCAGATCCGGTACACCGAACCGGGCATCGACCGCGTACTTGCGCTCCTCCTCCAGCATCTGGGCAGCCTAGCGCGTCAGGGTTACTCGGCCCGGTCAACGATCCGACGCAGCAGCGCGCTCTGCAGGTCCCGCGCGGGGTGCTCCGGATCGGTCACCGAGTGCTGCGCCCAGGTACCGTCCGGCCGCAGTTCGAACGCGCGCGTCTGCGGGCTCATCGCCAGTCCCAGTACGGCATCCAGTTCGCCCGCCGAGGTCTGGTCGGCGACCCGGACCAGCGCCTCCACCCGGCGGTCGAGGTTGCGGTGCATCAGGTCGGCCGAGCCGATCCACACCTCCGGCTCCTCGTCGTTGGCGAAGCGGAAGACGCGCGAGTGTTCGAGGAACCGGCCAAGGATCGAGCGGACCCGGATGTTGTCCGACAGCCCCGGTACCCCCGGCCGCAGCGTGCAGATGCCCCGGATCACCAGGTCCACCCGTACCCCGGCGCGGCTGGCCCGGTACAGCGCGTCGATGATCTCCTCGTCGACGAGCGCGTTCACCTTGATCTGGACGAGTCCTTCCCGGCCCTCCGATGCGTGCTTGATCTCCCGCTCGATCCGCTCGACGATGCCGGCCCGGACGCCGTGCGGTGCGGCCAGAAGCCGCCGGTACGCGGTCTGCCGGCTGTACCCGGTCAGCACGTTGAACAGGTCGGTCAGGTCGGCGCCCACTTCGGGGTCGGCGGTCAGCAGCCCGTAGTCCTCGTAAAGCCGGGCGGTCCGCGGGTGGTAGTTACCGGTACCGATATGTGCGTACCGCCGGATCTGGTTGCCCTCCTGCCGGATCACCAGCGCGGTCTTGCAGTGGGTCTTCAGCCCGACGAGGCCGTAGACCACGTGACAGCCGGCCTTCTCCAGCATCCGCGCCCACCCGATGTTGGCCTGCTCGTCGAAGCGCGCCTTCACTTCCACGAGCACGACCACCTGCTTGCCGGCCTCCGCCGCGTCGATCAGCGCGTCGACGACGGGGGAGTCGCCGGACGTGCGGTACAGCGTCTGCTTGATGGCCAACACGTTCGGGTCGGCGGCGGCCTGCTCGATGAAGCGCTGCACGCTGGTGGAGAACGAGTGGTACGGGTGGTGCACGAGGATGTCGCCGTCCCGAAGGGTCGCGAAGACACTGCGCGGCGTCTCACCCTCGGCGAAGCGTGGGTGCGTGGCGGGCACGAAAGGGCGGTCTTTGAGGTCCGGGCGGTCCACCCCCTCGAACACCTGCCAGAGCGCGGACAGGTCGAGCAGACCCGGAACCCGCAGCACGTCGTGGCTGTCCATGTCCAGCTCGCGGACAAGGGTCTCCAGGACGAGATCGGAGACGGTGGCGGGTGACCCGGAACAGGTGGTGCTCGACGATCTCCATCCCGGAGAACAGCGCGCCCAGGTGCGCCGCGATGAGTTCCTCCAGCGGGAGGAAGTGGTGCACCCGGCCGCTGGCTTCGATCGCCACCAGCCGCGGCACGTTGTTCGGTACCTTGACCCGCGCGAACAGTTCCCCGCCGCCGTCCGGGTCGCGGACCACCACGGCGAGGTTGAGCGACAGCCCGGAGATGTACGGGAACGGGTGCGCGGGGTCGAAGGCGAGCGGGGTCAGTACCGGGAACACCTGGTCCCGGAAGTAGTCGCGCAGCCGGTCGCGTTCCGCCGCCGCCAGGTCGGACCAGCGGACGATCTCGACGCCCTCCTCGGCCAGTGCCGGGCCGACCTCGCGCAGGAAGCAGTGGGCGTGCCGGCCGACCAGATCGGCGGTGCGCTCGGCGATCAGCTCCAGCTGCTCCCGGGCGGACAGCCCGTCGGGGCTGCGGATCGGCAGGCCGGTCTGCATCCGCCGCTTCAGCCCGGCGACCCGCACCATGTAGAACTCGTCGAGGTTGCTCGCGAAGATGGCCAGGAACTTGGCCCGTTCCAGCAGCGGCGTCTGCGGGTCCTCGGCCAGGGTCAGCACCCGGGCGTTGAAGTCCAGCCAGGACAGCTCCCGGTTGAGGAAGCGGTCCTCGGGCAGCGGCTCGTCCAGCGGCGGAAGCGGTCCGGTGGGCGGCGGCGCGTCCCCGGCGGGCGCCTGGCTTGGCGGTGCCTGCGCGACGGCAGTTTCCGCCGGGTCGTCCGGCCGGGGCGAACCGCCACCCGGATCCTCGACCGCCGCGCGCGGGATCCAGCGGCCGGCGGCCCCGCGTGGTTGAGCATCGGCGATCCCGGCCCGGCGGGGATGGGGAGGGGTGGTACCTGCGCTCGAACTCACCCCGCCATCATCCCGTGTGTCAGGGAATCCGGGGAATGTCATCCCGAAACTCTTCGTGAACGACCCAGGTCAGGGGGCCGGCATGGTGATGAGCGCCAATCCGGTGACCGAACCGTCCGGGCCGCGTGAAAGGCGTACCCGCTGGCCCAGCCGCAGCAGCCGCAGGCCGGAGGCGGCGAAGGCCTCGGGCGGGAAGTCGACCCGCGTCCCGTCGTCGAGCAGCACCGTGCCCGAGTGTGCGGACTCGTCGAATATGGCCACCGTGCCCTGCATGCGGGTCACATTAGCGCGGCGGTACGGGCGCCGAGACCGAGCCGCGCGGCGGCGGCGAGGTCGGCGGCGGTGTCCACGTCGTGGCGCAGGGACGGCGCGGCCGGGAGGACCACGGCGCCCGACCGGGCATGCGCCCGCGCGGATGTGGTCGGGCACAAACCCCCGCCTCGTCGCGGCGGCGAGGGTCGCGGCAAGGTCGGCACTGCGCAGCGCGGGCAGGTCGCCGGCGAGCGCGGCCAGCGCGCCACCGCCGGCCGCCGCCACGCCGTGTTCCAGCGCCGGGTTCAGCCCGGGCGGCGGGTCCGGCAGGACCTTGGCGCCGAGCCCGCGCGCCGCCGCGGCCGCGGCCTCGTCGGCGGTGATCACGAGGACCTCGGCCACCGCCGGGCACGCCAGCGCCGCGGACAGCGTGTCCAGCACGAGGGCCAGGACGAGATCCGCATGGGGTACCCCCGCCAGCGCGCCCCGCAGCCGGCTCTTCGCGAGCCCGAGCTCTTTCACCGGCATCAGTACCGTCCACCCCACCCGACGGATTCTCTCTCGGCGGGCTGCTTGTTGGTACGCCCACCCCGATCAGGCATGATTCGCAGGTGACACGGCGCAGGCTCGGCTTCTGGCAGTGGTTCGCGGCGGGGGTCGTCAAGCCGACCCTCACCGTCTGGACAAAACGCGACTGGTCGGGAATGGAGCACATCCCGCACGAGGGCGGCGTGATACTCGCCCCCAACCACCTGTCCGAGTTCGACCCGCTGGTCGTGGCGCACTACGTCTTCGACGCCGGCCGGTGGCCGCAGTTCCTGGCCAAGTCGGCCCTGTTCAACAGCCGGGTACTCGGCCCGCTGCTGCGCTCGGTCAAGCAGATCCCGGTGTACCGGGGCACCGCCGACGCGGTGAAGTCGGTGGCGGCCGCGGTGGAAGCGGTACAGGCCGGGGAGGCGGTGATCATCTATCCGGAGGGCACCACGCCCAAGGCGGGTGACCTCTGGCCGCAGCGCGGCAAGACCGGGATCGCCCGGCTGTACCTGCAGACCGGCGCGCCGGTCGTGCCGATCGTCACCTGGGGGCCGCAGAAGATCTTCGACCCGCGGATGCACCGGCTCAGGTTCCGGCCCCGCATGCCGGTGACCGTGGTCGCCGGACCGCCCATCGACCTGTCGAAGTGGACGGACGCCCCGCCGACGGCGGCCAACCTGTACGCGATCACCGACGAGATCATGGCGGTACTGCGGGACATGCTCGCGGACCTGCGCGGCGAGCCGGCCCCGGCACAGCCCAGCGCAGCGCCGAACGGAGGTGCCGGATGAGGGCTGCCGTGCTCGGGTCGGGCTCGTGGGGTACCGCGTTCGCCAAGGTGCTCGGCGACGCCGGTACCGACGTCGTGATGTGGGCCCGCCGCCCCCAGGTCGCGGTGACCGTGCGCGACCACCGGCACAACCCCGACTACCTGCCCGGTCTGCGGCTGCCCGAACCGGTGACCGCGACCAGCGACGCGGCGGCGGCACTGGCCGGAGCCGAGCTGGTCGTGCTCGCCGTACCCGCCCAGACGCTGCGCGCCAACCTGGCCGAGTGGCGGGACCTCGTCGACCCGGACGCGACGCTCGTCAGCCTCGCCAAGGGCATCGAACTCGGCACCTCGAAGCGGATGAGCGAGGTCATCGTGGAGGCCGCGCGGGTGGCCACCGACCGGGTCGCGGTGGTGTCCGGGCCGAACCTCGCCGCCGAGATCGCCGCCGAGCAGCCGACCGCGACGGTGGTCGCGTGCGAGGATCCGGTCCGCGCGGCGGTGGTGCAGAAGGCGGTGGCGACCCGGTACTTCCGGCCGTACACCAACGACGACGTGGTGGGCTGCGAGCTGGGCGGCGCGGTGAAGAACGTGATCGCGCTGGCCTACGGGATGGCGAGCGCGATGGGCTTCGGCGACAACACGAAGGCCACGCTCATCACGCGGGGCCTCGCCGAGACCGCCCGGCTGGGGGTACGGCTGGGCGCCGACCCGATGACCTTCGCCGGCCTGGCCGGGCTCGGCGACCTCGTCGCCACGTGCTCTTCGCCACTGTCGCGCAACCGCACCTTCGGCGAGCACCTCGGCCGCGGCGAGACGCTCGAACAGGCGCAGGCCGCCACGCGGCAGACCGCCGAGGGCGTGAAGAGCTGCTTCGCGATCCGGGACCTGGCACGGCGCTGCGACGTCGAGATGCCGATCACCGAACAGGTCGAGCTGGTCTGCCACGAGGGGGCCGACCCGCGGGTCGCGGTCGCCGCGCTGATGAGCCGGGAGACGAAGCCGGAGTGACGGGCGACGGCACGCGGTGCGTCCGGGCGGGGCTGCCCGATCCGGTACCGGGAAAGCCGTTCCTGCCCGGCCCGGTGTTCGCGGCGCCATACCACCTCGACCCGGTTTCCGGCCCGGCGCCCGGCCTGGACGGCTACGGCCGCACCGACAACCCGACCTGGCGCGCCCTGGAGTCCGCGATCGGCGAACTGGAGGGCAGCGAGTGCGTCGTCTTCGCCAGCGGCATGGCGGCGATCTCGGCGGTGCTCCTGACCGTGCTGCGTCCCGGCGACACCGTGGTACTGCCCGCCGACGGGTACTACAAGACCCGCGCGTTCGCGGCGGATAGCCTCGCCGGGCTCGGCATCACGATCCGCGAGATGCCGACGGCCGGCCCGTACCCGCCGTTCGACGGCGTGCGGCTGGTGCTGCTGGAGTCGCCGGCCAACCCGGGGCTGGACGTCTGCGACATCGCGGCGCTCGCGGCCGCCGCGCACCGGACCGGCGCGCTGGTCGCCGTCGACTCCACGACCGCGACGCCGCTGGGACAGCAGCCGCTCGCGCTGGGCGCGGACCTCGTGGTCGCCAGCGGTACCAAGGCGTTGACCGGGCACTCCGATCTGCTGCTCGGCTACGTCGCGGGCGCCTCAGTCGACGGGATCCGCAACTGGCGCAACAACACGGGTGCGGTACCCGGCCCGTTCGAGGCCTGGCTCGCACACCGCTCGCTGTCCACATTGGACCTCCGGCTGGCCCGCCAGTCGGCCACCGCCGCGCCGGTCACGGACCTGCTCGCCAGCCGGCCCGAGGTCTCATCCGTACGCTGGCCCGGCCGGCCGGGCGACCCGGCGTACCCGGTCGCGTCGCGACAGATGCGCCGGATCCCGGGCGTCGTCACGTTCACGCTCCCGGACGCCGCACACGTGGCCCGCTTCCTGGGCGCGGCCAGATTGGTCAGCGCGGCCACTTCCTTCGGTGGCCCGCACACCACCGCCGACCGGCGCGCCCAATGGGGCGATCCGGTACCCGAGGGGCTGGTGCGGCTGTCCTGCGGCCTGGAGGACACCGCCGACGTCCTGGCTGATATGGCGCAGGCGCTGGACAGCGCCGCGGACTCGGGTTAGCCCTACCCGGAATCCGGGGGCCTCTGGGATTCATCCGGGCCCGGGTCGCTTCTAGCGTCGAAAGCATGACGAGACGCACACGTGACCGGATCGGCGGCGTCTTCGGGCTGGCGCTGGCGGGTGTGGCCGCGCTCCCCCTGGTGGCCGGTACGTCGCCGGCAACCAGGTCCGCCCACCCGGGGGTTCACCTCGCCCAGGCGCAGCCCGGCGCGTGGTACTCGAGGATGGCCGCGCGGGCGGGGGCGTCCGGCGGCAGTACCAGGGTCATCCGGTCCAGCCGCCCGGGCCGGCGCAGCTGGACTGAGGAGTGTCGGGGCCGCGCGAGCGGAGCGAGCGCCAAAGACGCAGAGTAGGGTCAGCGCGTGACGAGCTCACGGAAGATCCGAGTCGCCATCGTGTTCGGCGGGCGCAGCCCCGAGCACGCGATCTCCTGCGTCAGTGCCGGCAACATCCTCGCGGCCCTGGACCCGGACGAGTTCGAGGCCGTACCGGTCGGCATCACCCGCGCCGGGCAGTGGGTACTCACCAGCGGTGACCCCGGGCAGCTTGCCATTTCCGGCCGGCGGTTACCCGAGATCACCGCCGGCTCCGGCACCGCGGTCGTGCTGTCCAGCGACCCGGCCGCCCGGGGCCTCGTGGTGCTCGATCCCACGCAGGGCGCGAGTGCGCTGGGTGACGTCGACGTCGTGTTCCCGGTCCTGCACGGCGCGTACGGCGAGGACGGGACGATCCAGGGCCTGCTGGAGATGGCCGGCATCCCGTATGTCGGCGCCAACGTGTTCGCCTCGGCGGCGGCCATGGACAAGGAGTTCACCAAGAAACTGGCCACCGCGGCCGGCATCCCGACCGGCCCTTACGCCGTGCTGCGCGCGGGGCAGTCGCTGACCGAGGACGACCGGCGGCGCCTGGGCCTGCCGGTGTTCGTCAAGCCCGCGCGCGCCGGTTCCTCGTACGGCATCACCAAGGTCACCGACTGGGCCGACCTGGACGAAGCGGTCACGGCCGCCCGCGCGATCGACCCGAAGATCCTCGTCGAGCAGGCCGTGGCGGGCCGGGAGATCGAGTGCGGCGTCCTGGAAGGGGAGTACGGTGGCGGCCCGGACGCCTCCCTGCTCGCCGAGATCCGGGTCGTCCGGGACCACGAGTTCTACGACTTCGAGGCCAAGTACCTCGACGACGCCTGCGAGTACGACATCCCGGCCGACCTGCCCGAGCCGGTCACCCGGCAGATCCAGGACTACGCCCGGCGCACGTTCACCGCGCTGGACTGCGCCGGCCTCGCCCGGGTGGACTTCTTCCTCACCGGCGACCTCCAGGTGTACTTCAACGAGATCAACACCATGCCGGGGTTCACCACGACGTCGATGTTTCCGCGGATGTGGGCGGCCACCGGCCTGGAGTACCCCAAGCTGATCTCCCGCCTGATCCGCACCGCCCTGCGCCGGGGGACGGGGCTGCACTAGCTAGCCCTTGCAGCCGCTGGGGACCGTCGAGATCGCCGGGATCGCGGTGGCGACCGGTGGGGCGAACTGGATGACCCACTGCGCCTGGGCGTCGTAGCTCTTCGGCACCGTCACGGCCACCGGTACCTCGCGGTCGACCGTGGTCCAGGTGGTCGCGGCCGGGCCGGTCACCGGAAGGTGGGACACCAGCGACTGGCACACCAGGGCGTCGCGTACCGGCAGCGACGGCGCCGGCATCGCGACCGGCGCCGTGGCCTGCGGGGCCGGCGACGGGGACGCGGCCGGGGCATTGCCGGACCGGCTCAGGACGCGGTACGCGATGAGGCCTGCGACCAGCGCAACGGGCAGCGCGATCAGAGCCGCCCACCGCGCCGCGCTGCGGGTAACCGGGTCAGCCACTTACAGCCGGACCACCGAGCAGGTCAGGGTACGCGTGATGCCGCTGACGAGCTGGACCTTGCTCACGATCATCTTGCCGAGCTCGTCGACGCTGTGCGCCTCCGTCAGCACGATCACGTCGTAGGGCCCGGTCACGGCGTCCACGCGGACGACGCCGGGGATATCCGTAATCGCGGCGGCCACGTCACGCGCCTTTCCGACCTCCGTCTGGATCAGGATGTAAGCCTGTACCACGACACGCCCCCCTCTCTGCGGCAATCTCGCGGGGTCGCCCGTGAAACTACCGCACAAGAGCGCCAGGACATACGGGGGAGCGCACAACGGGTGCACGATGAGTAGGCAGGAGGTGCCCGTGTTGAGTCCGACGATATCGGAGGCAGGTGAGTTCGGGCTTATCCGGCGGGTGACCGCGCGGCTGGGCGGGGTGGCGGGGTCATGGACAGACCGGGCACAGGGCCCGGCGGTCCTCCTCGGGCCGGGTGACGACGCCGCGGTGGTGGCCGCGCCGGATGGGCGGGTGGTCGCCACGACCGACGTCCTGGTCGAAGGGCGGCACTTCCGCCGCGACTGGTCGGCCGCAGCCGACGTCGGGCACCGGGCCGCCGCCGCCAACCTGGCCGACGTGGCCGCCATGGGAGGGGTACCGACGGCCTTGCTGGTCGGCTTCTGCGCCCCGCCCGAGCTGGACGTGGCCTGGGCGGAGGAACTGGCCGACGGATTGGCCGAGGAGGCGGCCAGCGCCGGGGCGGCCGTGGTCGGCGGGGACATGTCGAGCGGTCCGGTAGTGATGATCTCCATTACCGCGCTCGGCGACCTGCGCGGCGGGGCACCGGTACGGCGCGACGGCGCGCGGCCGGGCGACGTGGTCGCGCTGGCCGGGCGGCTCGGGTACGCGGCGGCGGGGTACACGGTGCTCTCCCGCGGCTTCCGCTCGCCGCGGCTGCTCGTCGAGGCGCACCGCCGGCCGGAGGTGCCCTACGCCGCCGGCCCGCGCGCCGCGGATCTCGGCGCCACCAGCATGATCGACGTCTCGGACGGGCTGCTCGCCGATCTCGGCCACGTCGCCGCGGCCAGCCGGGTGTCGATCGACGTCCGTACCAGCACCTTCGTGGTACCCCCGCAGATGCGCGACGCGGCCGGGGCGCTCGGCGTCGACCCGTACGCCTGGATCCTCACCGGTGGCGACGATCACGCTCTGGCGGCCACCTTCCCGGCCGGTACCGAGCTGCCGGAGGATTGGTCGGTGATCGGTGCGGTACGCGAGGGGAGCGGGGTGACCGTGAACGGATCGGCCTACGAGGGCGCAGCGGGCTGGGACCACTTCG
>WNGQ01008390.1_pt1 | contig 14683 bp, 16 predicted proteins | sample 5407661 | NCBI WGS metagenome assembly WNGQ01 (sample SAMN13153382, study PRJNA577476) | soil metagenome | isolation source: 60 cm soil or saprolite under Garry oak tree replicate 2 | place: USA:California | collected 2016-06-15 | reverse complement strand
AGAGTGCGATTCATATGCTTCTCCATTTCGATAACAGATTCGCTAGCGGCTGTTTTCTGCGACGAGACTATATACCAACTGCGCCCGACATGGTCTCCGAAAGGAAGAAAGGCGGCAGCAAGGCTGCCCCGCGCCAGGCTCAGGGTAAAAGCGCACTCCCAAAAGGAGCCTAGCGACGGAAGTGAGAAATGAGCCAGAGGAGGAACGTGAGCACGACACTTACGACAAGGCAGGTGACGATGGGAAAGTAGAACGTGGTGTGTTCGCCGCGGTAAACGATGTCGCCGGGCAATTTTCCCAAGCGGAACGGAAGCTTGTTGCCAAAATACAGAAAAGCGCCGACCAGAATGAGGAGCGCGCCAATGAAAAGGAGTGAGCGGCCAAGATCGCGGAAAGGATCCATACCGTAATTTTACCTGAAGCAGCAAATGAGCCCTTCAGGCAAGCGCTTCTATTACTACGTACTACCTACCATTGACAATTACCTCCCATTAAAGTATAGATGCTTGTAGATACTGTATAGTAAAATATACGAGCTCTATGCGACACGGCATTACGTGCGATCACACAGCGAACCCCGCGGTTGTGCACAGGGCGCTCTGGTTGGAGGTGTGAGCCGATGACCTTCCGCCATTCCCTGGCCCTCGCGATGGCCGCTTTTCTGACGTTCAGTTCTCTACTCGCAAAACCTACAGTGCTCGGCGTCGTAGTGGCGGCCGATCGCGTGCAGATCAACACGACTGCCGTAACAACGGGAGCAACGGTCTACGACGGAGACCGGTTCTCCACCGAAGACGGGGGCTGGCTGCTTATGCGGATTGGCACGGCCATGCTCGAACTTGCCGAAGCAAGCGTGGTCAGCGTGCGGAATGGGGCAAACGGCGCGCAGGGCATGGAAGTAGAGCTTGGTAACGGAACGCTAGTCTTCAGCTCCGCGAGGGCGGCTTGGCTGAATGTCATTGCACGGGAGACGAACATTCGCCCGGTTGCCGATACGAGAACCGTTGCGCAGATAACCGTCACAGGTCCAAGAGAATTGCGCATCTGCGCACGGCGGGGGGCACTGCAGTTCTCGTATCGCGGAGAGACGGAGACGATTGCCGAAGGAAAGTGTTATCGAGCGATCCTAGAACCGCCTAACAATAGTCCCGAGGAGAAGGAACCTATTCCACCAGGCCATGGCCGAAGGGATTCAAAATCGTGATTATCGGCGAAGCAGCAGCCGTCGTTGCTTTGGGAATTCACGAGTTGCTTGAACCGGAAAGCCCGGATCGACCGTGAGGCCAAATCGCCGATAAAGGCCACGAGATGACAAGGGTACGGATTCAGATCAATTCCATGGAGGAGAAGAAATAGCTGATTTCGAAGGCGGCGGTTTCGGGGGCGTCAGAGCCGTGGGTGCAGTTCATCTGGATGCTGGTGCCGAGGTCGCGGCGAATGGTGCCAGCTGCGGCTTTTTTCGGATCAGTGGCGCCCATAGTTTCGCGCCACTTGGAGATGGCGCCATCGGCTTCGAGGACCATGGCGAAGATTTTGCCGGAGCTCATGAAGTCGGTGAGCTCGCCAAAAAAGGGGCGTTCGCGATGGACGGCGTAGAAGCCACCTGCTTCTTCTTTTGTCAGGCGGAGGCTTTTTATTGCAACGATTTTAAATCCCGCCTTATAGATGCGGGTCAGAATCTCGCCCTGCAAGCTTCTTTCGACGGCATCGGGTTTGATGATTGCAAAGGTTCTCTCAATTGCCACGAAGAATCTCCTCCAGGTTGGTCGCTAATGCCGGGCTAAAGCCGGGCCTCTACAAAATCAAAAAATTCTCCCCAGGGCCCGAATCGCGAGATTTGCTAAGGTGCATAGGCTGAAGCCTGTGCTACCAAAAGCTATTTCAGGGCGGCGGCGACGGTGGAGCCGAGCTCCGCAGGAGTTTCTACTGTGCGGATACCTGCTGCCGCCATTGCGGCGTATTTATCCTTCGCGGTGCCCTGGCCACCGCTGATGATGGCGCCGGCGTGGCCCATGCGGCGGCCTGGCGGCGCGGTTTGCCCCGCGATAAAGCCGATCACAGGCTTCTTCATGTTGGCCTTGATCCATGCTGAGGCCTGTTCTTCGGCATTGCCACCGATTTCGCCAATCAAAATGACGGCATGCGTATCGCGATCGTCGTTGAAAAGTTTGATGGCATCGAGAAAGGGCGTGCCAATGATGGGATCTCCACCGATGCCGATGCACGTGGACTGGCCGATGCCGAGAAGCGTCAACTGATGGACGGCCTCGTAGGTCAGAGTCCCGCTGCGGCTGACGACACCGACATTCCCCTGCTTGTGAATGCGGCCAGGCATGATTCCGATCTTGCACTTGCCGGGCGAAATGATGCCCGGGCAATTGGGGCCGATCAGGCGCGTTTTCTTGAAGTCGACGGTAGATGCTACGCGAACCATGTCGAGGACAGGAATGCCTTCGGTGATGCAAACGATCAGGGGAAGACCCGCGTCGGCGGCTTCCAGAATGGCGTCAGAGGCGTACGGTGGGGGAACGAAAAGGACGGACGCGTTCGCGCCGGTTGCTTTTGCGGCTTCGGCGACGGTGTTGAAGACGGGACGCTCCAGGTGCTTTGTGCCGCCCTTGCCGGGTGTAACGCCACCAACAACGTTGGTTCCGTACTCGATCATCTGCTGAGCGTGAAAAGTGCCTTCGCGCCCGGTGAATCCCTGGACAAGCAAACGTGTTTTCTCGTCTACAAGGACGCTCATCGAGCACCCCCGGCGAGCTTAACGACTTTTTGGGCGCCGTCTTTCATGTCATTGGCGATGGTGAAGTTCAGCGCACTTTCGCGGAGAATCTGCTGGCCGAGTTCGACATTGGTGCCTTCCATGCGAACGACGACGGGAACCTTGAGTTGCAGGTCTTTGGCGGCGGCAACGACACCCGTGGCGAGGACATCACAGCGCAAGATGCCGCCAAAAATATTGATGAAGACAGCCTTTACGGCGGGATCGTTCATCAGAATGCGAAAGGCATTTTTGACCTGCTCGGCTGAAGCGCCGCCCCCAACGTCGAGAAAGTTTGCCGGCGAGCCGCCAGCGTACTTGATGATGTCCATGGTGGCCATGGCGAGACCTGCGCCGTTCACCATGCAGGCGACACTGCCGTCGAGCTTGATGTAATTGAGGCCGTAGTTCGAAGCTTCGACTTCGAGAGGGTCTTCTTCGTCGAAGTCGCGCAGCTCGCGAAGTTCCTTGTGGCGGAATAAAGCGTTGTCGTCGAAGGTCATCTTAGCGTCGAGAGCCACGAGCTTGCCGTCGCCGGTCAAAACGCAGGGATTGATTTCGAGGAGCGAAGCGTCAGTGTCAGTGAAGGCCCGGTAGAGTGCTTGCAGGAAAGGCGTGGCGTAGTTGACGACTTCGAGCGGAAAGCCGAGACCAAAGGCGATCTTGCGGGCCTGGTAGGGTTGCAAGCCGACAGAGGGATGAATCGTCTCGCGCAAAATCGCGGAGGGATCTTTCTTGGCCACTACTTCGATTTCCATGCCGCCCGCGGCGCTGGCCATGAAAACGACGCGGCCGGAGGATCTATCGACGAGCAGGCCGAGATAAAGTTCACGCTTGATGTCGAGGCCTTCTTCGATCAGCACCCGCTTGACGATGCGGCCAGCAGGGCCGGTTTGCGGCGTGATGAGTTTCATGCCGAGAATTTGGCCGGCAATGTCAGCAGCTTCATCGGCTGAACGCGCGAGCTTGACGCCGCCGCCTTTACCGCGGCCCCCGGCATGGATTTGTGCTTTGACCACGCAAGTGTTGGATTTGAGGCGATGGGCGGCTTCGCGAGCTTCTTCCTTGGTAAAAGCGACTTCGCCGCGAGGAGTGGTGACACCGTAGCGCGCGAGTATCGCCTTGGCCTGGTACTCGTGGATTTTCATGAAGGTTCTAGTGCTTCCGTTCAGGCTTGAAACAGTCAGCCAGTGTTAGAATTTGAGGCTAGTCGAAACATAAAAGTGTACTCGGAAGAGGAAACGGGAGCAAGGATGCGTGAAATGGCGTAGCGTCCTAATTTGAAGTCGAAAAGAGGCTTTTTGTCATATCAGTTTTTGCTTACCCTCTGTCGTTAGCGCACAGGTATCGATGACACTCACATTCTCGCAATGGAAGGCTACCATGAAGGAGCTGATTGACGGAGTTCAGGGAGAGCTCGGCCCCACGATCCCGACTAAGACCAGTGTCGTCCTGCATACATTTCGAAAGCGCCTCGACGAAAAGCTAGGCGGACGAAAACGCAAGCGATTTGAGCAAGAGTTGGAAGCATTCCTTCAGAGCAAACGGTCTTTGCGAGCCGCTTCAAAACGATATCTGCGCAAGAAGATGAGCCCAGCTATTAGGGCGGCGATTGCAGCGTTGAAACGAGCACAGCGGTTGCTCGCGCAACGTAAGCGACTGCGCGCCGTTTCAAATTAGGACACTACTCGAAATGGGACGGGAATTGAAGAAAGAAGTCACGCTTCATCGCGAGCCGTGCTGCTGGATTGAGGCGGCACTCCGATGACTTTATCGTTGATCAAACGAGTTGAGGCCGGGCATGTTTTGAATCGCGCCGAAGCCGAGGCCCTGATGGAAGAGTTGCTGTCGGGACGCGTGGCGACGCCCGACATCGTGCGTTTGTTGGAGGCGCTGAACCAGCGTCCCGTGAATGTACGTGAGCTTGCGGGCTTTGCGCAGGTGATGCGGCGGCACGCCACACGCGTGTTTGCGGACGGCGAAGCACGGCCGTCGAACATGGTGGATACGTGCGGAACGGGCGGCGATGCTTCCGGAACATTCAACATTTCAACTGCGGCCGCGATTGAGCGCACACGGCGACGCGGCATGCGACTCCGGCACGGAAACAGATTGGCGTTCGCACGGTGTTTAATCTGCTGGGGCCACTGACGAATCCAGCTGGTGCGCAGGCGCAGGTGCTCGGCGTTTTCTCACCCGAAGTGATTGACCTGGTCGCAGCAACGCTAGCTGAGGTAGGTACGGAACATGCCTTCGTGGTGCATGGCGAGGGCGGACTGGATGAAATTTCGCTGGCCGGACCGACGATAGTGGCGGAAGTGCGCGACGGCACGGTGCGAAGGTTTACGGTAGCGCCAGAGGAGTTTGGCGTGGAGCCTGCCCTGCTTGGGGCGGTCCGCGGCGGGACGGCAACAGAAAATGCGGCGCTCGTTCAGCGAATCCTCGAGGGTGAGGCCGGGCCGCCACGGGATATTGTGGTGATCAATGCGGCCGCGGCACTGGTGGCGGCGGGGATCTCCAAGAATTTCCGCGACGGAGCGGAAGTTGCACGGTCCGCCATCGATTCTGGAAAAGCTTGCAAGACGCTGGCAAGTCTCAAAGCGTTCACGAACGCCGCCTAATCTCAGACAAAAAAGGGAGAAACACTTTGAAGAAGATCGTTGGCACTCTGGCGGTCCTTCTGTTGCCGTGCCTGGCGCAGGGCCAGAAGATTACGCCCCCGCCGTCAGCGCAAGTTGTGCAGGCGGTGCGCGAGTACCGGATGGAGAACGAGGACCGCCTCGTCCGTGAGCTGACCGAATTTCTGGCAATCCCGAACATTGCAAGCGATACGCCGAACATTCAGAAAAATGCCGCGCATCTGGTGGAGATGCTGGAGGCGCGCGGCATCGAGACGCATTTGCTGCCCATCACCGGGCGCGGGCCCGTGGTTTTCGGAAAACTGATTTCGGCGGAAGCGAAACGCACGGTGATTTTCTACGCGCATTACGACGGGCAGCCGGTGGATCCGGGGGCGTGGACGGATGGCGCGCCGTTCGAACCGGTCCTGTGCAGCGCAGCGATTGAAGCAGGTGGGAAACGCATCCCTTTTCCGGAAAATGGCGCCCGAACCCGCGCGGTGTACAACGACGACTGGCGGATTTATGCGCGGTCGGCTTCGGATGACAAGTCTCCGATTGTTGCGCTTCTCGCCGCGATTGACGCTCTACACGCCAAGAGAATTCCTCTCGGAGTGAACCTGAAAGTCATTTTGGAAGGCGAAGAAGAAGCGGGCTCGCCGAATCTTCAGAGGACCCTGGAGTTACACAAGAATTTACTCGGCGCGGATCTGCTCATCACGGCCGACGGGCCGGTGCACCAAAGCGGGCGGCCGCTGGTTTTCTTTGGGAACCGCGGCGACATCGGAATTGATCTCACGGTGTATGGACCGGTGCGCGCGCTGCACAGCGGGCACTACGGGAATTGGGCACCGAATCCGGCGATGGAATTGTCGCGACTGCTGGCGTCAATGAAAGACGAAGAGGGGCACGTGCTGATCCCCGGTTATTACGACGACGTCACGCCGCTGGGTGAAGTAGAGAAAAAGGCGCTGGCGGAAATGCCCGAGAACGATGCTGATCTGGAACGCGAGCTGGGAATTGCGAAGCCGGAAGGCGGCGGAAAGAAGCTTGTGGAATTAATCATGGAGCCTTCGCTGAATGTCCGTGGATTGCGCAGCGCCTACGTCGGCGCGCAGGCGCAGAACGTGGTGCCTGAGAAAGCGGAAGCTTCGCTGGAGGCGCGTTTGGTGAAGGGCGAAGACCCAAGGAAGAAGTATGAGCAGATTGCGGCGTTCATTGCGAGGCAGGGATTTTTTGTAGTGGATCATGAACCAACGATGGAGGAGCGCCGGGCGCATGAGCGAATCGCCAGAGTGATTTATGAAGGCGGGTATCGCGCGTCACGCACGCCGATGGATTTGCCGATGTCCAAAGCAGTTGTGAACGTGGTGAAAGCCGCCGCTGGCAAGGACACGGTAGTCATGCCATCGACCGGCGGCAGCGTGCCGATGTACATTTTCGACGACCTGGGCTTGCAGTGGGTGGGCGTGCCGATCGTGAATTACGACAATCATCAGCACAGCTCGGACGAAAATTTGCGGCTGGGACACTTTTGGAGAGGGATGGAGATTTATGGGGCGATTTTGGCTGATTTGAATTGGTAGGAAGAAAACAAAACGCAGAAACGGGGAGAGCGCAGAGAAAGACAGATATTTAGGCCATTTACAGAGAAAGAAAATTTTGCAGGAGTTGTTTGCCGGATTCGGTGAGGACGGATTCCGGATGGAACTGGACGCCTTCGATTTTGTGGCGGCGGTGCCGGAGGCCCATGATGATGCCGTCTTCGGTTTCGGCGGTGATGGAGAGCTCGCGGGGCAAAGATTTTCTTTCGACAATGAGCGAGTGATAGCGCGTGGCGGTAAGCGGGTCAGGCAGTTTGCGGAAAATGTTTTTCCCATCGTGATGGATTTGGCTGGTTTTGCCGTGGAAAAGTTTTGGAGCACGAATGATTTTCCCGCCGAAGGCCGCGCCGATGGCTTGATGGCCGAGGCAAACGCCGAGAATGGGAAATTTTCCGGCAAGCCTCTCGATGAGCTCGACCGAGATGCCAGCCTCCTGGGGAGTGCAAGGGCCGGGAGAAATGACGATGCGCTGGGGTTTGCGGCGGGCAATTTCTTCGACAGTGATTTTGTCGTTGCGATGGACTTCGACAGCGCAACCCAGTTCGCCAAGATACTGAGCCAGGTTGTAAGTGAACGAATCGTAGTTGTCTAGAAGCAAAATCATCGCTAGTTCCCTGACCGATTTGCCCGCGTCGCCGCCTCCAGCGCGGCCAATAAAGCTTTGGACTTGTTGACGCTCTCCTGATATTCGCCTTCGGGCGTGGAATCCGCAACTATTCCGCCGCCGGCCTGCACGTAAGCGACGCCATTTTTGACGACCATGGTACGAAGCGCGATGCAGGAGTCGAGATTGCCAGCGAAGTCGAGATAGAGGATGCCGCCCGCGTAAATGCCGCGGCGGGTGCGCTCGAGTTCCTCGATGATCTCCATGGCGCGCACTTTGGGTGCGCCGGAAACTGTTCCGGCTGGGAAGCAAGCCATCAGCGCGTCGAAGCAGTCCACGTCTTCGCGCAAGCGGCCGCGCAGGCTCGAAACGATGTGCATTACGTGCGAGTAGCGCTCGACAGTGAGCAGCTTTTCCACCTTGACAGTGCCGTATTCGCAGACGCGGCCAAGATCATTGCGGCCTAGGTCCACGAGCATGATGTGCTCGGCGCGTTCCTTTTCGCTCGAGAGCATTTCGCGCTCGAGACGCTGGTCTTCGGCTTCATCTTTGCCGCGGCGACGCGTGCCGGCGATGGGGCGATAGAAAACGTCGCGTCCCTGAACCTTGACGAGCATTTCGGGAGAGCTGCCAACGACGGCGACGTCGTTGAGTTGGAGGTAAAACAGATAGGGCGAGGGATTGAGCGCACGCAACTGGCGATAGACCTCAAAAGGCTCGGCTTGCGCTTTTATCGAGAAGCGTTGGCTTAGCACGACCTGGAAAATGTCGCCTGCGCGGATGTACTGCTTGGCTTTGCGAACGACTTCGAGGTATTCCGGGCGACGGAAATTCGAATTTACCTTTAATGGGGCGCGCCGGGACGGTTTCAAGGATTTGTTCGGGTGCTCCGCTGCGACCGGCTCTTCGAGAAGTTGCCGCGTCCGCTTGATTTCGCGCCCGGCGGCGTCATATTTCGCGCGCAGGCTGCCATGGCCCTCGGTGAAAACATTGCGGACGATCCACAAGCGGTGCTGCACGTGATCGAAGGCAATCAGACCGTGATAGAACATGAGCACGGCATCGTAAAGGCCGATTTCGTCGCGCAGGCGCTTGGGAAGGCGTTCGATGAGGCGAACCATGTCGTAACTGAAGTAACCGATGGCGCCAGCGATCAGAGGCGGCAAGCCAGGGAGCCGGACCGGGCGAAAACGCTCGACGCGCTCGCGCAAGAAGGAAATGGGATCGCGTTCTTCCCAGACGAGGCGTTCGCGGTTTTCGAGTACGCATGCCCCATTCCCGTAGCGGAAGACTTCTTCGGGATGGGCACCCGCAAACGTATAGCGCGCGATTTTTTCGCCGCCTTCAACGCTTTCCAAAAGAAACGAGTAGCGCGCGCCTTGCGCGATGCGCAAGTAAGCGCTTACGGGTGTCAGCAAGTCCGCGGAAAAAACATCGTAAACAGGAATGAGGTTTCCCTGTTTCGCGAGGCGCTGGAATTCGCGGAAGTCAGGCTGAATCATGGATGAAAGAGTTTACGTTCCAACATGGAAACTCCAAAGCAGAAAGCGTTTGATGAAAGAAACGGATTGCCGGCTTTACGGAATTGAAGGAAGAGAAATTAAGAACGCCATCGCAGGGCGGAAAGAACCGCACGGCGCATGGCGGCTTCAGGAGCGCGCTTGCCAGTCCAGATTTCCCATTGCGCGAAACCTTGTGCCAGAAACATGTTCACTCCCGACACCGTGGCAATCCCTTTTTGCGCCGCAATCTTCAAGAGCTTGGTTCTCTCGGGGCGGTAGATGAGATCCATGACGATGCGACATTGTAACTCACGAGCCGACAAAGGGGAAATGCCTTCGTGGGGGTACATACCGATGGGGGTGGCGTTCAGGATGGCGTCAAAGGATTCAGTGCGCAGGGCGCGGCGAGGAATGACTTCGCCGCCAACGGCGCGCGCTAATTCCTTGGCGACGTTCTCGCGCCGGGCACAAACGCAGACCTGCGCTCCGGCACGCGCCAAGGCAAAAGCAGCAGCGCGCGCGGAGCCGCCGGCGCCGAAAATTAAAACGCGGCTGCCATGAATGCGAAGCTTCTTTTGCAGCGCGCGCAGCACGCCGACGTAATCGGTGTTGCAGCCATAGAGGGTGCCATCGTGCCGCACCAGGACAGTATTTACAGCGCCAATCTCCGCCGCCAAGGGCTCGCATTCCTTCAGGTGTTTCAGAATGGCCTGCTTGTGGGGAATCGTGACGCTGAATCCGAGGATGCCAAAGTCGGGAATGGACTTCAGGAAATCGCCAAGTTGGTGCACCAGGAACGGGAGATAGACGGCGTTTACATGGCGAACCGCGAATCCAGTGTTGTGCAGCACCGGCGAGAGCGAATGGCCAACTGGATCGCCAATCACACCGTAAACTTGGGTCTTTCGGTTAAGCAAGTGAGGGCGATAGAGACGAAGCGTTTCCTCGAGCGAGACCTGGCCGGGGGCGGTAGCTTCCGCGATTGGCGCATAAGTCAGTTCGCTGCCTTCGCGCAGCGCAAGAAGGCGCGCGGGGAGGCCGACATCTCCCATGGGCACGGCCACAAAGTTTCGCGAGTGCCGGGCAACTTTCAAGAGGCGCACGCTGTCTGCAATTGTTTTCGCCTGCGCCGCGATTTTCACGGCGTCCACTTGGCCGTGGCGCGCAACGACGATATCGCGAGGCAGGCTCGGTGTCCGCTCAAAATCGTGAATCGAGAGCATGATGTGAGTTGGCACAGGATAGGCGCGCAGGAAGCCTTCGGGCAGCTCGCGGAAGGTTTCCATCTCGACATCGCACCACTGGCAACCCGCTTCGCGAGCCTGGCTGAGCCAATACAGCTGGCGAGCGATGTCGCCTGTGAACCTTCCTCCGCCCTCTTTGCGACGGCAAGTGGCGAGAAATGTGGCATTTGACGGGCGATGTTTCTTCAGCCAGCGGACCAGCCGGGCACGCTCGGCATCGCTTTGCAGCCAATCGAGGCGCAGTTCGATGGTCCGGGCGATTTGCGAGGCCTCGCGCACTTGCCGCGACATTTCTGAAGCCTTGGAGGCCGCCGCGACGGCACAAACCCGTCCCACGCCTTTACCGAACAGTGTCATTCCCCGCCTTGGGCCGCCAAGCTGCTGAAAAGACGGCCCCTAAGTATGCCGTATCAAAAGTGTAAAGCAACCTCAGGCTGACGATTGACGCCCAGGACAGGCCTTGATAATTTCGCTAAGAAACGTCTCTGCACGGCCGGTTCAGGCGTGTCTTCGAAGGAGTCTTGGAATGCGCGCGAATATAGCAGCTTTGTCTCTAGTTGTGATGGCAGGTGTGGCGGCCAGCTCAGCACAGGAGCCGCGGACTACTCTGCATGTGCCAACGGCGCCCGACTACAACACCATCAATTGCTCAGGTTTTGTGACGGACCAGAGAGTGTCCGAAGACTACCGGCTCATCTCTGGCGAACAGTCAAACATAAAGCTCACCTTCACCAGTGGGGACTACGTGTACATCAACCGCGGGCAAGACAAGGGCGTCCGCGTGGGAGACCGGTTCTCTGTGGTGAGGCCCGACGATTACGCGGGCGACGCGCCATGGTTCAAGTGGCAGGAAAAACTGATGAAGGCCATGGGCACCCAGTATATTGATGCCGGACAGGTTCGCGTGGTCAATGTACAGCCAAAGATTTCCATCGCTCAGATCATCTTCTCCTGCGACTACATGCAACGAGGAGACATTGTTCTGCCCTACCAGGAACGCCCGGTTCCTCCGTACAAGGAAGCTGCGGCCTTCGATCATTTTGCGCCAGTGAGCGGCAAGCCCGTGGCGATGGTCGTGACCGGCAAAGATCATTCCGACGCTTTCGGAAGAAACAGCGCGATTTATGTGAATCTGGGCACCAACCAGGGAGTCAAGATTGGCGACTACTTCCGCATATTCCGCTACCAGGGCTCGACGGCAGAAACGGTGCCGCAGACCAAAGACTATCAATTCATGATGTACGGCTTTGGCAGCGCGCCACAGCGCTACAGCTGGAACGACCTACCCCGCGAGATTCTTGGCGAGGGGATTGTGTGCACCGTGAGCCGCAATTCGTCCACGGTCATGATCACGTTCAGTTCTTCAGAAGTCTACGCGGGCGATTATATCGAAATCGAATAGCCCGCCTGCGTCTCGTCGAGTGTGACTTGGCCCGCTGCGGTTTCCCCGCGCGGGCCTTTTTCTTTGCGATGGCCTGTGAAACCCCTCGCGCTCCTTAGGTTGGATAGTTAGGTTTTTCCCGAAGCTGATGTGTCCGAGAACACCTCGGAAGTAAATCCGAACAGGCGCGTTTCTGGGTCTTTCCAAGCCTCCCGGGACAATCCAGCTTTCCGGCACGCTTCTTCAAGAAACTGTTCGCGCGTAAGACCGTGTTCGGTGGCAACTTTTGGCAGAAGAAGTCCACGTTGAGCATGATTGACGACCAGGAGCCCGTGGCGGCCAATCTCAATGGCTTCGGGAAGAATTGGCTCCAAAAGGGAGAGCAAAGAAATCTCGATGCTCATCTCCTCCAATTGGAGCTCTTTCATAGGAGCGAAGCGAGGGTCTTCGAGGGCGGCGCTCACAGCGCACCGGACGACAGCCTCGCCCAAAGATTCGTCAGGCTCAGTCACGCCGATGCACCCTTGCAGGCGCCCTTGCACATAAAGCGTAACGAAAACTCCGCACCGCTCGGACAGCACTCCTTCACGCGGGATGACGTCTGGAAGCTTACGGTACAGGACAGCATCGCGAATGGCCTTGCGGGCTAGCTCCAACAACGCTCGCTGGTCTGTTTCAGAGAGGCACGGCATCCTGAGACTTCTTGCTGGCTTCAAGCATGCGCAACTTGCGACGTTGCTTGATGCTATCGTCTACGTGGCTCCAAAAGCGCAAGAAATACTGAGCGGCGGACACTAGAGCGCTGATCACCACGAGCCAAAGGAGAATTAACGCCAGAGGTTTCATCGACGGATGCCTTGCGCCCACGATCACAATCGATACGGCGCAGACCTGCAAGACCATTTTGGTCTTACCGAGAGTCGAGGCTTGGATGGTGAAGCCCTCCGCGGAGGCAATGTTCCGCAGCCCGAGGACGGTGAATTCGCGGCCAATGATAATCACTACCATCCATGCGGGAACAAGGGCTCTTCCGTCGATTCCGCGCATATCGACGAGGGCGATAAAAGCCGCGGAGATTAGTAGTTTGTCGGCAATAGGGTCGAGAAGAATGCCTAGAGTGGTCACTTGACCCCGCCGCCGCGCCAAATACCCGTCCGCCCAATCGGTTGCTGCGGCTAACAGCAGAATCAGCACACCCCAAACCTCGAAGTGTACGGAAAAGCCGAACATCTCCACGGTGGGGCTGCGCGTCAGGAGAATCACGATGAGCACTGGAACGAAAAATATCCGCAACAGCGTCAGTGAGTTCGGAAGATTCATGGGCGAATAACGGTGAGGGGCCACCCTGTGGCTTCAGCCACCGGAGTTTCACTATAGACTCCGGCAAAAGAAGCGTCAACACGTCAAAACGCAGGCCAGGACCCTCGAAAACGCAGAATAACCCATTCCAACCCACGCTTTTTCGTACCCCCTAGATACCGCATGGTTAACGGTTCAGTTCTAGTGACCGAGGAAGTGAGTAATCGAATGGATTAGGGGCAATGCTGCAAGACTGTGCAAATGTGCTTGCGTGCGTGTAGGACCAAAAGGGTCAGGATTACCACCGTTAGCCCGCGATGAACAAGAATAAGTAGCGTATTGTCAATATCTTACGACCAATGAGAAACCTGGGATCCAACTTCGATCGGCTCGAAGTCTCAGAATGTGAGAGAATCGCAGGCGCAGTTTCCACAGCGTTTTCCACAGGTGGGCTTCCCCAGCCAAGTACCCATCCAGCCGGGTTCCAAGTGCCGCAAAATGAAGGACTAATGGGTAATCCTTCCGTTTACTCCGAGGTAATCCATTAGAAGACAGCGGCACGTCAAATCGTGCGTGGTCCGCGAAGCAGCCTCACTGGGAGAAAAAACAACGCACTGATCAGGCTCAGAACTCCGTGAACGGCAATGCCGAAAATACGCAGTGGCAGCGTCAACAGCCAAACCAAAGGATAGATCACTAGCGCGAACAGCGCGATGGGCCAGCATAGGACGAACAGAATGCACCACAGGAAGAAAGCAGCCATGGCAACCTCGTTTGGGAGCGCTCAACACTTACGGACATGCTGATCGCAAAGCTCCCGCCGTTCACTTACAACTACGATGAATAAGCCCGAAAAGTTCCATTCACCCTAAAGTCGTTCAAGCGAAGTCGCTTTGCGACCGAGGAAGGAATCTCCGCGTCCAGTCGCATATGGGAATCATCGATTTCCGAGTGAAGGACACGTCCCAAGGCATGGATCATCGCCAGCGTGCGGCCTTCGGCAAGAGGCAGGCGGATGGAAAGCGTCAGAAGCGGATCAACCGGCATTGCAGCGTCCATGCGCCTTAACAATTCACCGATTCCTTCACCGGTCATCGCGGAAACGAGAACCGGAGCTCCGTCGCCGGTCCTTGCCGTGCTCGCCTCCAGCGCCTCATGCTCTTCGTGACTTAGGCGATCCACCTTGTTGAGCACGCGCAGGCGGGGCCGGTCAGCGACATCGAGTTCGCGCAGAATTTTCTCGACGTCCTCATCGAGCTCTTCGTGACGGGGATTCGAGACGTCGCTGACGTGAAGGATTAACGCCGCCTCTTGAACTTCTTCCAGCGTGGCGCGGAATGCGGTCAGCAACCCTTTTGGCAGGTCGCGAATGAAGCCGACGGTGTCCGACAGCAGCACGCGACGATTCGAGATCAGGCGAATCGCGCGGATTGTCGGGTCAAGCGTCGCAAACATTTTCGAGGAAACCAGCACTTCGGCCCGGCTGAGCGCATTAAACAAAGTGGATTTCCCGGCGTTGGTGTAGCCCACCAGCGCAATCGTTCCCAACGGAACCGCATTGCGCGCCTCGCGGCGCAGCGCCCGCTGCTTGCGCACCTCGTCAATGCTGGCTTCAATCTTGTGCACGCGATCGCGGATCCGGCGACGGTCGGTTTCCAGTTTTTTCT
>WNGQ01013225.1_pt1 | contig 14686 bp, 11 predicted proteins | sample 5407661 | NCBI WGS metagenome assembly WNGQ01 (sample SAMN13153382, study PRJNA577476) | soil metagenome | isolation source: 60 cm soil or saprolite under Garry oak tree replicate 2 | place: USA:California | collected 2016-06-15 | reverse complement strand
AAGCTCGACGTGGTCATGCTGCCGAAGGTCGAAGGCGCCTGGGACATTCATTATCTCGACCAGCTGCTGGCCCAGCTCGAAGCCAAGCACGACGTGGGGAAGCCGATCCTCATCCATGCGATCCTCGAGACCGCCGAAGGCGTGAACAACCTCGAATCGATCGCGGCCGCGTCCCCGCGCATGCACGGGATCAGCCTCGGCCCGGCCGACCTCGCCGCCTCGCGCGCGATGAAGACCACCCGCGTGGGCGGCGGCCATCCCGGCTACCAGGTGCTCGGCGATCGAGTCTCCGACGACGGCGAGCGCACGGCATTCCAGCAGGACCTCTGGCACTACACCATCGCCAAGATGGTGGACGCCTGCGCCGCCGCAGGCATCAAGCCTTTCTATGGCCCCTTCGCTGACTTTTCCGATCCCGAGGCCTGCGAGGCGCAGTTCCGCAATGCCTTCCTCATGGGCTGCGCCGGCGCCTGGACGCTGCATCCCTCCCAGATTGGAATCGCCAAGCGCGTCTTTTCGCCAGCTCCATCCGAGGTCGCGCTCGCAAGGAAAATCCTCGCCGCCATGCCCGACGGCACCGGCGCAGTCATGGTCGAGGGCAAGATGCAGGACGACGCCACCTGGAAGCAGGCCAAGGTGCTCCTCGACCTCGCCCGCCTGGTCGCCGCCAAGGACCCGGACATGGCCGCATGCTACGGGCTGTGACGCCGCTCGTCCTCCCGCCTCGTGTCCCGGGTGCGGTGCAGCGCGACGCGTGTAACGCGTCGTGGTGCACTGCTGATCCGGGACCGCCACACACCGAGCTTGTCGCGGTCTCGCGTCTGCAGCGCAACATTTCGTGCTGCGCTGCGCGCGGGACACAAGGGTGGCGACACCGCTCTGGCTCCCGCCACAATCCTGGTTTATGTCCCAATCGCCATGAACAAGATGCGCGTCGCCAAGTTCAAGATCGGCCAGGTGGTGAAGCACCGGCTGTTTCCGTTCCGTGGCGTCATCTTCGACATCGACCCGGTCTTCAACAATACCGAGGAGTGGTACGAGTCGATCCCGGCCGAGGTGCGGCCGCACAAGGATCAGCCGTTCTATCACCTGCTGGCCGAGAACGCGGAGACCGAATACATCGCCTATGTCTCCGAGCAGAACCTGTTGGCCGACACGTCAGGCGAGCCGTTGCGCCACCCGCAGGTCGCCGAGATTTTCGAGAAGGATGAGAAGGGCAGCTATCGGCCGCGCAATTCCCTGCTGAATTGATGACGGAGATCGGATGACGAAGCTGTCAGCTTCGGTCGTCCGTGATCCGGGGTCTGTCGTCGCGCTTAGAGCATGTTTCGGTCGACTTCACTCAGCCACTGCACACCCACGTTCGTCACCCCCGGGCTTGACCCGGGGGTCCATCGCATAATGGTTTCATGCGAAGAGATGGATTGCCGGGTCAAGCCCGGCAAAGACGACCGAAAAGTTGCGTGCAAACGAACGGAACACGCGTTTAAGCAAAAAGCGCGCCGCGGCTTCCTCCGCCGTTGCGTCCGCCGTCACCTTGTCGGCGGCGCGGCGCCCGGCTGGCCCTGGCGGCTCTCGATCTCCTTGCGGGCTTTTTCGGCGCGCTCCTGCAGCTGTTGCTGCAGCTTCTGTTGTGAGGCCTCGAACTCTTTTGGATCGGTCGGAGGACCGTCATAGGCCTTGGCGAAATCGGCGAGCGGCAACACCAGGCTGATCGGCTGGCCGGCCCCGTTGATGCCCTGCACCACCAGGCCCTGACCTTTCTTGAGCTTGCCGATCAGCTCGAGGCTTGCCTCATAATCGGCCATGCAGCCGTTGTTGAAGCAGATCACGTAAGGCCCGGTCATCGGCTGGCCCTGGTCGACGATGACGCGGGTGCCCGGCTGAATCGACATCCCGAGCGGCAAGGTGACGCGCAGGATCTTTCTGGGCTCGCCCTCCGGCTCGATCAGCACGGCCGCGACCACCGGCATGCCCGACTCGACCCGGCCGTCCTTGCCGGTGAAGCAGACCTGCTTGGCATTGGCCTCCTGGCCCTTCAGGCAGAACTTGGTCCAGGGCGAGAAGATGAGCTGGGGTTGCTCGGCTTGGCCCTGCGCCTGCGGCTGCTCGGCGGCCGGGGGGGCGGGAGCCGCCGCCTTCGGCTGGGCCTTCGGCTGCGACTTCGCTTTGGGTGCTGCTGCGGGTGCCTGGGCGAGCGCTCCCGAGCCGGCGGCAACCGTGAGCATCGCCGCCGCCAGCACGATGGCGAATGTGCGGGCAGCCGGCCAAGCCGGCGCAAACACGAGCCGATGATCCATGAATTGATCCCTCTTGCTGACCGCTCCCACGGCGCCCGGGCCGGATCGAACGGGTGCCCCCGAACCGGGCTGTGTCGGCACCAAATACGGCAACAGCGTGACGCCTGTTCGGCGGCCTGATAGCCGAATTTCCGCCGCCGATAAAGCCTTATGACGGCCGATGAATACCGGCGATAATGGGCCAGGCCGGCTTTTGAGAGCGGGGCGATCGGCCCAAGCTGGCCCCATTCATCGGGACAAATTCGCCACTTCAGCGTCGAGTCGAGCCACCGCCGTGACCGTTCTTCCCAATGCCGACCGTGCCCCCTCTGGCCGCCCCTGGGGGCGCCTCGCCCTTATCGGCCTGATCATCCCGCTGACCAACCTGGTGAGCTTCGGCGAAGCGCGCGCCGCCGAGGCGCGCCACGCCATTGCCATGCATGGCGAGCCCGCCCTGGCCGAGGGATTTGATCATTTGCGCTATGCGAATCCGGCCGCGCCGAAAGGCGGGCGCCTGGTGCAAGGGGTCCTTGGCACCTTCGACAGCCTCAATCCATTCATCCCCAAGGGGCTGTTCGCGCAGGGGCTGCGCGGTCCGTTCGTCAGCGGCGTCAACGTGATCAGCGGCTATGTCGTCGAAAGCCTGATGGCGCGCGGCTACGATGAGCCGTTCACGCTCTATGGACTGCTGGCCCGCCGCGTCGAGACCGACGACGCCCGCAGCTACGTGACCTTCACGCTCGACCCGGCGGCGCGATTCTCGGACGGGAAACCGGTGACGCCCGAGGACGTGCTGTTCTCGTGGCAGATCCTGCGCGACAAAGGCCGCCCGAACCACCGCTTCTACTATGCCAAGGTGGCGAAGGCCGAGGCGATCGGGGAGCGCGCGATCCGCTTCGACCTCGCCGGCAGCAACGACCACGAGCTGCCGCTGATCCTCGGGCTGATGCCCGTGCTGCCGAAGCACGCCGTGAATCCGGAAACCTTCGAGCAGACGTCGTTTGCGGCGCCAATCGGCAGCGGGCCCTATCTCGTCGGCCAGGTCGAGCCGGGCAAAACCCTGACCCTCAAGCGCAACCCGGATTATTGGGGCCGCGATCTACCGATCAACCGCGGGTTCTGGAACTTCGACGAGATCCGCTTTGACTATTACCGCGACGCCAACTCCTATCATGAGGCCTTCCAGCGCGGCCTGTTCGACGTGCGCAGCGAGACCGATCCGGCACGCTGGCAGAAGGCCTATGACTTTCCCGCGGTGCGCGACGGCCGCGTCGTCAAGGAAACGTTCTCGACCGGCCTGCCCAAGGCGAGTCTCTTCTTCGTCTTCAATACCCGCCGGCCGATCTTCGCCGACGAGCGGGTGCGCGAGGCGGTTTCGCTGTTGTTCGACTTCGAATGGCTCAATCACAACCTGTTTTTCGACCTCTACCGGCGGACTGCGAGCTATTTCGAGGGGTCCGAATTGTCGGCGCACGGGCGGCCCGCGGATGCGCGCGAGCGCGCGCTGCTCGCCCCCTTTGCCGACGCGGTCCGCCCCGATGTGCTCGCGGGCACCTGGTCGCCGCCGGTCAGCGACGGATCGGGGCGCGACCGAACGCTCGTGCGGCGGGCGCTCGCGCTGTTTTCCGCCGCGGGCTACGAGCTGCGCGGCGCCGAACTGGTCGAAGGGCGCAGCGGCAAGCCGTTCGGCTTCGAGATCATGGTGCTCGATCGGGATGAGGAGCGCCTCGCCCTGCAGTTCGCGAGCCAGCTGCGGCGGGCGGGGATCATGGCGCGCGTGCGGCTCGTCGATGCGGTCCAGTTCGAAGCCCGCCGGATCGCGTTCGATTTCGACATGATCCAGAGCCACTGGGACCAGTCGCTGTCGCCCGGCAACGAGCAGGCCTTCTACTGGAGCTCCGCCGCCGCCGACGATCACGGCAGCCGCAATTACATGGGCGTGAAGAGTCCAGCCGTCGACGCCATGATCAAGGCGCTCGTCAAGGCGGAGACCCGCGCCGACCTGGTTGCGGCGGTGCGCGCGCTCGACCGCGTGCTGATCTCGGGCTCGTATGTCATCCCGCTGTTCCATCTGCCGGACCAGTGGATCGCGCGCTGGAGGACGATCCGGCATCCCGCCGCGACCTCGCTTTCCGGCTATGTGCCCGAGACCTGGTGGCGCGAGCCCAATTGAGGCAATCCAAGTGCTGCGATCCAAATGAGTCGATCCAAATGAGTCGATCCTCGTGATTCTCAACGACCCCCACGGCGGACCGGCACCACCCGGCCTCGGCGGCCGCTCGACCCTCGACGAACTGTTTTGCAAGGCTGCGCTCCGCCGTCCCGGCGACACCGCCCTCATCGATCCGCCCAACCGCGAGAGCTTCACCGACGGCGCGCCGCGCCGCCTGACCTATGCCCAGGCCGATCGCATGATCTCAGCCATCGCCGGGCGGCTGCGGCGGATCGGGCTCAACACCGATGCCATCGTCGGCCTCCAGATCGCCAACAGCGTGGAGAACGTCCTCACATTGCTCGCGGTGCTGCGGGCGGGACTTATCGCGATGCCGCTGCCGCTGCTGTGGTGGCGTGCGGAGGCGATCGCGGCCCTTGGCCGCGTCGGCGCCCACGCCCTGATCGTGAGCGGGCGCGTCGGCATGGTCGACCATTTCGATCTCGCCATGCAGGTCGGCGCCGAGATTTTTTCCATCCGCCATGTCTGTGGATTCGGGCGCAACCCTCCCGATGGCCTGATCCCGTTGGACGATCTCTACGCGGCGGCCGAGCTCGATCCGCTGCCCTCGGCCGAGCGCGAGCGCGCGCTGCCGCCCGGTCCAGGCGCGCATCTTGCGGCGATCACCTGGGACGTGACCCCTGACGGCCTGGTGCCGGTCGCGCGCAGCCACGCCGAGCTGATCGCCGGCGGCGTCGCGATCCTGCGCGAAGGCCGGCTCGAACAGGACGCCGTCGTGCTCTCGACCTTGACGATGTCCTCGTTCGCGGGGCTTGCGGTCGCCCTCATCCCCTGGCTCTTGAGCGGCGGAACTCTTGCGCTGCACCACCCGTTCGATCCCGAGACTTTCCTCGCGCAGCGCCGATCCATTCGCTGCGATACCGTCGTCGTGCCGGGGCCGCTCGTCGCCGAGCTTGCAGAGGCCGGGCAGCTTTCCGCAGCTGACGGGCTCAAGCGGGTGTTCGGCGTCTGGCGCGCGCCCGAACGGTTGCCGCGTGCGCCGACCTGGCGCGATGACACGGTCGCGCTGACCGACGTGCAGGTCTTCGGTGAGACCGGTCTCATCGCCGCGGGTCGCGGTCCGGGCGGCCGGCCGGGGACCATTCTGTTCGGGCCAGTGACCGCGCCGCGGGGCGCGAGCGGGGCCATGATTGTTGCCGAGGTCCAGCCGAGCGGAAAGGGCACGGTCGCGCTGCGCGGACCAATGGCGCCGCGCTGCCCATTTCCCCCTGGGGCGGAGCGCGCTGCGCTGCCCCATCTCAAGATCGATGCGAACGGCTTCGTCGACACCGGCTACGGCTGCCGCAGCGAGGACAGTCCCGCCATGACGGTGACCGGGCCGCCGCCAGGCGTCGTCAGCGTCGGCGGCTATCGTTTCGTGGCGCGGGACCTGCAGGACATGGTCAGAGGGGTCGAAGGCGACGCGTCGCTCGCGGCCCTCCCCGACGCGCTGGCCGGCCACCGCCTGGCCGGAAACGCTCCCGACCGCGACAGTGTGCAAGCGGCCCTCACCAAGCTCGGCGCCAATCCGCTGCTGATCGGCGCATTCCGCGACCGCACCGCGGCGTGACATTGCCACCGCAAGTCCGCGTGATGGTTTTGTGTCCCGGGCGCAGCGCAGCAGCCTCGGGGCCGCGCGCAGCGCGGACCCGAGCGTGGTGCGCTGCAGAACCGGGCCCGTCCCAAGCTCGGTGTCCGTGGCGGTCCCGGATTGCGGTGCACCGCTTCGCGCTGCACTGCATCCGGGACACATCGGGGCAATTGTGCACTTGACGTACCGTGCGGTGCATGATAGAGTCCCCGAAACTCAGGGAGGGTCGCCATGTATAACGCCAATGCCGTCGCGATCGCTGGAGGGGCCATTGCCATCGCCCTCATTGATCGCCTGATCGCCAAGAAGCTCCTCACGGCTGACGAGGCTAGGGTCATTCTCACGAATGCCCAAACCCGGCTGCAACCGTTTTTGGACGTCCCGGACGCAGTCGAGGGAGCCCGCATTATTGGCGGGGTGTTCCAAGGGCTCCCCAAGAATGGTTCTTAACCAAGCACCCAGAAGGTCTGTTTCAGCCATGTCACTCCCCAAGATTTACACCGACGACAACGCCGCCCGCCATCATCTCGAACGGTTGCTCTGGCCCGATGGCCCGGTTTGCCCGCATTGCGGCGTCGTGAACGAGGCCACCTTGCTCAACGGCAAGAGCACCCGCCCGGGCGTCTACAAGTGCCGCCCGTGCGAGAGGCCCTTTAGCGTGACCGTGGGCACGGTTTTCGAGGACAGCCACGTTCCGCTACACAAGTGGGTTTACGCTTCCCATCTGCTCACAAGCTCAAAGAAAGGCATTTCCAGCCACCAGCTGCACCGCACATTGGGCGTCGCGTACAGGACGGCATGGTTCATGTCGCACCGCATCCGCGAAGCGATGAAACCGACCAAGCCCGCTCCGATCGGTGGTCACGGCAAGACTGTCGAGGCCGACGAAACCGCGATCGGCGGATCAAAGGCCAACCGTGCCTATGCGAAGAAGGCACCGAAGAAACAAATCGTCATGTCGCCCAAGACTTTGCGTCCGATCATCGTTCAAGCCGCGTCGCGCAAGTCGCGTTTCATGACCGACGAAGGCCAATGGTACGTGCGCGTCGGAGAGGAATTCGCCAGCCACGAAACCGTCAACCACTGGCAAGACGAATACGTCCGCGGCGAGGCCTACACCAACACGGTCGAGGGTTATTTTTCGATCCTCAAGCGCGGCATCTATGGCGTGTACCACCACGTCTCAGAGGCTCACTTGCACCGCTACCTTGCCGAGTTCGATTTTCGCTACAGCAACCGCGCCAAGCTCGGCGTGACCGATGGGGAACGTGCGGCGAAAGCCCTCAAAGGTGCAGTGGGCAAGCGTCTCACGTACCGCAGGCCTCACTAAGCCGAGAACGATCAAACAGTGGGCAAGACGCATTCTGGCGCGGAAGCGTCGCCGGAGTTGGTAAAGCTAAAACTCGTTCCGCGGTATTGGCTTGATTGTCAGCCCTGTGCGCATCGTTGAGCCATCGGGCCGGACTAAAACGGCTGAGGGACCGCGACGCTGCGCATTCGACAGTCGTGTCGCGGCGATATCGCGTGCACTCTGGGCAGTCGCAGCATGCGACCTCTGTATGTCGACCGCGGCTTGGCGCGCGATTTCCGGGCCGGTGCTGAGGGACATGTTTTCGTCCTCGTCCATGTGGTAGCCTTCTTGTGCTGTGGGCATTGTTCTTGGGGGACAGCGTGGCTGGGCGTGAGGTCCGCTGCAATTCTTGTGGAGCGCTCAACCGAGTAGCGGCCTATTCTGTTGCCAAGATTCCGCAATGCGGGAAATGCGCCGCGGCCCTTCCGGAGGCCAAACGCACAAAAGCGCTACGGTTTCTCTACCGAAATCGGCTGCCTAGGCTGGCTGTAGCGATGCTGCCCATGCTTGGGCTATTGATGGTATTGGTCGCCTTAGCGAATCGTGCGCCTACTGCGTCAACAGCGACAAATAGCAGGATAGAGACAAAGAACACTCGGAGCGATGTTTCTGAGTCCTGCCTAGCGCATGCTCAGCCACGGCATGGCAGTTATCAAATTCACGACTTGTTCAAAGGCCAACCACGGTTGGCTAGCTTGACCGTTTATCCGGGCGGCGGCTCGAATTACTTTTTGAAGATCGAAGAGGCGAGCACGAAGGTTCCCGCAATGTCGGTCTTCATTCGCGGGGGAGAGGTATTGAGCACTCAAGTGCCGGAGGGTCGATTCATAGTGAAAGCAGCAAGTGGGCAATATTGGTGCGGGCAGCGCGATTTATTTGGATCCCAGACGACAACAGGATGTTTCCGGCAGACTTACCCCTTCAGCGACGAATGTACCGCTTACTCTTTTGATGAAGGCGATCACTGGACCTTTAGGCTGCTCGCGCAGAAAGAGGGAAACATGCAAACGAAACGCATTCCGCGAAACGAGTTTTAGCGCTTCGGTGCCCGCTTCGCAGGACTCTTCCTCGGCTTCCCTCTAGGCTTCCCGATCTTCGATTCGGAGTGCGGCTTGTGCGGCGTCGAGAGCATGCGCTTTAGCGCGGCTTCACGCCGCTGCTCCGTCTCTGCTTCGCTGTACTGATCATCGATCCGTTTGGTCATTGGAGGCCGCCATGACTGCACTCACGATCAGTAAGTTAGACGCTGCCCGCCGACAATTGCAGACCGCCATAACGCTTTGGTTCGGCGCCGGCGATCCGGTTTCGATTCATACCTTGGCGTATGCCAGCTACGAAATCATACACGCACTCAGCAAGCAAAGAAATCCTGGGCGCCGAGACCTGCTGTTCGATACTCTTGTCGTCAAAGACGAATATCGCAGAGAATGGGCGGATTTGGTCAAACGCCACGCCAATTTTTTCAAGCACGCCAAAGACGATGCAAAGCACGTGATCGAATTTAACCCCGCGCTTTCTGAGCTTTTCATCCTGTTCGCGCTATTGGGTGTCGAACTCTCCGGAGAACGTCACAACGACGAGGAATTAGCTTTCCTCTATTGGTTTCAAATCCACCGCTCCGACCTCCTCACGGATGAGGGGCGCAAAAAATTCGAACAAGCATTCTCCGTCGATCAGCGAAAGGCCTTCAGAACCATCCCAAAGAATGAGTTCCTGCAAGCAATCAGGATTGCCCGCCGCTTGAAGGGGCTGTGAATTTGCATCGGGCGCGCCAGCCCCGATGGAATCGGAGCTTGGCGAATGTACATGGGACATCGGGCTAACTCAAGTATATAATTGCCCACATCGGTGCAGCCGTTGACGAGCCATTAACGGCGATCGCCTAGGGTGGCCTGTCGTTTGCCGCTGCAGCTCCCGTATCCTCATGGCACTCCTTGGTCCGATGGTGGTCGTCGCCGAGAATTCGGCGCCTGATGTCATTGGTGGGCTCGACAAGGCTGGCGCATTCCCGATCGTCGAGGCGAGCTACGCGGATGCGGCGCAGGCCATTGCCGACGTTCTTCCCGCGGCGGTGGTGCTCGCCGAGCCCGCCCCCGCTCGCGATACCCACCACGTCCAGGCTTTGATCCGAAAGATTGAGGCCCGTGGCGGTCCGTTCATGCCTGTCCTCGCGCGGATCGCAGACGCGGACGAGGTTGTGATCCCGTCCGCGCTGCCGGTGGCGCTCGATGAGTCGATCGATCGGCTGATCGCGCGCCTGCGCTCGGCGCTCCGCGTGCGGTCGCTGCATGCGACCGTGCTGCGGCGCTGTGCTGCCGCGAACAGCGAATCGGCTGGCGTGCGCACGCCTGCTCTGTCCCGCCTGCTCGACCAGGCAACCATCCTCTGCATCGGGCGCGGCCGTTCCTATCCGGCGCTCACGACCGCGATCGGGGAGCGTGTCAGCCTGATCGGCGCGATGAGCGTCGAGACCGCGGCGCGCTATCTCAACGCCCGCGACATCGACGGCGTGGTGATCGGCGACGGGTTCGGGCCGCGCGTGGTCGAAGCCCTGCTCGCCGTTCTCGCCGAGGACGCTCGCTTCCGCGACCTCCCGGTCGGCATGCTCGGCAGCGCGGCCACCGACGACGAACGGCTGCCCAATCTCGTTCGGGTCGAGCACGACCCGGTCCGCCTGGTCGAATGCTTGCTGCCGCTCGTTTGCCTGCAGGCGTTCGAAAGCCACCTCAAGCGCATGCTCAAATCGCTCGAGACCGACGGCGTGCTCGATCCGGAGACTGGCCTGCTCGCTCGCGATGCCTTCTGGCGCGATCTCGACCGCGCGGTGCGGCAGGCCGAGGATGCCGGCGGCGCGCTCTCGGTGGCGCGCTTCTCCTTCGAGGACATGACCGATCACCGCGCCAGCATCGATGCCGCGCGGCTGTTCAGCCGGCTGGTGCGCAATATCGATTTCGCCTGCCGGGAGCAGGATGGCTCGATCCTCGCGGCCTTCACCGAGACCGACCTGCGCAGCGCCCACGTGGTCGCCCGCCGCATCGCGAGCGTGCTCAGGCAGACCATGCTGGCGCCCGATCGCGACCGCCGCAGCATCAGGCCCACGATCACGCTGGCGACGCTCAAGTCCACGGACAATCTCAGCACGCTGGTGGCGCGAGTCGGAACCTATCCCAAGGTTGCCGTGGGCTGACTCTCCGCCTAGTCTGGCCGCCTTGCATGAGGACCAGGCCATGGCCACCAGCTCCCCGCTCCCGATCGATGTCGTTTCCGACGTGGTCTGCCCGTGGTGCTTCATCGGCAAGCGGCTGTTGGAGACGGCCATCGCGCTCAAGCCCGAGATTCCGGTCGAGGTGCGCTTCCGCCCCTATTTCCTCAATCCCTGGATTCCCCGCCAAGGCATCAGCCGCGAGGACTATCTCATCGCCAAGTGGGGCTCGGTCGAACGCTACAACAGCAGCAGCGGCAGCCGGGTCGCCGAGGCCGCGGCTTCGGTCGGGCTGACTTATGCGCGCGACAAGATCAGGCGGCAGCCCAACACGCTCGACTGCCACCGGCTGATCCTTTGGGCCGGCCGTTCCGGCAATGCCGGGCGCATGAAGCAGCGGCTGATGGAGCTCTATTTCAGCGAGGGCGGGGATCTCACCGACCGCGAGGTGCTGGTCAAGGCCGCGGTCGACTGCGGCATGGATGCCGAGGAGGTGCGTGAACTCATCGCGAGCGAGGAGGACGTCGCGAGCGTCGAGCGCGAGGCGCAATCGGCCAAGGAGGCGGGCATCGACGGCGTGCCCTGTTTCATCTTCGGCGGCCTGGTCGCGGTCTCGGGCGCGCAGGCGCCGGAATACCTCGCGCAAGCGATCGAGCGCGCGGCGCAAGAGCTTCGCCTGCGCGCGGACGCCCAAGCAGCGGAATAGACTTTCAAGCCGCCGCGCGTTGCGGAATGAAGACCAGAACGAGCGCGATCAGTTGGATGGCGATCGTGGGCGCGACCATCGCGACCACGTGGTCGGGCCCGAAGATCGGATGTGCGAAGCCGCCGAGGAAACCGCCGGCGACTCCATCGCCGATGCGCGCGAAGGCGGGAGAAGCGGCCAGCAGACAAAGACTCACAATACAAAGACGAGGCGCAGACAGTCTCATGATATCGATCATAGCCGATCTCACGCCGCCTTTGCCGGCTGCGCCAGGCGCACGAGATTGCGCAGCATCGCGGTGGTTCCCTTCAGGCGCTGCTCGGGTAGCTCCCAGTCATCGAAGAAGACGACCTTCATGTCGGGCCGCACGCGCGCGGCGGGGCCCTGCTCGCGGATGAAGGCGACGAGCCGGTCGGGATTGGCGAAGGTGTTGTCGCGGAAGGTGACGACTGCGCCTTTCGGGCCGGCCTCGATCTTCTCCACACTGGCGCGCCGGCAGAGCGACTTGATGGCGACGATCTGCAACAGATGCTCGACCTCGGCCGGCAGCGGCCCGAAGCGGTCGGCCATCTCGGCGCCAAAGGCTTCGATCTCGCGCTCGTCCTCGATCTCGGCGAGCCGCCGGTAGAGCGCGAGCCGCACCGGCAGGTCGGCGACGTAATCCTCGTGAATCATCACCGGCATGCCGATGGTGATCTGCGGCGACCACCGGTCGGCGACCGGCGCGGTGATGCCGGCCTTGAGGCTCGCCACCGCTTCCTCCAGCATCTGCTGGTAAAGCTCGTAGCCGACCTCCTTGATGTGGCCGGACTGTTCCTCGCCCAGGAGGTTGCCGGCGCCGCGGATGTCGAGGTCGTGGGAGGCGAGCTGGAAGCCCGCGCCGAGCGTGTCGAGCGACTGCAGCACCTTCAGGCGGCGCTCGGCCTGGGGGGTGATCTTGCGCTCCTCCGGCAGCGTGAACAGCGAATAGGCGCGAACCTTGGCGCGCCCGACCCGGCCGCGCAGCTGGTAGAGCTGGGAGAGGCCGAAGCGGTCGGCGCGGTGCACGATCAGCGTGTTGGCGGTCGGGATGTCGAGGCCGGACTCGATGATCGAGGTCGACAGCAGGAGATCGTACTTGCCGTCATAGAAGGCCGACATGATGTCATCGAGCACGGTCGAGGGCATCTGGCCGTGGGCGACGGCGGTGCGCATTTCGGGCACGTGCTTGTCGAGAAAATCCTTGGCGCCGGCGAGATCCTCGATGCGCGGGCAGACGTAGAAGGCCTGGCCGCCGCGATAGCGCTCGCGCAGCAGCGCCTCGCGCACGATCAGCGGATCGAACGGCGAGACGAAGGTGCGCACGGCGAGCCGGTCGACCGGCGGCGAGGCGATGATCGAAAGATCGCGCACGCCGGCGAGCGCAAGCTGCAGCGTGCGCGGGATCGGCGTCGCGGTGAGCGTCAACACGTGAACCTCGGCGCGAAGCCGCTTGAGCTTCTCCTTGTGGACGACGCCGAAATGCTGCTCCTCGTCGACGATCAGGAGCCCAAGGTCCCTGAACTTGACCGTGTTGCCGATGAGCGCGTGAGTGCCGATGGCGATGTCGATCGTGCCGTCGGCGATGCCCTTCTTGACCCGCGCGAGCTCGGCCGAGGAGACCAGCCGCGAGGCCTGGCCGATCTTCACCGGGAAGCCATGGAAGCGGTCGGTGAAGGTTTTCGTGTGCTGACGCGCGAGCAGCGTCGTCGGCACGATGACCGCGACCTGCTTGCCGTTCATCGCGGCGACGAAGGCCGCGCGCAAAGCCACCTCGGTCTTGCCGAAGCCGACATCGCCGCAGACAAGGCGGTCCATCGGCCGGCCGGAGGCGAGCTCGCCGAGGACCACGTCGATCGCGGCCTGCTGGTCGTCGGTCTCCTCATAGGGGAAGCCGGCGCAGAATTCCTCGTAGGGCCCCTGTTCGACATGAAGCCGCGGCGCCTCGCGCAATTGCCGCTCGGCCGCGACCTTGATCAGGTCGCCCGCGATCTCGCGGATGCGCTTCTTCATGCGCGCCTTGCGCGCCTGCCAGGCGCCCCCGCCGAGCCGGTCGAGCTCGGCGCCGGTCTCTTCCGAGCCGTAGCGGGACAAGAGCTCGATGTTTTCGACCGGCAGAAAGAGCTTGTCGCCCCCGGCGTAGTGGAGTTCGAGGCAATCGTGCGGAGCGCCCGCGGCCTCGATCGCGCGCAGCCCGATGAAGCGGCCGATGCCGTGGTCCACGTGGACGACGAGGTCGCCGGCGGCGAGGCTCGTCACCTCGGCGATGAAATTCTCCGGCCGCCGCGCGGCGCGGCGCGGCCGCACCAGGCGGTCGCCGAGGATGTCCTGCTCGCCGATCACCGCCGCGTCAGCGGTCTCGAACCCGGCTTCGAGCCCCAGCACCGCGAGCGCGACCTGCGGCTGCGGCAGTTTCTGCGCCTCCGGCCACGACGGCACCGGCGTGAGATTGGCGAGCCCGTGGTCCATGAGCACATGGCTCATGCGCTCGCGCGCGCCTTCGCTCCACAGCGCGATGACGACGCGCTTGCGCGCGGCCTGGAGCGACAAGACGTGGCTGGTCACGGCCTCGAACACGTTGCGGCCAGGCTCGTTGCGCTCGGCGGCAAAGTTTCGCCCCTGCTTGGTGCCGGCATCGGCGACCGGCCCCTGCCCCTGCGGCACCGCAAACGGCGTCAGCCGCGCAAGCGGCGCCGCCTCAAGCCGTTCGTGCCATTCGGCGTCGGCGAGATAGAGGCGATCGGGCGGCAGCGGCCGATAGGGGGGGCCGGAGCCGTGCTGGGCGAGAACCTGTTGGCGCGCTTCGTAATAGTCCCTGATCTGGTCGAGGCGAGCTCGCGCGGCCTCCTCCGCCAAAGGCTCGAGCACGATCGGGGAGCGAGGCACATAGTCGAAGATCGTCTCGAGACGGTCGTGAAAGAGCGGCAGCCAGTGCTCCATGCCGGGATGCCGGCGGCCCTCGCTCACCGCTTCATAGAGCAGGTCGTCGGGCGTCGGCGCCCCGAACGCCCCGACAAAGCCGAGGCGAAACCGCCTGATGGTCTCGCTCGTGAGCTGAAACTCGGCCACCGGCACGAGGTCGAGGGCGCGCAATTGGTGCGTGGTGCGCTGGGTCTCCGGGTCGAAGCTGCGGATCGATTCGAGGGTGTCGCCGAAGAAGTCGAGGCGCACCGGCTCCGCCATCCCCGGCGCATAGAGATCGATGATGCCGCCGCGCACCGCATAATCGCCGGGCTCGCGCACGGTCGAGGCGCGCACGAAACCGTTGAGCTCGAGCCAGCGGGTGATGCTCGCCATGTCGAGCACGTTGCCGGGCGCGGCGGAGAG
>WNGQ01004026.1_pt1 | contig 14686 bp, 15 predicted proteins | sample 5407661 | NCBI WGS metagenome assembly WNGQ01 (sample SAMN13153382, study PRJNA577476) | soil metagenome | isolation source: 60 cm soil or saprolite under Garry oak tree replicate 2 | place: USA:California | collected 2016-06-15 | reverse complement strand
TTTCATCTCGGGCTGCGCTAAACTCTTTGACCGCTCGACCCATCCCACGGGCAAGCTCAGGCAGTTTTTTTGCGCCAAACAGGAGCAACACGATGAGCAGGATTACCATCATGTCCGGCCCCATCAAATTCAGGATACTAGCGATCGTAATAGGCATAAAAAAATCTCGGATATGTTTGTTTCGTAAGAAAGTTGTGCTGCGTTCAATCCATTCATACCGAATTAGCAAAGTTATATTCCAAGAAAGTGATCTCGCGCGTCGTATGCCCGGCGGATCTCTGGGGAGGGAAGCTCGATCCACCAGGCCTTTCTAGTTAGCAGGAGCGGAATAAAAACAGGCCTGTCCGGTTGTACTTAACAAACGGAAAGATGTATATGAATTACAAAAAACTTATTGCAGTGACAATTGCTCTTACAGTTTGTGCTTTTGCGGGCTCAACAGTGATGGCGCACGGCGGCGGCGGTGGTGGTCATGGTGGCGGGGGCTTCGGTGGAGGAGGCTTTCACGGCGGCGGCTTTAACGGTGGCTTTGGCGGTGGTGGCTTTCGCGGTGGCGGGTTTCACGGTGCCTTTAACGGCGGTGGCTTTCGTGGCCGCGGCTTTCATGATGGTGGCTTTCGCGGCGGTCGGTTCAACAATCGCGGCTTCGACAATCGGTTCTTCTTCTTTGGTGATTTTGGTGACCCGTTCTTTTACTATCCCGATCCATACTACGGGTACTATCCCTATAGCTATTATCCTTATGGTTACGGATACGGCGGCTTTAGCAGCGGCGGTTTTCGTGGCGGCGGCTTTCATGGCGATGGCTTTCGTGGTGGCGGGTTTCGCGGTGGCTTTCGCGGCGGTCGGTGATGCGAACAATCAACCTGTTTACCAAGGCAGTGCCGGATACACCGACCCGTTGGTTGGGCAAATTCCGCTCTGTCTGGCTCGTGGAGACTATTATTATGGTTCGACTGATGGCGGTGAGCGATAACGCCACGCCGGAGGAGTGACCCGCGAATATAAGCGCGCTCACGGCTTGCCAGAGGATGGCAAAATCGGCCAACAACTGCTAACGACAATGAGCTTGAGCTAAGAATCGCCGAACGATTTGGATTCGCTGGCTTGCGATCAACGCTCCCAAGTTAGTGATTTGGCAGAGTTACATTCCCGAAGGTGGTCTTTTATCGCGAGCCCGACGAGGAGAAGTCGATCCATCAGTCCTTTTTTTTCAAAGACTGGGGAATAAAAGTGGGACTGCGCCGGTTGTGTTAAATGAATGCAACCGTGCATAACCAAAGCAGGAGCCTTGTATCCCATTGCGGTCGCTGAAGCGTCAAATAACACCACGGCGAAAGGACAGGATCGGTATGTGTTGCATAAAGGCCTGATGTGGAGGCATTCACGCCTGGTGCGGTCCCAGTGGCAACGACCTTTCCGCGATTTGAGACGCGTGGAGACTGGCCGATGCTGCGGCGGTGGCCTGATGCAAACGCTTTGGTTCTGAATGCACTTTCTAGCCGAGCTGACTGATCAAGGAACAATATGGCCGCACCACTGAAAATCGACTATGCTTTTAACGCTGAAGATCTCGAGTCGAGTGCCAAGATTGTGAAGTTTACCATACTTAAAAAGCACCAAGAACCAGATGCCGCTCAGGAACACGAATTGGCGTCTTTTGAGGAAACGATGTTGCCTCACATGGATGCGGCCCACAACCTCGCCAAATGGCTGCTTCGCAACGAAGAGGATGCGCAGGATGTCGTCCAAGAGGCGTACCTACGTGCGTTTAAGTCTTTTAGTGGATTCCATGGCTCCAATGGCCGAGCCTGGTTGCTGACGATTGTCCGGAACACCTCTTACACGTTGCTGAAAAAGAATCGGGCGGTTGATCTCACCACAACTTTTGATGAGGAAATACATACGGCCGGCCACGAGTCCGTCAGTCCCGCAACCATTCTGGAGCACAGTGAAAACGCGGAACTAATCAAAGAGGCAATGAATGAATTGCCTGCGGAATTCCGCGAGATCCTGACGCTGCGCCACCAGGAAGGTTTATCATACAAAGAAATAGCCGACATCGCGCAAATTCCACCCGGCACAGTCATGTCGCGCCTCGCCCGTGCTCGTGGCAAACTTAAGGAATATTTGGCGGCTCGGATCAGTAAGGATAAATAGATGAACTGCGAAGAAGCTACAAAACTGATGGATGGTTATTTGGATGGCGAACTGGATCCGATTACCAGCCAGACAATCGAACAGCATTTGCGAGACTGCCCTAACTGTGATCAAGCCTACAAAACGCATGGCTCGCTGATTCGTGTGATTGGCAACGCAACTCCTTATTACAAGGCGCCCGCGGAATTACGTGAGCGAATTCAATCGTCGTTGCGAGACGAAATCGCCGACCTGCCAACGCGCAATGTCGCGCAAGATACTCAGGCGCTGTTCCCAAGAAGGGAGCCACGGCCACGGGCCATTCTTTGGGAGACATCCTGGAATTGGCTGGCTCTCGCCGCGGCGATCATTTTCGCTGCGATCATCGCTTTCACCTTGGTGCCCCGCTTGCAGCGACCCGGGGCCGATCAATTCCTGGCGACGCAGCTCATCGCCAGTCATGTGCGGTCGCTGATGGCAAACCACCTTACCGATGTTGCTTCCTCCGACCAACACACAGTCAAACCCTGGCTGGATGCCAAGCTCGATTTCGCGCCTCCGGTGGTCGATCTTGCCAGCGAAGGATTTCCTTTAATCGGCGGTCGTCTTGATTATCTCGATAACCGGCCGGTGGCGGCCCTGGTTTACCAAAGGCGCAAGCATTTCATTAATGTGTTTGTTTGGCCGGGAGAGGCAGCAGCAACCAGACCTGCAATGGCGATGTCGCATCAAGGCTATCAGCTTCTGCATTGGGCTGACCCGGACTTCAACTACTGGGCCGTTTCAGACGTTAGCGCTAACGATTTGCAGACTTTTAAGCAGCAGTTCGAAGCGCAAAGGTCGCACCATTGACGATCACCAGAGGCCTTGTCGCCGGACAAGGCTTTAGGTAGTTGAGAGCGCTTAGCTCTCTATTCAAAGATAACAGCGGCCAGCTCCCTTCATTGGTCACGGGTGTGAGTTCACGCCTCTCCCTCGCTAAACTCCAGCGCTCAGCCAGGAGTCGCTGTTTTGCCCAGCATCAACTAATGGCACGGGAATTTCTCCGCCACAAAACGGTATGGATAGGTAAAGGCAATTTACCAATCGCCCATGAGTGAAACCAAACATAGAAAGACCCACATTATGTCCGCTTCTCGTACTCACTATCGCAAGCCCACGACCAGGTGCCTGACCGTCCTCACTCCGCTTCTGAGACACTTAAATACAGGCACACTGGCATTCATGATGTTTGTTGCGCTCGCACTTCTGAGTAATACCCGCGGCAAGGAGACTGAAACCAGAGAGCTAGCACCTGTCGAAACTACCAAGAGCGAGGTTATTATTGATAAGCAACATGACAACGTCCCCAACGTTGTGACCAAGGCGGCTGGGCAAACGATGTCCCCACCACTAACCCTGTGGCAGTTCATGGTCACGATCATTGACGCCTTCAAAGGCGCGTTCAACGCCCCGTCCCTAATCGAGTACGCGAACCAGCTTGGAATAGGCATAGCCGACTCGCCGACAACTCCACTCCCCGATACATCCGGCCAGCCACTCGCTCCCTCGAAGTCGCCATCAAGTCAACCCACCAGATCCTCGTCAAACTACTAGCATCAAATTCGAACTATATGAAATCACTACACTGCTCGTCTTTTTTGAAAACCGCGCTCTTGATTGTTCCATTGGCCTTGTGCTTTGGTGGTTCAACGGTCGTGCAAGCCGGAGGTAAAGATCCATTGTCTCCCGGCCCATTAAGACCAGGGAATTTGGATTATCGAACTGAGTTAGCACAAGGATATCTCAAGGTCTATTCCGCCACCGATAAATTCAACGATGGCGACGCGTGGTATTTTCCACACAGCTCTTACGCCATCTACACGATCGACGGAAAGCTTTTTAAAAACGTCAAGAACCAACGTTTCCCGGCCGATCAAATTCCCGAGGTTGTGGCGTTGCCCGTTGGAACTTACGCCGTCGTAGCTCGGTCGGAGAGAGACGGATACGGCCGCGTCCTCGTTGTTATCACGGAAGGTCAGCAGACGATCCTTGACTTGGATCTTTGGGAAAAGAAGACGCAGCCTATTTAGCACACAACTGACCGTTGGCGAACTTAACAGGCATCATTTGACGAGACTTCACCAAAGACCATATGCACCCGTTTGACCTCAAAGCAGCCCTGCTTGCAAACACGCGCAGCACCCGGTAATCATTCATTTTCCCGATCGCCTTGTTCATCATCAGTGTGGCGTTTGATCTGTTCGGGATATGGAGAAGGAATCCAGCGATGGCGAAGGCCGCATACTATAATCTTCTCGCAGCTGCGCTCACCGCGCCGGTGGCCATTGCGAGCGGGTTGATCGCGTGGCAGTGGCAATTGGAAGGTGCGCGACTTAAAGGAAACTTGCGCTTGCATCTGATCTTCGCGCTCTCAGCGAGCGGGATGATTTGGCTGGTTTGCGGGTGGCGTGTTCACCAGCGGAGATTTCCAGAACGAAAGCCGGCGTCATCTTTGTTCCCGATGCCCGGCTTTACAACCAGGTTAGAAAAATCGACTGCGCATTCCAAGGCTTTCTTCATCTCGCTTGTTTCATCTTGTTACTTAGAGGGGTTTGGGATAGGTTCTAATATCAATTCTTGGAAGCGCGGATCGTTCCGGAGCGGATCGAACATTGGATCGAGCCGGAGCAGCCCAGGCGTAAGCGGCAGGTTCGAAGCCAGTGGGCCCGCGTACGGTATCGAGAGTAGTTTCTGTAACGCGGCGATGGCGCGGTCGCGCTCTCCTAGCTGCGCCGCCACCCTGGCGAGAACCTCGAGCGGAGTGGGACCACCTACCACGTCTTTCTCGATCGGGATCACGGCCATCGCCCGCTCCGACAGAGCCAACGCGGCGGCTTTGTCACCAAGGCCCATATTGGTCAGCGCGAGATCGCCAATTAGAGCCGGATTTTCCGCCTGTTCTTTGAGGAAAGGTTCTAGTTCGGCGCGCGCCTGTCGCCAACTTTCATGGGCGGCGGCGTGGTCGCCACCGACTTCTTGCGCCCAGCCTAACCAAAAGCGCAGTTCGCCATTGAAATAACCCAACGCCGGGTCAGGCTTGGCCAATATTTCCTTTAGTCGAGGGATGATTTGCACAGGGCGCCGCTCCAGGATCGCTTGGTAAACTTGTGTTCCCAAGGCGATGGTGTCGTCGGCGTTCGGGCGGAGCGGAGCGAGAAGCGCCGAAGCGCGCCGCAGGTCGCCCTCGGCTTGTGCAATAGCCGCCTTTACCGCGAGCGTATCCACGTCGTCCGGTGTAACATCTAGAACCTGATCAAGCTTTCGCAGCGCTTCGGGGAAACGACGCCGTACAATGGAGGATGCTGCGTGCGAGGTGAGCAGGTTAACATTGCGCGGGTCGAGCCGCTCGGCTTCGTTGAAAAAGGTCTCGCTTTGGTCCCACTGGCCTCTCCGGCGCGCGACATAGGCCAGCGATTCAGGAATCTGGCTGCTATTAGGCAGGAACGGACGTGCTTGCTCAAAGTAATGCACTGCGGTGTCGTAATCTTTTAGGCAGGCGTAGTGGTAATAGCCCTTGGCCACTATGGCTTCGCCGAGCTTGGGCTGAAGAGTAAGCGCCGTTTCAGCTGCCTGCCGCGTCTCTTCGCGGAGGGCGACCGTTGGTTGAAGAGTCAGTGTGAGGTAGCCGAGCGCATCGACGTATGATAGCAGCGCCCAACTGAGAGCGAACTTCGGGTCCAACCTCACTGCTTCTCTGAGATATTTTTGCGCGCCAAGGGCGTTGGCGGGTGTGTCGCCAGTCTTAAGTGTATAAGCCAGACCGCGCAGGTAGGCATCGTAAGCGTCCGGATTGTCTGTCGGTTTGGCGGCGATGGCTTGCTCTTCCCGACCGGTGAGGTGCGCCCGCAACTGGTCGGCGATGGATTTGGCCACCTCACTCTCGACCGAAAAGATGTCGGTCAGTTTGCGGTCAAAGGTCTCAGCCCAGAGATGTGAATCATCCGCGGCTCTGATCAATTGCACATTGACGCGCACCTGATCATTTGTTTTCTGGACGCTACCTTCCAGGAGATTGACGACGCCGAGTTGGTTCGCAATCTTAGAGAGATCTTGAGATGTGTTTTTATAACGCTGGGTGGACGTGCGCGAGATCACTTTGAGATCGGCGATCTTGGATAGGCGCGTCAGGATCTCATCCTGGATGCCGTCGGCAAAGTAGGCGTTGGATTTATCCTCGCTCAGGTTTTCAAAGGGCAGAACTGCGATGGATTTTTCATTTGGCGATGGCCCCGGAGCGACGAAGAAAAAAGAGTAGGCAAACACCGTGGCCGCCAAGATCGCCGCCGCCAGGGAGAGTAAAACGCCCCGCTTGCGACCTTTGATTTTGCTGACGATAGATTCGCCACGCGCTTTGGTCTGCGGCAAGGAGCTTTCCGCTTCCAGTTCCCCCTTGAGATTGCGGAGGTCGGCGAGCATCTCCTTGATCGTCTGGTAACGCTCATCACTGTTTTTGCGCAAAGCCTTTTGCAGAATGGATTCGAGTTTGAGCGGAACATCCGACAACACGCCGGATAAAGGTGGTGGCTCCGTCTTCAGGATGGAGGCGATGCAGTCGCTCGGCGTCTCGCCCCGGAACGGCGGGATCCCTCCAACCATCTCGTAGAGCACCACGCCCAGGCTCCAAATATCCGAGCGCGCGTCCACCTTCTGCCCGCGCGTCTGTTCCGGAGACATGTAGTACCCCGTGCCTAACACTAATCCCGGTCGCGTTTGCAGCACTGCCGTTGTTCCGACCTCATAACGGTCCGATGGCGGCCTTTGCTCGGTGAGTTTGGCAATCCCGAAGTCGAGCACCTTCGCATATCCGTCCGGTCGCAGCATGATGTTCTCGGGTTTGATGTCGCGGTGCACGCCGGCTTCGTGCGCGGCAGCCAGCGCCGAGGCCACTTGCACGGCGATTTCGAGCGCCGCATGCGGATTTATCCTTCCGCGCGCGAGCGACGCACGCAAGGTGGCGCCTTCGATGAACTCGGTCGGTGACCAAAGCCGTCTCGTCCAGAGTCACCCTTATCGCCCCGGCGCCGCGTTTGAGCGCGTGGCGTGCGCGCGCGTGATCCACCATGATGCGCCGCATTAGTTGCGCGGCAACGGCCATAAAATGTGTGCGGTTTTGCCATGGCGGCTGTGTTTGTCGGTAAGTTGTAGATAGGCCTCGTTGAGAAGCGCGGTCGTTTGCAGCGTGTGGCCGGCGCGTTCCCGGCTCATATAATAATGCGCCAGCCGGTGCAATTCGGGCTGCACAAGCGGAATCAGCTTTTCGAGCGCTCCCTCGTCTCCGCCGCTCCAGTCGCCCAGCAGTTGGGTGACTTCTTGTTGCGATGGAGAAGGCGTCGTCATACAGGCTGCTCGACGCTGTAAATTTTAACACGGTCGAGGGATTTTTACAGCCTGACGGCTTCTTTAGAATATCTCGCGCAGCCGTGGTGGGTTCTAAGCGGGATTTCCGCTTTAGGAGATAGAAGCACATTCATGCCGGCACGAAAAAAACAGACGCGCCGGACAGATGTCACAACCTGAAAAGGAAAATTATGAAAACAACTGATTTGATCAAAGATTTCGGATCGCACCCGAAGATTGTGAAGTTCGTCGTAGTCCAGAAGCGCGAAGAAAGCCACGCTGAAAGGAGGACTTAATGTCTTTTGAAGCGCTGATGCTGCCTCATCTTGATGCAGCGCACAATTTGGCCAAATGGCTGCTCCGCAACGAAGAGGACGCGTGCGATGTTGTCCAGGAGGCGTATTTGCGTGCGTTCAAGTCGTTCAGTGGATTCCGTGGTTCCAATGGCCGGGCCTGGTTGCTGACGATTGTCCGAAACACCTCCTACACGTTGCTCAAAAAGAACCGTGGAGCTGATCTCACTACAACTTTTGATGAAGAAATACACGCGTCCGGCGACGAGTCTTTGAGTCCGGCGACAATTCTGGAGCATAGTGAAGACACGGAACTAATCCGGCAAGCAATGGATGAATTGCCCGTGGAATTTCGTGAGATCCTGACGCTGCGACACCAGGAAGATCTCTCCTACAAGGAGATAGCGGACATCGGGCAAATTCCGCCGGGTACGGTCATGTCGCGTCTCGCCCGCGCGCGCGCCAAGCTCAAGGAATGCTTAGCGGCTCGCATCAGTAAGGAGAAACGTTCAGCCCCTTTCTCTGGGCCCGACGCGCTGTTCACGCTTCCTTCGTCGCCAAACTCTCACCTCTGTTAGGAGGCCGCGGTCGTCCGGCGCACATCACCTAAAGGGCCGGGAATATCACCGGCGCAAAACGGTATGGATAGATGAAATCAATTAAACCAATCGCCGATTACTGAAATCAACAATTAGAAAGGCCCACATTATGTCAGCTTTCCCAGCTCACTATCCGTTGCCCGCTACCAGGTGGGCGACTGTACTGAGTCCGCTTGTAAGGCATGTGAATATGGGCGCTCTGGCGTTTGTGATGTTCGGTGCCCTGGCGTTTCTGAATGCCACGCAAGGCAAAGACTCCGAAACAAGAGGGTCGGCTCCTCCCAAAGCTCCAAAGACTGAGGTTGTCATCGATAACTTCAGCTTCTCACCCAAGACATTCACGGTGCCGGCCGGGGGAACGGTGACCTGGACCAACCACGACAACGCGCCGCACGTGGTGACGAGCGCTGACGATCGGTTCAAAAAGTCGCCTGTGTTGAAGACGGGTCAGCACTTCTCCAATACCTTCGCGATAGCAGGAACTTACTCTTACTTCTGTTCAATCCATCCTCGGATGACAGGAAAGATCATCGTCAAATAAACGATCAACCACAACCCGACTCTATGAAATCAACACTCTGTTCGCTCTTTTTGAAAATCACGTCATTGATCGTATCGCTGACCTTCTACTTTGGCAGTTCAACGTACGGGCAAGCGAAAGATAGGAATGTGCTATCTCCCGGCCCGGTAAGACCAGGGAATTTGGATTATCGAACTAAGTTACCACAAGGATATCTCAAGGTTTATTCGGTGAGTGATGAATTCAACGATGGCGCTTACTACGCACACGGTTCCTACGCTATCTATTCCATTGACGGGAGGCTCTTCAAGAGGATTGAAAATAACATTTCGCGCACTGATGAAATAATCCCCTGGGAGGTGGCGCTTCCCGTTGGGTCTTACACGGTCGTTGCTCGGTCGGCGAGAGACGGAGAAGTCCGCGTTCGCTTTGTCATCAAGGCAGGCCAGCGGACGATTGTCGATCTGGACCTCGCAGAAAACGAGACGTACAGACGGCGGTTCCAGACCAGTGATCGCGTGGCGAGTTCAAGCTATTCGTAACTCTTCAATCTTACGAAAACTCGGATGAGCTCCAAAGCGAGCAATGAGTTTGACACAAGGCACAACGATCGCGCCGGGAAAATCCGCGAAGCGGCCGTCGCGGCATTAAAAGAATTAGACCGATTGCGCTCAGCTGGGCCCGTGACTAAGGAAGCGCTCGACGCTGAGGTCGCGCGCATCGCACGAGAGAAGCTCCAGCCGTACGGATGCGATCTCGTCGTTCACCGGATGGGTGACGGCGTTACGCGATTTTTAATCAAAGGGCAAAAGCAATGGGAGAGAATACGATCTGGTCAAGAGTTTCTACCATCCTGACGATGGATCGATTCTAGAAGCAGAGGCCTGACTTATGACTGTCGGCCTTAAAGAAGGTCGTTGTAATCGCTCAGGTACCTGATCGCCCAAAACTTTCGGGAATAAAGGCGCGCCGAATCGGTAAGGAAAGGGCGTGAGGCAATCTGCCAAGCACCTAAATAGAACCAAAATTAAACCCACATCCTATGCAATCTCATATCCATCACTCCGACGACAACCACACCAGAGAGGCCACAGAATCATCGCAATTAACGACCTCGTTCTCAGCGCCCAACCGCCTCGCCAGGCGGAGATATACAGACCGGAGTACCGGCGTTCTTACAAACAACAACCTAAGGCACAAACATATGTTCAGAATTTTGGCCACGTTTGCGTCAATTTCCGCTTTCTTGCAGGTCGCTCCGCTTGCGAATGCAGCGACGGACGAAGAACAGAATCCGGCCCAGCCCGTCAACTCCGTCATCGAGTGGAATAGAACTCTTTTGGCAATCGTTCGCACGCCCGGCGCTCAGCCAGCTAGCATTCACTCAACCCGCAATTTCGCAATTTTGCACGCCGCCATCTACGACGCCGTTAATAACATCGAGCCAAGGTTCAGTCCGTACCTTGTGCACCTTGCCGACGTTCCAAGGAGCGCGTCCAAAATAGCTGCGGCCGATGAGGCAGCTCATGATGTCCTCGTGTTCCTATATCCTGCGTTTCAAGTGTCGTTGGACACGGAACTGCAGCAGGACTTGGCGCAGATTCCTGATAACGAGCGAAAAGCGCAGGGAGTAGCCGTGGGGCAGGCGGTTGCCGGCCAATTGCTCGCTGCGCGCAGCGCCGATGGAGCGAATGTAGCTCCACCGCCGTACGTCCCGGGTAACCAGCCCGGAGACTACCAGTTGACGCCGCCTAATTTCGCGCCAGCGGATTTCACCCAGTGGCCTCAGGTCACGCCGTTTGCGTTGGAGCGGGCCGACCAGTTCCGTCCCGGTCCTCCTCCGGCACTCATAAGCGCCCTTTACACTGAAGTGTTCAATGAAGTCAAAAGTCTCGGGTTCATTGACAGCACTACCCGCACTGCGGAACAAACCGAGATCGGCCGATTCTGGAACGGCAACATCCAGGACTTCTGGAACGAGATCGGGCAAACGGCCGCGCTGCATCATCATCTCAACCTTGAGCGCAGCGCGCGTCTCTTTGCACTGCTGAATGTAAGCCTGGCCGACACCACGATCGCCTTCTTCGAAGCCAAGTACACGTACAACTTTTGGCGTCCGGTAACTGCGGTTCGACTCGCAGGCACTGATGAAAATCCGCAGACCGAGCCTAATCCAACGTGGCTTCCACTATCCACGAGGACCGCTCCGGATCCTTCCTATCCCGGAGCACACAGCGCAATCAGTAAAGCGGGCGCAACCGTGTTGAGCTTTTACTTCGGCGACGAATTCACTTTCGATGTCAGCTCCGAGTCGCTGGCGGGAGTGACGCGACACTTCACCAGCTTCTCCGCAGCGGCAGAGGAAGCGGGACTGAGCCGTATTTACGCAGGGCAACACTTCCGCACTGACCACATCGCTGGCAAGGGTCTGGGCGGGCAGGTCGCAGAGTCTATCGATGAGAACATTCTGCTCCGAGAGGAATAGAAACATTAGAAAGTCTCCGTTATTTCCCGGAGCTGTAAGACCATGGAATTTGGATTATCGAACTGAGTTACTACAAGACTATCCAAAGACTATTCGGTGAGTGAATTCAACGATGCGCTTACTACGCACACAGTTCCTACGCCATCTATCACTTTGTCATCAAGACAGGCCAGCGGACGACGTCGATCTGGACCTCGCAGAAACGAGACGTACAGACGGCGCTTGCAGACCAGTAATCGCGTGGCGAGTTCAAGCCATTCGTAACTTTTCAATCTTACGAAAACTTGCATGAACTCCGAAGCGAGGAATGGGTTTGACGCAAGGTACAGCGATCGCGTCGGGAAAATCCGCAAAGCGGCCGCCATCGCGTTAAAGGAATTAGATCAACTGCGTTCAGGCGGACCAATGACACAAGAAGCGCTCGATGCTGAGGTCGCGCGCATCGCACAAGAGAAGCTGCAGCCGTACGGATGCGATCTCGTTGTTCATCGGACAGATGATGGCGTCACGCGGTTCTTAATCAAGGTCCAGAGCACTGGGAGACGATACGATCTAATTAAGAGTTTTTTCCATCGCGACGAGAACTCGACTCGACAAACGGAAGACGGCCCTTGAACTGGCGGCCGGAAGATAGTTGTGACCCGGCGAAGAACGCGAGTTGGCTCGCACGAGTGCTGAAGCTGCGTCGCATGAGGGAGCCGACGTGATCCGGATACGTGAGTGGGAGGGCGACGTCAGCGAATCGAAACAGCTGCTGGCAAAAATCGGGGCGCAAGTTGCGTCACAGCCGCCCGGTGGAACATCCCCACATACCTCGCTCTGGCGTCAGTCACGATGGGTACACACAAATCATACTGGTAGAGCGGTCGCGCGAACTCCCGTTCGGTCGTGACGAACCGCAAGATTTCGGGAATAAAATCGCGCCGAATGGGTAAGGGAAAGCGTAAGGCAAGTTTTGCCAAGCAACTCAACTAAAACCAAACCAATATTAATCCATTATGAAATCTGAAATTAAACCTACAGCTACTAATGAGCGCGACAGTGCCGAATCATCGAACCCTAGCCAGGAATTCCCGCAGCCCAACCGCCTCGCCAGACGATCCTTTCTGCGCAATCTCGGGATGGGAGCAGCTCTTCTGGCCCCGGGAGCTGCTTTACTAGGCAATGCGAGCAAGGCGCTGGGAGGTCTGGGCGATCGAAGGCATCTCCCAGATGGTGATGTCGCGATTCTCCAGCTCCTCGCCGCTGTCGAACTGATCGAAGAGGACCTTTGGCAACAGTACAACGAACTGGGGGGAGTCGACGCGCCAGATTCAGGGTACAAGGCAGGACTCGTGATTCTGGATGGGGACCAGCCCCAGTATATTGCCGACAACACGGATGATGAGATAAGTCACGCGGCTTTCCTAAATGCCTATTTAGTATCCAAAGGCGAGCAGCAGGTTGACCTGAGGCAGTTCGCCACGTTGCAGCCCAGCCAAGTCTCGTTCGTCCCGCAAACTGGACGGCTTACAAACCTTAAGCAGCTCACGGTGGATACCAGCTGGTGGACCCGCTACCGCAGCACCACCAACCCGGATTTCGGGGCAACCTTCCCGAACGCAGTCCCCAGTTTGGGCACTGGGCTGCATACCGCAATTCCGAGAAACAATTCCGAACTGGGCGACCCGAACAACCCAAACGACCATGTCAAGGCGATTGCTTTCACGGCGGGATTTCACTTTGGTTATATTGAACAAGGTGGCACCAGCCTTTACGCGACGCTCGCTCAGAAAGTTAGCAACTTGGAAGTGTTACGAATCCTCCTCAGTATCGGGGGATCGGAGATCATGCATTTCCAGACCTGGCAGGACAAGGCAGGCAATGCGACTCCGTTGACCGATTTTGACCCGATAAACAATTCAACGGTGACCTTTACGGACCTCACCACAGGTCAGCCCGAGACGTTGCAGGCCAACTTGATCATGCCCGAGCCGTGCGAATTCATCAGCCCACACCTACCTGCGTGTTCAATCATTCGTCCAACCGGTCCAGGGCAGTTAGACGCACGGGGGGTTATCAACAGCTTCATTGCCGACGAACTGTTCAGGGGACAAATCCCCGCGTTCTTTACACTCATCAATTCGTTGGCGAGCGCCGCGGATGCGGCAAGACGGCCAGGACCCTAAGGCAGAGGACATCCGGGATTTCGAACGCCGCGCTGAGTCCAGGCTCAGCGCGGCGTTTTGCAAATATTGCGAGTCCCGCACCTAACAGTCCAAGATTTTTGGGAATAAACGCGAACCAGGTCGGTAAGGATAGTTGTAAAGCAAATACCAATCAATTAACCGAAACAAAAAGTTATGTCCGATTACATTTCTCACGATCACGAACACGACGGAATCGATCGCCGCGGCTTTCTCCATTGCATGGCCTGGGCCGGCACGGGCCTGCTTTGGACGATCAGCGGAGGCGTACTCGCGTCGAGAACTCTTGCCCAGATCGCGAAAGCAGGAGACTCGTTGCCGGCGGCTACGGATCTCAGCTTTCTCCAGATCAGCGATAGCCACATCGGCTTTAGCAAAGACGCAAACAAAGACGTGACAGAGACGTTCAAAATTGCCCTCGATCGCATCAACGCGATGCCGACGCCGCCGGCCTTTCTTATCCACACGGGAGACCTCACGCAGCTGTCGAAGCCCGAAGAGTTCGACACCTTTGATGAGGTATTGAAGAGCTGCCGAACCAAGGACGTTTTCTATGTTCCCGGGGAGCACGATGTGCTTAACGATGGCGGAAAGCTTTACCGTGAACGGTATTTAAAGAGCGTCGAAGGCAAAGGCTCGGGCTGGTACAGTTTCAATAAGAACGGTGTCCATTTCATCGCCCTGGTCAATGTCCTGGACCTTCAGGCCGGCGGCTTGGGTCAACTCGGAGACGAGCAACTCGAATGGCTCGAGGCCGACGTGAAAGATCTCGGAACCAGCACGCCGATAGTTGTCTTCGCTCATATCCCTCTCTGGGCGGTCTATCCGCAATGGGGCTGGGGAACAAGCGATAGCGAACGCGCTTTAGGATATCTGAAACGCTTCGGTTCGCTGACGGTGCTAAACGGTCACATTCATCAGGTGCTCCAGAAAGTAGAAGGTAACGTGACTTTCCACACCGCGATGTCTACTGCCTTCCCCCAGCCAGCTCCTGGAACCGCGCCGTCGCCCGGACCGATGAAGGTACCGGCTGAAAAACTGCGGAGCATGCTTGGTCTAACAAGCGTTCAGTATAAGCAAGGCAA
>WNGQ01004025.1_pt1 | contig 14687 bp, 11 predicted proteins | sample 5407661 | NCBI WGS metagenome assembly WNGQ01 (sample SAMN13153382, study PRJNA577476) | soil metagenome | isolation source: 60 cm soil or saprolite under Garry oak tree replicate 2 | place: USA:California | collected 2016-06-15 | reverse complement strand
GTGCAGATGGGCCGGGCGATGACTGCCCAGGGGCAGTTCAGCAAAAGCAAACCGCTGCTTGCGCAGGCTGCCAGGCTGCTGGAAAAAGCCGCGAACTGGCCCGATTGGATTTTTGCTACCAGCTTTTTGGGAATTGCGCTGGCAGCGTCGGGGCACTCTGCAGCAGGGGTAGCACAGGGACAGCAAGCCCTGGCGCGCGCACGGGAAATGAACACGCAGACGGGATGTGCCGTGAGCCACGTGTGCCTTTCTGCCATCTACTGGATGGGTGGTGAGATAGAGCACATGTTGGAAGAGAGCCATACGACCGTAGAAGTAGCGGAGCAGTCAGGTAATCACTTTATGACCTACCTGGGCTATGGCTTGCGAGGCTGGGCCGAGAGCCGCCTGGGACGTCACGAGGCTGCGATGCAGAGCATGGCACACTCACAGGCGATCAGCCAGAGCCTGGGCGGGCAACTCCTGATCGCCGATTGGTTAGCCGCCGCGCACGCCGAACTCGTGCTGGCTGCTGGCCGTGTCGAAGAGGCCCTGGCGCTGGCAGAGCAAGCCGTGAACATCGCCCAGGCGATCGGCGGCCTCTTTGCCCAAGGGCTGGCCCACCGCGTGTGGAGCCAGGCACTGACTGCCCTTCACCCACCGCGCTGGGATGAGGCCGAGGCGCACCTTGCCGCCAGCCTGCAGGCTCTGCAAGCCTGTGAAGCCATGCCAGAGGTGGCGCGGACGCAGCTGGCCTGGGGCACACTCTGTCGCGAGCGGAGCGACCCTCTCCCCGCTCTGGAGCACTTTGAGATTGCTGCATTTCACTTCGAGAACGCGGGCCTGACCCGCGAATTGGAAAGGACGTGTGCAGTGAGCCTGGAACTCATTCAGACGCTGAGAGGCCAGCAGGGAATCAAATGACTTGCACTAGTTGCGGTGGCACAACCCACAAGTAAATGTCACAGTTCCCCCCCCACAAGCGTATTAACAACAGATACTGAAGCAAGAGACCTTTCAAGAGAAGGAGTGCAAAAGACAAGCATGCCGACTAATATGGTTGCCTACGAGTGGCCCTTCAATGGTACCTCCCACATCGCATATGAAACCGATGATACCCACATCCACGAGATGGTCATTGGACAGGACAGGAAATGGCGCGATCAAGATATTACATTCATCGCCGATGCTCCTAAGTTGGAAGAAGCAATTCTGGCAGGCTTTACCTGGGAGGAGGGACATTCACAGCAGATAGCATACGCCAGCACATTGAATGAGAATGGTCATATTTACGAATTATTCCAGCCTCAGGGCCAACCCTGGCGAGTCGAGGACATCATGAAGAAGCGCACAGATGCAGTTCCTGCTGATGGCTTCGCCTTGATTGGATATCCCTGGAAAGCCGCCGGAACCAGGCACCTTGCCTATACTGGACGTGATGGACACCTGCACGAACTGAGCGCGGCAGTAAACGGAGCGTGGAGTTATAGCGACCTCACGCAATTAACAGACACCCCCCTTCCCGAGAACTCCTTGCTAGCCGCCTATACCTGGGAAATCGGCAAAACAAAGCACGTCGTCTACACGAGTGGAGATGGACACATCCATGAACTCATGACAGGAGTGGATGGTACATGGAAGCATACCGATCTGACGGACGCAACGGATGCGCCTTTGGCTGGCGATTCCGCCTTGACTGCCTATGCCTGGAAGGCAGGCAAAACAAAGCACGTCGTCTACACAGGCGTCAATGGAGATGTCTATGAGTTGGCACGCGGGCATGATGCCGTATGGACCTACGCGAATTTGACAGGTCTGACAGGAGCACCCTTAGCACTTGGCTCCGCCCTGGTCGCCTATGCCTGGGAGACCGGTCTTGCCAAACAAGTCGTCTACGTGGGCAGTAATCACCATATCTATGAATTGCAGATGCCACTGGACGGCACATGGGAACAAACCGACCTGACACAACGTCTGGGCGTGCCCGAAGCCAGTGAAGATGTCATTGCCGCTCACGAGTGGACTCCTGAGTTCGCGAAACATATTGTCTATCTCGATACCACCGACCACCCCCACATGCATTCGTTGATGCTGAAACATGGGGGGAATTGGCACCATACCGATCTAACCAGCTCGACTGGTTCTCCATTGATAGCATTGCTTAGAGCAGGCAAATGAACCTACGTCCTTTTCGAACTTGATGCCCCAGCATGGAGGACTTTCACGCGTCACAGGTCGAGATGAGCCCGGCCAAACATCTGCCTTTTCAGACCCATTTCAGCTTCTCGATGTATGCTCAGGGTAAGTGAGTCATAGACGAGCGAAAGGAAATGTATAGATGAAACGACCACCTGTTCTGCACTATCTCCTCTGGCTAGGAGGTATTATAGTGGTGCTATCCGGATGTGTAGGATCATCTGAACCGCATACACAGACGCCAGCTGCTCCTGTTGCATCCCCGACCACTCTTCTTACGCAATTGAAGCCTGAAGGGGCTCTTCCATCCTCCTGTCCTGTCACGCCCATCTACCAGGGAGGGCCACCAACACCCTTTATCACGTCTGCTCTTCCCTGGGTTCAGACTCAACCGGCTTCTTCGGGCATTGTGGGACACCTCTTTTTTGCAGGGACAACGACCGGGAGCGGGACGTACCGGTTTCTCCATACGGGAGGAGGCTATCCCGATGGGTCGAGCACCAAAATTCTCTGGACGATCGATCATCCGCACATTCTCAACCAGATTCAGATTGATGGAACGAATCTGTCCTCTCCTGGAATGACGTTTCACCAAACCATTAATCCAGGCGTTGGCCCTTGGGCTGTTCCTTCACCGGAACAGTACCCGTCAATTGTGGTAGTTCCCAGTGCAGGCTGCTGGCGTTTGCAGATAAGCAGTGGCTTGGCGCAGGGAACCCTTATTATGTGGGTCGTTGGGGAGAATGGATAAGCGGAGGTTTGCCAAAAGTTGTCGTCAGCCTGCCTGTTGCCAGCCGAAGGAGGCCACCCCTACCCAACCATAGCCACGATGTGATAGAATATCTATCAAGCTCATTGAGCCGTTGCCTCGCACGCACGATACATTGGGTGGGTTCCATAGGAAAGTACTACGCCAATTATGACGATAGAAGAAAAAGACGCGCAGGCGTTAGATGCCTACTCAAACGCGGTAACGGGCGCTGCGGAGCGTGTTGGACCCGCAGTTGTACGTATTGATATAGATCGTGAAGGCGGGCGATTTGCCCGGTCAATCTTTGGGGGCGGCTTAGGCTCCGGCTTCATCTTTGCCTCAGATGGTCAGATCCTCACTAATGCCCACGTAGTAGCAAATGCGCAGCGTATTCGTGTAACGCTCGCCGATGGCCGCACCTTTGATGCTGGCCTTGTTGGAAGCGAACCAGATGTCGATGTTGCAGTGCTGCGGATCGGCGCGGACAGGCTACCCGTCGCCGAACTCGGACGGACTCCCCTGAAAGTGGGGCAGTTGGTGATTGCTGTCGGCAACCCCTACGGTCTCAACTGGACGGTTACGGCAGGAGTTGTGAGCGCATTGGGCCGCACGCTGGAAGGGCCAGGCATACGCAGCAAAATGACCAACCTCATCCAGACCGATACCTCCATCAATCCAGGCAATTCTGGCGGCCCGCTCGTGGATAGCCTGGGGCGGGTGGTCGGGATCACCACCGCCATGATGCCTATGGCCCAGGGGCTTGGCTTCTCCATTCCGCTGGACACCGTCAAATCCGCCATTGCACGTATCAATAAACGACGCGAAGCGACACCGGCAGGTGTATCGATGGGCGTTGGCGGCATGCGGGTGAAGCTCGACGAAACATTGCGCAGGAATCTCAGCCTCGCGCAACAACACGGGATGGAACTGCTAGAAATCCGGCATGATGGGCCAGCCGACCGCGCCGAACTTAAACGCCTGGATATTATTGTCTCGGCTGCCAGCGAACCCGTCACGGAACCGCGGGACTTGCAGCGTATTGTACGCCGCCATCGCGCGGGTGAAAAAATCCCCGTCAATTTCCTGAGAGGGGGCAAACAGCGCAAAGTGACGGTGATACTTTAGATAGTTTCTTATGCGCCTGCTTCATCAGAATCAGCACCAGCACGAATTTGAGAGTTACCCCTAAAATGCGTCTATTGTAGTGGAAGATGTAACACTACGTCTGGGCTACATAGCCAGGAGGGAAAGACGCAATGGGACCTATGCTGATTCTGCTGGTGTTCCTGGGTGGAACAATGATGTTAATTGTAGGCGGCACACGGGTAAGTTTGTATCTTTTTACACAGAATGCGTTGGAAACTAACCATGTGGTAGCTGAAAAGCCGTTGCCGGTTCAAGAACCCGTCGTAGAACGTCCCGTATATTATCGAGTCGCGGAGGCAGGGAACACGAGTGCCCGGTACGCGCGTGGTAGTTTAATGGTCATCGGAAGCATCTTATTGTTGACACTGATTGCCGCCGTTACCATCCTTCACTAACAAGAGGACAACACCGCCAGCAACATTGACTGGTCGACCTGCCGGAATGGAGAGAGATTTCTGGCAGGTCGATGGGTTTTTCTGTTGCGATTTGCTTAGAGTAGATGGTCAGAGCACATCAGAACATCCACACCCTGGCATTACTGAATACTACTTCCGTTGCATGGCCGTTCGTACCATTTGCAGTGGCTTCGAAGCCAATTTTCCCGTGGTTATAGGTGCTATCAGTAATGCTGGCAATTTGCTGGTGGTTGATATATACGGTAATGGTATTGCCCTGGGCTACCACGGCAACGAGGTTGCTCTGGCCCACCCCCTGCTTGATGGCTGAACTGTTGCCGCTCGTCAAGATTGTAGCGCCAGATGCATTCACGATATAGAGATCGTAAGAGCCATCTTGAAACATATCTAGTGTGTAGTTTCTGTAGGCCTGGGGAGTGTCCTGGTCGCGGAAGATCAGTCCGCCTCCGTCCCCTTTCATAATCTGCATCTGCGCCTCAAAGGCGAAGTTCGTGTAGTTGGAGTCGACGGCCAAACAGTCGTCATAAAAATGGGGATCGGGCGCTTTCACATGGTATGCTCCACCCATGAAGCTGCAATTGATGGGATCTTGGGCCCAACTGACCCCTTTGCTATTATCGCTCAAAGGATCAGAGAAGACCAGCGTCCCACCATGGGTATAGGGGTTCGCTGCCGCAGCAGTGGCTGTCGCATTGATTTGGGCCTGGGCTTGAGCTGTGCTGCTGGCCTGTGCATGGGCTGTTCCGGTGGCCTGCGCTATGGCGGTAGCTGTAGCCTGCACATGCTGCTGGTTAGGTTGGTAGACGGTTGCGTAGTAGATGAGTCCGCTTCCTGCTATGACCAGCACTGCTATGATGACAATCAAAACGATGATCGCTGGTGAAAAGCGACGCGGAGGTTTTTGTCCTTGTGGACCGGCAGGAGCGAGCGGAGGAGGATAGGCAGGTTGTGGTCCGGACTGCGGCGTACCATAAGGAGGTGGAGCGGTATAGGGGTTCTGCTGACTAGAAGGAGCGGATGGAGGTAGAGGGGTATAGGGGTTCTGCTGACTAGATTGAGTAGGGGGAGGAGCGTAAGGATTTGAACCATAGGCTGTAGTTGGCGGGGATTGTTGTACAACAGTAAAAGGTGATGGCGCAATGGTAGGAGCTTCGGGCGCTGTCCCAGTATTGATGTAATAGGCGGGTGTAGCCGCGCCACAGTTGGGACAATGTGCGGCTCCTGGTACAAGCTGCGCTCCACAGGAATTACAGTACGTCATGAGTCCTCCTCACTCTATTGCAATCTACCAGGATGACTATAGTACTCAGCTAGTATACCTTAATAACACAACAAATGCAATAAAAAAAGCTACCTAGCTACCTCCGCTACCTCTCTCACTTATCATCAATAGCTACCACCTAACTTCCGGTGATCCCACGAGACTATCTCCACAGGTTCCACAAAGACCACCACTCGTTTAGGTGCCTGGGCTGAGACCAATTGGCGTGTATTATCATTCAAAGGGCCAGTGTACCGTTCAAAGATGACCTCGCCTATGCGCTGGACGGTTTCGCGGTCGTCGTTGATGATTGCCCGTCCTTTAATCTGGACTCCCCGTAGTTCATCATAGCGCACACCGCTCTCCACAAGACAGGTAAGCCTGGGATCTCGCCGCAGGTTGATAGCCTTTTGCGACTTAGCATACGTCCAAAAAACTACCTGGTCATTTATCAACACATACCACATCGCTACCAGGTGCGGCCAACCGTCTTTACCAATTGTGGCTACCTGAAGTATGCGCTGCTCCTCAAGAAATGCGCGTATCTCTTCGTCGTTCATGCGGATCAGGTCTCGCCGATTCATGTATTTTCCTCCGTCATTACTTCTCTAAATATTGAGCGTATGTTGGCGATGCGTTCAGTATCGCTTATAGACACGGAGTTGGCAATAGCTAAGAATATACTGAGGTCATTTCAACTCGAACAACGCCTCATCATATTCTCCAATGATCTCGAAACCCAACCGCTTATAACACGCGATGGCGCTGGCATTATCGGCTCGAACATTCAGCCCAACATGATCTACTGTCTCTAACAATACCTTGCAGAGCTTCGCGCACACGGCCGATCCCAGGCGCTGCCCTCGATAATCGGGATGCGTGGTCACATTACCAAGGACGCCTATCTTGTATTGTGGCGAATACACGTGCACTCCGGCTACGCTTACCAGCTTTGCATCTCGTCGAATGCCGTAGTAGTGTCCAGTTTCCAACATGCGTGGATCGAACCAGTTTTCAGGGTAGCTAATGCGATATAAGGTTTGTAAATCATCTACATCCGCTACGGTTAATGGAACGACGCCTGAACTATCAACCTTCTCCAGGCGTGAGGTATCCATTAAAGCCATCTTGTAGTGCAGACCGTGCGATTCGATACGGTAATCATGTGCAAAGACACTCGCCAGGTCTCCGCTAAAATGAGCATAAAATCTTCTTGGGAGCAGAGGCAAAAGCGACTGGAGCAAATCGCGCATGGTTGCGAGGCCCTCAGTGATTCCCAGCAGTGTTGGAAGTTCTAACCCGGTATAGAGTAAAACAAGTTCTTGAATCTCTTCAGCATCTTTGAATGCGTACCAGGTCGTATACTGCCAAAAGAAATCGTCCAGGTCTCCTAGCTCATACAGATGCAGCCAGGTGTTACGGCGCAGGAACTGCTCAATTGTACCTTTGTCATGTAGACAAACAGCTTTCATAAGACGCTTCCCCTATACCCTACTGCACCAGTTCTACGATGCCGATCAAATGCCCTTTGACGAGTGGCATGCCTTTTCGGGCGCGTGGGAACGTCTTAAATTCGGATGCCTTCATCACAGTCACCTGTTCGCTGCCTTCGCCGTTTGAGATGAGCAGGAAGTGCGTGTGTTCGTTGATGATGGTAGCCGACATCACCTTGTCTTTACCGGCCAGTTCGGTGGTTATGACACCGGCTGTAGCCCGGCCCTTCTGTGGGTACTGGCCGAGCGGCACTTTCTTGCCCAGGCCGCTTTCGGTCACGACGAAGAGGCTCAACGGGTCGGAGGCCGTGTTTTGCTCCTCGCTATCCAGGTAGCACGCGCTGACCACCTTCGCATTCGGGGCTAAGGCCATAGCCGCTACGCCTTGACCGACACGACCCTGAGCGCGCAAGCCTTCATCGCTGAAACGCAGCGTTTGCGCGTTATCGCATGTCACAAAGTATTCGCCCTGGCCGCGCGAGATCAGCGCGGCCACTACAGCATCGCCCTCCGCCAGCTTCATATCTTGCAGGCCATCCACATCAGCTGTTTTATAATCGCTCAAGGGAGATTTCTTGACTTTGCCCAGTTTGCTGAAAGTCACCAGGTAACGGTCTTCGTCGTATGACTCGAGGGGGAGCAGTGCGACGACTTCTTCACCCTGGACAAGCCCTATCAATTTGCGTAGAGGTTCGCCCTTTGCCGGGCGAGTTCCCTGGGGAATACGATGAGCCGCGATCTGGAATACACGACCACTGGTGCAGATGCAGAGTACGTAATCCTGTGAAGTGGCAGGGACTACCTGGCGCAGTTGCTCATCGCCGCGTACTGTAACGTAGGTGGCATCACCATTTTTTCCCTTTGGCTTGTAGGTATCAGCGGGCAGCGCTTTCAGCGCACCCGCGCGCGTATAGGCAATCACCAGGGGCTCGCGTTCATGCAGGCTGGCAACCTCGGTCACAGGAGCATGAGCCTGTCCCTCGACCTCGATGACGGTGCGCCGCTCATCGCCGAACTGCTTGATCAGTTGCTGCATCTCTTTCTTCAGCAGGGCGATCAGCGCATCACGATGCGCCAGCAAATACTCCAGTTCGCTGATGCGCGCCTGCAGCTCCGCTTTTTCTTTGGCATATTTACCAGCATCCAGGCGCGTCACCTGGGCCAGTGTCATCGAGGCGATCACATCGGATTGGATTGGTGTCAGTTTATAGGTTGTCTCGATCTTTTTGCGCGCCACTGCGCGATCCTCTGCTTGCTGGAAGATTTTGACGATGCGATCCGCGTTGGCCGCGCCGACGATCAACCCCTCGACAACGTGCAGGCGCTCCCTGGCTTTGCGCAGGTCAAACTGCGTGCGGCGCGTGACGACATCAACCTGGTGGGCATTCCAATAGTTGAGCAATTCGATCATACCCACCTGTTTAGGATGGCGCGCAGCCTGCATCGGCTCACCAAAGAGGAATACCATCTGAAACGACTGCGCAATCTGCAAATCCGTTTCGTTGAAAAGCTGCGAGAGCACCTGGGCTGCATCGGCATCTTTGCGCAATTCCAGCACGATGCGCGTACCTTTTTCGGTATCGCTCTCGTCACGCAGGTCGGGCAGCAACCCCTCGAGCTTGCGCGCATTGATGGCCTTGACAATCGAGGCTTTGACTTTATCGCGACCGATGGGCGGAATTTGCGTCACAATCAGCGAACGGCTGCGCGGCGTCTCTTCCAGGCGCACCTCTGCGCGCACAATGATGCGCCCCTTGCCGGTCGTCAGGTAATCTTTGATACCCTCGATACCCATGACGCGCCCACCCTGGCAGAAATCTGGTCCCTGAATGTAAGTCATGAGCTGCTCGACGCTCATGGTGGGGCGATCCAGCAGGGCGATGCAGGCCCGCAATACCTCGGTCAGATTATGCGGTGGAATATTGGTGGAGAGGCCCACCGCGATACCACTGGATGTATTGACGACAGGCGGGATGCGGCCTGGCAGATAGTCCGGCTCCTGCACTCTCGGATCCTGCTTATAGCTCGGGTGCAGCGGAACGGTTTCACGTTCCATGTCGGCCATCAGCGCCTCCGCCAATGGAGAAAGGCGCATCTCGGTATAACGATATGCAGCGGGAGCATCTCCATCCTCGCTGCCCATATTGCCCTGACCCTCGATCAAGGGATAGCGCAGGGTAAACGGCTGGGCCATACGCGCCGCTGCGTCATAGACGGAGACATCGCCATGTGGATGGTAGTTACCAAGAATAAGTCCGACGACTTCCGCGCTTTTCACCGTGGGGCGACTAGAGATGAAGCGCGCATCGCGCATACCTGCGAGAATGCGCCGCTGCACGGGCTTCAAGCCATCACGAGCATCGGGTAACGCGCGGTCAGTCACGACCGAAAGGCCATAGGTCGCAAAGGCCTGGGCCATTACGACCGAAAAATCTTCCTCGCGAATGGTGCCAAATGCTGTTGTGTTTTCAGAGATTCGAGCCATGATCTATACATCCAGTTCCTTAATCTTCCGCGCGTGTTCCGCCAGGAAGGTACGACGCGCCTCGGCGTTCTCGTCTTCCATCAGTTCTCCCACCAGTTTCGCCGCCAGCACGCCATCTTCCATCGTAACGCGCTTAAGCGTGCGGCGCGGGGGATCGAACATGGTTTCACGCAGCTCTTTCGCATTCATCTCGCCCAGGCCTTTGAAGCGTTTGAACTCAACATCCTGCGCATCTGGCCGCGCGTTCAGGAATTGGATGCGCGCCTCGTCGTCCAGCAGCCATGTTACCTTGCCCTTGTATTTGACCGAGTACAGTGGTGGACAGGCGATGAACACATGCCCGCGCTCGATCAGGTCGCTAAACTCCTGGTAGAAGAGAGTCAGCAGCAGGCATTGAATATGCAGACCGTCCACGTCGGCGTCGGTGGCGATGATCACGCGGTGAAACTTCAGACGGCTGATATCGAATGAATCGCGCGTACCCGTTCCCAGCACGTTGATGATGGTGCGTATCTCTTCATTCTCAACGATACGCTTCAAATCGGCTTTCGCCACGTTGAGCGGTTTGCCTTTCAACTTCAAGACAGCCTGGAAATCTGAGAAACGCCCCTGGCCAGCGCTGCCACCAGCCGAATCTCCTTCGACGATGAACAGCTCTGAACGCGCGGGATCCGAGGAGTTACAGCGCAAGAACTTCTTGGAGAGCGAGGTGTCGATCAGCTCGCCGTTTTTCTTATTGCCCGCGCGCGCCAGCTCTTCCACCAACTGGGCTTCATTGCGCGCCTTCTGCATCTGGAGAATTTTTTTGAGCCAGTCTTTGCCGGCGCCCGTATTACGCTCAAACCACTCCTTCAAACCCTCGTCCACAATCGAACGCACGATGCCCTCAACAGGCGCGTTGTTCAAGCGATCTTTGGTCTGACCCTGAAACTGTGGATTGACCAGCTTCACCGAGATCACCACGTTCAGCCCCTGCTGGATGACCTCCGGCTTGAACCCTTCCTTCTCACGGCTTTTAATCACGCCCCATTTGAGCGCATAATCGTTTACTACTTTGGTAAGCGCGGCCTTAAAGCCTGTTTCGTGTACACCGCCGTCGCGTGTACGTACGGCGTTGGCATAGCTATACATGGTAATCCTGTAGCCAGAGGTGGCTTGCAGCGCCACCTCTACCTGCACTCCATCCTTTGCTTTGGCGATGCCGATGACCTGCTTGAAGAGCGGCGCGTTGGTGCCGGTCGCAAGCTCGCGCACATAATCGGGCAGCCCTTCGCGCGAGTAAAAGACACGCTTCACCTGCTGCTCGGTGTCATCGTCGTAGGCATCCAGGTGGAAGGTCACACCACAATTGAGATAGGCGGCGGCTTTCAGCCGACTTTCAATCGCCTCGAGCGAGTAAAAGGCGTCGGCATCGAAGATGCTGCGATCGTAGAGCCAGCGCAGCTGTGTGCCGTGTCGTTTTGGATCGTATAACAACACTTCGTGCGGCAAAGCGGTTCCACGACTGAATACCTGCCTGAACTCCTGTCCATCTTTCCAGATGGTTAACTCTACTTTTTCAGACAGCGCGTTGATCACCGTCGAACCTACACCATGCAGCCCGCCAGCGGTTTTATAGACGCCTTCTTCAAATTTTCCACCGGAATGGGGGACGGTTAAGATGATCGTCGCGGCTGGCAAATACTCTCCCTGGTATAACATCGGGTCGAAAGGCATGCCTCGCGCCTCGTCACGCACCGTGACCCAGCCCTCGCGATCCACGCTCACCCAGATATTTTTGCCGTAGCCAGCTACGGCCTCATCAACGGCATTATCCAGCGCTTCCCAGATCAAGTGCAAAAGACCTGAGGAGGAAGTAGATCCAATATACATACCCGGACGATGGCGAATGGCCGCGATACCCTCAAGTACCTGAATATCAGCGGCTGAATAGTGAGACTGCTTCTTAGTTTTTGCCACCGGCTTTAACTCGCTTCTGGGCGAAGCCACTTCTCTTGTTTTTATTTCCTCGTCTGCTCTTTTTGCCTGGAAGAGCGAGAGTTGTCCGTTCAACTCTAACTCTTCTTGCACAGCGGGGGACGATTTGGCGGAACGAGCCATAAACCTGATACCTCTCTTCAACTGGCTTTTCATGTACTCTCAGCATACAGTGTTCTATTCTTCCTGTCAAGAGGAAATTCGGTCACATGTTCTATTTTGCTCAAAGCTGGTTTTTGGAAGGTTGCCGATTCTAGCCAGCTTTCCAAATAAAACTATTTTGGAGAGTCATTTCATATTCATACATAGCATTCTTGATACACACTAGAAAAAGGAAACCTAATAAAAATACTAGCCACCTATCTTAAAAAAAAGTTTCACAACTCTTGTATAGTATGGTAAAATATGTTGTAAGTGAGAGGGATTTTTTCTCTTTTGGCAGCGTTCTTACTTATAAGAAACCAGATGTTTTTAAGAGAAAAGGTACTCGCTGGTTCATCATTATGAGAACTTTTTCAGCAATGCTACGTATAATATTACGAGCCATTAAAAATTTTAAGTGTTCGTTGGGTGCCCATAGTTTTTTTTCATTAAGTTTTAATTCTTTTCATATATACTACTTGTTTAGTACATCAGCGCACCATATGTTACTTAACTCTAGGAAAGCGTAAGCAAACAATGCCACGTCCATTGAAAAATGTTTCCCCCGATACATTGGGTGGGAGAATACGGGCTGCGCGTCAGGCCTTACATATGTCTCTTTCTGAAGTAGCGGGTCAAGAATACAGTACCAGCCTCATTTCACAGATCGAACGCAATAAAATCGAGCCATCAGCAGGTAGTTTGAAGTACCTGGCGGAGCAGCTTCATCTTCCATTAAATGAGCTGACGGTTTTAGCGCAGCAGCATCGTGAAACTGAAGTGGAAACACATAAATACCAGAAAATTGAAGATCAACGTGTTCGCGCTGCTCAACTGCTGGAGATCAACCGTCCGCGGGGCGCATTAGAGCAGTTGCAGGATTTGACCATTAGCCAGATACCAACCTTTCAACGCTGGCGCATCATTGCCCTGCGCGGCCAGTGTTACTTTAGCCTGCGGCAGTTTCTTTCAGCGCAACGGGAATTTCTCTCCGCGCTTGCTGTGTTGCCGGATCACATTTTACAGGATCAATTCGTGGAAGTCGTCTTATTACGGCTACATCTGGCGGCGGCTTCTCGAGAACTTGGTCAGTATGAAACGGCATACGAGCAATACCAGGATGCGCGCTCGTTGATGAACACTGCTACTCCGTTGCGCTACATCGCCGAAGCCCACTGGGGGCTTTCGCTCGTCCTCTACGAACAAGCCTACAAAGCGATAAATGACAGGGAGCATGAAGACGGGCATGAGTATCCAGAATCCTTCAAGCTACTCATGCAGCGTGCGCTTCGACACGCGGAGAATGCCCGCACACTCTACAACTCCATTGAAGAGTTGTTACGCGCCGCGCTCCTGAGCTGCCAGATCGCGTTAATTGAGCAGGCGCTGGGAAATTTGGGGGCCGCGCGCCTGCACTTGCAGGACGTATTAAACGACTGGACGCCCACGATCAGCGAAAGTGAGCAACCTCAACCACTTGAAGTCGCCGAGAAGGTCAAACACTACAGTTTGAAAGAACGCGCCAATGTGGTCTCTGCGGCTGCCTGCTACCTGGCAAGTGTCGAACATCAGGCCAAAGACTGCGATACCGCGCTCGACTATATTGAGTTGGCGCTGAAAGCTGGCCAATCCAGTTATATTCTCAGGCGCGCTGATGCTTATATGACCAAAGGCCAGATTCTCGCTGACCGCAACGATCCGAATGCAACCGAGGCGTTCTATCAAGCGCTCGATGAGTTAGAAAGGACCGATCGCCTGGGAGCCAAGATTCGCGTGCATCGCATGCTTGGCGAGCACTTGATGAAACAGGGAGAGTATAAAGAGGGTCAAAAGGAAATCGATACAGCCTTACGACTTGCAAACGTTCCCTCACAATTTCAGGCGACATCGGCGGACGAACATACAACGCTCAACGGGTAAGACCCGCTCCTCGTTTTACACGGCGCAGGTATCTATAACGGTTGATCTTTCATCAACAATTCGTAGGCAGCAATAATACGCTGCATCTCTCGTGGATCACCACCCCGGTCGGGGTGGTTTTTCTTCGCAAGTTCGCGGTAACGGCGTTTGATTTGTGGGCGTGTAGCATTCGAAGGCAACCCTAGCACCGCCAACGCCTGCTGGCGCTCCAATACCGGACGTATAGGATTCACGCGGCTGCCCCATAAAGCTCGCGCGCTCAGGCGCAATACGTCCCATAGCAGCGATGCGAAACTTTGTTGCTTCGGTGGTGGTCGTGAACCCATTCCTGTCTACTCGTATACTGTTCATGCGCGGAATATAAGGTAATCTCTCCTCATCATGATACCACGAGTAAGGTATGCTTACTACAAAGCTATAGCGCATCTATGAAACGCAACGATGAGTGTAATCGTGCTTATATTCAGAGAATCGAATCGCCGTCATCTTTGCTGATAACAGGAGAACACCTGAAAGGATCAGGGCCATGGCAACTGAAACGAAAACACACGAATCAGCACCCGATACTAAGCAAGAAGTCGTATCAGGGGTAGAGCATACCGCTAAAAAAGAGGTGAAACCCCTCCAGGGGTTTTTCACCAAATTCAATAATGACTGGGTCATGAACTTCGCGTCAGGACTCGCCTTTAACTTGCTGACGTCCATTTTCCCCATTGTGATAGCTATTATCTCTATAGCGGGATTCTTTGTGGGCAGTCTGGATCCTACGGGAAAGCAAATGCTTATTGACAATATTACACACGCCTTTCCGCCACCTATATCTAACCAGAATGTGCTACAACCCGCGCTCAATTCACTCAGCAAGGAAGCCGGCTTCCTGAGCATTATCGCTATTCTGCTAGCCATCTTCGGCGGTTCACGC
>WNGQ01004219.1_pt1 | contig 14690 bp, 10 predicted proteins | sample 5407661 | NCBI WGS metagenome assembly WNGQ01 (sample SAMN13153382, study PRJNA577476) | soil metagenome | isolation source: 60 cm soil or saprolite under Garry oak tree replicate 2 | place: USA:California | collected 2016-06-15 | reverse complement strand
CGTCTCAACGCCACACATGAGTCGGATGTACACCACAAGAAGCTCGTACAATTAAACTACATGGGACATAAATAATCCCCGCCTCTTTCTCCGCACTACTCGCGTTGGTCATCGCTAGCATTTTCGTCCCGGCAAGTTTCCCCAGTTCGTACAAGTTTAAATCCACAGTAGTTAACGGGGGGCGAGCCGCAGCGGCCATAACCTCCCAGTTGTCAAAGCCAACGACCGCAATATCATCGGGAACCTTCACCCCACGCTCGCGGAGCGCATCAACGACACCGCGTGCAATCTGGTCGCTCCCACAGAAGATCGCTTCGATGTGCGGCTCTGAATCCAGTAAGATCCCTACAGCTTCGTAGGCCGTGTTCGTTCAGTACCTCGCGCATTCCCGCCAGGCGTCGTTGCACCGCTTCGAAGTATGCCGGCCCAGTCACGTGTGCGATATGCCGCCGACTATGTTCGAGCAAATGCTGGGTAGCAAGGCGTCCTCCTTGCGCATCATCAGTCAAAAGGCAAAGCGCATGCGGGTCTCCTACCTGCGTAAAGGCGTAGAGCACAGGCATACCTGTATTACCGACATCGATGGGAGGGCGGGGGTCAATACGTCTTCCTGTCACAATAATGCCATCGACCCGCTTAGCCAGCAACGATTCAATATGCTGCTGCTCACGCACAGGATCATCACGTGCATCACACAGGAAAACCGATATCTGCGCTGTGCCCAGCGCGTCCTCTATACCCATCATCAATGGAATGCTGAAGCGCCCGGAAATGTCTGTTGTGAGCAATCCTACAGTCAAGCTACGTCCTCGCACCAGGCTTTGTGCCAGATCATTGGGACGAAAACCCAGCCGTTCCGCTTCTAGCTGCACCCGCTCCCGTGTCTCTGCCCGGAGCTTGCCGCGTCCATTGAGCGCCTTGGAAACCGTACCAATCGTCACACCAGCGGCACGCGCAACATCATAAATAGTAACGACCTGTTGCTGATCTGCTACTATTGCTTCCATCTCGTCTGAGTGACTACTCATACATACTACTGTGATGACCTTTACTACTGATGCTTTTCTTGTCCGTTGTAGCGAAGGAAAGGCTTTTCCTTCTCTCGATTCTTATTGTACATACTCTAATAAAGAAAGTCAAGGGCTCACATTGGTCATCGTTGACAGACAGTTCATAGGTCACTCCTCAAGAAGATGTGCTGAACGACGCAGTATATCATATGAAGAGGTTCCAAATTAGGTTTGCTTCTTTGTTCTGACGCTTCTGCTTCCCTTTCATTCTTAACGCGGCGTGGAGACCCCTGTGTTTACACATGGGGAGGAAACGCCGCCTCAGAGCTGTTGCAAGATTGGGAATAGCAAGCTTTCAGACAGGCATCCTTCAGTTATGTCGCAACCTTGAGATGGCTTCATCTGCGAAGTTACTTATTAAGAACAATCTTGTGGTGCTAGCAGATTCATCTCAGATTCTCGACTTTGCAACAGCCCTGCTTGCCGCCCTCCTTTCTCTTGACTTCTCTTCCATTTTCTGCTATCCTCTTCTTATGAAGGAAAGCATCATAAGGACTATCAGTATTAAGTTGGATGTCAATGGACATGAAGCCATCTTGCAAGCCACGCAAGCCCGTTTCAATGAGGCAGCATCGTGGATTGCCTCTATCTGCTGGCATGAGCACATCACCAACACCAATACGGCTCACCATCGGGTCTACAGGGAAACTCGTTCCCGCTTTGGACTCGGTTCCCAACTTGCCATCTGTGCGCGTGCCAAGGCGGTTGAGGCGGTCAAGGCAACTCGGAAGAAGGAACAGGAACGCAAGCCGTACCAGAAACCCTTCACCTGTCCTGAATTTGGGCCACGTGGCTCGGTTCGCTATGACGAGCGTTCCTTCAGCCTCAAATCCCTTGATCGTGTCTCGCTGCTCACCCTTGATGGACGTATCACCTGCCGCATGATCTTGGGCAAGCGACAACATGACATGCTGATTGACCCGACGTGGCAGATTGGTGGCGCTGATCTTGTCTGGAAGCGTGGCACCTACTATCTGAACATCACCCAACACAAGGACAGACCAGAAGAGATGGACACGTCTGATACCATCGGAATAGACCTGGGTATTGTCAACCTGGCAACGGATAGCACGGGTGAAACCTTTAGTGGTGCTCACGTTCATACCGTGCGGATGCGCTATCACAAACGTCGCCAAGAGTTGCAACGTGTGGGGACACACTCTGCAAAGCGTCGCCTTAAGAAGATGAGTGGGCGGGAAGAGCGTTTCCAGAAAGATGTGAACCACAAAATAAGTAGAACCCTCGTCAGAAAGGCCGTTATATCGCGCAAGGCACTTGCCCTGGAAGACCTTACGGGGATTCAGGACAGGGTTACGGTTCGTCGTGAGAATCGCTATGAACGGCATTCGTGGGCCTTCTACCAACTTCGTTGCTTCATTGCCTACAAAGCAGCCTGGGCCAGTGTGCCTGTACGGTTTGTTGATCCTCGCAACACGAGTAGAACCTGCTCCAACTGTGGGCATTGCGACAAAGCCAACCGACAATCCCAAGCCACCTTTCTCTGTCAGCAGTGTGGTTTCTGCTTGAATGCGGACGTAAACGCCGCGATCAATATCTCACGGGTACCCGTCAAGGTGCCTTTGGCGACATCCGTACGTGGATAGTCGCAAGCCCCCTGCTTTAGCTATGGGGCACTTGACTTGTGTTATTCTCTCCGTGAGAAGTCTTATCGTGCGCTTTGGGTCGAATACTACACGACTCCCAAGTAGAGAAGAGGAATACTATGCAACGGGATACTCATCAGCCAGCAGTGATTGTTGACACACGGCACAGTCCATTCTGCCGCTTGCGTCCTTTGAGTCTCACGGATGTGCACCTCAACGACACCTTCTGGCAACCACGCCGGGAGATCAATCGCACTGTCACCCTCCCATCTCAGTACCAGCGATGCGAAGCTACCGGGTGTCTTGACAACTTTCGCCGTGCGGCTGGACTCTCCAGGGGCACGTTTCAAGGGAGGGTCTATAACGACTCCGATGTCTACAAGTGGCTAGAGGCTGTCGCATGGACCTTAGCCACTGATCCAGACCCCAAGCTACTGTCATGGGCCAACGAGACCATAGCGCTCATCGCCGCTGCTCAGGATGACACTGGATATTTGAATACCTACTTCACCTTCGAACGGGCCGCTGAACGCTGGACGAACCTGCGGGTCATGCACGAACTCTACTGTGCCGGTCACTTGATACAGGCGGCGGTTGCTTATCACCGTGCCACGGGATTGCGCACGTTGCTTGATGTAGCTATGCGCCTGGCAGATCATATTGCTGAGACCTTCGGGCCTACTGCACGTCCGGGGACCTCTGGTCACCCTGAGATCGAGATGGCGCTCGTGGAATTGGCACGCGAGACGGGCGAGCAGCGCTACTTGCAAGAGGCACAATTCTTCATTGATCAACGCGGTCGACGTCCCAGTGCTTTAGGCGGCCTGGAAAGTACAGTCGAGGCCGATCTGCGTCACCAGGAATACGCTCAAGATCATGCACCAGTGCGCGAACAGCATGCGGTTGTTGGTCACGCAGTTCGAGCGCTCTATCTCTATGCCGGTGTGACAGACATCTATGCCGAGACAGGGGAGCAGGCCTTGGAGAGGACACTGGAAGCCCTCTGGCACAATCTCGAGGAGCGGAAGGTCTACATTACGGGCGGGGTAGGCGCACGCTACGAGTGGGAAGCGTTGGGTGAAGACTACGAGTTGCCCAATAAGCGGGCGTATGCAGAGACGTGCGCAGCAATCGCCCATGTCATGTGGAATTGGCGGCTCCTTCTGGTGAAGGGAGAGGCACGTTTTACCGACGCGTTAGAAACTGCACTCTACAACGCTGTACTGTCTGGGGTTTCCCTTGACGGCCAGGCGTACTTCTACCAGAATCCTCTGGCGGACGATGGTTCCCATCGCCGACAGCCGTGGTTCAATTGTGCTTGCTGTCCAACCAACATTGCCCGCTTCCTCGCCTCCCTACCAGGCTATTGCTATGCTACTTCGGATGAGGGACTGTGGGTGCATCTCTATGCCTCCAGTACGGCTACAACAGTACTTCCGAATGGACAGAGGGTGACAGTACAGCAGCACACCGATTATCCCTGGGATGGTGAGATCGAACTAGAGCTGCACCTCAGCAGGCCTACCTTGTTCAGCTTGTTCGTGCGCATTCCGGGCTGGGTTGCCAATGTCACTGTCCAGATCAATGGTGAGATCCTCGCTACGCCGGTAGTACCAGGAAGCTATGTGGAGATACGACGTCAATGGAATGCGGGCGATTCAGTACATCTTTCTCTCCCGATGCCGGTCCGTCTCATAGCGAGCCATCCGCGTGTGGAGAGCAATCACGACCGCGTGGCGCTGATGCGTGGTCCGCTGGTCTATTGTGTTGAGCAAGTGGATCACCCAGACGTCGATATTTGGAGTCTTGTCTTACCCGCACGAACCGATTGGGAGGTGATTCGCAAACCGGATATGTTGGGTGGAGTCGTTGTGGCTCGAACTGAAGCGCTGGCGATCAGCGGCAACACGTGGTCAGGGAAGCTCTATCAACTGTATGATGACTTACAGCCGGAGTATAAACCGGTGCAACTGACGGCGATTCCTTACTATGCCTGGGCCAATCGTGAGCCTGGGGCTATGCAGGTCTGGCTCCCAATAGAGAACAGAGTTCACCATGGAAAGAAGTAACAGGAGACCATTCCTCCGAAAATCCCTCTACCGGTACTTTGTTGACAGGGGAGAAAGGGTGAGAAGATAAGGGGAGAGGAGGAAAGTGAGATGACGAAGCGAAAAGAGATCACCCAAGAATTAAGCCAGATCACAAAGAGAGAAAAGATGGAGTGTAGGATTGGCTGCGGAGCTTGTTGTATCGCTCCCTCAATTTCATCGGCTATTCCTGGTATGCCGGATGGCAAGCCAGCAGGAGTGCGCTGTGTTCAGTTGACGAGCGACAATCGCTGTCGCTTGTTTGGCAAACCTGAACGCCCAGAGGTGTGTAAGCGTTTACAGCCTTCTGAAGAGATGTGCGGTCACTCGGCACAAGATGCGTTTATACACCTTACATTGCTTGAAAAAATGACAAGCCCTCTCTGAATCTCTATTAATCTGCCTCGTCGGCCATTTTTCTTAGCTGGTGAAGGTCTTTCAAGGCAATATGTCCGGCATGCTGGACAATCAGACCTTCAGCAGCCCAGCGATTGAGGGTGGCGGTGATCGTTTCACGCCAGACGCCGAGCAAGGCAGCCAGATCTTTGTGATAGATAGAGATAGTCGGTTCCTGATGCCCTATGGAGTTAGTGGCGGTCGCCAATTCTATAAGCATCCAGGCCAGGCGGCGGTCGAGCGGTTCAAAGGCGAGCCGGGCCATGTGACGCTGCTGAATCAAGAGTCGTTGAGCCAAATGTTCGGTAATGGCACGTAGTAGGTGGGGATTGTCATTGACCATCTGAGTGAAGGCGTCACGAGATACGATATCTACTTGACTGTTGAGGACCGTTTCAAAGGTACTTTCACGTTCAGGGACGTCCAGGAGGGCCTCTTCACCAAAGAGGTCACCAGGGGCGACGAGTCCTACGGTCAGGCAACGCCCGGCTCCCTGTTCCATGCAGAGACGCCCATAGCCTTCGACTAAGAGCATAACATCATTAGCAGGTTGGTCGGCTTGATAGAGCTTTTTGCCACGCGTCAGGCTGATCCGCCGGGCTATGGAACTCAAACCGGGTATGAGTATAGCACCGGCTTGAAAAACATCCACGGGAAAAATGTAAGGAAGTCTACATATGTTGGCAATAGTTTGCAGCACGAGGCCAAATAGATGGCCTATGGTGATGCCAAGGCTAAGGCGTACTCCCACGTGAGTTTGGACCTCGTGATGGTAGTAGAAGTGGCGCAGCTGCCAGGGGATGAGGCGATCACGTAGATAGAGTACACGCCGGCGATGCTGACCAAGCCAGTGCAGGGTAGGGTAGGCTGGCTGCGAGAAGCTATGAAGCTCAATGGTGCTGATTGTGTTCAATGCCATTAATCCTCTTAAAGAGTCATGTATATTTCAGGCAAAAAGTGGAACACCGTGCATGTTTCAAAGTTAATTCGAGAAGTCCTTTACATGTTATTGTATGTGGGCTGAGGGGCTTTTGTCTAGTCACCCCCATGACGACCGCAAGGGTCGTCACTACTATACTACGTTTCATGCCCGTTCTACCCGCCGTGTATAGTAGTGACGACCCTTGCGGTCGTCATGTGGCGGGGCGGGAGCCATGCCGTCGTTTCTCGCCTCGTGTGGACTGTTCAATCGCCCTGGACTTGCTGTTTTGCGACTCGTAACCGGCGTAGATACTATGGAAAAGAGTATATAGATATATTACCTGTAAAACAAGTTTTACGTTTTTCTTGACTTTTGGAATTTTAGCGGGTATACTTCTAGCAATTTGAGACTGATTTTTGAGTGTTGCCACTTCGTGGAAGAGGATTGGTATTGGCATGTCTTTAACGCATCGGGTACAACAGAGCAAAGCGTCATTGATACAATTGGCTCTTCAGTTATTCCATCCCATTGATGGACCCGGTGTTGTTTTACCGAAGGATGATTCTTCCTCCCTCCGTTGATTCGGGGGTGAGGAATTTTTTTTGTCCAAATAAAGATGGTCTCAGTGAGAGTACATGTAACATTGGATTATATGCTATCTCGATAAATCACTTAGTGGTAAGGAAGATCTTAGCTCACTGTGAGATAAGAAAAGGATGACCTATCAACCTGTTGTCGTATAAAGGTAATGCTTGCAGGAGGTTCTATGCTGCAAATTCAGGCGCATACTCACTCGGTCCAATCTGAAACGAGCATTGGCAGTGATGTAATACAGAAGATAAATGGCGATTTCAAAGGGAAGGATATTATTTCCCTCGATCAGTTTTCGGTGCAGGACCTGCGCGTGCTTTTTAGCTTGACGCGCAAAATGAAAGAGATTGCGGTACATAATGAAGCATCGTCGCTGCTCGCCGGGTATCTTATCTCGCTACTATTCTTTGAGCCATCGAGCAGGACGTTTGGCTCGTTTGCTGCGGCGGTGAAACGCTTAGGCGGACAGACGATTGAGATTCAGAATCCGGAGACGGTTTCTTCAGTTGCTAAAGGGGAATCATTTGAAGATACTATTCGCACCTTTGAGGCCTACTCGGATGCGCTTGTGCTAAGGCATCGCATTCCTGGCTCGGCAAAGCAGGCAGCTGAAACTGCGCATGATATTCCTGTAATCAATGCTGGTGATGGCAACAATGAGCATCCTACACAAACGCTACTTGATCTGTATACGTTGTATGAGCAGTTTGGGCGGCTGAATAATCTGACCTGCTTATTTGCCGGCGATCCACTCAATAGTCGCGTCATTCATTCACTCATTCGAGGGCTCTCACTTTTCAAGAACAATACCGTGTATCTACTGTCGCCTTCACAGTTGCGCTTGAGTAGAGCCGACTTTGCGTATTGGAGTACACGCGGGGTGAAGATCATTGAGATTAGCAGTGAGAACGATATCCCTGAGAATTGTAATCTGTGGTACTGGACACGTATCCAAAAGGAACGCTTTGCCTCGCTGGAAGAATATAACGATGTAGCGAAGGATAGGTTTATAGTGACACCACGACTGTTGCGTGAATATGGCAATTCAGAGATGATTCTCATGGATCCTTTGCCGCGTGTAGGAACTATAGACCCTGCGGTCGATGCCGACGGGCGAGCGGTATACCTGCGCTCACAGATTCGAAATGGATTATATACACGTATGGCACTATTGGCGCTGGTGCTAGGGAGAGTATAAGCAGATGAGCATGAACACTTTGGAAAGATGTGGAACGGTTGCGGAGCGTCCCGTACAGAGTCCTTATACTGAATATGCTTCTCGACTTCGACGTGGAACATTGGTATTAGAGGATGGTACACAGTTCGAGGGTACTTCATTTGGCTATGAAGGTCCTACAACTGGTGAGGTCGTCTTTAGTACCGGCATGGTAGGATATCCAGAAGCATTAACTGATGCCTCATTTGCTGGTCAAATTTTGGTGATGACCTACCCTATTCTTGGTAACTATGGTGTGCCGGAACAGACGTGGTGGGAGGATGACAGGATGCATATAGAGGGCTTGGTTGTCTCCAACTATGTAGATACGCCATCGCACGTGCAGAGTAGTATGACACTGGCCACATGGTTACAACAGGAAAAGGTTCCAGCCTTGGAAATTAAAGATACCCGTCTGCTCACACAACATATCCGCACAGCAGGAGTGATGTTAGGTAAGATCGTCTTCGACAATGATATCCCCTTGTACGATCCAAACAATGATAATCTGGTAGCGCAGGTATCGGCGAAGCAGGTGAAGCACGAAGGAATGGGCGATACCACTATTGTCCTGATTGATTGTGGTGCGAAACGCAATATCGTGCGCAGCTTACTGGCACGCAATGTTCAAGTTATCACCATACCATGGGATTATGACCTCTTCGGTCTGGAGAATCATTTGAATTTTGATGGTATCCTGATTTCTAATGGCCCTGGCGATCCGAAAATGGCGGATAAAACTATTGAGACAGTGCGGAAAGCCTTAGAGCGCAAGATACCGACGATGGGTATTTGTTTGGGACATCAATTGCTCACTCTAGCGGCAGGTGGCGATACCTATAAGATGAAATTTGGACATCGCAGCCAGAACCAGCCTTGCTTGTTGTATGGGACGAAGCGTTGCTATATCACGACCCAAAATCATGGATTTGCAGTGGGCGAGTTACCGCCAGATTTTGTGCCTTGGTTTATTAATGCGAACGATGGTAGCAATGAAGGGATGCAGCATCGGGAACTGCCCTTTTTCTCGGTACAGTTTCATCCAGAGGCGGCTCCTGGCCCAGTAGATACAGATTGGCTTTTTGACTACTTTCTACAGCGGGTAAAGGGTTCGGTGTCGTGAAGTCTCTACAGAAAGTTTTAGTTTTGGGTGCGGGTGCGCTCAAGATTGGTCAGTCAGGAGAGTTCGATTACTCTGGCTCGCAAGCTCTGAAAGCCCTGCGTGAAGAGGGTATTCGCACAGTTTTAGTTAATCCCAATATTGCAACGATTCAGACCTCAAAGTTGCTGGCTGATGAAGTGTACTTTTTGCCGGTGACAACCTTCTTTATCGAGAAAATTCTTGAGAAAGAGCGACCGGATGGTATATTGCTCTCCTTTGGAGGGCAAACCGCACTCAATTGTGGTATTGAGTTATATCAAAAGGGGATCCTGGAAAAGTACCAGGTACAGATTCTGGGCACACCAATTTCGGCGATTATGCTCACAGAGGATCGCCAGGCGTTTGCTGAGCATCTGCAACGTATTGATATTCCTACCCCACAAAGCAGAAGTGCTGAGACACTGGACGAGGCCCTGTGGATTGGTGAAGAGATCGGTTTTCCGGTAATGGTACGGGCTGGCTTTGCCTTGGGTGGACAGGGTTCGGGTATTGCCAGCAACGAGGAAGAACTGGCAGGGATCGTGAGCGGTGCGTTGGCTTTTGCACCTCAGGTGCTCATCGAGCAATATCTGCATCACTATAAAGAAGTAGAGTATGAAGTGGTGCGAGATGCTTACGATAATTGCATCACCGTCTGTAACATGGAAAATATGGACCCACTGGGCATCCATACCGGTGAGTCCATTGTGATTGCGCCGAGCCAGACGCTGACCAATGTCGAATATCATACCCTGCGGAGCGCAGCGATCACTATTGTGAGAAGTTTAGGTATTGTCGGTGAATGCAACGTGCAGTTTGCGCTTGATCCCCAAACGTTGGCCTACTATGTCATCGAGGTGAATGCGCGTCTCTCGCGTAGTTCGGCTCTGGCGAGTAAGGCAACTGGTTATCCATTGGCCTATGTGGCAGCTAAGCTGGCTCTGGAATATGCGCTGACCGAACTGACCAACAGGGTGACAGGTGTAACTCAGGCATGTTTTGAGCCAAGCCTGGACTATGTAGTGGTGAAGGTACCACGTTGGGACCTGGACAAATTTAAGGATGTTGATCACACGATTGGCACGGGTATGAAATCGGTTGGCGAAGTGATGGGCATTGGGCGCACATTTGAAGAAGCCTATCAAAAAGCTATTCGTATGTTAGACCTGGACTTTGAGGGCGTGACCTCGGAGAAAGCCTTTGCCAACGATGAAACAGTAGACGACATTCTTGCTAAGTATCTCTACACCCCGACGCCTAAACGTATGTTTGCGCTTGCTCTGGCCATGCGGCATAGCATGTCGATTGAGAAAATTGCAGATATTACTGGTATCGATCCCTGGTTTTTGTACAGAATTCGCCACATTGTGGAGGCAGAACTGGAGTTGCAGATAAGTCAAGAACTATCCGAGTCACGCCTGTGGGCACTGAAACAACTGGGCGTATCGGATAAGCGTATTGGAGAGTTGACTGGCAAGACGGGGTTGGAGATACGCGCCTTGCGTAAGAGGTGGGGTATCTTGCCATCGGTCTTTCAGATTGACACGCTGGCCGCCGAATTTCCTTCAGATACCAATTACCTGTATATGACCTATAATGGACAGCATCATGATGTGACTCCATTTGAACATGAGGGAGTCATTATTCTTGGTTCTGGGCCCTACCGCATCGGCTCATCGGTTGAGTTCGACTGGACATGTGTGAGTACGGTCGAAGCTCTGAAGAAGTATGGCAAATGTCCTATCGTAGTGAACTGTAATCCCGAAACCGTCTCAACGGATTACGATACATCAGCCCGCCTGTATTTTGAGGAACTGACCTTTGAGCGGATTGCCGATATCTGTGAATTCGAGTCTCCCTATGGGGTAGTTGTCTCAGTTGGGGGACAGACACCAAATAACCGTGCCAAAGCTTTGCAGCACTATGGAATACCGCTTCTCGGCACGGATGCCCTACATATTGATCAGGCGGAGGATCGCAACAAGTTCTCGCATCTACTGGATACACTGAATATTCGTCAACCCGAATGGAATACCTTCGTCAATCTGAGAGAACTGGTCACCTTTGCAGAGCGCGTAGGCTATCCCGTACTGGTGCGTCCATCGTATGTGCTTTCGGGCAATGCCATGCGGATTTGCTATACACAGGAGCAGTTGGAGCAGTATACCCAGGATGCGGCGGCAGTCTCACCGGAGCATCCTGTGACGGTCTCCAAGTTCTTTGAGAAGGTGAAAGAGATTGAACTGGACGTAGTGGCACAGCATGGCGAGATCAAAGCCTTTGTCATCTCAGAACATATCGAGAATGCGGGGGTGCATTCCGGTGATGCCACGATTGTGCTGCCTCCACAAACGCTCAATGCGGAAACACTTGGCAAGATAGAAGCAGCTGGAAGAGCCATTGTGAGTGCCTTAGCTATCACTGGGCCATGTAACATCCAGTTTCTTGCCCAGAATAATGAGGTCTCGGTCATTGAGACGAATGTGCGAGCTTCGCGTACCTTTCCTTTTATCTCGAAAGTGACAGGCGTTAACTTCATCGAATTGTTTGTGGATGCCCTCTTTCAGCCGGAGATAGCTCCCGTAACCTTGCCTCCTCTGCACTTTACCGCTGTCAAAGCCCCACAGTTCTCATTTTCCCGCTTAACCGGAGCTGACCCTATCTTACGCGTCGAGATGGCTTCGACGGGAGAGGTAGCGTGTTTCGGTGAGGATGTGGAAGAAGCCTATCTCAAGGCGATTATCGCTACAGGTGGCAATGTACCGAAAAAGGGTATCTTTATCAGCCTGGGTGGCGAGGAGAAAAAGGCAAAATTTCTGGAGAGTGCCAGGCTGCTCAGCAAGCTGGGTATACCCTTGTATGCGACGGAGAAGACGTGTGCCTTTTTACACGCACATGGCATCGAAGCAACCATGCTGTATAAGATACATGAGCAATGTGCGCCTAATGTGCTGACCTATTTTCGTGAGAATAAGATTGACCTGGCGATCAATGTGGTGGATGGGTATATCCAGAAGGAAGTGGACGACGACTATGCGATGCGTCGCTATGCCGTTGACCACAACATCCCCTTGTTCACGAAAATCAAGCAGGCACGTTTGTTTGTGCAGGCAATAGTGGAAAAAGACCTGGCTACTGTTCCCATTAAATCCTGGAGGGAGTATGAGTTATAAGTCTGGCCCCTACATGTTGCAGTTATTCATATAAGGAGCTTTATTATGTTTTCACAATCAACCGTTGAAAGAATAGATACCGATATCCTGATTATCGGCTCAGGTGGTTCAGGGCTACGGGCGGCTATTGCTGCAACTGAGGCAGGGGCACGAGTATTGGTGGTGGCAAAGGAACGTTTACAAGATGCACATACGGGTTGGGCGATGGGCGGAATAAATGTAGCAATGAAGGCACCGGCCACGCCGCAAATCCACTTTGAGGATACGATTCAAGGTGGCTGGTTTATCAATAACTATCGGTTGGCGAGGATTTTTGCGCAAGAGATGCCTGAACGCATTGCAGATATGGAACGCTATGGGGTCAAATTTGATCGCTTGCCCGATGGATCATATTTTACGTGGGCTAGTGGTAAGCAATCGGCTCCCTTAAATCTATGCGCTGGTGATTACACGGGACGTGAGATGATGCAAGGGTTACTGGCAGAAGTATACCGCTTGAACGTCTCTTTCCTGGAAGATCACTATGTCACACGTCTGCTCAAACAGGACGACCGGGTAGTAGGTGCATTTCTTATCGCCAATAAGACGAATACCTATAAAGTAGTGCAGGCGAAGGCGACAATTGTGGCCACGGGTGGTGGTGGGAATATGTACAAGATTAACACCAATGCGCCGAGCAATACGGGTGAGGGCTATGCATGGGCCTTGGATGTGGGTGCTGAACTGGTAGATATGGAAATGATTCAGTTTCATCCAACCGGTATGGCTTTTCCTGCTGAGAAGCGCGGAACGCTGGTTACAGAGAAGGTACGCGGCAATGGCGGTATTCTCAAGAACAAGTTTGGTGAGCGTTTCATGACGCGGTATCAACCACAGCGTCTGGAATTGGCCGGACGTGATGAAGTGACGCGAGCTATCTACCAGGAGATTGCGGAAGGACGCGGTACCGAGAACGGTGCTGTGTATCTGGATGTGACCCACTGGGAGGAGGGCAAGGCTGAGAAGTTAGTGCCCGATGTCTTTGCTGAACATATGGAGATCGGGGTGGATATTCGTGAGCAGATGATGGAGATAACGCCATCTATGCATCATATGATGGGCGGTTTTGCTATCAACGAATGGGGTCAAACGAACGTAGCTGGCTTGTATGCAGTTGGTGAGGTGACGACGAGTGTCCATGGCGCCAATCGTCTGGGTGGTAACTCGCTCGCAGAGGGTCAGGTATTCGGCAGGCGTGCAGGTATACATTCAGCAGAACACATTAAGACAACACAGTCAGCGCATATTACCCAATCAGCTATTGATACAGAGATACAGCGCATTGAGTCCTTGTTGACCAAGAAGACAGGGGCCAAGGCAGCAGATATGTTGAGCAGTATTAAGGCCGTGATGTGGAATAACGTTGGTATCATTCGCGATGAGGAGAAGTTGACGGCGGCCTATCAAGAGATTAAACGACTTCAGGATGAGGCACAATTGCTGGTAGCCGAGGATAAATCACAGTTGCAAGCATGTCTGGAAATTCAGGATATGCTGAAGACAGCAGAGGTAATTGTGCTGGCAGCATTGGAACGCAAAGAGAGTAGAGGGGCGCATTACCGCTCTGATTATCCAAAAATGGATGCGGCCTGGGAAAAGAATATTCGTATCTATAAGGATAATGAAGGGAAGCTTGTAATCAGAGTTGTGCCACTGGTTAAGGAATAGGTATGCGGAATGTCTACAACACTGATTGGCTCAATCGTCCTGCCCAATACCATTCTACAAGGTACCTTATCTATGCGCGATGGCAAGATCGAGCGCATTGAAGAAGGTTTCTCTGAACATAGCGACGATGTGATGGACTTTCGAGGAGAGGGCAAGTATCTTCTGCCTGGCTTGATAGAAGTGCATGGGCATTTACGGGAGCCGGGATTAGAGCACAAAGAAGATATCCCACACGGCACACAAGCCGCCCTGGCCGGAGGATATACCACCGTCTTCGATATGCCCAATACGCGACCACCAACTACCACGGTGCAGCTTGTAGAGGAGCAAATACAAAGATACACAGGTCGTTCGTATACTGACTTTGCCATCAATATGGGCACAGCAGTCGAGGATACTGATCAACTGAAGAAGATTGAGCGGGAGAGGATTACGGGCGTCAAAATCTTTACGGCAGGACATGCCACGACGCCGACAACCATACCCCATTTGAGTGATATTGCCCGTATTTTTGAGATCCTGGGTGAGCGCAAGATCATGGCTCTGCTCCATGCCGAAAATCAAGAACTGGTGAATTATTTTACCCAGAAGTATCGAGATGATCTACAACGCAATGATCCGGCAGTGTGGACAGAGGCCAGAAATACTTCGGTGGTTTTGACTTCAGCATTAGAAATGATTGCGCTAGCAAAACAGTTTGGCGTAAAGCTCTATCTTTTGCATCTTTCTACGCAGGAAGAGTTTGCTGCCGTAGAATTTGGGCGCAGCATTGGGGTCGATGTT
>WNGQ01005585.1_pt1 | contig 14691 bp, 16 predicted proteins | sample 5407661 | NCBI WGS metagenome assembly WNGQ01 (sample SAMN13153382, study PRJNA577476) | soil metagenome | isolation source: 60 cm soil or saprolite under Garry oak tree replicate 2 | place: USA:California | collected 2016-06-15 | reverse complement strand
CCTCCATTCCAGGTTCGTACTTCGCGAGCAGCACGAACGCCGCATCCTCGCGCGGATGATGGTGCAGATCGGTGAAATGCCGCAGGTAGCTTACGATGTCCGCCATGAGATCATAATTCGGCTGCCCCGCTTCGTGGAAAGCGTCCAGTTCCTTTTCCAGGATGTCGAGCAGCCGGGAGAAATTGACGTGCTCGGTGTGCCAGTGGGAGACGGGGTCGCTCATGGAATTCCTCGCTTTGCCCCGCCAGAATCGCGCCGATCTGCGGTCCGCGGTTTGATCCAGATCAAAGACAGCGGATGTGGCGTTGCCTCAGGGCTTTCCTTGACCCTGATCAACTCGTCAATCCCCGCGCCGGGCAATGTAGCAGTGGGCCCGGCACGACAGGAGGCGAGCATGTTCAAGCACATTTTGATTCCTACCGATGGTTCGGAAAGTTCGCAAAAGGCGATCAAGGCAGGCGTGGCCTTCGCCAAGTCTCTCGGCGCCCGCGTCACGGGCTACTATGCGTTGCACGAGCCGCCCTTTCTGTATAACCGGTTCGGTGACCTCGACAAGCAGATCAAGGCCGAGCTCGAGCGGCGGGCCCGCGAAGTCGCGCAAAGATATCTTACCGAGATCGGCGAAACCGCCGAGGCTGCCGGCGTCGAGTTCGAGCCGCTGATAACGATCTTCGACCTGCCCGCGGAGGGCATCATCGACGCCGCGAAAAGATGCAAATGCGACGCCATTTTCCTGGCCCCCCATGGCCGCAGCGGCATGCGCAGACTCATCCTGGGCAGCGTGACACAAGACGTGCTGTCCCATTCGACGTTGCCGGTCATCGTGTATCGGTGAATCGCGGCCCGGCGCGGCGTCAGCGTCGTTCCGGGTGGCGATAGAACCGTACGCAGTTCCCGCCCGTCCGTTTCGCCGCGTACATCGCCTCGTCGGCGCGCTTGCGAAGTTCTTCGGCGTTCCCCGCGTCGCTCGGGTAGACGCACGCCCCGATGCTCACGCTGACGCCGATCAGACGGCCGTCGAACCGAACGGGTACCGCGGCAGCAGCGCGGACTTTCTCGCACACCGCGCTCGCCCCGGCGCGCTTGTCGGCGCTGGAGAGGACGAGGGCGAGCTCGTCCCCGCCGATGCGGGCCACGGTATCGGCTGCGCGGACGCAGCGCGTGCTGCGACGCGCCACTGCCTGCAGCACCGCGTCGCCCGCCATGTGGCCGAATCGGTTGTTCGTTTCGCGAAAGCGGTCGATATCCAGGATCGCCACTGCCAGCCCTTCGTGGCGCCTCGCCGCCTGGTGCAGCGCTTGCCCGAGGCGGTCGAGGAACAGCGTGCGATTCGGCAGATCGGTGAGCGGATCGTGGCTTGCGGCGTGGGAGAGCACGTCGAAATACCGCACACGCTCGGTGACGTCGCGGGTTTCGCACACGAAGTTCGTAATGCGCTCGTACCGATTGAACACCGGCCAGATCAGGTTCTCGGCATGAAACAGCTCGCCGCTCTTGCGGCGGTCCACGAAGACTTCGTGGAAGGACTTGCCGGCCAGGATACTGCGCCACAGCCCGCGGTAAAACTCCGCATCGTGAGCGCCGGACTTCAGGATTGCAGGCGTACGGCCGACGGCTTCCGTGCGCGCATAACCCGTGAGCGACTCGAAAGCCCGATTGACGTACTCGATGACCCCTGTCTCGTCGGTGATCATCACCGCATCGGGGTTCTGCTCGACCCCGGAGAAGAAGACGTCGTCTCGGGTCGGTCGACCGACAGAAAGGATGCTTGAAGCCATTCGTTTCCGCTCCGGACTAGCGGCTCATGCAGCGCTTCAGGCCTGCGACGTCGCGGATGCGGATATGCTTCTGGTGGACGCCGATGAGGCTGTCTTCCTGGAACCTGGAAAACGCCCGGCTCACCGTCTCCAGCTTGAGGCCCAGATAGCTGCCGATCTCCTCGCGCGTCATGCGCAGGTTGAACTCGGAGGCCGAGTAGCCGCGCGCGGTGAAGCGCTGCGAAAGGTTGAGGAGGAAGGCGGCGAGCCGCTCCTCCGCGCGCATGGTCCCGAGCAGCAGCATGACGCTGTGCTCCTGCGCGATTTCGCGGCTCATCACCTTGTGAAACTGGCGTTGCAGCCCGTGCATCTCAAGGCCGAGGTTCACCAGCCGGGAATACGGGATCACGCACACTTCGCTGTCTTCCAACGCGACCGCGCTGCTGCTGTGCTTTTCCGCTCCGATCCCGTCCATGCCCATGATCTCGCCGCCCATGTGGAAGCCGGTGACCTGCTCGCGGCCGTCTTCCAGAGTCTGCAGCGTCTTGAAGAATCCGCTGCGGACGGCGTAGAGCGAGCTGAATTCGTCGCCGGCGCGGTACACGCTCTCGCTGCGCTCGATCCGCCGGCGCGTGTAGATCAGCTGATCCAACCGATCCGCGTCCTGCCCGCTGAGGCCGCACGGCAGGCACAGCTCGCGCAGATTGCAGCTCGAGCATTTTGTGGGAACCTTGGCGATGTTCGGCGGCGTGACGTCGCGCGGCGCACTCGCGTCTATCGGAATTGGAACGAAAGGGTTCAGAGCTGCTGCGGCTTCCATGGCGCTCTCCTCTGGATTTGGTTTCGTGGGTCCCGGCGCGGACGACATGCCGAGCTCTGCGATGACTTCCCTGAGCTTGCCGAATTCAATGGTCTTGTCGAGGAAATGGCTCGCGCCCGCTTCCATGCAGGCGCGGCGGTACTGCGGATTCGGATGGTTCGTGAGGACGATAAAAACCACTCCCGGCGCCTCGGAACGCACCCGGCGCAGGACCTCGATGCCGCTCCCGCCGGTGAGGTGAATGTCGAGCACGACCACATCGGGCCGGGTTCGAAGAATTCCCTCTACGGCCGCCAGTGGAGTGGCGGCCTCGCCGACGATGGACACACCCTTAACCTCGCCGAGCAGACCGCTCAAGCGCTCGCGGATGGAGGGCGAATTCTCCACAATGAAGGCCTTGGTGCGGGTTTCGTGCGACAGGCTTTCCATGCCGCCAGTATCGGCGCCGCCGGCGCCGCGGACCATCGGCGGCGCCCGAATCGAGGGGTAGGCGGCGCCTTGTTTTGACTGTAGGACGTGTCCTACAGGGGGGTGGGCTCAGGAGTGATCGGAGTCCGGATCGTCGATCAGGCGGTGGTGGAGGGCGTAGCGCACGAGTTCGGCCGGGTTGCTCATGTCCATCTTCTGCATGATGCGAGCCTTGTGCGTGCTGACCGTCTTCACGGAAAGACTCAGTTCCGCTGCGATGTCCGACACGGCCGTTCCGGACGCGAGCATCCGGAACACCTGGAACTCGCGGTCGGAAAGCGCGGCGTGCGGAGGCCCTTCGGTCTGCGGCATCGCCCCGCGGGCGAGCTGCTCGGCGACCGCGTCGGTGATGAAGGCCCCGCCGCCCGCGACCCTGCGGATCGCCGAGACGAGCTGCGCCGAGGCGCTTTCCTTCGTAACGTAGCCCGAGGCGCCCGCCTTGAGCGCCCGCACGGCGTACTGGGGTTCCTGGTGCATGCTGAGCACGAGTATCCGCAGCCTGGGTTTCTCGGCGTGCACCTGCTTGATGAGCTCGATGCCGCTCCGGCCCGGCATGGACAGGTCGAGCAGCAGCACGTCGAACTCGAGCTCGCGCACGCGCTCGAGGACTTCATGGCCGTTCTGCGCCTCGCCCACGATGGAGAGCTCGGGCGCCGACGAGAGCACCTGCTTCAGCCCTTCGCGCACGATGGTATGGTCGTCGGCGACAACGATGCGGATCACGCGGCTTGCGCCCCCTCAGCGAGCGGGATCTGCACGGCGATGCTCGTGCCCCTCCCGGGCTCGCTTTCGATGCGAACCTCGCCGCCCAGGAGATAGACGCGCTCGCGCAGGCCCATGAGGCCGAACGCATTCGGCCTGCGCGGATCGTCGAGACTAAACCCGCGGCCGTTGTCGCGGACGTTCAAGGTCACCGTGCCGTCGGCGCGCGCGAGCGCAACCTCGACGCGCTGCGCCTTCGCGTGCCGGGCGACGTTGGTGAGCGACTCCTGCAAAATCCTGAATACCGCGGTGGCATGCGGGTCCTTCAATTCGGGTTCCGGCGAGCCGACGCGCAGCTCGCAGGGGATGCCCGTGCGCTGGGTGAAGTCCTGCACCAGCCACTCGGCAGCCGGAACCAGCCCTAGGTCGTCGAGTATCAGGGGACGCAAATCCGAGGAGATGCGCCGGGTCGCGGCGACAGTGCCGTCGATCATCGCCTGCATCGCCTTGAGCTTTTCGGCGATCGCAGCATCCCCTGCCGGGAGTCGATCCGAGAGCCAGGCGACATCGAGCTTGAGCGCGGTCAGCGCCTGCCCCAACTCGTCGTGGAGCTCCCGCGCGATGCGGCTTTTTTCCTGTTCCCTGACGGAGTTCATGCCGGAGGCAAGCTCACGCAGTTCCTCTTGCGAGCGGCGCAGGGCTTCCTCGGCTTGGACCCGTTCGGTGACATCGCGCAGGATCACCGTGTAGAGCTTCTTTCCGCTTTCCGTGATTTGAGAAATCGAGGCGTCGATCGGGAATTCCTCGCCGTTGCGCCTCAAGCCGGTCACGATGCGCTGGGCACCCATGCGGCGTGAGGAAATCCCGGTTTCACCGAAACGCCGGATGTGGCGTTCATGCTCGGCGCGGAAGCGCTCGGGAATGAACCAGGCGAGCGGAGCGCCGATCGCTTGTCCGCGCGGGCAGCCGAACATCGCTTCGGCCGCGGCATTGAACAGCACGACCCGCTGTTTTTCATCGACCGTGATGACGGCGTCCATGGCCGATTCGACGATGCTCGCTACCCGGGCTTCGACGTCCTGCAACGCTCCCTCGGCGGCATGGCGCTTCGTGATCTGGCGATAGACGAGCGCCAGCGCGGCTACCACCACAGCAGCGCCAACGGTTGCGGACGTGACCAGCATCTGATTGGGGTGCCAGCCGAACATGCCGGCGAGCAGGGCGAGAAGGGCGGTGAAGGTCCCCAGAGCGAGCACCGGGCCAAAGACGATCAGGGAGAGCCCGCTCTTCCCGCGGTTACGGTCTTCGAAGTGAGTCATCCGAAAGCACCCTCAGGATGTGGGTCTCACAAAATGCCCGGTAGTTGACCCATATCAACACGGCAGCGCGCGCGCTCCCTATATTTATGAGATGCACGGCTCGACAGGTATCCGACATTGAACACAAGCGTGCCCGCCCGTCTGGTCATCGATCCGGACTTGATCCGCAAGTACGGCGGCAGCGGCCCGCGCTACACCTCGTACCCGACTGCCGACCGCTTCGTCGAGGCCTTCGACGCCGCGGCCTATCACCATTGGCTGAAGAATCGGAACGTCGGTGGATTCGCACGGGCGCTGGGATTATACGTTCACCTGCCTTTCTGCGGGACGATCTGCTACTACTGCGGCTGCAACAAGATCATCACCAAGGACCATGGCAGATCCGCGAAGTATCTGAAATACCTCGAGCGCGAGGCCAAGCTGGTCGCCGAGTGTCTGGGTGAGGACCGCTCGATCGGCCAGATGCACTGGGGCGGGGGAACACCCACGTTTCTGAGCGACAAGGAGCTTGGCGATTTGACGCGCATGCTGCGCTCCGAGTTCGACTTTGTCGCGCAGGGCGAGTACGCGGTCGAAGTGGATCCGCGCACGGTAAATCCGGAGCGCGTCGCGCTCCTCGCACAACTGGGCTTCAATCGCATCAGCGTCGGCGTCCAGGATTTCGATCCGGAGGTGCAGCGGGCCGTCCATCGTATACAGAGCGTGGAACAGACGGAGCAGGTCGTCCGGGCGGCGAGGGAGGACGGGTTCCGTTCGGTCAACGTCGACCTGATTTACGGTCTGCCGAAGCAGACCCCGGAAGGGTTCGCGCGCACCCTCGCGCTCGTCGCGGGCATGGACCCGGACCGCATCGCGCTCTACTCCTACGCGCATCTGCCGACACTGTTCAAGCCCCAGCGGCGCATCGCCGAGGGCGATCTCCCTGCGCCTGAAATCAAGCTGCAGCTCCTCACGACCGCAATCGATTGGTTCCTCTCGAAAGGCTACGTCTATATCGGCATGGATCATTTCGCCAAGCCCGGGGACGATCTCGCCGTGGCGCAGCGGCAGGGGCGGCTGACGCGCAATTTCCAGGGCTACTCGAGCACCGGGGACAGCGATATCCTGGGGCTGGGGGTGTCGGCGATCAGCACGGTCGGTCCGATCTACGCCCAGAACGTCAAGACGCTGGACGAATACTACGGGCGGCTGGACAGCGGCCTGCTCCCCGTGCTGCGAGGTTTCGAGCTCGGCGCCGACGACCTCGTACGGCACGCTGTGATCCAGGCGCTCGCGTGCCACTTCGAGGTCTCGAAGGAAGCGATCTCGATCGCGCACCTCGTCGATTTCGACGGCTACTTCGCCGCAGAGCTTACGCTGCTGAAGGAAATGGAGAAAGAGTCGCTTGTCGCGATCGATGAAGAGTGGATCACGGTGACCCCACGGGGTCGGCTGCTGGTGCGCGCCGTGTGCATGGTGTTCGACCGCTACCTGCGCGCAGACCGCGCGCGCGCCCTCTATTCGAAGGTCATATGAGTGGCGCCGCAATTTGACCTAGGTCAAGACCCTCCGCCCGCACTGCCGCATGATAAACACAGGGTGTCTTGCTCGCCTCATCGCGCGCAAGGCGTTTTAGAAGGTTTGACCGATTGAAGGAGCATGCCGATGAAACGAATCTTGCTGGGTACTGTCATCGCCTTGATGCTGGCCCCCGCGGCCAATGGGGTGGACGAGCATCACCCTGACAAGGCTTCACCCCCCGCCAAGGCGACGCCGTCCGCCAAGTCGCAGCCGCCCGCGCTGAAAGCGCCGATCGATGAAAAGGCTATGGCGCAGATGCAAGGCCACATGAAGAAGATGCAGGACATCATGACCCGCCTGCAGAAAACCACCGATCCGGCCGAGCGGAAAAAGCTCATGGAGGAGCACACGAAAGAGATGCAGGAAGGCATGCAGATGATGCGCGGGATGGGCGGCGGAATGATGCAGGGAGTGATGGGCGGCGGAATGAACAGCGGCGGCATGATGGGTCAGGCGCCGAAAGACGGCGCGGCAAAGTCCGGACCCAGGGGCCGCGGTGCGCCGATGTCGCCGGAGATGATGGAACGCCGCATGGACATGATGCAGATGATGATGGAGCAGATGATGGAGCATCAGAAGGCGGAGCAGCCAGCGCCGAAGTAAATCTTGAACCGATGTCAAGAGGTGCCTATGGCTCCGGAATTAGACATGAAGAAGGTCACAACGCCGCTTTTGCTTCATATGCTGGGCAAGGAGTTGCGATTCCCAAGATTGTTTCTTCTGCTGCGCAGGCTCACGGTTGATCGCTTCAAGAAGACAATCGACAAGCGATTTCCTCGCGAAATGATCGAATTGGCCGCATTGCCGGCTTGGGTCTATTTGAGCCTCAAGAAGAAAATCGGCCAGCGCAAGGCGTTCGAGATCATGCGTGTCGCGCTGTTGACCGGCGGCACAGCGGCGCAGAACCTGCAGTTCGATACCGTTCACAAGGAGCGGAACTTCCGGAACTTCATGGATCTGGAGGTCGAGAACAACCGCACTGGGCTGGTCCGCTGGAACAAGATGGAGGTCGTGGAGCGTACGACTCGGCGTTTTGAAATCAAGATCACACGCTGCATGTTCCATGAGTTTGCCGTCTATTTGGGAATCCCCGAGATGACGCCTATCGTCTGCCAGATCGATAACGCGATGTTCAATTCCTACTTGCCGGACGAAATGACGTTTGATCGCGGCGGCATGGGGCGCCGGATTGCGGATGGCAAGCGCGAATGCAATTTCGTCTGGGAATTGCGCCAGGCCGCCTGATCCGCCTGTAGACAGTCGCTATGTCCAATCAATCGTTTCCTTTTCGCGGCGAAAGTACCGCCCTGGTGCACGCGCCGACCGTCGGGTACCGATCCAAATGCGGAATACGGTAGAGAGCTGCATAGCAAGACCCTTGCTCGGACGCGCCTTGCTCTGGGCGGGGCTGTCGCTTGCATTGAACCTCGTGTGGGAAGTCGCGCAACTGCCCCTTTACACGATCGCTCGCGATCCCAGCGTCGCGCGCATCGCCTATGCGGTTCTGCACTGCACCGTGGGAGACGCGATCATCGCCGCGGCGGGCTTCATCCTCGCAGGATTCGTCCTTGGAGATGCGGACTGGCCATTTTCGCGTCCATGGCCGGGCGGGGCGATCGCGATATCCTTTGGGCTCGCCTACACCGCGTACAGCGAGTGGTACAACGTCTACCAGGTCGGTGCCTGGGCTTATTCGGCGCGCATGCCGCTGGTCCTCGGGATCGGGCTTGCGCCGCTCCTTCAATGGCTCTTTGTTCCGGTTGCGATGCTTCTGATCGTGCGCGCCTGGGATCGCGCCCATGCGGATAAGGCGCCGGGGGCGACATGCCTGTAGCCGGCTCCCGTTCCCGAAATGGCCGGGATTCAGCGCTTCCATTTCACTTCGAGTGCAATGTTCTCGTCAATGCTCGCGCAGAGGCCGTGTTCTCGCGCTTGGACGATCCCAGGCTCCTCTCGGCTCACATGAGCGGTTCCTCGTGGATGATGGCCGGGTCGCGGATGGCCCTTGAGCTGGACGCTTCTCAAGGGCGTGCGGTGGGCGCATCGATCCGCATGAACGGCCGAGTACTCGGGATTGCACTCTCACTCGAGGAAATCGTCACGGAACGAAATCCGCCACGGCGAAAAGTATGGGAAACGACGGGCGCGCCCAGGCTCCTCGTGATAGGCCACTACAGGATGGGCTTCGACCTGAGGCCGCAGGGCACCTCTTCGCTGCTTCGTGTCTTCATCGACTACGCTCTTCCCGAGGCAGGACCTTCGCGCTGGCTCGGCCGAATGTTCGGAGGCTACTACGCGCGGTGGTGCACCGAGCGCATGGCCGCCGATGCCGAGACGCATTTCCGCACCGCCGGACGAGGTCGGTGAAGGCATCCGTACTTCTCATAGCTCAACCCACGAAAGGAGATTGCTATGGCTAACATGAATCCCTGGAAAACCGGCGTGACGCTCGCGGTGACGCTTGCGATTGCCTATACCGCATGTGCGCTCGTCTACGCCCTTGCACCGGAACGCGGGATCGAATTCGTGAACGTCTTGTCTCACGGCCTGGATTTTCATAAGCTCGGCACGCCGGCGCCTTTGACCTTCGGTATGTTTTTCTATCCCCTTGCCGTCTTGTCGGTCTGGGGATTTTTAGTCGGGGCGCTCTACGCTTCGCTGCACAACCTTCTTCACCGCGGCGGGAATCCCTGAACGGAACGCCTCGAACATAGGTATCGGAGATTACGTTGATGGATATGCCGCGCCACGACCATTCGCATCACGACCACGAACGCCACGGACAGCCGGCGCATGAGCGTGCAGCCGCTCATGCCGCGCCTGCGGTGAAGCCCGGTGCGATCTATACCTGCCCCATGCACCCCGAGATCCAGCAGGCGGGTCAGGGGAGCTGCCCCAAGTGCGGCATGACATTGGTGCCAGCGGCTCCGGCTGCACCCGTAGCGGCCGAATACACCTGCCCTATGCATCCGGAAATCCGCAGCCCCAAGCCGGGCAACTGTCCCAAGTGCGGCATGGCGCTGGTACCAGTTACGGGAACGAAAGAGGACGACTCGGAACTGCGCAACATGACGCGCCGTTTCTGGGTCAGCGCCGTGCTGACTGCGCCGCTCGCCGTGATCGCCATGGCGCCTTATTTCGGGATCAAGGAGCCTTTCGGAATCGCAGCGCACGTGCGGATGTACCTGGAGCTCGCGCTTGGCACGCCGGTGGTGCTGTGGGGAGGCTGGCCTTTCTTCCGTAAGCTGGCGCTTTCGGTGAAGAACCGCAGCCCGAACATGTACACGCTGATCGGCCTGGGCGTCGCGCTCGCCTGGATCTTCAGCATCGCGGCGGTGTTTGCGCCCGGGCTCTTCCCGCAGGAATTCCAGGAGAGCAGCGGGCAGGTCGGCGCCTACTTCGAGGCGGCCGCGGTGATCGTCACGCTGGTGCTGCTGGGCGAGGTGCTGCAGCTGCGCGCGGTCGGCCAGACGAGCCGCGCGATCCGCGAGCTGCTCGCGCTCGCACCGAACACAGCGATGCGAATCGAGGCCGACGGGCGCGAGGTCGAAGTGCCTCTCGCCCAGGTACAGGTGGGCGACAAGCTGAGGGTGCGCCCTGGCGAGAAGGTGCCCGTGGATGGGACTTGCCTTGAGGGTTCGTCGAACGTGGACGAATCCATGATCACGGGTGAACCCGTTCCGGTGGCGAAGAAGCCGGGCGACAGGGTCACAGGCGCGACGATCAACGGAAAAGGCACTTTGATCATCCGCGCGGAGCGCGTCGGCGCCGACACGCTGCTTTCCCAGATTGTCCACATGGTGGCGCAGGCTCAGCGCACGCGCGCGCCGGTGCAGCGCCTCGCCGACCTGGTCGCCGCGTACTTCGTCGAAACGATCATCGCGATCGCGGTGCTGACCGCGCTCGTCTGGTGGTTCTTCGGCCCCGACCCCAGGCTAAGCTATGCGGTGGTCAACGCGGTAGCCGTGCTCATCATTGCCTGTCCTTGCGCAGTGGGGCTCGCCACGCCGATCTCGATCACGGTCGCGATGGGACAGGGAGCGATCAACGGGATCCTGTTCCGCAACGCCGAAGCCGTGGAAAAGCTGCGCGACATCGACACGCTGGTCGTCGACAAGACAGGTACGCTCACGCTCGGCAGCCCGCGGCTTGTGGATCTCGTGGTCGAGGGCATCGCGGAAAACGAGGCGCTCGCCCTAATCGCGAGCCTCGAGCGCGCGAGCGAGCACCCGCTTGCGCAGGCTATCGTCAAGGCCGCGGAAGATCGCGGCCTGCGCTTCTCTCCAGTGGAGAAATTCGAATCGGTCACCGGCCAGGGTGTTCGCGGAGAGATCGGCAGCAGGAAGATCGCGGTCGGCAGCCGACGATTCATGGAATCGCAGGGCACCGTACCTGCTTCGCTCACCGATAAGGCCGACGCACTGAGGACGCAGGGCAAAACGGCGCTCTATGCCGCGGTAGATGGGCGGACGGTCACGGTGGTCGCAGTTGCAGATCCGATCAAGGAAACGACCCCGGAAGCGATCAAGACGCTGCAATCCGAAGGCGTGCGCGTGGTGATGCTGTCGGGCGATTCGCGCAAGACCGCGGAAGCGGTCGGGCGGCGGCTCGGCATCGACGAAGTCATCGCCGAAGTTCTGCCCGAGCAGAAGGTGGACGCCATCAAAGCCTTGCAAGCGCAGGGCCGCGCGGTGGCGATGGCGGGCGATGGCATCAACGACGCGCCGGCGCTCGCACAGGCCAACGTGGGCATCGCCATGGGGACGGGGACCGACGTCGCGATCGAAAGCGGCAGCGTGACGCTCGTCAAAGGCGACCTGCGCGGCATCGTCAAGGCGATCCGCCTGTCGCGCGCGACCATGCGCAACGTAAAGCAGAACCTCTTCTTCGCCTTTGTCTACAACGCGCTCGGCGTCCCGATCGCGGCGGGCGTGCTCTATCCCTTTTTTGGTTTGCTCTTGTCGCCGATCTTCGCCGGTGCCGCCATGGCGATGAGTTCGGTGTCGGTAGTCACCAACGCGCTGCGGCTGCGGCGCGCGAAACTCTGATGCGCGAATACCACTACGTCTGGCTGGTCTGGTCGAGCGCTTTTCTGCTGCCCTGGCTCCTGGCTTTTGTAACGGTGCCCGGGCACCGCGGCGTGATGTGGCGCGCGAGCTTCGCGACATCGCTCTTTGGCGCGACCGAGCCGATTTTCGTTCCGGAGTATTGGAACCCGCCGAGCCTCTTCGACCTGGCGCAGCGCACCGGCTTCGATATCGAGAGCTTCATATTCTGTTTCGCGATCGGCGGGGTCGGCGCGGTGCTTTACAACGCGCTGACCAAACAGGACCTCGTGCCGATGAGCGAAGCCGAAAGGCGACATCCTCTGCACGGCTTTCACCGCATTGCGCTTCTTGCGCCTTTTGTGGCGTTCGTGCCGCTCTATCTTCTGCCCTGGAATCCCATCTATCCGTCGATCGCCTGTCTCGCGATCGGCGCCATCGCCGCGGTCATTTGCCGGCCCGATCTCAAGGGCAAGACGTTTGTCGGCGGATTTCTGTTTCTGGTCTTCTATGCAGTCTTCATGCTGGGGTTGAGACTGTCTGTTCCCGGCTACATCGAGCAGGTGTGGAATCTCTCCAGGTATGGAGTTCCCCTCGAGGAATTGCTGTTCGGATTTGCGGTCGGTCTGTACTGGACCGGGGTGTATGAACATTTCACCTGGAGCCGCAGCGTCGGCCCGGGAAGGGCGCCCGCTCATCTTCACGGCCACACCAGCTGAAGCGGACGGCGCCACGTTCTTTCTTAACCAGGAGCATCAACATGGACCATGACCACGGGCAAGACAACACGTCGTCGAAATCGATAGGGAAATTTGTACTCATCGGCTTTGCGCTCATCGCGGGCTATTTTCTCATTACGGAGCATCGCGCTCACGTGATCCCGTATCTCCCGTTTCTGCTGCTACTCGCCTGCCCACTGCTGCATATGTTCCACGGGCACGGCGGGCACGGGGGGCACGGCGACAGGGAAAGTAAGCCCGAGCAACAGCCCGGCAATAGGAGCCAGGAGCCGCCCGGGCACCAACACCATTAGCCGCCTCATCGGAGATCGATCATGGAACACTCAAATTCAGCACCCGCCTACGGCCTCTGGTCCTTGGTGATCATCAACTCGCTCGTGTTCATCATCTTCGCCTTCAGTTTCGCGAAACCGCAGAGCCCGCGCGACTGGCGCTCGTTCGGCGCGTTTTCCGCGTTTCTGGTTGCTTTGTTTACCGAAATGTACGGTTATCCGCTGACGATCTATCTGCTTTCGGGTTGGCTCACGAGCAAGTTTCCGGCAGTCGATTTCCTTTCCCACGACGCCGGGCATCTGCTCGAAGTCATGTTCGGATGGAAGGCAAACCCCCATTTCGGCCCGTTCCACTTCCTGAGCTTTATCTTCATCGGGGTTGGTTTTTGGCTGCTCTCCGTGTCGTGGAAGGTTCTTTACGAGGCGCAGCACGCGCATCGCTTGGCGGTGTCGGGGCCCTATGCGCGGGTCCGGCATCCCCAATACATCGGGTTCGTCCTGATCATGTTCGGCTTCTTGGTGCAATGGCCGACGCTGGTAACGCTCGCGATGTTCCCCATCCTCGTCTACATGTACGTGCGTCTGGCAACGAGGGAAGAACAGGACGCGCTCGCCGAGTTCGGCCATGAATACCGCAGCTACATGGCGCGCACGCCGGCATTCATTCCCCGGCTGCACGAAATCGGCGGAGGCGCAGCGAGCTAAGGACTGTTGCTGAAGGTATAGCGACGGACCCGGACAATGGCGGGCGCTCCTCGTATCGGCGTGGTGTTGAGTTCGGGCGGGGCCCGTGGCGTGTACGCCCACACCGGTTTTCTGCTCGCCCTCGAGGAGTTGGGCATTCCCATCAGCGCTTGCGCCGGATGCAGCGCAGGCGCCGTGGTGGGCGGCATAGCCGCGAGCGGTGCCGATCTCCACGCCTGGTCGGAAACGCTCGCGCACCTGGATCCCGCGCGTTTCTGGACGCCGGACCCGTGGCTGCGGCTCGCATGGCAGCTTGCCGTGCGCCGCGGCCGCGGTTTCATCGGCCTGTCCGGAACCGAGGCGGCCGTCGAATTCTGCCGCAGCCAGTTGGCCGTGCCGCGATTCGAGGCGTGTCGCTATCCGTTCCACACGCTCGCAGTGAGCCTCGGGCGTGGCCGCAAGGTCATGTTCTCTTCGGGGGAGCTCGCTCCACGCATGGTGGCGAGCGCAGCGATACCGCTGCACTATCGACCCGTCGAGATCGACGGCGACTGGTACTGCGACGGCGCGCTTATCGATCTCGCGCCCACGGATGCGATCTGCTGCAAGCACCACCTCGATGCGCTGATCATTCATCACGTAGCGACGCGATTCGCGGGACTGAAAGAGCTGACGCGGCTGCAGAATCGGCCCTGGGCAATTCTCGAGATACTCGGGCGGTTGCTGTTCGGCCGACGGCCGTGGTATCTCTCCGACGAGCCCATCTCGTTTCACCGTTGTCCATGCCGATGTGGCGCGGCGGTGATCGTGATCGAACCGAAGCTGCCCGAGCTGCTCTGGCCCATGACCGAAGGCGGCCCCGCGGTGCAGGCCGCGGCGCGCACGCAGGCCGAGACGCTGCTGCAACCGTATCTCGCGGCATTGCTGAGCGACCCGCGTCAGCAACTACCCGTTTCATCGGCGTCTCGCGCGGACGCGGTCGCGTTGCCGGAGGGGGCCTGTGGAGACGACTAGATAATGAAATTCAGAAGTGTGTTCGATGCTCCACTAGCAGCGAGGATGCAAGCGATAGGCGGCGTGACAGCTTGGCTCTCGATAGGACGAGAATCTCAATGACGAACCGCGCTTTCCTGGCCGTTTGCTTCGCGGCCTTCGCAGTGGCTTTCGGATACGGAGCTCTCGCGCCCGTTCTGCCCTCGGTGCTCGAGCACGTCTTGGATGCATCCGCTGCCGGCTCGACGGCATGGCATGCGGGCGCGGTCGGCGGCGCTTATATGTTGGGGATTGTCATTTTCGCGCCATTGTGGGGGACAGTTTCGGATCG
>WNGQ01008049.1_pt1 | contig 14692 bp, 16 predicted proteins | sample 5407661 | NCBI WGS metagenome assembly WNGQ01 (sample SAMN13153382, study PRJNA577476) | soil metagenome | isolation source: 60 cm soil or saprolite under Garry oak tree replicate 2 | place: USA:California | collected 2016-06-15 | reverse complement strand
GAACATGTGCTTGAGGCCGGTGCAGCCCCAGTAGCAGAAGACGCCGGCAGCGATGCCGATGAACAGCGAGCCGACCGGGCCGACGAAGCCGGAGGCCGGGGTGATGGCGACGAGGCCCGCCACCGCACCGGTGCAGATGCCGATGACGGTCGGCTTGCCGCGCATCATCCACTCGACGATCATCCAAGTGAATCCCGCGGTCGCGGTGGCCATATGGGTCACGGTCATGGCCATGCCGGCCTGCAGACCGGCGCTCACGGCGGAGCCGGCGTTGAAGCCGAACCAGCCGACCCACAACAGCGAGGCGCCGATGAAGGTGTACACCATGTTGTGGGCGGGACCTGTGTCCTTGCGCTTGCCGAGCACGAGACAGCACATCAGCCCGGCCACGCCGGAATTGACGTGCACCACCGTGCCGCCGGCGAAGTCGAGCACCTTGATCCACGCGTCGGCATTGGCCGAATTGAGGAAGCCATCCGGTCCCCAGACCCAATGCGCGATCGGCGAGTAGACGAAGATCGCCCACAGGCCGATGAACCAGAGCATCGCCGAGAACTTCATGCGCTCGGCGAACGCGCCCGCGATCAGCGCCGGCGTGATGATCGCGAAGGTGAGCTGGAAGCACAGATAGACGGTCTCGGGGATGGTCGGTGCCAATGGGTTTGGATTGCCCAAACTCTTGGCGATGTCGCTCACGATTCCTTGCAGGAAGGCGCGGTCGAGGCCTCCGATGAATGGCGTTCCCTCCCGGAACGCCAGGCTGTAGGTGCAAACGAGCCAGAGAATGCTGATCAGACAAGTGATCGCGAAACTTGTCATGATGGTGTCGCCGACGTTCTTCTTGCGGACCATGCCGCCGTAGAACAGGCCGAGGCCGGGGATGGTCATCATCAGCACCAGCGCCATCGAGGTGAGCATCCAGGCGGTGTCGCCCGAGTTCGGCGTGCAGTTGATCAGCATCTTGGCGTCGCACGCCGGCGCAGGGGGTTCTGCCCCCGCAGGCTCGGCCGCCGGCGCCGCCGGCTCTTGTGCGTACGAATGATCGAAGGTCGACATGCTCAGGAAGAGACCGAGCAGAACTCCAACGGCGAGAGCCACGAGCCCCGCACGGGAGAATTTCTTGAACGTCATGTTGTCACTCCTGTCCAAAAGCGGTGAAAGGCGCGGGTATCACAGTGCGGCGGCATCGGTTTCGCCGGTGCGAATGCGCACCGCGTTCTCGAGCCCGAGGATGAAGATCTTGCCATCCCCGATCTGCCCGGTTTTGGCGGCGGCGGTGATGGCCTCGATGGCCCTGTCGACCTGGTCGGTGGACACCGCCACCTCGATCTTGACTTTTGGCAGGAAACTCACGGCGTATTCGGCGCCGCGGTAGATTTCGGTGTGGCCCTTCTGCCGCCCGTAGCCCTTGACCTCGGTGACGGTCATCCCGTGCACCCCGATCGCGGTCAGAGCGTCGCGGACCTCGTCGAGCTTGAATGGCTTGATGATGGCCATGACGATTTTCATGGATTCAAATCCCCGCTTAGGCCCGGTTCCTGCGGGTGCAGGTTCAAGGCGGTCTCTACCAGAGCCTCCCCGCACGAAGTCGTGCCCCGGCGGCGACGCCGGGTGTTGCGAATCAAGCCGCGTGCCAGTTCCGCGCGCGGGACTTAAGCGATTGAAAAAAAGGAGACTTTTTCACCGGCGGGGGGAACGCTTGCGGCGCGCTGGGGCCTGCCGCCCAAACTCGCGTCGTTGCTGCACAATTTTTAGTCACAGGAGGGAAATCAGCGATGCAATTGCCGTCACCTGCGCGGATTACGGTAAGATTGTACCGGTCAGGGCAGTTGCTGCATCGCGAGCAGTTGGAATCGCACCGCGGCATCGTCGAAACGGCCCCGCAGGTGGCATGAGGGGCGCCAACGCGGCGCCCCTTGATTGCCACCCATTGATCGTGCTGGTTCAGTCGATCCTCCATCCCGAGAAGATTATGCTCGGCACCACAGGTTCGCCGGTCGGCTTCTTGACGACTAGGCCCACACCCGGCTCCGAGCCTGAAAAGACCACCTCGACCCTGTCCCCTCGCTTCAGTTCTGCCACGCCCTGAGAAACCAGGACGGCGGTGAATGACGGGTCGGCGATGAGCTGCTCGGTGTTGGAGTTGTCGACGTCCTTGCCGTTGACCCGCATCCACATCCGGACCAACCCCTTGCCCTTACCGCCAACCTGGGCGGCCGCGATTATGAAGAAGGCGCCATTTTCATTGACTCTCACGACGCCCTTTTCCATCTTGATATTTTTCGCCCCATCGGTCGAATTCATCGTAACGACCTTGGGCTTGGGATCCGACGAGAGTTGCTCTTCCGTGCTCGAGGCCTGAATCCACGACGTCGCGGAAGCGCCGCCGACCGAGGCCAGAAGCATGGCCGACATAAAGATTGTAGTGAAGGTAACTTTCATTTCTCTGCCTCCCACTCACTGGTTGGATTGCGCAACAAGAGTTCCGAAGAGCGACGGGTTGGCCCCTCCACTTGCGGAGTGAATCAAGATTTGGCGGGCTGCCCCTCGCGCGGCTTACGTGAACTCCGACCATGCCGGTGCAATGGGCGTGCCACCCAATGGGACGCTCTTGCGGCAGCGATAACCGCGGTGCCCCGCTATCGGGCCGAGTCGCCATAGGTCGGCCGCCCGGGAATCACGCCAATCTAATGAGTTGGGCGCGTTCGGACGCAAAGCCGGAGGCCACTTTTGCCGAATGAGATCGAGCGACAATTGCGAGCAAGACCTCGCACCAATTGCCATGAAGAAATTTCACTCATGCGGTTGCTTTTGCATATTTTTCGGTCTTCTGCCTGGGAATGAAGCATGGTGGCCGGGCCCGTTGCCGCAGCCTCGTGCTTGCGTATTCGTCGCCGCGATAGATCGCGGTCAGAGCGTCACGGACCTCATCGAGCTTGAAAGGCTTGATCCCGGCCATGACGATTTTCGTGGGTTCAATCCCGCTCAGGCCGGTCCTGCCGGTGGCAGGTTCAAACGGTCTCCACTGAGCTTCGCCGAGCGCAGGCCAGTTCTCGAGTCGAGATCTAAGTAACTGAAAAGACGGCAATATCACGGGGAACGGGAAACAGCTGCCGGATCAGAAATCGGTATACGTGGTTCCCAACGACCCTGCGGCCGATGGCCGCGATTTTTTTGCCTGTCGGCGGGGGCCCGCAACCAATCGCGCCGGCTCGCGTTTCAACCTAGGGACCCAAAAGCTCCGGCCCAAGGGGCAGAACAATGCTCGATGCCAATTATCTCCGCCGCCAGGCCGAAATCTGCCTCAGTCTCTCGCGCGCGACTTTTGACCTTGTCGTGGCCGGTCGGCTGCGGACGATGGCCGCCGAATTGGACACCAAGGCGACCAAGCTTGAGGACGAGGACCACCGCCTTCCAGGTCATAGTGAAGCGGAATGGCTCGCCAGACGCTGAAGCGCACCAGGACTGATCGCCCAAGCTTTCGAAGAAATATCTCGGACCCGCCGCGGCGCGCGGGTCGCGGGCTCACCGCTCGTGGCGCCGTTCGCGCAGCAAGCCTTCCTGCGCCACCGAGGCCACCAGCGTGCCATCGCGGGCGAAGATGAGGCCACGGCAGAATCCGCGGGCGCCGGCGAGGTTCGGGCTGTCCTGGGCGTAGAGCAGCCAGTCGTCGGCGCGGAAGGGGCGGTGGAGCCACAGCGCATGGTCGAGGCTCGCCCCCATGATGTTCTTGTCGAACACGGTGCGCGCATGCGGGATCAGCGCCGAATCGAGCAGCGTCATGTCGGAGGCATAGGCGAGCACGCATTGGTGGATCGCCGGCTCGTCGGGCAGTTTTCCGGTCGCGCGAATCCAGACGTGGAACCGGCCATCCTCGTAGGTCTTGCCGAGGTAGCGCGCATATTCGACTGGCCGCAGCTCGATCGGCCGCTCGCGCTCGTAGTAGCGCCGCACCGGGTCCGGCATCAGCGGCAGCACGCGTTCCCTGATCTCGGCCTCGCCCGGCAGTTCGTCGGGACTCGGCACGTCCGGCATCTTGGCCTGGTGGGTCAGTCCCGGCTCGTCGTGGTGGAAGGACACCGCCATCGAGAAGATCGCCTGCCCATGCTGGATCGCGATGACCCGGCGCGTGGTGAAGCTCTTGCCGTCGCGGATGCGATCGACCTCGTAGATGATCGGCACTTTGGGGTCGCCCGGGAGGAGAAAATAGGCGTGCAGCGAATGCGGCGGGCGCGCCGCGACATCGACCGTCCGGCAGGCTGCGACCAGCGCCTGGCCGACGACCTGGCCGCCGAAGACCCGCTGCCAGGCGACCTGCGGCGAGCGGCCGCGAAACAGATTCACCTCGAGCGGCTCAAGGTCGAGGATGGCGAGGAGGTCGGCGATTGCGGAGGACATGGACGGCTCGCGGCGGACGGTCGGCCACTGACACGCGCCCCTGCCCGCAAGTCAAGGTGTCGCGGGCCCTCGAGCCCGGTCGTTTTCGAGTCGGCGGCTGCTATCATGGGGTCGCCAATGGACCAAGCGGAGCCAGGGACTTTTCGTCGTGGTCGAAGGTGAAAGGACGCGCGATCGGGCCGAAGTGGTGATCGGCGGGGCAGGCTTCGCCGGCCTCGCGCTGGCGATCGCTTTGCGGCAGGCGCTCGGGCCCTCGTTCGAGGTCGTCGTCGCCGATCCGGCGCTCGGGCGGGTGGGGGGCGATGCGCGCGCCTCGGCCATCGTCGCCGCGGCCCGGCGGCTGTTCGAGACCATCGGCGTGTGGGAGCGGATCGCAGGCGAGGCGCAACCGATTCTCGACATGGTGATCACCGACAGCCGCCTCGGCGACGCGGTGCGGCCGGTCTTCCTGAGCTTCGACGGCGACGTGGAGCCGGGTGAACCGTTCGCGCATATGGTGGAGAATCCTCCGCTGCTCGATGCGCTGGCCGCGAAGGCGAGAGAGGAAGGTGTCGAGCTGCGGTCCGTTGCGGTGGCGGATGCCCGCTTGGACGAGCGCAATGTCATCCACGTGCGCCTCTCCGACGACGCCACGATCGCGGCGCGCCTGCTGGTCGCCGCCGACGGCGCGCGCTCGAAAATCCGCGAACGCGCGGGCATCGCGACCCATGGCTGGGACTACGGCCAGTCCAGCATCGTTACGACGGTGGCGCACGGGCGCGAGCACGCTGGCCGCGCCGAGGAGCATTTCCTCCCTGCGGGCCCGTTCGCGATCCTGCCGCTCAAGGGCCGCCGCTCGTCGATCGTGTGGACGGAGGAGAAGCGCGAGGCGGAGCGCATCGTCGCGCTGCCCGACCAGGAATTCCATCGCGAGCTCGAGCAACGCTTCGGGCTGAAGCTCGGCGAGATCGAGGCAGTCGGGCCGCGCCGCGCCTATCCGCTCGGATTTTCGGTCGCGCGCGCCTTCGTCGCCGAGCGGATCGCGCTCGTCGGCGATGCCGCCCATGTGATCCACCCGATCGCAGGGCAGGGGCTCAACATGGGCCTCAAGGACGTCGCCGCGCTGGCCGAGACGATTGTCGATGCCGCGCGGCTCGGACTCGATCACGGCGCTGCCGCCGCGCTGGACCGCTATCAGCGCTGGCGTCGCTTCGACACCATGGCGATGGGGGTGGCCACCGACGGCCTCAACCGGCTGTTCTCGAACCGCTCCGAGGTCCTGCGCTTCGCGCGCGACATCGGCCTCGGCCTGGTCGACCGCCTGCCGGCGCTCAAGCATCTCTTCATCCGCGAGGCGGCCGGCCTCGTCGGCGAGGTGCCGAAGCTCCTGCGCGGCGAGGCGCTTTGATCTTTTCACACAAACGGAATCGCCAGCACGTGCTGCTTGAACGCTGGGCGTTGCTCGAGGCTTGCATACCAGCGTTCGAAGTTGTTCAAGACCGGCCGCTCCGGCGCCAGGCGGCGGAACCGGTAGGCGACGCAGCCGACCGGGATGTCGCCCATGGAAAATGAGTTGCCGGCGACATAGGCGGTCTTGCCGAGCTGGGCGTCGAGGATTTTCATCGCGGCCGTGGTTTTCACGCGGGCGGCGTCGATCGCAGCCGGATCACGCTTTTCCGGCGGCGTGCGGATGAGGCCCCAGAACAAGGGTTGGATCGCCGGGGCGCAGACCGTGAGCTGCCAGTCCATCCATCGGCTGGCGCTCGCGCGGGCGCGCAAATCCGCGGGCTCGAGCGTGCCGTCGCCATATTTGGCGGCGAGGTAGCGCACGATCGAGTTCGATTCCCATAGTATGAAGTCGTCCTCCTCGAGCGTCGGCACGAGCCCGTTCGGATTCTTGGCGAGATAGGCCGGCTCATCGTTCTTGCCGAACGGCCCGCCGATGTCGATGCGCTCGTGCTCGAGGCCGAGCTCGCCCACCGCCCACATCGCCTTCTGCACGTTGATTGAGGTGTTTCGCCCCCAGATCTTGAGCATCTTTAGTCCTCCAGCGGGCGCGCTTCCTCGGGCAGCATGATCGGAATGCCGTCGCGGATCGGATAGGCGAGCTTGGCCGAGCGCGAGATCAGCTCCTGCTTCTCGGCGTTGTATTCGAGCGGGCCCTTGGTCAGCGGGCAGACCAGGATTTCCAACAGCTTCGGATCGACACCGCCGGCGGGGCGGTCGGGGGGCGAGGTGGTCATCGGCGGCTCCAGCTTGCATGGCTTCCGTCGGCCATGCATCCGTCATAGCTCGGCTTGTGCCGGCGATCCACGCCTTTGACGCCCGCAGGCAGAACCTGCATTCGGGGGTGCCGCTACTGCAGCGGCGTCTCGCCGCCTGTGGTCCTCTTGGCCAGCTCGATCTCGGTGACCGCGACCAGAATCTCGGCGCGGGTCTTGAGGTCTGGCGCCTCCAACAGCGCCTGCTTCTCGGGTGTCCCGTAGGGCGACATCATGGCGAGCGCGTTGACCAGCGCCTCGTTGGGCGCGTTCTCGATGCCCTCCCAGTCGGCCTTGAGCTTATTGGCCTTGAGGAAGTCCGAGAGCGCCCGCAGCACGCTCTCGCGGTCGACCTCGTCCTCGCCCTTGCGGGCGGTGAAGTCGTCGACGAACGGCGTGTAGAGCGCCCGGCATTGCCTATATGGCGTCGAGACCTCGAGCTCCTCGCCGATCCGGAAGCGGACGATCCCGGTGAGCTGGATCAGGTAGCGGCCGTCGCCGGATTCGGCGAACTGGGTGATGCGCCCGACGCAGCCGACCTTGAACAGGTTGGGTTTGTCGGGCGGGCCCGGATGGGCCGGATCCGGCTGGATCATGCCGATCAGGCGGCGGCCCGAGCGCAGCGCGTCGTCGACCATCACCAGGTAGCGCGGCTCGAAAATGTTGAGCGGCATCTGCCCGCGCGGGAGCAGCAGCGCGCCCGGCAGCGGAAATATCGGGATCACGTCGGCGAGGTCGCCGGGGTTGTGATAGGCCGCATTCATCGGCATCGTCGCTCTCCACAGCCACGCGAGCGGACGAAATCAGATTTCGCCTCGCCCGCAAGCGGGCGATGAGGGCGGCGCCTGCGGCTGCATGTCACGCAACGCTACGCGAACAGGATCGAGGACAGCCGCTTGCGTCCGGCGATCGTCGCCTCGTCGGTCGGACCCCAGGCTTCGAAGAACTGCACCAGCTGCTTGCGGGCGGCGTCATCGTTCCATTTGCGGTCGCGCTTGACGATCTCGATGAGGTGGTCGACCGCCTCCTGGCGGCGGCCTTTGCCGTTGAGCGCAAGGGCGAGATCGAACCGTGCCTGGTGGTCGAGCGGGTTGGCCTTGACCTTCTGCTCGAGCTCCTCGATCGGCCCGACCGATTTTGCCTGCTCGACCACTTCGAGCGCGGCGCGCGCGGCGGCGACCGCGGGTTCGTTGCGCTTCGCCTCCGGGACGAGCGCCAGCGTCTGCTTCGCCTGCTCGATCGCCCCGGTCTCGACATAGCAGCGCGCGAGCCCCGCCAGCGCCGCGACATTGGTTGAGTCCTGCGCCAGAACCTTGGCATAGAGGTCGGCGGCGCCGGTGGCATCGCCCTCGGCGAGCGCGGCGTCGGCGCTCTTGAGAAGGTCCTTCTCCTCGCCGCCGATGCGGCCCTTGGTGACCCGCTCCAGAAAGGCGGTCACCTGGCTCTCGGGCAGCGCGCCGAGGAAGCCGTCGATCGGCTGCCCGTTGACGAAAGCGAACACCGCCGGGATCGACTGGATGCCCAGCTGCCCCGGGATCGCCGGGTGCTTGTCGATGTCCATCTTGACCAGCTTGACCTTGCCCTTGGCGGCGCGGACGACCTTTTCCAGCACCGGGCCGAGCTGCTTGCACGGCCCGCACCACTCGGCCCAGAAGTCGACCAGCACCGGCTGGCGCTTCGATTCCTCGATGACATCCTTCACGAAGGTCTGGGTCGTGGTGTCCTTGACCAGACCATCGGCAACCGCCGTCCCGCCATCCTGCAGCATGTCGTCCCGCCTTTGGCGCCTGTTCCGGCAGCGCCCGAATGTTCGATCCGTCCAATTAAATGGTGTCCGAGGGGGTGATTGCAATCGGGTCACGAGCGTCAGGGGAGGCCGAGATGGCCACGATCCACGGCGGATGGCCGGTCGCTTCCAGGAACCTGACCAAATCCTCCCGCGCGATCGAGGTGGTCATGGTGTTGACCAGCGGATGATAGTTGAGCGTCGCGTGCGCCATCATGGCGGCGTCGAGCACGATGCTCACTCGCCGGGCGGCATCGTTGAGCGCGGCGAACGGGGTGACGGCGCCGGGCTCGATTCCGAGCGCTTCCCGCATCAGCTCGGCGGAACCGAACGAGAAACGGCCGCTGGCGGCGATCAGCCGATGCAGCGACTTGAGCTCGATCACCGCATCTTCGAGCGTGGCGAGGAGAAACAGGGCGCCCTTCTTGTCCTTGAGGAACAAATTCTTGGTGTGCCCGCCGGGAATCTGTCCGCGTACCGCGCGCAACTCCTCGACCGTGAACAGCGGCGGATGCGTCACCGTGCGATGCGCAATGCCGAGGCGGTCGAGATAGGCGAACAGCTCGGCGGGGGTGGCGGGCATGGCGCGTGGGATTGTGACATGTCCGGGATGCGTCGGTCGCAGTTTTCCTTCATGATGGACCGGAGAGCTCGCAACCGAGCTCTCCGCTCCGTTCCTGGGCCGCGAGCCCGGACGCCGACGGGAGGACTTCGTTGCCGGTCATTGCCAGAGCGCTCGTGCTCGCCGCCGCGACCGCCTGCGGCGCCGTCGGCGCCAGCGCGCAGACCTATCCGTCGCGCCCGATCAACATGATCGTGCCGTTCCCGCCCGGCGGCAACACCGACATCATGGCGCGCGCGCTGCAGAACGAAATCTCCAAGGCGCTCGGGCAGATCGTGGTCGTGCTCAACAAGGGCGGCGCGGCGGGCACGCTCGGCATCCTCGACCTCATCAAGGCGAGCCCGGACGGCTACACGATCGCGCTCACGCCGAACAATCCGCTGACCGCGCAGCCGCATTTGCAGAAGCTCGCCTACTCGATGGCAAGCTTCCGCTACATCTGCCTCACCTATTACGCTCCCTATGTGCTGATCGCCGGGCCGCAGGCGCCGTTCAAGACCTTCGACGAATTCGTGAAGTTCGCGAAGGCAAAGCCTGAGAATCTCCTCTATGGCCATCCCGGTCCGGCGAGCCAGCCGCATCTCGGGATGCTGGCCGTGCTCAAGGCGATCGGCGCCGACGGGCTCGGGGTGCCGTTCCAGGGCGCGGGCCCGATGGCGCAGGCGCTGCTGAGCGGCACCGTGATGGCGATCACCGAAACCCCGGCGGTCGCCGGCGCGAGCAACCTCCCCGTGCTCGCCGCGCTGTCCGATGAGCGCATCGCCGCCCTCCCCGACGTGCCCACGATGAAGGAGCTCGGCTACCCGGCCGAGGCCTTCACCGCCGGCGGCATGATCGCGCCTGCGGGCACGCCGGCCGAGGTGGTCGCCACCCTGGAGAAGGCCTGCGCCCAGGCCACCGCCCGCGCCGAGTACCGGACCATCGTCGAGCGGCTCAATGTCGAGGCGCGCTATCTGCCCGGCAGAGCCGGGAAACCGCGCCTGGCAAGGATGCCAAACTTGCAAAACCGGGTGCCTTTTGGCATATGAGCAGCATGCGGTCGGAAGGCCGCCCTGCCTCATGGATGCGGGTGTAGCTCAGGGGTAGAGCACAACCTTGCCAAGGTTGGGGTCGAGGGTTCGAATCCCTTCGCCCGCTCCAAAAATTCGATAGCGCCGAGTCATTTGCGCGGCCAGGTCGACTCGCGTTCGACAGCTATCGGCAGAATGAAGCGGGATATTCCCAACCGATCCGGCCGAGGGTGGAACGAGGCCGCGTCTCCAGCGCTCCTCCTTTTCAATTCCTCTGCACGATGCTTTCGCTGTTTCCCTCGCTGTCAACTTCGTGCAGCCGACCGACCTACCGCCGCGTTGCGCTTCAACAGCTTTCTCGCGCGCTGATCTCGTTTCTGACGCGCTGATCTCGCCGTGGCGGTTTGGTGATACCGCGATGGTTTAGTTATACCGCGGCGATGGTTTGGTGATACCGCGGGTGGTGCCATTGCACCGAGCGCGCCATTACCAATGTACTCAAAATCAGTTTGAAACGCGATCACGCGATGACGAAGACAATTACCATTTTTTCGAACTGATAGTTGACTGTCATCTCGCGGCCACGAAAGCGCCACTGTCAAACACGAAAGTGCCACTGTCGATCCTGTAGCTTGCTGCGGTGTCGTCTTGGTCATCAGCCTCGACCAAGGGGGCGACTCCCCAGTTCAAAAATCACTTCGATCAGCAACGCGACGCTCGGGTCGCCACGACCGCGCTCGGCGTTGGCATCAGCGGGAGGATCAGTTATGAGCTGTCCACGTAGCATCACTTTTACCATTCCCGGCAAGCTTGGAGTGGGAGTGCAGGTCACCGTCGTCGAGAACGCCGGCAATCTCGACTTCACCGTTGACGTGACCGGAAGTGCCATGCACACCGCCGATCTGCGCGGCCTCTTCTTCCAATTCAACGAGGCCGATCTCAGCGGCCTGCACATCCTCGGAGGCGACGGGCTGATCACCGGAAGCCAGATCAAAGCGAACAGCGTGATCGACCTGGGTCAAGGCGTCAACATGAATGGCGCCGCCAGTCCGTTCGATGTCGGCATCGCGTTCGGCACCCCGGGCAAAGGCCAGGACCTCATCAATGGTCCGGTGCATTTCACGCTCGATGCCACGCAGAACCTCACCTTGGACGACATCGCGCATCTGCAATTCGGAGCGCGGCTCACCAGCGTCGGCGACAAGATCACCGCCTTCGCTCCGGCCGCCCCGGATGCGCACGACGACGCCGCAACGACCCATGAAGACGTGCCGGTGACGATCGATGTGCTGGCAAACGACACCGACGCCGACGGCAATCCTCTCACCATCACCGACGCTGAAGGGGCTCAGCACGGCACGCTCGCGATCGTCAACAACAAGGTGGTCTATACGCCGACCCAGGACTTTGCCGGGCTCAACACCGACCCTGCCAGCGTGGACGACAGTTTCACCTACTGCATCTCCGACGGCCACGGTGGGCAGGACTCGGCGACCGTGAACCTCCATGTCATTCCGGTGGCCGACCCCCCGCACGTCAGCATTCAGGTGCTCGCACCCCATGCCGGCGATCCGGTCAACGAGGTGCGGCTGCACGTCACCGCGACCACGACCGACATCGACGGCTCCGAGTTGATCAGCGCGATCAACTTCGGAGCGCTCCCGGCCGGTGTCACGCTGACCCCCGGAACCGTAGTTCATTCGCTTGTTGGGGGATTGGATTCGGCGTCAGAGGATGTCCAGCTGTTGCTGCCCACCGACCACAGCACCAACTTCGACCTCGGCGTCACCGCCGTATCGGACGAGAACGGAAACGGCGACCCCGACACGGCCTCGACGACACAGACCCAGCACATCGAACTCGATGCCAGCCACAATGCCGCGCACCGACACCCTGCAGATCACTCCGTCCGAGGCGCTCGCCCCCGGAGGCAGCTTCTCGACCGAAGGGCCAGGGGGGTTCTACAACCTCGGCTTCATCTTCGGCGCCGAGGCGAGCGCGCATGCCGACGCCTTCGGCATCGGCGGCAGCGTGGATACCGGGGTCATCGGTTCGTTCACCGATCCGTTGTTCAACATCGTTCACCTCGACAGCGCTGATGCGCACCTCGACGTGCCGATCCCTCCGGGCGATCCGGTGGCCACGCTGTCATTCAACTGGCCCACGGTGAACACGACGAGTGCGCCCAGCGCCACGAGCACGATCTCGTCCGACCCGGCGACGGAACAGAGCCCGGACATCGTCCACTTGGACCTGGACGCGCTTGCCATCGTCTTTGCGGCGCTCGGCATTCCCAATCCGTTCGACCTCGACTTTGTCAATCTGCTCTCCGTTCACGTCAATGGCGGCATCGACGTGACCCAGCACTTTGACCTCAGCGCGCTCGGCCTCAATGCCACGCTCAACTTCGAGGACGGATCGTCGCAGCTCTTCGACTTCAGCAGCCCGCTGACGATCAACAACGCATCGAGCCACGACGCCAACCATGACGGCAATATCGCTTTCGATCTCGCTCTCACGCCCGATGCGACGCTCCACAACGACACCGGTCTCGGATTCCACGTCGGCTTCGACATCAAGGTGCTGGACTTCCCCGACCCGATCGGCGCGCTCGTCGACATCCCCGCAAGCTTCCCGCTCGGGGATATCGGCCTGTACGACAAGACCTTCGGGCTGAACTTCCAGTCTCAGCATTTCGACTTCGTCGCCTAGGGCCGCCTGACGGTCGCGCCGCGCCGCTGGCTCGAGTGGCGGCGACGGCGGTGAAGGAGCTGCGGCAACAACGTCGCGGGGGGTTCGGTCAGGACCCCTCGCCATGCAGGCGGCTGCAATCGCCGGGGTGGATGGTGTGCGGTAGCGGCCTCCGGAGAGGTGCGTGCGGACTCGGTGCCGAGCGTCCCGACCTTCAAGGAGCAGGGCGTGGCCTTCGTCGAGGAATCGACCTGGTTCGGCGTCTGCGTCCCGAAGGGGACGCCGAAGGAGATCATCGCCAGGATCAACCGCGACCTCGGTCACATCCTGGCGCAGCCGGACATGAAGGAGCGCGGCGCGCAGCTCGGCTTCCGCTTCATCGGCGGGGCGCCCGGCAAGCTCGATGCCTTGCTCAAGAGCGAGATCGGCAAATGGGCCGAGGTCGCCAAGCGCGCCGCCCTGGTCGCGCGGTGAGTTGAGCTGCCATCCCTTCGCGATCGTCGCTGCCTGCGTTGTTTGAATCATCAGGCTGCGCTCATGCTTCGAAAGTACTCCGCGAGCGCCACGAACTCCCCCTCCCCCGCAAGCGCAGGGCTGTCCGGGGAAATTCATGCATAGCAGAACTCCAGTTGGTCTGGGGAGAACCTTGGCTTGGGTTTTCCTGGATTGACCGGCGGCGGTTTGTCGATTTCGGCGATCGGCCTTCGCATGAACAGGCGCTGGCAGACCAACTCGGTGAGGCGCAGCGCTGGCATCGTCAGGCAATTGACGCGCGCCGCGATGCGCAGCAGCAGATAGGCGATCATGGCGGCGAGGATTTGCAGGCGGATGGCGTTGTCGTTGTTACCGAGGAACTTGCGGATATCGAGATGCTGCTTGATCCAGCGGAACAGCAGTTCGATTTGCCAGCGCCCCTTGTAGAGCGCCGCGATCTCGACCGCGGTGCGGGCGAGATCGTTGGTGAGGAGCGCGATGATGCCGCCGTTGTCGCGCCTGACACGGATGCGTCGCAGCGGGATCGGCAGCCGGGAATCGCCTTTGCTGGCGAGCACGACTTCGGCATCGTCGATGATCCGAAAGCCGTCGCCAATGATCTTGCGCAGGTACCGACGCTTGGTTACGCGCAAGCGCGTGTTCACTTTCGTGCGCGTGACGAAGAAAGCCTTGGTATCGTTGATCTTCTGCCACCAACCGAAGTGATAATAGCCCTTGTCGAAAACGTAGGTCATGCCGGCCTCAATCGCCACCTGGCGGCCGATCTCGACGTCGTTCACGTTGGCGGGCGTAATCGCAACGCAATGCGGGACATCGGCGTTGGGATCGTAGACCACGTGCAGCTTCATGCCGCGGATGCGACCGTTCCATTTGGCCCATTTGCACACCTTGCCCAGTGGAATAGGGCTCGCGTCGATCAAGCGCACCATCTCGGCCCCTTCCCCCCGCGTCCGTCGATCCGCCGTTGCCGACATCATCTCGAAGGTTTGCGCAAAAACTCCAACAGGACGACGGGCATTCGCATCCGACAGCGTCGAGCGCGCAAGCTCGCCGACACCCAAATGATAATGATGATGAGCGTTGGCATTGAAGGCGACTTCGAGCCCACGCAAGTTGTCGATGTGGCTCAACTGCGCAAAGGTCAGTACCACCAGATGATTCCAGCTATCGAACGTTTTGTCATAGGCGTCGCCATCGTGCTCGTCCACAATCGCCCGAAACTGCCGGCGATCAATCGGTTTGAGCAGACTTCCAAAGATGCTATCGAGATAGCGCATGCTCGGCCCTTTCTGAGTCTTGACAACCAGGAAGGACCGGTTTGCGCCGGTTCGGCCGAGCATGCACCGCGACACAGTGAATCATTCCCCGGACAGCCCTGCGCGTGCGGGGGAGGGAAGAGTGGACGCCGCTTGCGTGGGAGAGAATCGCGAGAGGGAATAAGGGTCCGCCT
>WNGQ01004019.1_pt1 | contig 14697 bp, 12 predicted proteins | sample 5407661 | NCBI WGS metagenome assembly WNGQ01 (sample SAMN13153382, study PRJNA577476) | soil metagenome | isolation source: 60 cm soil or saprolite under Garry oak tree replicate 2 | place: USA:California | collected 2016-06-15 | reverse complement strand
ATCTGGTCTCCGGCGATCGGGACCACGGCCGTGTGGCGGATCGCGCCCTCGCGGAACACGGCGATGTCGCTCGTGCCGCCGCCGATGTCGACGAGGCACACGCCGAGTTCCTTCTCGTCCTCGGTCAGCACGGCAAGCGAAGACGCCAGCGGCTGCAAAATCAGATCGTTCACTTCCAATCCACAGCGGCGCACGCACTTGACGATGTTCTGCGCCGCAGAGACGGCTCCAGTGACGATGTGCACTTTCACCTCGAGCCGCACGCCGCTCATGCCGAGCGGCTCGCGCACTCCGTCCTGTCCGTCGATGATGAATTCCTGGGTGAGGATGTGCAGCACCTGCTGGTCAGTCGGAATGGGCATGGCGCGTGCGGTCTCGATCGCGCGCTCGACGTCGATCGGCGTCACCTCCTTGTCCTTGATCGCCACCATCCCGGTGGAGTTGAAGCTCTTGATGTGGCTCCCGGCGATGCCGGTGAAAACGCGTTCGATCTTGCAGTCGGCCATCAATTCCGCTTCTTCGAGCGTGCGCTGGATGGCGTTCACGGTCGCCTCGATATTTACGACTACGCCCTTCTTCAGGCCCTTGGATTCGTGACCGCCAGTCCCGATGATGTCCATGCGTCCGTCAGGAAAAAGTTCCGCCACCATCGCCGCCACCTTGGAGGTGCCGATGTCGAGGGCAACGATGACGTTCTTGTTTTCCCTCGCCATGTCAGACTCGCTTGCGCGCGTGGGACTCGGGCCCGGCGATCTCGGGAACGCGCAGGGCAAAACCATTGGGATAGCGCAGATCGACGTAATCGAGACGATGCCGGGACTCTCCAAGGGTCTGCGGGTATACGGAGACGAGCCTGGCAAGACGGCCCTCGACGCGGTCCTTGTCCGATTCGTGCCCGAGCTGCACGGTGAGACCATTGGAGAGCTTCACTTGCCATGACAGTCTGGAACTCAGCAAGACCTGCAGGGGTTCGAGGGCGAGCGGAGCGAGCAAACTCCGAAAGGCAAGGTAGCGTTGCGTGACTTCGCCTTCGCTAGCGGCGGGCCCGGAGAAAACCGGCAGGGTGGCGTCACTCTGCCCGCGAAAAAGCTCTCCATGAGTATTCACGAGCTGCGGCCCTCGTCTTTGGCCCCAGCGCGCGAGCGCTACGTGCTCTTCGATGCGCACTTCCAGGCGATCGGGCCAGCCGCGCCGCAGTTCAGCCCGGCGCACCCAGGGAATCCCCTCGAACAGCTCACGCACGGTCTCCAGGTCGACGGTAAAAAAAGTGCCCTTGACGCGGCTCTGGAGTGCGCGGACGATCTCGTCGCGCGCGACATGCTGGAGCTCGCCCCCCACGACGATGGTCTTGAGCGAAAACGCGGGGGACTCGAACAGGACGCGCGCGCCGGCGCAGACGATGAGCACGAGCGCGAGCGCGTAGAGCCCGTTTGCGGCGATGTTGGCGAAGCGCGGGTTATCCCACACGATCGCCTCCCCCGTCGTTGAGCTGAGCCAATTCGAGAATCCGCAGGCACAGATCTTCGAACGACGATCCGGCGTGACGCGCTGCCAGGGGCACGAGCGAGTGGTCGGTCATCCCCGGAGAGGTGTTGACCTCGAGAAAATAGGGCTTCCCCTTGCGGTCGAGCATGAGGTCCACGCGGCCCCATCCGCTGCAGCCCAAGATTCTGAAGGCTCGCAGCGCCTCGTCCTGGATGACGCGCTCGGCGCCAGGGGGCAATCCGCAGGGAATGATGTAGCGGGTGTCCTCGGCGCTGTACTTCGCCTCGTAGTCGTAAAACTCGCGTGGCGTTTCGAGCTTGATCAGCGGAAGGGCGGTATCTCCCAGGACCCCGACGGTCAGCTCGACGCCGTCCACGAACGCTTCAGCGATCACGGCGCGGTCGTAGTTCGCGGCAAGCGCGTAGGCTTCCGGGAGATCGCGGGCGCTCTTGACCTTGGTCATGCCGATCGACGAACCTTCGTTGGCTGGCTTGACCATCAGAGGCAGCCCGAGCCGCGTCGCGACGCCATGAGGATCGCTCTCGCGCGTGAGCAGCTCACTGTGCGGTGTCGGAACGCCGCTTGCCTGCCACACGAGCTTGGTGCGCCACTTGTCCATCGCGAGGGCGCTGCCGAGAACGCCAGAGCCGGTATACGGAATGCCGACCAGCTCGAGCGCTCCCTGGATCGTGCCATCCTCGCCATAGCGGCCGTGCAGCGCGATGAAGGCGCGGTCGAAGCGCTCCTGGATGAGCTCACCAAGCCCTCGCCCCTTCGGATCGAAGGCGTGCGCGTCTATCCCCTTCTTCTTCAGGGCGACTAGCACCATCGAACCGCTCTTAAGCGACACGGCGCGCTCGGCCGAGCGCCCGCCCATGAGCACGGCGACTTTTCCAAAGTCGCTCACGCGGCCTCCCCGATGATTTGCACTTCGGGTATCAGCTCGATACCGAAGCGTTCCTTCACGGTGACGCGCGCGTGCTCGATCAACGCCTCGATGTCCGAAGCACGCGCCTTTCCCTTCGGGTTGACGATGAAATTCGCGTGTTTCTCTGAGATTCGAGCGCCGCCTATCTCATGGCCCTTGAGCCCGCAAGCCTCGATCAGGCGTGCGGCGTACTCGCCGGGCGGGTTGCGGAATACCGAGCCGGCGTTCGGGAGTTCGAGCGGCTGCTCCGCGATGCGCTTCGCGAGCAGTTCCTTGATGCGGGCTCGGGCGCGCTTCTCGTCACCCGCGCGGAAACGGAACCAAGCTGCGAGAAACCATTCACTCTCGCCCAGTTTCGATCCGCGCAGTGTGACGCGTCGGTAGCCGACCTCAAAATCAGTGGCCCTGCGCTCGCTCGATTTTCCGGCGCGCGATATCGTCAGCACCTTCGCGACGACGTCCCAGGTTTCCGACCCGTAGCAGCCCGCGTTCATCGCGAGCGCTCCACCCACCGTTCCGGGCACTCCGGCGAGGAACTCCGCGCCTTCGAAGCCGCGTGTCGCCGCGAGCCGCGCCACCTTGGGACAGGCGACGCTCGCTTCGACGCAAATCAGGTCGCCCTCGAAGCGCATCGCGCCGTGCGGGCTATGCATCAAGACGATCGTCCCGTGAAATCCACCGTCACGCACGAGCAGATTGCTTCCAAGCCCCACGAAGCGGACCGGTTCGCCCTCGGGAAGGGTCGCGAGGAATGCGGCGAGGTCGGCGCGGTCGGCCGGAACGTAGGCGCGCCCCGCGACACCGCCCGCGCGCCAGGTGACGTGCTTCGCCATCGGCTCGTTCAGCCGCAAGGAACCGCGCAGCGCGACGCCGGATCGGTCGATCGGCTCAGTCATCTTCATCTTCCGGTCCTGGCGAGCGCTGCAGGCACGCCGCCGATCGAACCGGCACCCATGGTCAGCACGACGTCACCGGGGCGTACGATCTTGCGGATGGCATCGGGCATGTCGGCGATTCTCTCGACGAACACGGGCTCGGTCTTGCCTGCAACGCGGAGCGCGCGGACGAGCGAGCGTCCGTCGGCGGCAGCAATCGGCGTCTCGCCCGCCGGATAGACCTCCGCGAGCAAGAGCGCGTCCACACCGGAAAGAGCCTTCACGAAGTCCTCGAACAGATCGCGCGTACGCGAATAACGGTGGGGCTGAAAGGCGAGCACGATGCGCCGGCCCGGAAAGGCGCCGCGCGCCGCGTCGAGCGTCGCCTGCATCTCGACCGGGTGATGCCCATAGTCGTCGACCAAAGTGAAGCTACCCGGCGATTTGCCGTTTGGAGAAAGCGGAACTTCACCGTAGCGCTGGAAGCGTCTGCCGACGCCGCGGAACTCGGCGAGCGCCTTTCGGATCGCCGCATCGGTAACGCCAAGCTCGGTGGCCACGGCGATCGCGGCGAGCGCGTTCTGCACGTTGTGCCGTCCCGGAAGATTCAGCGTAATTTCCAGGGTCGAGGCGCCTTCCCGCAATGCCCTGAAGCGCATGCGGTCTCCGGGAACGATCTCGGTTCCCCGAACCATCGCGTCCTCGCGCATTCCATAGGTCACGATCGGCTTCGAGACGGAAGGCAGGATTTCGCGGACGTTGGCGTCGTCGGTACAGACGATGGCACTGCCGTAGAAAGGGAGGTTCTGCAGGAAAGCGACAAACGCTTGCTTCAGCCGCGAAAAATCGTGCTGATAGGTGTCCATGTGGTCGGCGTCGATATTGGTCACCACCGCGGCTACCGGTTGCAGGTGAAGAAAGGAGGCATCGGACTCGTCGGCCTCGACGACGATGAACTCGCCGGCCCCAAGCCGCCCATTGGAGGCAGCGCTCACCAGCCGCCCGCCGATCACGAATGTGGGATCGAGCCCGCCTTCGGCGAGCACGCTCGCGACTAGGCTCGTCGTCGTGGTCTTGCCGTGGGTCCCCGCCACGGCGATGCCCTGCTTCAAGCGCATGAGTTCGGCAAGCATCAGGGCGCGCGGCACGACGGGAATGCGCTTCGCCTTCGCGGCGAGGATCTCGGCGTTGTCCGCGGTCACCGCCGAGGACACGACCACGGCGTCCGCCGATGCGATGTTGTCGGGGTTGTGGCCCAGCACGACCTTCGCCCCGAGACCTGCCAGCCGCTCGGTCGCCGCATTCGCGGCGAGATCCGAGCCGCTCACTTTGTAGCCCAGATTGAGCAGCACCTCCGCGATGCCGCTCATTCCACTACCGCCGATGCCGACAAAATGAATTCGCTTGACCTTGTGCTTCATAGGGCGAGCTCCGCGCAAGCCATGGCGACCGCCGATGTAGCTCCGGGCCGGGCCAGCGACCGGGCGCGCGTGGCCATGTTGCGCAACCGGACGCGATCGAACCCGGCGAGCACCTCCGCGAGCCGCTCGGGACTGAGCCCGCTTTGCGGCACGAGAACCGCGGCGCCCGTGTCGGCGAGAAAGCGCGCGTTGGCGGTCTGGTGGTCGTCCACCGCGTGCGGATAGGGAACCAGGACGCTCGCCACACCGGCGGCGGCGATCTCCGCCACCGTGGTCGCTCCGGCGCGGCACACGACGACATCCGCCTCGGCATAGGCCGCGGCCATGTCCTCGATGAAGGCGGGCGTCTTCGCAAGTACGCCGGCTGCGGAGTAGGCCTGCCGCAGCGATTCGACATGCTGCACGCCCGACTGATGGGTCACGAGCGGCTTCTCGCCCGTCAGAAGCATAAGCGCCCGGGGAACAACGTCGTTCAGCGCCTTGGCGCCGAGACTGCCGCCGACGACGAGGATGCGAAGCGGGCCCGAGCGCCCGGCGTAGCGACTCTCCGGTGCCACGATAGCGGCGATCTCCGGCCGCACGGGGTTGCCGGTCACGCTTGCGTGCTTGAGCGCTCCGGGGAATGCGCACAGAACCCGGTCTGCGACTCCGGCAAGCACCTTGTTGGCAAGGCCGGCGATCGCGTTCTGTTCGTGGACGACGAGCGGCTTCCCCAATAGCGCCGCCATCATCCCGCCAGGAAACGAGATATAGCCGCCCATGCCGAGCACCACGTCCGGGCGCTGCGCGAAGATCGCGCGCGCGCCTTGCCAGAAAGCGACGAGCAGCCTGATCGGCAGGAGAAAAGACGCCAGCGCTCCCCCACCCCGCACGCCCGAAAAACTTACCCAGGCCATGTCGTAGCCGTGCTTGGGGACCAGGGTCGCTTCCATGCCCGTCTTCGCGCCTAGCCACACCACGCGCCAGCCGGACTGACGAAGAAGCTCGGCCACCGCGAGACCTGGAAAAACATGGCCTCCTGTGCCACCTGCCATGATCATGATGGTTCGCGCCACGATGGCGTCGCCCCGCTCACGCGCGGGCTCCTCGCATGAGCTGGCGATTCTCCCAATCGATTCGCAGCAGCACCGCGAGCGCCAGGCAATTCGCGAGCAGGCCGCTCCCGCCGAAGCTCATGAACGGAAGGGTGAGACCCTTGGTGGGCAGCACACCCATGTTCACGCCCATGTTGATGAACGACTGCACGCCGAACCACACCCCGATCCCTTGGGCGACCAGTGCCGGGTACGGGCGCTCTAGGGCCACCGCTTGGCGGCCGATTGCGAACGCCCGCAGCACCAGCCACGAAAAGAGCGCGATCACCGCGGTCACTCCCACGAATCCAAGCTCTTCGCCGATCACCGCGAGCAAGAAATCGGTATGCGCTTCCGGGAGATAGAGAAGCTTCTCGACGCTTGCCCCCAATCCGACGCCGAACCATTCGCCGCGGCCGAATGCGATCAGCGCGTGCGAAAGCTGGTAGCCGCGGCCGAACGGATCCGACCAGGGATCCATGAAGCCAAAAATCCGCTGCATGCGGTACGGGGAAGACAGGACCAGTCCGACGAAGCCCGCTGCCATCATCACGAGCAAACCCCCGAACCACTTGCCGTTCATTCCGCCGAGGAACAGGATCCCCGTGGTGATCGCCGTGATCACGACAAAAGCGCCGAAGTCGGGCTCTCGCAGCAAGAGCCAGCCGACCACCAGCATCACCGCAAACATCGGCAGAAGGCCCCGCTTGAAGCTGTGCATCAGGGCGAGCTTGCGCACCGTGTAGTCGGCCGCGTAAAGAACGACGAACAGCTTCATGAACTCGGAGGGCTGCAGCTTGACAAGCCCGAGCGAAAGCCAGCGACGCGCGCCGTTGACTTCCCGGCCCAGTCCGGGAGCGAGCAGCAGAGCGAGCAGCGCGACGCCGAGCACGAAAAGCCACGGCGCTGCCTGCTGCCACAGACGCACAGGCACCTGAAAGGCGAGCATCCCCGAGAACATGCTGGCGGCGAGAAACAGCGCGTGCCGCTGGAGGAAATACGCGGAACTTCCCCCGGTAAACTTGCTCGCCTCGGCCATCGCGATCGAAGAGGAGTAGACCATCACCATGCCGAACGTAAGCAGGAGGAGCGCCGCCCACAGCACGCCGCTGTCGTATTCGGCAAGTGCCGCTCGACCCGGGCTAATGCTCCGGAGCATCGATGACCCTTTCCACTGCCAGGCGAAACACTTCTCCCCGATGCCTGTAGTCACGGAACATGTCGAAGCTCGCGCACGCCGGCGAAAGGAGCACCGCGTCGCCCGCGCGAGCCGCTTGCGCGGCCAGCGCCACTGCCTGGTCCATGGATGCGGCGCGTCGGATCGGGACACCTGCGCCCGCGACCGCCGCTTCGATCAACGGCGCATCGCGGCCGATCAGCACCAGTTCCCGCGCCGAGCGTTCCACGGCGGCTCTCAGCGGGGAAAAATCCTGCCCCTTGCCATCACCTCCGGCGATGAGAATCAGTTTTGTGCCGCGCTGCGCTAGCCCGTCGAGCGCCGCAACGGTCGAGCCGACGTTGGTTCCTTTGGAATCGTCGTACCAGCGCACCCCGTCCGCTTCCCCGATCAGCTCGACGCGATGCGGGAGCCCCTTGAACTCGCGCAACGCCGCAAACAGGGGCTGGAGCGGCAAGCCGAGAGCGCGGCACAGCGCGAGCGCCGCGAGAGCATTGGCGGCGTTGTGCAGTCCGGCAAGCTTCATTTCCCGCACAGCAAGGAGCGCATTTGCACCTTGCGCGAGCCAAGGCTCACCGCCCCGCTCGAGCAGACCCCAGTCCTCCGCGTGCCGTGGGGCGTCGAGGCCGAAAGTGCTCGTTTTCCTACCGGGCAGTGCCATTGCGAGGCTGCGCGGGTCATCGCGGTTGAGCACTTGGATGCCGTCCCCCGAAAAGACCCGCGCCTTGGCGCGAGCGTAATCGTCGATGCCGCGATAACGGTCCAGATGGTCTTCGGTGATGTTGAGGACCGCGGCTGCGTCTGCCGCAAGCGAGGCGGTCGTCTCGAGCTGGAAGCTCGAGACCTCGAGCACCCACAAGCCCGCGGCGCGTCCTGCATCTTCGCGGCGCATGAGTGCGTCCAGCACCGCCGGCCCGATGTTACCGGCGACCTCGCAGTCGAGCCCCGCGGCCTTCGCCATCGCGCCCGCGAGCGAAGTCACCGTGCTCTTGCCGTTGGTGCCCGTCACCGCGATGATCCGCGCGCGACGCTCCGGGAGCGCCTGCGCGAACAACTCGATGTCGCCCACGACCTCCTTGCCCGCATCGAGCACGCGCCGCACCGCGGACTCTGCGAGCGGCACGCCCGGGCTGGCGGCGACGAGGTCGATGCCCACGAACATTTCGTCCCGGAATGGGCCGCAATTCACCGGAACAGACGGTAGCGAGCGCTTCAGGTCCGCGAGTCGCGGCGGGGCCGCGCGCGTATCGGCGACTCGCACCAGCGCGCCCCGTCGTGCGAGCCACTTCGCCATCGATAGACCCGTGTCGCCCAAACCGAGCACCAGCGCCTTTCTGCCTGCGAGATTCACCGCAGCTTCAAAGTAGACAGACCGAACAGGACCAGCATCATGGTGATGATCCAGAACCGCACGACGACCTGCGACTCCTTCCACCCCGATAGCTCGTAGTGGTGATGGAGCGGCGCCATTCGGAAAATGCGTTTGCCCCCGCTCCACTTGTAATAGAGCACCTGGAGCATCACCGAGAGCGTTTCAGCGACGAACACGCCGCCCATGATGAGAAGCACGATCTCCTGCCGGACGATCACCGCGACCGTACCCAGCGCGGCGCCCAGGGAAAGCGCGCCCACGTCGCCCATGAAGACGTCGGCCGGGTACGCGTTGAACCAGAGAAAACCCAGTCCCGCACCGACGAGTGCCCCGCAGAACACCGTCAGCTCCGCCGCCCCGGGGATGTAGGGAAAAAGCAGATAACGGGAGTAATCCACCCGCCCCGTGACCATCGCGAATACCCCGAGCCCGCCGGCCACCATCACAGCCGGCATGATGGCAAGCCCGTCCAGCCCGTCGGTCAGATTGACCGCGTTCGAGGTCCCGACGATGACGAAGTAGCTGAGCGTGATGAAGCCGAAAACGCCGAGCGGGTAGGCGATGTTCTTGAAGAAGGGCACGATCAGGTCGGCATTGGGCGGCAGATCCATGGAAAATCCGCTTCCCACCCAGGCCATGAAGAAATCCAGGACCTTTGCCGTACTTGGGGCCGAAACGGCGAAGGCGAGATAGGTTGCCGCGACGAGGCCGATCAGCGATTGCCAGAAAAACTTCGCTTTCGGCGAAAGGCCCTTCGGATTGTTTCTCACGACTTTGCGGTAGTCGTCGATCCAGCCGATCGCGCCGAACCCGAAGGTAACCACGAGCACGACCCAGACGAATCGGTTGGTGAGATCTCCCCACAAGAGCGTGGTAATCAGGATGGAGAGCAGCACCAGCGCCCCGCCCATGGTGGGGGTGCCCGCCTTGGTGAGGTGGGATTGCGGACCGTCGTCTCGCACCGCCTGGCCTATCTTGTAGGCGGTGAGCTTGCGAATCACGAGCGGACCGGCGAGCAGCGAGATCGCGAGCGCCGTGAGCGTCGCGAGCACCGCGCGCAGTGTGATGTACTGGAACACGTTGAACGCGCGCACGTCCTGGGCGAGCCATTGTGTGAGAGCGAGCAGCATCTAGTCGCTCTCCCCCGTGAGCGCCGCCACGACCCGCTCCATGTGCATGAAGCGCGAGCCTTTCACAAGCATCGTGGTCCGCGGCCGCAGCTCCTCTCGAGCTGCGGAGATCAAGTCCTCCATGGTGGCGAAGTGTCGAGCCCCAGCTCCGAAAGCGGCGACGCAGGCGGAAGACAGCGCTCCGACGGCAAACAGGCGTTCTATGCCGCGTTCGCGTGCGTAACGGCCGATCTCATGGTGGAATTCCTCCCCGCGCTCGCCCACCTCCGCCATGTCGCCGAGCAGGAGGACTTTCGCGCCGCCTTCCGCGGCAAGTACGTCGATCGCAGCGCGCACCGAATCCGGATTGGCGTTGTAGCTGTCATCGATGAGGTTCGTCCCCGAGGAAGCAGTCCGCCGCTGCATGCGTCCGCCGACCGGACGGAATGCGGCAAGCCCCCGCGCCACCGCTTCGACGCTTGCACCTGCGGCCAGGGCGCACGCGGCAGCGGCGAAGGCGTTCAGAACGTTGTGGCGGCCGTCGACATGGAGCTCGACCCTGGTCGCACCCTGCGGGGTGCGCAGCTCTATCTCGCTGCCGAAATGCGTGAAACGGTGCCGACCGCCCACCTGCGCGGGTTTCTCGAGTCCGAAGTCCTGAACGCGACCGCCTGCGAGAAGCCCGCGCCAGTAACCGGAGAATTCGTCGTCCGCGTTGATCACGCCCGTGCCCCCCGGCCGCATCGCAGCGAACACTGCGCCGTGCTCGCGGGCGACCTCTGCGACGCCCTTCATGAACTCCTGGTGTTCACGCTGGGCATTGTTGATGAGCGCGACCGTCGGAGAGGCGATGGCGGCGAGGCTGGCGGTTTCCCCGGGGTGATTGACTCCCAGCTCGACCACCGCTGCGCGATGGTTCCGGCGCAGTTTCAGCAACGTGAGCGGCAGGCCGATGTCGTTGTTGAGATTGCCCTCGGTCGCAAGCGCGTGCGTGTCGCCGAAATGCTCGCGCAGGATCGCGGCGATCATCTCCTTGACCGTGGTCTTGCCGTTGGAGCCGGTGACCGCCACCAGTGGGACATCGAAGCACTCACGCCAATGCGCTGCGAGCCGTCCGAGCGCGAGACGCGAGTTTTCAACGACGAGAAAGGGGAGATCCCCCTGGGGGGCATCGGGATTCTCGACGATCGCTGCGGCGGCTCCCCGTTCCTTTGCGGTCCCGATGAATCCGCGCCCGTCGAATCGCTCGCCGCGCAGAGCGACGAACAGCGCGCCCCGCTCGAGGGTGCGGCTGTCGGTCGACACGGAATCGAAGCGGACATCCTCACCGACGAGGCGCGCCCCGATCGCGGTCGCAGCCTCGCGCAGGCTCATCATCGGCTCCATCGCTCGAGCGCTTCTTCGGCTTCGAGCGCATCCGAGAAAGGCAGCCGGCGGCCAGCGATTTCCTGGTACTTTTCGTGACCCTTGCCGGCGATGAGCACGACGTCGTCGGCGCTCGCCGAGGCGATCGCGCGGGCGATCGCCATCCGTCGATCTTCTATGGCTTCGTGCGCGACGGGGATGGCCGCGGTGATTTCGGCGATGATGGCGGCAGGATCCTCGCCGCGCGGATTGTCGCTCGTCACCGTGATCGCATCGGCATGCCGTGATGCGACCGCCCCCATCAACGGCCGCTTGCCGCGGTCGCGCTCGCCTCCGGCGCCGAATACGGCCACCAGGCGTCCACCGTTCGCCCGGGCAACGTCCTTCAGCGCGACCAGGGTCTTCTCGAGTGCGTCGGGTGTGTGGGCGTAGTCCACCACCACGAGAGGCTTGCCGCCTCCGCCCAGCCGCTGCATGCGTCCTGCGACTGGTTGCAGGTCTGCGAGTGCCGCAGTGGCACGCTCGAAGGGCACTCCGGAGACGAGCATCGTCGTGAGGACCCCCAGCAGATTGGACACGTTGAAGCGCCCAAGCTGAGTGCTTTCGATGCGCGCTTCGCCCCAGGAACTCTTGACGCCGAACGCGATCCCCTTCGACGATACTTCGATCGCGTGCGCCTCGACATGGCTCTCGAGTCCCGCCCGGGTGGCGACCCCCGCAAAGCAACTGTAGCCGGCGCGGCTCGGGCCGCGCCCGGCGAGCGCTCGGGCGAGCTGCACTCCCTGCACGTCGTCTAGATTGAGCACGGCGTGCTTCAGGCCCGGCGCTTCGAACAGGCGCTGCTTCGCGCGCGCATAGTTCTCCATGTCGCCGTGATAGTCGAGGTGATCACGCGACAGATTGGTGAACAGAGCGACCCCGAAGGCGATGCCGTTGACGCGCCCCTGCTCGAGGCCAATCGAGGTGACTTCCATCGCCACGCCCTGTGCCCCTGCGGCAAGGAGTTGGGCGAGCGAGCGGTGCAGCGCGACGGCATCTGGCGTCGTGTTGAGCCCGGCGTCGAGTTTTCCAGGCTCCTTGCTCCCCGGCAGCGCCGGGAAACCCGTGCCCAGAGTGCCGATCACCGCGGTTCGGGCGCCGCACGCTCCACACGCCTGGGCAATCCAGTGGCTGCACGAGGTCTTGCCGTTGGTTCCCGTCACACCCATCGTCCACAGTTTCTCCGAGGGGCGCCCGTAGACTTCGTGCGCAAGAGAACCGGCGAGCCCGCGCAGATTGCCGACTCCGATATTGGGCACGCGCCAAGTGCTGTTCCATTCGAAGCCTTCGCTTTCCCACAGGACGGCGGCGGCGCCGCGCTCGAGCGCGCCCGGAATGAAGTCGCGCCCGTCATGACGCGCGCCCGGGTAGGCGAGAAACACTTCCCCCCGAGTGAGTGTCCGGCTGTCTACGGCAAGGTCCGTCATGCGCGTTCCTTGCGCAGCGAGTCGCTGCCGGATGTGCTCGACCTGATCTCGCACACTTAAACGCTTTCCTTCACTTCCTCTCCTTCAGGGGGAAGCTCGATCGGCTGCATCGGCCCGTCCGGTGGCACGTCGAGCACCCGCAGCGCCCCCGCCATCACCTGCGCAAAGACCGGCGCCGCCACGGTCCCGCCGTAGTACCGACCGGCCGAGGGCTCGTCGATCATCACCGCGATCACGAGGCGCGGGTGCGAGGCTGGCGCAAAGCCGACGAACGACGAGACGTACTTGTCGGCGGCATAGATGCCGTTTTCCTGTTTGTGCGCGGTGCCCGTCTTTCCGGCGACTCGATAGCCCATGATCTGTGCGCGGGGTGCGGTGCCGCTCCGGTTGACCGCCATCTCGAGCATCGCGCGAACCGCGGCAGCGGTCCTCGGGGCCATCACGCGCCGCGCCGCTGGAGGGATGTCCACGCGAAGCATGGAGAGCGGAACCAGCTCCCCGTCGCGCGCGAAGACGCTGTAGGCGCGCGCGAGCTGCACCAGCGAGACCGATATGCCGTGCCCGTAGGACATCGTCGCCTGCTCGATCGGTCGCCAGCTCCGGTACGGCCGGAGCTTTCCGGCAGCCTCTCCGGGAAACCCGAGGCCGGGCGCGGCGCCGAAGCCCACGTCCCGGAACATTTCCCACATCGACTCGGCAGACAGTCCGAGCGCAATCTTCGCCGCGCCGACGTTGGAGGATTTCTGGATGACTTGTGCCACCGTGAGCGAGCGCTCGAAATGGGCGTCGTGGATGGTGGCCGCCCCTATACTCAAGCTTCCAGGTGCGATCTGGATCACGGAATCCGGGCTCACGCGCCCCCCTTCCAGAGCGAGCGCGACAGTAAAGGGTTTGAGCGTCGAGCCGGGTTCGAAGGTATCGGTCAACGTGCGGTTCCGAAGCTGCGCGCCGGCGAGTTTGTTGCGGTTGTTGGGGTTGTATGTCGGAAAATTCGCCAGCGCGAGCAGCTCGCCCGTGTCGGCATCGAGCACGACGACGCCGCCTGCCTTCGCTCGGTGCTGAACGACCGCGGCTTTCAACTGGGTGAAAGCGAGGTTCTGGATGCGGGCATCCAGAGCAAGGGAGAGGTCGTGCCCGTCTTGCGCGGCCTTGATCGACACGACGTCCTCGACCGTCTGGCCGAGTCGGTCCTTGATCACCCGGCGGCTGCCCGGCTTACCGGCGAGCCCGTCCTGAAACGCGAGTTCGACGCCCTCCTGGCCGATGTCGTCCACGCCCGTGAAGCCGAGCACGTGCGCAGTGACGTCACCACTTGGGTAATAGCGTCGGTACTCGCGGTTTTGGAATAGCCCGGGGATGTGCAGGCCCGCAACGCGTTCAGCCAGTTCCGGCGGGATCTGGCGTTTGAGGAAAACAAAGTCCCGGCCTGTATCGGCGAGGCGTTTTTCGATTTCCTGCGGCGACATCTCGAGCAAGGCACCCAGACGCGCCAGTTGCCGTCCGCTTGGATGCACTTCGCCCGGGATCGCCCAGACCGATTTCACCGGAGTACTGATGGCGAGCGCTTCGCCGTTGCGGTCGAGGACGCGGCCGCGGTTCGCCGGAATTTCGATAACGCGGCTGTAGCGCGACTCACCTTTTGCCTGCAGAAAATCGTTGTTCAGGCCCTGCAGGTAGACGGCTCGGCCGAGCAGCACGGCAAAACATGCGATGAAGACGTAGAGCAGGAGTCTCGAGCGCCAAGTAGGCAGCGTGAGCGCGAGAACCGGACTGGCGGCGAAATTCATTTCGCCGTCTCCTGCGGCCGTACGATCTGAAGGCGTTTCGCGTCGGGAACACGCATGTGCAGCTGGCGGCTGGCGATGCGTTCGACGCGTGCGTGCACCGCCCACGTGCTTGCTTCGAGCTGCAGCTGACCGTATTCGACTCCGAGTTGGCGTGAACGTTCCTGCTCCTGCTCGAGCTCGCTAAATAGCGTGCGTGCCCGGTGCTGCGATGTCACCAAGCCCAGGGCGCATGCGGTCAGCACAACCACGAGGAGCAAGTTCAAGCGGGTCATGGCGGGCTTGAGGGAAGTTTCTCGGCGACACGCAATACCGCGCTCCTCGCGCGAGGATTAGCCCGGACTTCCTCGGCGCCGGGCCTTGTCGGCCGCCCGATGATGCGCAGCTTCGGAGGCGGCAGCTCCCGGGCTCTTACGGGCAGACGCTCGGGCAAGGCCGGCCGCTCGGCGCCGCGCATGAAGTTCTTTACGATGCGGTCTTCGAGTGAATGGAAGCTGATCACGGCGAGGCGTCCATGGGAATCGAGCACGGCGAGCGCTTGCGGCAGCGCTAGCGACAATTCCTTAAGCTCCTGATTGACGTGAATCCGTAGAGCTTGAAACGTCCGCGTCGCCGGATCCTGCCCCGGTTCACGCGTCCGGG
>WNGQ01033408.1_pt1 | contig 14698 bp, 11 predicted proteins | sample 5407661 | NCBI WGS metagenome assembly WNGQ01 (sample SAMN13153382, study PRJNA577476) | soil metagenome | isolation source: 60 cm soil or saprolite under Garry oak tree replicate 2 | place: USA:California | collected 2016-06-15 | reverse complement strand
TTGAACGTTTCCAATTATAATGACTTCACTCGTCGCTGTCAAGCGATTTTGTGAGCTGTTCGTAGTCTTTTATGGCCCGCGTTTACCGATTATTCCTCCTCATACTCAGGTGAAGCGGTGAAGTGAGAGATGTCGGGTGGGTGGGCGTAAGCCATAAATGGCGGATGGATAAATCCAATCCCTACGAAATACACATTTCGTAGGGATTGGATTTATCCATCCGCCATTTATGGCTTACGCCCGCTGCTACTTTAGCATTAGATTAAATTGCTATAACATGAGTTAAGCAAATGTCTAACCCACTTATGTAATTTGTGGTAGCATAATCATATTACCAATCTCGACAACTATAGCGCGATATGGTAAGATGGGGAACATCAATTCCAGTTTTGTCTAGTTTGGAGAGCGGAATGCGTGCCCTGCTACTGGCAACAACCAATCGTCATAAGTTAGATGAGTACCGCGCTATATTTACTGATTTACCGTTCAAGCTTTACTCCCTACAAGATATCCAGCTCGATCTGGATGTGGAAGAAACCGGAACTACCTTCCGAGAGAATGCAGAGCTGAAGGCGCTGGCCTATGCTCATGCCTCGGATATGCTTTCGCTTGCTGACGACTCCGGCCTGGAGATTGACGCCTTAGGTGGCGCTCCCGGCGTATATTCCGCGCGTTTCGCCGGTCCTGACGCGACTTATGAGGAGCGTTTCCGCTTATTATTTGAACAATTGCGCGACGTACCGATGGCTCAACGTACCGCACGCTTTCGTTGTGTCATTTGCCTGGCGGAACCCTCTGGCAATCTCCGTAGCGTTGAAGGCGTCATAGAAGGGATCATTACCAAGGGGCCACGGGGCACTAATGGCTTTGGCTATGATCCCATCTTTCTCGTTCCTGAACCGGGTAAAACCACTGCCGAATTAACCTCTGAAGAGAAGAATCGTATCAGCCATCGCGGTCGAGCTGCCCGCCAGGCCCGTACTCTGCTTGAGCGCTGGCCGTACCCGTCATAATGCCCTCGTGGTCAGGGATGTCTGGGACAGCAATGAGATAGATGATAGAACATGTAAGTAGGAGTATTCACGAGAGTTATGAGGAACGGGTAAGCTATGGCTAAAAAACCGGCCATTCGTGTAGCATTAGATCTGGAAACCACGGGGTTACACGTTGAACAAGATGCGATCCTTGAGGTTGCTGCGGTCAAATTTCAGGACAGTGAGATTATTGATACCTTTGAGACATTTGTCTACCCTGGCCGTTCCATTCCTTATCGTGTACAACGCCTCACAGGCATCAAGCCGGAGCAACTGGTCGGCGCTCCCCTATTTGAAGCTATCTCCAAAAGGCTGCAAGACTTTCTTGGTGATTATCCCCTGGTTGGTCACAGTATTCCCTTCGATGCGTCCTTCCTGCGTCGTTGGGGCGTTGCGCGCAACAATTCTTTGCTGGATACCTTCGAACTGGCTACTGTCATCCTACCGTCTCTGGCTAGCTATAATCTCGGTCAGGTGGCGGAATCGTTGGGCATCTCTGTGCCGCTTGATAGGCATCGTGCGATGGTCGATACCGTGCTGGCTATGGATGTCTTTTTAGCCCTCCATCAACGCCTGCAGGCGGTCGATGTTGCCCTGTTGCAGGATCTCGTGAACCTCGATGCGCCCCGCTCCTGGCCCCTACTACACTTTTTCCGCCAGGAACTGCGTGAGCGTCAGGAGCACGAGGGCCTGTCTGGCGGCCTGCGCCGGGGCAGTCTTGGCGATCGCTTCGCGGCACAATTAGGCATGGACCCCCGCGTTCTCTCATTTGCCATCGCTCGTCAGGATGAGATACAAGCAAATGCTACTCAACCGGTGGTTACGCCGCCTGTGATGCCCACGCTCAATACGCTCGCGCAAGTGCAACGCGACATTGAAGTCATCCCGGAGCAGGCAGAGGTCCCAGCTTCCAGGGGCTACCAGGTGACACAGGCGGCTCTGCGCGAAGCCCTGGAACAGCGTGTACCCCTGCTCTTAGAAGTCACCGTTGGTGGTGGTGACTGCACTCCCGCGCTCGTTCCCGTTTTAGAGTGGTTACATGAAGCGACGCCCTCCACGGCCCCTGGCGGGAAAGAACTTCAGCGCCTGGTGATTGCTTGCTCTAATCAACAACAGGTGCGTCGCTTGATGGAAGTTACGCTTCCCGGTTTGCAGGCTGAACTCAACAGTCACATGTCCGTAGCCTACCTGGCCGAGCGCGGTGGGTATCTCTGCACGCATCGCTGGTTCGGTGCCGCATTGCGTAGAACCAGTGGTGAGCTGACCGCCGAGCAAGCCCGTGGCATGGCCAAGCTGGGTCTGTGGTCTCAGCAAACCCTGACCGGCGAGCGCAGTGAATTGACGCTGCTGACACAGGAAGCCGCTGCATGGGAGCGTATCTCTTCTGGCATCGAGCGTATCCCCTCTGCTGATAGCCGCTCCGGTACCATCTATCAGCGTTGTACCTATCGCCGTAAGGGGTTGTGTTTTCTCAGCAGAGCAGAGGAGCACGTGAACGAGGCCCGCATCGTCGTGACCACTCACGCCGGTCTCTTCGATGATCTCTCCAATCCCAATTCGCTGCTCTCGTCCATCCATCGTCGCCTCATCCTCGACGCTGATCTGCTTGAAGAAGAGAATGCACGCTGGAGCAGCGCCGAACTCGACCTGACGCGTATGTTGCGAATGCTCACTACTATCGGCACGCAGTTGCCCGATGGTCGTTACCAGGGCTTACTTGCCCTCGCCGCCCCATCCTTGCGCGAAAGCGGACCAGGAGGTCTCTCGACGACTCCCACTGTCAAGAAGGCCGAAATCGATGCTCGTATGCTATCCTGGTTTCAATCCATCCGCCATGCCTGCCAGTCTATTGAACAGTTATTTGCTAGCTTCGGTCAACTTATGGAGGAATTTCATCAGCAGGGGAGTAATAATAAAGGACGAGACAAGAGTCGCAACGACGCCGGTGGTCGTTCATATAGCCCAAGAGGCAATGAGCGTATAGACCAATCGCTGCGCCTGACTTCACAGGTACGTCAGTTGGGGACATGGAATGATACTGAGCGAGCGTGGTTGCAGGTCGCGCAGCGCCTACAGGTCGTCATCGATCTCGCCCGTGAAGCTGAGAAAACGATCCTTACCATGCAGCGCGGCCATTCGCGCCTCGATATCGGCAGTGGGGAGGATAGCTCTCTAGCTTCCGAACTCGGAGCTGCCGCGCAGCAGTTGCTCGAACAAAAGCAGCTCGGCCAACAGGCAATCTCGCTCCAGGAGTCGGATCATGTCTACTGGTTACGCATGCCTCCGCCTCAAATAACTCCCCCGCCTCATGTTTCCTCACAGCGCGGGAATGACGCTACCCAGGCAAAAGCGCTTCCTGAAAGCACACCCGTCCTGTATACACAATTGGCCCAGGTTTCTATCCTCCTGAAGCGCCTGGTGTTGACTGAAGATCGCGCTAACATCTTCGCCGGGTCCGCCCTCTCGGTCGATAATTCATTCTCCTTCGCTCGTAGTCGCTTAGGACTGGATCAGGATAACTGCAAGGCGTTTTCGATTGTCAACGAGCAGACGCTGCTCTATATGCCTAACGATGTTCCCGAACCGAACGCCCCGCAGTATCAACGTCACCTAGACGAGGCGCTCATCCAGCTTGCCACCACCCTGGATGGTCAAGTAGTAGTGCTCTTTACATCGCACGCCGCGCTACGCAGTTCTTACGCCAGCATCAAGCCGCTGCTCGAAACACGTGGCATATTGGTACTGGGCCAGGGCGTCGATGGCTCGCCACGCCAGCTCTGGCAACTCTTTCAGAAGCAGGAGCGCGTGGTGGTACTCGGCACAGGCACTTTCTGGGATGGTGCTGAGGACATCGCGATCTCACCTACCTGTCTGGTAGTCACCCGTCTACCAATGCCTGTACTCAATGATCCACCCGTCGCGGCGCGTGCAGAGCAAATCTCCGATCAGCTTCACCAACTCACGGTGCCCGTCGCCTCTCTACGCATCCGCCGCGCCCTCAATCGTATGATGTGGAGCGACACGAAGCGCAATTCCGTCATCCTCTTCGATCGTCGCGTCACATCAAAAGAGTACGGCTCCATCGTGCTGCACAGCCTCCCTCGCTGCTCGCAACGCCAGGCCGCTGTCTCCCATATGCCTGAGACCATCCTCGATTGGCTCACCGGAACCGGTTCGTGGGATTCATAATGCTTTATCTGATACAGAACAGGGTGTGAAGGGTGGTAGCGCCGATCTTTACTCACATGAAAATCAATAGAGCATTAGCATGCGAATTGGCTCTTGACGCGCAGCCCAATTATAATGCACAGTACTAACAAACGACAAAAAGTGCATTGATCATGCCCTGAAAGGATAGCGTAGCACAATGGCCCTGAAAACTCCCATGCAATCTGGAGAGAGCCGCAATCTGCGTGTAGTATATGGTGCCTGCCCTCATGACTGCCCCGACACCTGTGCCCTGGAGACGCACGTCGATGAACAAGGGCGCGCTGTGAGCATTCAAGGGCGTGCGGACCATCCCGTAACTCGTGGCTGGCTCTGCGCTAAGGTCAATCGCTACCTGGATCGTGTCTATCATCCCGATCGCTTGCTCTATCCCTTGCAACGGGTCGGCCCAAAGGGCAGTGGCCAGTTTGCTCGCATCACCTGGGATGAGGCCATTGCCGAGATCAGCACTCATTGGAAGGATATCATCAATCAGCATGGCAGTCAGTGCATTCTCCCCTACAGTTATGCTGGGACGTTAGGGCTAGTGCAGGGTTCGGTCGCTGACTCGCGTTTCTGGAACAGGCTGGGAGCGTGTCGTCTCGAACGAGCCATCTGTGGTTATGCCGCTGAGGAAGCTGTACTCTTGACCATTGGTGGTAGACTGGCACCTCCGCCCGAGATGCTGCTGGAGAGTAAGCTCATTTTAATCTGGGGTAGCAATCCTGCCAGCACAGCCCCGCATGTCATGCCATTTCTACGCCAGGCCCAGCGTAACGGCGCGCGCGTCATCGTCATCGATCCTATTCGTACATTGACCGCCCGCTCTGCCGATCAGCACATCCAACCCTTACCCGGTACCGACGCCGCGCTGGCGCTCTCCATGATGCACGTGATGGTACAGGAACAATTGCATAACCTGTCGTGGATCGCTGAGCATACTGTTGGTTGGGAGCACCTTCTTGAGCGCATCATGCAATTCTCGCCCGAACGGGCCAGTCAGATTACTGGCCTCGCCACAGAAACGATAGTTGATCTGGCTCGCGCTTACGCTACCACAACTCCGGCGCTTCTGCGTATCTCCGATGGTATCAATCGTCACACCAACGGCGGTCAGACCGTGCGTACGCTTGTCTGTCTTCCCGCTATCACTGGTCAGTATGGTATTGCTGGTGGCGGATTGATGTATAGCACAAGCGACTGGCTGAAGTGGGACAAAGCCGCTGTATCCCACGCTCAAGAAGAGTCCTAAAATTGCAGAAGGCCTGCAGCGTGAGGACCTCTTCACCGTCGTTCACGAGCTCTTCGAGACCGACACCGCCCGTTACGCGGATATCCTCTTGCCGGCTACCAGCCAGCTTGAACAGGTCGATCTGCATAAACCTTACGGTCACCTGTCGCTGCAATACAACATGCCTGCCATCGCGCCTCTGGGTGAGGCACGCAGCAATTGGGATGTCATGCGCTCCCTGGCTGCTGCTATGGATTTTCAGGAATGCTGGCTACAGGATGACGCGGACACCGTTATTCGCGAAGTGCTGACCGCCACTTCCGCCCACAATCCCTATCTGCAAGACATTCCCTACGAGCGTCTGCAACAGGAAGGGACACTTCCATTCAACATCCCAGCAAGCCAGCGTGTCCCTTTCGCCGATGGCGTATTTCGCACGCCCTCCGGCAAAGTTGAACTATATTCGGAGCAGGCCGCTACGAAGGGCTATGATCCTGTCCCCGGGTGGGTACCCGAGGTCGAGTCGGTCTCCCTGGAAAAGAGGTCGCCTGTTACATCGTCGGCTATAGGGGAGCCGCTACCTTTGCTTTGTCCCGCGGCTCATCACTTCGTCAGCTCGAGCTTTGGCAACCAGGAGCGCATGCGGAGCAAGGAGAAGGCCCCGACCCTGCGCATCCATCCCGATGATGCTCAGAAACGCGGTATACGCAGTGGCCAACTGGTGCGTGTCAGTAATGAGCGTGGGTGGTGTCAGCTCGTTGCGGAGGTCACGGAGGACGTGCGAGCAGGCGTCCTGGCCACCACCACGGTTTGGTGGCCGAAATTCAGCCCCGATCAGCGCAATATCAACTGGACAACCTCGGACAGGTTGGCTGATTTTAATGGGGGAAGTACATTCTACACCAATTTAGTGATGGTAGAACCTGGTGATAATGAGGAGTAGATGCCTATTTCTTCGCATACATCTGTTGAGTCAGTGTAGTGAGATAGGTAACTTTAATTTGACGAGGGGTGAGCTCTATGTTACTATACTCCTTAGCAGACTCAAGTGTTTGCCAAAGGAGAGTGCATAATGAATTTCTATGAGCAGTTGTTGGTGGTGCGAGACCGCCTCGAAAATATAGGTGCTCATGATGATAGCATGGCTCTGGTTGAATCATTATTGAAGAAGGCCGAGCCAGTCAGACTTGACAAGACCAATATTACGCAGATACAGGTCCTTCGTCATATGCTGCGTATGCGAGAGGTCATTGACAACTATAACATCTATAACGATTTGCAGGAGCTATCGAGCGAACGCGACGAAATAGAAGTCGCGGCTCGCGAGGACGCAGCGCCTGCCGCGTATATAGACACCGAGCGTCGTCCCAAGCCTAAATCGTACTATAAGGCGCAAAAGGAAAAAACGAAGAAAAAGGGCTAGCCCACTATTGAGAGGCTGGCCCTTCAATTTGTCCCTGGCGTGCATCAGGTCCCTGGAGTTGCAGTTGCTGTTTCATGGCCTGCAATTGAGCCTCCACGTTTTGTTGTGCCGAGATATGCTGCAACTCCCGGTCCAGTGTATCACCTGTGCCTGCCCCCAGCATCCCCTGCTCTCCGAGCGTCCCCTGTTCAATCAGCGTCTCCATCGCGGTCGCCCGTGCCTGCATATTCAATACTTTATCCTGCGCACGCTGCATGGCCAGATTCATCTCGCTCATCTCCTGCGAAATGCCTGTAATCGATTCGTTGATCTTGACCTGGGCCTGTGCTGCACTGTATTGTGCTTTCACCATCTCCTTCTGCGTGCGGAATGCCTCCACCCGCGCCGAGATGGTGCGCTCCATGTTAATCAACTTCTCTTCTTGCGCTCGCAGTTGGGCTATCTGCTGTTCATAATTGTTGAGTTGTGCGACCAGTGCCTCTTTCCTTTGTAGCGCCAACCTCGCCAGGTCTTCTCGATTGGCTTGCAGGGCCTGCAATGCCTGGGTATCGATTTTGCGTACTTTCTCCAGCAGTTGCGCTTGCTGCAATTCCAGCCGCTTCTCGTTCGTCACGACATCCGCGATAGCATGGCGTAGCTGCTGGAGCTGTTCAATTTGTTTGTTGTAGGAGTAATCCATAACCTGTCCTGGATTTTCGGCCTCGTCAAGTGCCGCGCTGGCTCGAATATGCAGAAAGGTCATGAGGCGAGAGAATAGTCCCATATAGTCCTCCTGAGCCACATGTAATGCTCATAGTTCTTAGTAATATACGTCGCAGTGAAAGATATGTTATCTATACCTCAGATATGATAGCACAACCGGCAGAAAAATAGCCTTGCGTTTGCGGGGATATTTCTTGGTATTGTGGGAGACTGGTTCGTGTTTGCCGAGATCAATCCTCAACTTCCTCTGAAGTCAGGAAATGGCGAAGTCACGATGCCCGCCCTTGCAACTTTTGTCATTTTCTGGATTGGAGTCAAACGGCCTCGTTCACGTGCAACAAGCCGCAGCGGGGCTGCTTGCCGCCGCTGAGGTTATGCCTTGCTTGAAAGCGAATTAGGCACCTCAACAAACACTGTGCCGTTCTCGATCTTCGTTCTCAAGCGGGGTAGTGCACTGAGATAATGAATCTTGCTGGCAGTGTTATCGATCTCGCCATATTCTGTGAAGAGGCCGCCGTGACAGGGACAATGGAACTTGCGATCGGCATCCTGCCATTTCACGATACAGCCCATATGTGTGCAGGCGGCGGAGAACGCAACAACCGGCTCGGCCACAGCAGCATCCTCATCCTCATCAGCACGGATAACATATCCAACCAGGGTATCGGTACTAAAGCGGATAGCACTCTTGCCAAGTGTCGAGAATGGTGCCACGGCGAGCCAGTGCCCTGCATCGCTGGCTATAAGCTGATTGTCTGTTGCAGGCGTTTCATAGTTGGTTGAGGCCGCCTTCTGTGGGGATTTTACTGTTTTATCTGCTGCTGGTCTCTGCTCGATCGTTGCCCCTATCCCGGCTCCGACCGCCAGCGAGGCTGCAACGGCTGCGCTCCCTGTCAATAGTGCACGGCGTGAAACGTTTGGACGAGGCCGCGTGATGGGCGAAGCGCTCTGTGTCTTGTTCGCGGACTTCTTCTGTATGGCGGGGATAACCTCGGTTGTATCTTGTTGTTCCAGTTCTTGTTCTAAACGCGCCTGTAACTCTGCTGCGAACTCAGGACGAGGCTGACCAGCCTCCGCCGATGCGGAGCGTAGGAGGGCTGCCATGCGATAGATGCGCGCCTTATCAGGTGTTAGCTGGCCTGGTAATTGCGCATCATGACCCGCCTGGAGTTCCTCCAAGTAGTGTTCTAGCTCTAGATAATCTTCAAATCGTTCCTGGTCTTCGCCTGACATGATACTCTGTCTCCCTGATGAACAACAATTGTATGCTCTTGCAACTGCTTATTGCGCGCCCTTGACAATGTATTCAAGGTCGGCAGCGCGCTTAAGTGCACGAAACTGCAATACTTTGACGTTTGCCTCCGAAAGACCCAACCGCAAGGCTGTATCTTTGATCGAAAGGTTAAGTAGAAAACGACAATTCAACACCTCACGGTACTGCTCTGGAAGCGTGGAGAGAATGTGTTGTACATACTCAATCGGCTCGTGGCGGGCCTCTGCATGGGCTTCTTCAGCAGGGCCCTCCCAGCCGAGGTCTAATAGGGCTTCCAGAGAGCTTGTCGGAATACGATAATGAACACGCCAATAGTCTGCAATCGTCGTTCGTGCTACCTGAAATAACCACCTTTGCATACTCTGTGCGCCACGCTCTATATGCGCGCCACGCACTGCTTTAACGAAAACTTGTGAGGTGACATCCTCGGCTTCTTCTCTATTCCTGACCTTGCTATACACATAGCGATAGACCAGGTTGAGGTTCTCCTGGTAAAAGGTCTGAAGGCTCTGCGCATCCATGCTATTCCGATTCATCGCGGTATTCTCTGCGCTTTCCCGTTCCCCGCGTAGTGTGCTCACAGTCTGCTCCCTTAATGCCGGCCAATCCTCCTTGAAGAGCCTTCCCTGTCTCTCCTCTATGCACGGCTCTTCCAACCACTCATCTCGCTGCAACCGGGTGGATTCGACGGTTCGAATAATGTCTTAAGCATTACTACGCTGACGGGTTACACGCACCTCCATATCTGCAAGCTACAAGGGCTGTAACTTCTCATCGTACTTTTCTACAGTCAAGTGTGACATAAAACATCTATAATTGGCAAGGAGAACGCTTATGAACCCAATAAATCATCTGTCAAACTCTACAGCCGCAGCACCAACTACTGCTGCAACACCAACTGCCGCTGATACGCCAACGCCAACACCACCCACACCAACACCCACGACACCACCAAAGCCAACACCCACGACACCGGCGCCCCCACCTACGACCGCTGCTCCACCAAAGGCAGCAGCTCCCTCAGCTACCGTAGTCCAGGTGAAGATAGTGGAGATAAACAACAAATATTCCTTTCAACCTGCCACGATAACCGTCACTAAGGGCTCCAAAATTGTCTGGACTAATACTTCAGACGCACCGCATACCGTTACCAGCGACACGAATGCCTTCGCTGCCTCATCCACTCTTATGCAGAATCAGACCTTCACAATGGTAGTGACCACCAGTGGTACTTATACCTATCACTGTACCATCCATCCATATATGCAGGCAAAGATCGTTGTAACGTCCTAATGCATCAGACTACCCAGTACGAAAGAGGAGGACGCTCGCGAGCGTCCTCCTCTTTCGTACTGGGTATTTGTTAGCCTGTTAGCCTAGTGAGAAGCGATATTGCCGCAGGCGATAGGGTTGAAGCCGCTCTGTGTGCTCATTCCATCCATGCTACCAGCTTCATGAACGTTTACATACAGCGAGCTAGCAGAGATGGTTTGTACATTGTTGATAATGGTGGTGCTTATGGCATCGCCGTTCGCATCAGCCACAACCGGCTTCAGGGGATAGACAACCGCGCCTTGTGCCTGGCAACTGCCCGCATGAATGTGGGCCATGTGTGTGCTTTGTGGCACAAGGCCGTGCAGCGTGAGCTTGACAACAAGTTTATTGTTCTCTACTGAGACCTGGGCGTTGCCATAAACTGCCTCGTCGGGTGCTGTTGTTTTAACAAGGTGGAGACTTACAGATTGAGCATGGTCTTTCGAGGTATGGGCATTATAGATGTTGCCACAGGCGATGGCTCTGCTCTGCAATTCAGTTGTGAGCTGTGGCCCGTTATGCACATTCACATACCAGCCATTCGCGGGGATGCCATGTTCTACGTCTTCAATGACCGTCGTCGCGCTTCCAACTCCCTGCGCATTGGCCACGATCGGGTTCAGTGTGTAGACTATTGGACCCATCGGCATGCTGGTACATGAACTGGCGTGAATATGCTCAGGATGTGTGCTGTTAGGCGCCAGCCCGGTAAGAGAGACATTCACTGTCAGCTTGTGACTCTCAGGGTCCCACGCTAAGTTGGCAGAGCCGGTTGGGCTATGGGTAAGCTGTGTGTTAAATTGTACGGTGGTGCTAGTAGATGAACTGTTAGATGTGCTGCTAATGGTTGCTGTCTGCTGAGAGGTTGAGCAGGCTGCCATAAGAATTGCTACGCACGCGCTCAGCATAATGGTTACGGGAGCAAGGAAGCGTCTGCGGTTTCCGAATACCTTCATTGTTGAGTATATCCTTTTCTACATAGTGGTTTCGATACATCTTAATGCGTTTTTTGCAAACGAATATTGTTTTTATGCTTCGCTCATAATGTACCAATTATAGCGGAATAATGCTGAGATGATTCTAACAGGTGGAGTATGAAATACGTCACAGTGGTCTCATCGTTCAATGCCTCTCCTTGCTGCATGACCAGTTTTCAACTTTTGTTGTGTGGTTGCGGATGGTGTCGCCGACGGCGACACCATCCGCAACCACACAACAAGAGCACGCCGCCGCAGGCGGCGTGAAAGGGGCGCTTGAAGAAAGGTAGAAAATTTTTATAAGGGCATGTTTTTGCGTCTACTATTATATATCGTAGTGTGCTCGTCCTGGCGTTTTCCTTGTATCTCTAATAACGCACAATAAAAATGATAAATTCACTACTAAAATCTGCAAAAAATGCTTATTTTTATAACAAAAATAACTCACATTTTAAAGTAAATTATTGACATATATTTAACATTATGGTACATTGAAAGAAGGGGAAAATACGAATGAGAGATGTGTTGCGAACACATGCTTACCTTCACAAAGCCATAGAAAAACACAGGCATGTATAGGAGAACACTATGGGTGACTCGCGTAGTGATAACCCCGGTCATTCAGGATCATTTGGTCAGCCATTTGAGGTAGAGGAAGTTGGTGTGGGTGGCGCAAATAGCACAGATGATGCCGTAGATGGCTACATAAAAGACCTGGAACGTATTCCTCCCTTAGAAGAATTACGCGCCCTATGGGAGCGATCAATGTCCAAGATTCTACCACACCGTCGGTAAGTGGCCTGTCAGGATCGGTCTCGTTGATGAACCAATCAAACAAACGTAGCGCCTGTCGAATAGTCTCGCCTCGCGTCCCAGCGCCAATCTGGAACTTGAGTGCATCTAGCCTGTATAACGACTCTTGAGAGAAATCTAGCTGAACTCGTTCCTTTTTTGTGTGGGTGTAATTCTTTTTTGCCATATCCATATTACTCAGCTTCTCCAATCTTCAATGATGGTCAATAGCAATATAAAGTACACATGAAAAGAGGTGATATACTTGCTAACTGCTTAAAAGTTTCTGGTGTGTTTGTCTACATTGATATGAATGTACCATGAAATACTCATTATGTCAATATAATTGACGTATGATAATGAGTAATTTAAAATCATGGTGTTTGGCCAAACGATGCTGCGTAGCGGCTGTTTTGGATATTTGCTGCAATTTGGCGTTTGCTATAATGGAGTAGTGGATACTCACGTCAAACAGTTAATAAGGTGGCTGTTAAGGAGCGTGCGTTCCAATGTAAAGGAGGCTTTCATGCAAAAGGTCAAGATCGACAAATATGCTCTCGAAGTGCAGGATGTGTATGCTGGAGGATTAATTGCTATCAGTCTTGTCATCCTCCAGGGTTTTATTGGACTAGCATCGTTAGATACTGCCGCACTCATCTCTATGATAGCTTTCTCAGCGGCATTGCCATTGCTGAGTGGCTTACTGGTTATTGGTATTATTGAGCGTAGATATGCTTATGGCTCGCCACGCACACTGGTTGCTTACCTGGTAAGAATACTCTTCATTCTCGGTATTGGTCTGAGCTTTGTGGGAATTGGGGCTGCCATCTGGCATTCATCCTGGATTGCGGGCGTTGTCTCCCTCGTCTCCTCTTTCATCGCCGCCATCATCTACGCGCTGTATGCGGCAGATCTGGAGGAAGAGAAAGATGCGCAAACACTATGAACTCGTTGAACCCTTTGAATTGATGTGTTTAGCTGTGTAGGATGATGAGCGCATCGAGCGCGTAGAGTCCGGTGCTGGTGTTGCGTAGCGGGTTGATATCCAGTTCGACGATCTCGGGATGCTTCAACATGAGCTGGCTGATTGTTAACAGCATGCGAATCAAGGCGCTACGATTCACCGGGGGCTGACCTCGGAAGCCTGCAAGGAGCTTGTGTCCTGCTAGCTCGTCGAGCATCTCTGCGGCGTCGGCTGGCGTTAGTGGTGCAAGCCTGAGGGCAACGTCTCCCAGGGCTTCGGCGATAATACCGCCGAGGCCCAGCAGTATCGTGGGACCGAAGGTGGCATCGCGTGTACCGCCAATGATGAGTTCGAGACCGGCTGGAAGCATTTCCTCGACGAGGTAGTGGGGACGATGCTCGACTACAAGCCGATCGATTGTATCCATTGCCTGCTCTAAAGCGGCCGGTGTATTGATGTCGAGAAACACCCCACCTACGTCGGACTTGTGCGTAATCGATGCATCGAGCACTTTGACCACTACAGAACGACCGGTGGCCTGTTGCACTTCAGCGAGTGCTACGAGTGCTTCCTGGCGTGTGGAGCAGGCGCGACGCAGGGGTGTGCGAATACCCACCTCGGCCAGGAGCGCTTTAGCGGCGTTTTCGTCCAGCGGCTCTGGTCCAAGCGTCTTCCTGCTACTCTGCGGAATATCAGGTGTTTTATCGGTTGGGACGCTGCGACGCGCCTGATTGCGCGCATCGGCGACCAGGGCGCACATAGCACGTGCACCGCGCTCTGGCGAGGTGTAGGTTGCTACGTTCAACGCTTTGAGATTATGTAGGATAGGTAACAGCTCTGCCTGTGGACCGCCAGTGGTAAAGATAATAGGTGTGCTCGCACCTGAAACTGCGTCTGGGTGTTGACGAGCGGCTTTGATGGCCTCAATAGGATCAAGTGTGCCTGGTTCGTGCAGGGCATATGCGATGATTGCGGCGATCGCCGGGTCCGCGCCGACTGTCGCGAGCACCTTGCCTAGCGATTCGTCGGGACGACCAGTATCGACCGGATTGGCCTGCAAGGTGAGTGGAGGTAGGAGAATACTGAGTTGCTCACGGGTGGCTGTAGAAAGTTCGGGAACAGTAAAGCCGGATGAGCGCAGGAGATCAGTAATGAGCAGTCCTGGCCCGGCCTGGCTGGTAACAACCCCGATGCCAGGATTGGCTGTGGGAAACAGTCGGGTGGAGGCAAGCGCCCTGGCGGCATCAATTAGCTCTATTGTATCTTCTACGACTACTGCTCCCGCCTGCCGCAAAGCGGCCCTGGTGAGAGCCCAGTTTCCTGTCAGAGCGCCTGTGTGCGAGTGTGCGAAATCATTCACGTCTGCCTTGCCCACTTTGAGCGCTACAACGGGTTTGTGCGGTGATATACGCTCGATGGCCTCAGTCAATACGCGACCATCGGCGAGACCTTCGATGTGCAGGGCGATGACCCGCGTCTGTTCATCAGTGGCAAGATAATTCAGGATATCGGCAAAATCTACATCAATGGCATTGCCCAAACCTACCCCCAGCCGAATGCCCTCGCCGTCGTTGTGCGCGAGGAATGCCAGCGCATGATTCACCCCACCACTCTGTGCAACGATGGCGATGGAGCCGGGGCGCAGATCGCTGACACCCGGCACGAAACTGGCCCATATGCCCTGGTTGGGGTTGATGTAGCCGGAAGTGTTTGGTCCTAATAAACGTATACCTGTTGCGCGCAGCAGTCCTTGTACGCGGTCCTGGAGCGATTGCCCTTGA
>WNGQ01008886.1_pt1 | contig 14707 bp, 10 predicted proteins | sample 5407661 | NCBI WGS metagenome assembly WNGQ01 (sample SAMN13153382, study PRJNA577476) | soil metagenome | isolation source: 60 cm soil or saprolite under Garry oak tree replicate 2 | place: USA:California | collected 2016-06-15 | reverse complement strand
GTTGATACAGGATCGGCGATCCGCGATTGTTGAATGGGAAGAGATGGTAAAGGGGAAATCTGCCGGTGGGACGACCCTGGTGAAGGAGGTGAATGAATGAGTCGATCCACAGAATCTGCCACAAAACGCCTCGCGCAACTGAGAGCAGATCGCCAGGTCAAGCCTCAAACATCCTGGACAAATGCGAAACCGCGACCCTCTCCCGGTGGGCCGCCACAGTCGCTGATGCAGTCGCCCCTGGATAGCATGATACAGCAGTTCCAGGTAAAGAAGCGCGGACCATTCGCCGCGATCGGCGCGAACTTCGAAAGCGCTCTTGATGCGTTGTGGGGAAACAAAACGCGCTCAATTCTGACCACGCTAGGTATCTTCATTGGCGTCGCCGCCGTCATCGCCGCGCTCACGCTTACCCAGGGCGTAAGCCAGTACATCAATAATCTGATTGATAGTCTCGGCACTAATAGTATCATCATCTATCCTGGTTCACTGAGTAGTAGAGGCGCGGCAGGATCAGGAACCGCTCAAACATTGACGCAAAACGATGTTGATACCGTGCTAAGGGTACCACATATCGCAGGGGCCAGCCCCATTGTCATGGTTGCTGGGGTGCAGGTAGTGTACGGAAGCCAGAACTGGAATACCAGCGTCGAGGGCGTGACCGCTGATTTTCAGACCATCCAGAACTGGACGCTTGCGTCGGGTACCTGGTTTAGCGACTCTGAGGCGCAGACCGGTGCATCCTCTGCGGTTATTGGCGACACCGTCGCGCATAGCCTCTTCGATGTTTCGGGGAAGAATCCTGTTGGGCAAACAATCCGCATACGCGACCAGCTCTTTCACGTGGATGGCGTATTGCAAGCAAAGGGTGCCAGTCAGGATGATGTCATCTTTGTACCTCTCAAAACAGCGCAAATACGTTTGAAGAACGTCACCTATGTCGATCAGATACAGATCGCGGTCGACGCGCGAGAGAATATCAAGCCAACAGAAAATGCCATTACCGCCGCCCTTATGAAGAATCATCATATCAAACCTGGAGGAACCGCTGATTTCACCACGTTTGATTTCACCAGCTATCTGCAAAGAGCGGAGCAGCAAACAGCGATCATGACCTTGCTACTGGTAGGTATTGCCGCCATCTCACTGACCGTTGGTGGTATTGGTATTATGAATATTATGCTTGTCTCGGTAACCGAAAGAACTCGTGAGATAGGGATTCGTATGGCGATAGGTGCGCGCAGACAGGATATCCAGAGTCAGTTTCTAGTCGAGGCCCTGTCGTTGTGTATTGTCGGCGCTCTGATCGGTTTATTGCTAGGATTGTTGATAGGGCGAGGCGTAACCGCTTTGTTTTCGCTGCCCTTCGTCATCACGGCGACAACCTTACTGATACCTGTAGGAGTCTCTGTAGCGATCACCATCATCTTTGGTATCTATCCAGCTATCCAGGCATCACGGCTTGATCCTGTGGAAGCATTACGAATTGATGAGTAAGGAGGTAATCTCGTGAACCGAATAACCCGGTCGAGAGCAGGCCGTCTCGTAAAAGCTTCACTATCGCCGTCTCCCGAGGTATCGCCGTCTCCTGTAGCGCCTCCACCATCATCATCGTCGTCGGCAACAGCGGTGCAGGTGACTACACAATCTTCGGTGCAAGCGGAACGTGAAATGCGGCAGAGCGCCTTGCAAGACCTGTTGCAGCAGTTGCGTGTACATAAAAAAAGCCCGTTTAGCTCCGCCGCCGCAAGTCTGACCTCCGCATTTGAGGCTATCTGGGCCAACCGCACACGCTCATTGTTGACCATGCTGGGCATCTTTATCGGTGTCGCCGCCGTCATCGCCGCGCTCACCCTCACCCAGAGTGCCGGTGCATACTTTACCAACCTTATCGCTGGCCTCGGTGCTAACACCATTTTTGTGCAGCCGGGCACGTTAAGCGGGCGAGGCGTGTCTACCAAGCAAACCACGCAAAGCCTTACCGTTGCAGATGTTCAGGCGTTGCGGAAAGTCTCGCACATCACGATCCTCAGTCCTTCGGTCAGCGCGGGCGTTCAGGCCGTCTATGGCAATCAGAACTGGAAGACTCGAGTGCAGGGCGTCACCGGCGATTATCAAACCATTCTGGATTGGGAGATGGCGCAGGGATTGTGGTTCAGTACGTCGGATAGCGATGGTGCCAGGAGCGTCGCGGTCATTGGTGATACCGTCGCGCATAATCTCTTCGATCCCTCGCATACTAATCCGGTCGGGCAAACCATTCGGCTGAATAACCAGCTCTACCGCGTCGTCGGCGTCGCGGCCCCTAAGGGCGGCTTTAACCAGGACGATATCATTTTCATTCCTTTCAAGACCGCTCAGGCGCGCTTTGGCTTCACCAATTCAGTGAACGCAATTGTCTTGCAGGCCGATAGCTCTGATGGGGTAAATCTGGCCGTACCAGGCATCACTGCCGCTTTGGAAAGGATGCACCACCTGCCTAAGGGTACCCCTGATGATTTTACTATCACTACTTCCCAGCAGATTCTCCAACAGGCTCAGCAGGGCACGCAGGTGTTCTCTATACTGCTTGTGAGCATCGCGGCCATTTCGCTGACCGTGGGAGGCATCGGTATCATGACCAGGGAGATCGGTATACGCATGTCGATAGGTGCGCGCAAAAGCGATATCCGTAACCAGTTCTTGATTGAGTCGCTGGTGCTCTGCCTGGTGGGAGGTAGCCTGGGCCTTTTGGGCGGTCTGCTTGGTGGATATGGGATGACGGTAGGATTTGGTTTCCCGATGGTGGTGAATGCCACAACCGTGATCATGCCTTTTATTGTATCCTCGCTCATCGCCATCATCTTCGGGTTATATCCGGCCTCACGGGCCGCGCGCCTGGACCCGGTTATAGCGCTACGCCGCAGCAAATAACATATGGTGTTCTATGCCAGAAGCCAGGAGAAGAGATCGGGCGTGGCCGATCTCTTCTCCTGGCTTCTGGCATAGAACACCACAAAAATGACCTATCCTATATGGGTTTCAAGCGGGTCTGATGGATCGGTTGGCGTAGGCATGGCGAATATGCCCATCTGTGCTTGCTGCATCATGGCTTCAAGATCGAGTGCAGGATCGCCCTGAGGTGTCTGATTTGCTAATGAGCCAGGCATACTGGATGGTGGCATGCTCGGATGAGCGCCGGAGGGCATAAACGGCGTAGTTGCGTACAGATCTCCATTACTCTGGGTAGACAGGGTGGGGGCAAGCGGCGTCACGGGCAATGCCGCCTGAGGGTCCAGGGCGTACTGCTTGCCGCTGGTGTATTGATTGGTCATAGCTGGGTACCCATTGCTGACATACTGATCGATCAGCGCCGGATGCGGAGTGCTCATCTGCTGATACTGCTCGACCGATGCATATGATATATCCTGCTGCATTGTAGACACGGATGCAGCCTGCGCCATATATTGTTTGAGTTTCTTGCGCCGCATGCCTATCGCGATGAGCGCTCCCGCACCTAACACCGTCAAGGCACTCGTGCCGCCGAGTGACAGCATCTTCATTCTATTATTGCTCTGGTCCGCGTTACTAGCCTGTTGCTGTACATCAGCGGCATTGATTGGACCTGTCAGGGCCGTCCCTCCCACCGTAGCTGTAGCAGTGGGTTGTGGCGTGGGGGTAGGCGTTTTGCCGACGGGTGGGTGCGTCGGCTGCTGTACTGGATCAGCAGGCGGTGGTACGGCTTGCACAACCCTGGTAGGTACAGGTGTTGGGGTTGGCTTATGCTTGTGAGGCTTGGGGGTCGCCGTAGGTATAGGCGTCGGTGTAGCAGTAGGCGTCGGACTGGGTGTAGCGGTAGGTGTCGGACTGGGTGTATTAGTAGGCGTTGGACTGGGCGTTGGACTAGGAGTAACCGTAGGCAGCGTAGCTGTTGCAGTAATAGTTGGTAGTACGTTGGGATTGTGCCGTGATCGAGGCATATGAGCTGCATAAGCGTTCGATGCAAGCGCCAGAGAGCTGATACCAGTAAACAAAAGCAGAGCAAGGCACAGCGCTACACAGCGCAGTCCCCAGCCGATACCCTGCCGTCGTTGGTTACTCAACATAATCAGGCCTCCTGGAGCGATAAATGATGTAAGGAGAAGAGGTGAAATGATCTCCTTATAGAATGCGTGCTTCCCCTGCACGATCCCAGTGATGTCGGTGGTTCCGGGTTAGCTAAAGCTCTCCCGTTGCCTAGTGTAGGCGGGAGTGGGGGTCAGCGTCAAGTAAACTACTAAAATGTACTAATCCAGGCCAAAAGGAGGGACCAAAGTCCAATCGCTTAGTCACCGCACGAAATCAAGGTATAGAAGAGTTATTACTCCATCGCAGCTCGTGTTGAGTGCTTGTGGGTGGTGTCGCCGGCGGCGACACCACCCACAAGCACTCAACACGAGCACGCCGCCAGCGGCGGCGTGAAAGGGGCACCTGAAGAGTTATTAAGTGGTTCTATATCTATGTTAAAATTACATAAGTATTATATTTTGTTCCTACTATCCATATAAACGGGACAGTGCATTACCCTATTTTTCCTATGGCTGAACGTTCTTGTGATAGCATCTTGTAACGATACAACGTGACCGACGTATAAGTATATATAGAAAAAAGTAAGTAACTTGTCAGCAGAGGAGAGATAAACGAATGCTCGTGAGTTGCCTGACAAGGCAGAGTAAACATAGGCGTGCCCAGTATGGGTTGACCCTGGTTCCCATAGAGGCAGGAGAAAACGAAAGCTCTATCAACCTCTATGAGAAGCAGCCGTTCTCGGCTGAAGAGTTGGCCGGGGTTCGTACGCTAATGAGCGCGTGTGATGAAGACACCTGTTCTCATTCCTGGCGCATAGCCCATCTTGCAAGAGAAATGGCATGTTATCTGCGTTTATCCGATACAGAGGTATGGACAGCCTTTTTATCGGCATTACTACATGATATCGGCAAGGCCAGAATTCCCTGGGGACTCCTTAATAAGCAGGGGCCGCTCAATGGGAAGGAGTGGGATATGATCCGCCAGCATCCAGAGATAGGTGCTCAAATGTTGCTGGAGGTAGGTGGCAAATTCGCAGAGCTGGCACCTCTCGTGTTAGCGCATCATGAGCGCTGGGATGGTGAGGGCTATCCCCGTAGGTTGCGCGGTGAGCAGATACCGCTGATTGGGCGTTTGCTGGCGGTAGTTGATTCGTTTGATGCCATGACATCGCAACGACCATATCAGCGTTCGCTCACGGATGTCGAAGCGTGTATGGAATTGCAGCGTTATGCGGGCAGCCAATATGATCCCCTGTTTGTTGATGCATTCTTATGCATGCTCAGTGTGCAAAACCCCTTAATACCCTCATGGTCGTTCCCCGCTATCCAATTGTCTCCTGTACACAAACCTGCAATAGCATGAAGCATTCATGAAGACCGTAGGAAGGTCAGGAGGCAGAGCGGATTACTAGTAAACCCACTATCTGCCCCCCAGACTATTTTTCAGTTCAGTGAAGCGAACATGTGAGAGTGTTACTAAGCCAGGTCCCGCAGGATATGAACCTGGATGGGCTGGCGTAGTGTACGCAGAGCTTTCACCTCAATCTGGCGGATACGTTCGCGTGTCAGCTTAAAATACGAGCTGAGCTCTTCCAATGTGTGACAATAGCCATCATGGAGTCCATAGCGCAGTTCAATCACCTGACGTTCGCGTAGGCTGAGCGTTTCCAGCGCACGTGCGATTTGATCGCGTAGGGCCTGGTGGGTAACCACGTCGGCGGGCGCCGCTGCATGCGTATCCTCCAGCGTGTCAGCTAAATGATACTGCTCGTCATCGATGAGGGGAGCATCAAGGGAGATAGGCGACTCCGAGATGCTCTGAAGCTCTACCACACGCTCCTTAGACACATTGAGCGCCTGGGCAACCTCCGCAGGAAAGGGATCGCGCCCCAGATCCTGGTGGAGTTGGCGCGTAATGCGCTTCATCTTATAAATGAGCTCAACCACATGCACTGGCACGTGAATAGTGCGTGTATGTTCAGCAACAGCCCTGCTGATCGCCTGACGAATCCACCAGGTGGCATAGGTGCTAAAGCGGAAGCCGCGCCGTGGATCGAACTTCTGTACAGCCCGAATTAAGCCCAGATTGCCTTCCTGAATAAGATCAAGTAAAGAAATGCCCTGATTATTATAGCGCTTAGCGATACTTACCACGAGACGGAGATTGGCCTCGGCCAGGCGTTGTTGAGCCCTTAAATCGCCTTGAGCGGCGCGTAGAGCAATCTCCAGTTCCTGTTCAGATTTTAATAGAGGAAAACGCCCTATCTCAGCCAGATATTGCCTGATGGCGTTCTCGACCTCGCTATTATGCTCTTCTACTTCCTCATCATCTAGATAATCATCTTCCTCAGTATTGAATAGCGAAAATGCGTTATTAGTATTTTTGCGTGATTGTGAAGGCGTATCGGCATGCTCTGCCTCACCTGTAGATGGTTCACGTTCCTCTTCAGAGGATAATACCCACTCTTTTGCATCTGGAGTGGTGCTATTGGCTTTTCTCCCCCTTTTCCCTGTTATTGCTTGCTCGTGTGTGGCATCAGTTCTTCTCCTGGTCTCACTATGCCGGGTCTCGTTATATCCAGTCGCTGACTGTTGCTGCACATCGAGATACTTTTGAATGCCTGTTTTCGATTGGTTTCTTCTGGCTACCATAACCAACTCCTTAAACCTCAAATCCCATTCCACAATTTGGTAACCGGAGACGAGTGATGCTAGATCAGCACCCTCACATGCAGTGGATAGTTCCAGCAGCACGTGCCCGAGTGTAGTTTTTCAGGCATATTCCCCCTAATAAGAGAATACTTGCAATATATGTGCCAATATAGAGGTGCAGGGATGTAATTACTAACATGCAGGGGGGAATCTTCTTGTTCGATGTATTCTGCCCTTTTGATGGGCATATTTATGGGCTATATATGCCTTCTTCATCTTCGATATGACGTAACCGGGTTGTAAAATATTTCCGTTTACTGCTAAAAAATCCGCAGCAGCTAAAAGGGTTACTGGCGACGTTTATTTGCATTAGAAAGATACAGGGTGTATCCCAATACCATAAGGAGAAACATACCTACCTGGCAGACCATACGAAGGTGGTTCGCCTGATTTCAATGGCGTTGAGGTTTATACTCTTGTCAGAGGTAGCGGCTCAGGAGAGAAAGCAAGGAGGAACGATGGGCCAGCAGAAAGATACTCGTGGTCACGCGGCTGCTCGGAAACGCGTTGATGATATTGCAGGCATACCTACCACTCCCCACCCGACTCTCTGGCAATATACATCTGCCCATTATGATGCCGAGAGCAGCCTATCTTCGCTCTCTCTTGTCGCATCGGACTCTGTGACTCATTCAAGACCTGCCCGTGCCAGAGACATTGACAAAATAGCTACTCAGCCGCCATCTAAACGGAGGCGACTCATTGACGAAATAGACACCCGACCGCCACGCAAACAGATGTGGCTAGAACAAGGATATGAGGCGACTCCCGCTGTTATTATACCAAAGGTGCCCGTTGCCCATCCAGAAGAGTTTCCTCGTCAACAGCAGCAGGTTTCGTGGACGGTAGGAAGGGGGGCCAACTCGCGCTATGCACGCAGAATTGTTGAGCCAGAGAGAAAGCGAGGCAGTGCTCGTTCTGGACTGCCTCCGTTCGATTCGTTACGCTGGTGGCTGCTCTATCCGGGGCGCATCGAGTTCCTTGTATGGGTAATAGGAGCGCTGTTACTCATTTGCCTCTCCGTATTGCTCTTACCTCTCACTGTTTTTAGCTTCGTTACATCTGGTGCTGTCCCGGCGAGCGCGCCCTCCAGACAGGGGTCGCTTGCTATGGACGCGACCGTCACTTCGCTGTGCGTTGTCACACCGCAGGACCGTTCTACTTGTGATGCTGTGCGTGTCACCTCGTCGACGGGTTTGGAGATTACGCTGCTCAATACGGGCCAGGCGCAGGAAGGGACACCTTTGCAGCTTCGCGGGCGTGGCTTCACTGCACTGAGCCAGGTCAGCTTTACCTGCGATACACACTGGCAGTGCCGACCCGCTTCGTTGCGCGTGGATGCTCAGGGTACATTCATCGCGAAACTCATGCCCGCGGGCGAAACGGACTGGGTGCCCGGTTGGCATCAGATCGTTGTGCATGACATGATAACGCATCACTCTGTATCTTTGCCGTTTACATTACTCACTATGGCTCCCTCAGCGGCTGTTAGTCCGACGACAAATCTGGAGACCTCCCCATAACGGTCATATGCGAGATACAAACGTGTGTGATATTCGTTAATAGGCATGAAAGTAGATATATCGAGCCAACTAGATGCAGGTTTTCGATACCTTGGTATCTTGTGTGGACGGCATAAGAAGCCGATAATAAAACTCAACTGCATTAGAAGATAAAAATGCTCAAATATATGCGTTTTCTTTGATGCCATTGTTTGTTTCCAATGATTATGAAGTATGATGTCTAATCCGTTGCAAGATGCGTCCATGCGTATAAGCTATTCCAGTGGTTAAGGGAGAGAATTATTGCTGATGGGAAATACTAAGAGAATCATAGCAAGTTTTGTGATAATGCTGACTATAGTCGCTAGTGTGGGTCTGGCTATAGGCATCGGTCAGATCACTAAGGGCTACGCTCAATCGGCAGCGACAGTGAGTGTTACCGACTTCTCAACGCCGGCGGGAGCTGATCCCTGGGGGGAGGCATTTGATAGTAGTGGGCGTGTCTGGGTGGCAATGCCGGGCTGTGACCCTTCGCCCAAGTGTAGTACCAGTACACCGCCAGGAAAATTGGTCGTATATGATCCAGGCACTAGCTCCTGGGTAAAAACTATATCGCTGCCCAGCGGATATGGACAGCCACTCTTTCTTGCATTTGATCATAGTGGCCGCGTCTGGTTTTCGATGCCCGTGACCAATGCGATAGCTGTATACGATCCTGCTGCCAACACCTTTAAGCAGTGGGGGGTTCCCACATCGGCTGCCGGTCCCTGGGGGATAGCTGTTGATGGTAATGGGATTGTCTGGTTTGCTGAGCATTATGGCAACAAGATCGGTTCCTTTAATCCTTCAACTCAGGCTTTTAAAGAAATTGCCACGCCAGCCACGAATAGCCAGCCCTATGGCATTACCGTTGACTCTGCCAATAATGTCTGGTTCACTGAAAATACCGATGCCGTTGCTCTTATTGCCGAGTATGCGGGTGGCACGCTCAAAGAGTACAAAATCCGCAATTCTGCCACGAGCGGCACGGGTCTTACACCGCACTTGATCACCGTTGACCCAAATGGTGATGTCTGGTGGACCGAAGGGTTTGTGCATTCGATCGGTGTGCTACGGGTGGCGTCCGCACAGCCTGGAACAAATAATGGCGTGAAGGAGTACCAGTATTCGCTGACTTGTAGCAACTGTGGTGCTCATACATCTGGCATCTCTGTGGATAAGAAGGGCCAGGTGTGGTTTGATGACTCGTTGCAGAGCATTTTCAGCTCATTCCCCATTAACGGAACTGGCACATTTTCCATCTATAATACGCCGTCAAGCAACAGTCATCCTCATGATGGTTTAGCCGTAGATTCGCAAAATCGCATCTGGTTCGCTGAAGAGTTTGCTAATAAGCTCGCTCGTGCTATCCAGCCTGCGGGTTCGCCGACACCAACCACGACTATTACGCCCACGGCGACAACGCCGACCAGTACCCCAACTCCTGGCACCGCGTTAGGCACGGATACCTTCCAGCGCGCTAACCAGGCGCTGTGGGGTACAGCCTCTGATAGCCAGACCTGGGGTGGAGACGCAAATAGCGTTAGCTCGTTCTCTATTGCCAGCAATGCAGGATTGGTCAAGAATACCACCACCAGTTACAGTGCTGTGCTTGGGAATAGTGCCAGCAATGAGGAAGTCACCATCAAGGGCTCGATCAGCAGCTTCTCCAGTAACAACTTTGGGGCCGTTGTACGCTGGACGAGCGGCAATAGCTGGTACAAGGCATACCTGGATGGCACAAATCTCATTGTCCAAAGTAAGGTCAATGGTACCGCCACCATCATCAAGACGGTGGCATTTGCCGCGACGGCCGGGACCTCCTACAGCATTCACTTCCGTGTTGTGGGAACAACACTGACCGCGAATGCGTGGGCATCCTCCGGCAGCGAGCCGAGCGGTTGGATGGCCAGCATCACCGATAGTTCGCTCCCATCCGGCGCTTGTGGACTGCGTGTACTAGCGCAAAATGCCACGCTAACGGTTACGTCAGTTAGCTCGAAGACTGTATAGTCCATTTATCAATTGCGTAGGGCGAGATGCCTCCTAAAGATCGGCGCTACCACCGACGAAGGTCTTCGTTGCTGGTAGCGCCGATCTTATAGGAGGCATCTCGCCCCACGCAATACAATTGATAGCCTCGACGAAGGCGCAATGACGTGATACAATGGCTTCCATTGATATTTATCCTTCAGAGACATATTCTCCAACGCGGGACAAGGAGTTAAGTTGATGCCACAAAAACACAAAGGACCTCCGCAGGAGAGCATCGATAGTATTTTGCTGGCGCTTAGCCGGCGTGACGATATACAACCTGAGATGTTAACACGGTATTTTGAGCGTCTGGACAAAGAATGGACAAATGGTGCGCGGGAGAAGGTTCTCAACCTACTGCGCAGTAGCGATCCATCGGCTCATGCTGCCGCTTTATTGATTCTCACCCAACTGGCAACCGATTTTGATCTGGATGAGCTAGAAGATTTTGTCGCTGATCCGACCGTGAGTGATGCGGCCAAGCTCTCACTTTCTCCACTACTCAAGGAACTCGATTCGGAGATGGCTGATGAAGGGATCGTGGAGTATCTCAATGATCCCGCTGGCGCGATGAGGCAGATGCAGATGCGCCTGCTGGAACTGATAGGGCAGAGCGAGATGGGGGTTGAGTCGGTACTTGAAGACGTTACCGCGATGCCGCTGGAGAGGCGCCTGGCCTTTATCAACTGGTTGGGGAGCAGCAACGATCCGCGCGCTACGCACCTCTTGATTCCCTTGCTGGAAAGCCAGACAAGTAAGGTCGCTTCGGCCGCTATCGAAGCATTAGAGCAGCTCGGGCCGGTGGCAATGGACCAGACGATTCCCGCTTTGAATTATATCCTGGCTGCCAGCTCTAATCGTGCCTTAAAGCAGCATGCGCGTGCATCGCTGGCTCGTTTGACCATGCATGCTTCGCCTGGTGCAGAGGATGCGGCGATGAGCGAGGCACGGCAGCACGTATTACCGCCGCACGAAGCGCGTATCAGCTTTATTGATGGTAGTGGCTCGCAGTTGATCATGCTGGCGTGGAAACGTCCTGATGGGCTTCTCAAAGGTATGAATGTATTGTACCAGGATCAGTGGGGCATCAAGGATTGCTATGGTATTGATGAGGTTGATGTTCAGCACTGGGAAGAATTGGTGGTGAGCCTGGATGAGCAGGGTTTTACTGGCTTTGTCGTGCCCTTCGCCTATGCGCGAGCGCTGGTGCTTGAAGCACGATCGCTCAATAAACGTACACGCCGCAAATTACCGGTGGCCTATGCTGTATGGCGCCCCCTGGTAGAGAGCGAGCAGGTACGAGAAGGTCATGCAAGCGGCACTAGAGCGGTTTCAACCATGCTGGAGGCGCAGCAGCCAGACCAGGCAACGATTGAGCTTGCACGACGCGGAGATGAGCTCTATCAAATATCCGAGTTTATGTCCTGGTTGTATGAGCCTGGTGAAGCGCTTGACCCGTATATTACGCGCTATTGGGGGGAAAATACGCCTCTGGACATGCTGCAGGCAAAGCGTGCGCGTAAGGGCGCTGCGCGCAAAGGGAGACAGAAAGAAAAAAAGGCGCTGCTGGAAGAATTGGTAACCGAGGCGCTCAAGGACCTCATCGACGACAAGTGGCGCATGCTCCACGCGGCGCGTCTGCGCCGCCAGGCCGCACTCTTTGATTTCATCGGCCGCGAAGATGAAGTCTCGCTGATGCGAGCCGTCTCGGCGGTACTACAGCCGGGAGCGGCTGTACCCATCGAGGAGCAGTCCTTCCCACGGGCCATGATGCGGCTCTCGATTGAGCAGGGTCCCTTGCGTATGATGATGGAATCGCTGACCACCGTAGCTAGAAGCTCCCTGGCTGCATGCTCGCCGCTGTGCTACGAATGCGACCGCCGACCTGGTCTGCCCATCAAGAACGAGCACTTGCTGACGGGCCTGGGAGAGTACTTTTGCGCATGTGAGACCGGCCAGGCCAGCGCCAACAATAACAATTATCGGGTTACCTCACCATAAAGGATTCATGACTAGACCTGTAATCAGCTTTGGATAGATGTAGGTCGACTTCTGAGGCATACGATCATCGGCCTGTGCCACATCGCAAACCTGTTGCAGCGGTGTCGAGTTCAGCAATATTGCCGCCTGGACACTGCCGCTTGCCAACGCTCTGAACACCTCGTCCTCGTCATGCGTGAAGCGTACATAGGTGCCAGCGGTCATATCTGCCGTGCTAATTTGCAGCAGTGCCTCCAGCACCAGTCGCTGTGCCAGCGCTACATCCAGGTCGTTCCATGCCTCAGAATGACCACTATTTTGCATAAGCTCTCTGCCTTGCTCGTTTGGATGCAGAAGTAGCGTGTGCTCAGCCGTCTTTACTACCAGGGTGGGCTGCTGTTGACCGGCGGCAGCCAGTTGTTGCAATACTGCCTCGTTCGTCTCAGTTGTCGCCAGGGGCTGCACGGTAAAGTAACGTGCCAGCATCTGCGGCGAGAGCGCGTCGAGCGCCTCCTGGCTCAGATTTGCAAGCAGACGATGCGTTGGCAGAACCAGCCAACCGGGATCGTCAACATCGACCAGGGCCATCAACGCAAAGTTCACGGCATCATCGGGGTGGAGCTCTTTACGCTGTTCAAGGATCTCATCGCGGTAGGCCAGCGCGGTCTCGTAGCGGTGATGACCATCGGCGATATAGAGCTGGCGCTCAGCAAAGAAATCCTGAATGAGTAAGAGCGGCTGCTCGTCCTGCACTGGTTGAAGGAGATGCTGCACCCCGGCATCATCGGTGATGCACACCTCTGGCTCGTTGGTATAGGGATTGAGCAGGCGGCGAATACGCCCCTGAGGGTCTTCATACATGCTTAAAATCGGGCTGAAATTGGTAGCGCAGGCACGATACAGCTTCAGACGATCTTCCTTCGCCTTCGCCAACGTGTGTTCGTGTGGCAGTATCACGCGCGCGCTCCAGGGTTCGAGGCGTACGCGAGCCAGCAGACTCGTGCGCGTATAGGTTCGCTCTTTATAACTAAAAGATTGCTGATACATATAGTAACCAGGAATGCTATCCTGGCGCAGAATACCCTGTAAGCGCCATTCTGCAAGCGTCGTTGCGGCGCGTGTGTAGACATTATTGAGAGCATAGTCGCCGGGCTCTTCCCGGCCAAGTTCCAGGCGAATAACGCTGTATGGACTGCGCTCATAGTAATCGATCTGCGCCTGGGGGCTAATTACATCGTAGGGGGGTGTAATCACCTGCGCTAGATCTCCCACTTTCTCGGGGGCATAACGTAACGCACGAAGCGGACGAACCTCTGCCATTATATTCACTCCATTACAGAAATATGTTTTGCGAGCAGTAATGCTGTTTTCAGCATGAAGTAGGAGAAATACACCAATCAGGCTAGTGCATTTCTCCTACTTCATCAACGTGTATCCTCGCATCAGTGCACGACGTGAGAATATCTTGAGTCCGAATAGACCTGAATTGTTGCGTCAGGTAAGGAAATGATTGTGATGAATACGTGTCCTCATGCACTACTCTGCACGTTGCACATTGTATCACGTTCCTACAAAGTTGCGTATATAGGGGATGCCCGATAATAGGGCTTGACAAATCCGTGAGCAAATGGTACATTTGTTCTAGAACAAATGTACATACAATTTCATAACTCTCCCACTCCCCCTGTATCTCCTCAACGCTTCCTCAATTAGCGGTCGGGTATCTTCCTCTCTCTCCCCCCGACCGCTGTGGCGGTGGAAGGCATGGTTGCGATTCTTTAGAAATACGATAACCACTAGTCCTACTCTGAGTGTGTCACATTGACGCGCTCTGATACAGAGTGTAGACTCTTTTCAAAAGAGCTAGCAAAAGGCCATCGATCACAACGTGTATGATGCTAGAGAGCAAATGTACAGGAAAGGAGAATGTATGATGTTAAGAAGAGGTTTGGGGGTGTCTCCTGGCTGTCACTTGCAGCATTATCACTGCATGCATGACACCTGGGCTGAGCGTTTCTTTGACGCAAGAGAAGGTAACAGAGAAACGATGAAAGATCGGTGTTGTAGTTTGATCATTGTGAGAGATTAAGAAATGCAAACAGTAGTAGTTGATCATCTTGTAGGACACGTACTGGGGAATTATCGTGTTGAGCGCCTGATGGGTCAGGGGCGCTTAAACGCGGTCTATCTGGCAAGGCACCTGGAGTATGAGAGCAGTGTCGCCGTGACGCTCTATCTTCTCCCGGAGAAGCTTTCGTCCGAGGCGCGTCAGCGTTTTACACAGCGTTTTCGCAAAGAAGGCTCCGCCTTAGTAGCGCTGCGTCATGAGCATATTTTGCCGGTGCATGACTTTGGAGAGTATCAGGGCTATCCCTATCTGGTCACGCCCTATATGAT